>Ga0209390_10000075_pt1 | contig 155887 bp, 199 predicted proteins | sample BON01_FD_187212 | JGI IMG/M metagenome (GOLD analysis project Ga0209390, IMG submission 187212) | Freshwater microbial communities from Lake Bonney liftoff mats and glacier meltwater in Antarctica - BON-01 (SPAdes) (version 2) | ecosystem: Environmental > Aquatic > Freshwater > Ice > Glacier... | reverse complement strand
CTCCGCCTCGCTGTCGGATCTCACGAATCCGGTAGCGGCAAAGGATGCGCGATGAACGTAATCAGCTGGGAAAACGGTGACACGAAGATCACCGACTTCCCTGACTGCTCTGATCCGCTGCTGACCCGCATTGTGCAACGTGTCAACGACACAATTTGCAACCATCGTGACGACGATCTGTTGTGTGCTCCCTGCTCGCTGATTGTCTTGGCTCTAGGTCATCGCACTGTCGGTACCGGGAAACTTGACCTTACCGATCTTGAGCGTCGGGTGATTTGGGTGAAGATTGCTGCCGACCAAGCGCGGCAGGTGCAGCATTTAAACGCTGACCTGATGGTTGATGCAGCGATCTTGGCTGCTGAGGCATGGGCTGATAATCCAACCTACGCCGCCGCCCACGCCGCCAACTACGCCTCCAACGCCAGCACACCAGACCAACGACTCAACCTGGCGCAACGGGCCATCGACATGTTCGAGCAGCTCACCAACCATGTCGCCCCCGCAGTAGACGAAGCCGTCACGCTCAAAGCACTCGAATCGATGCTCGCATGAACGACGACTGTTACACCTGCGGCGCGCGAGCACGCCACCAACGGATGATCGAGCGGCGCTGCCACTGCGGCGAGCTGTTCACCGTCAAGAGCGAAGCGAACACGCAGCGGTCGTGCTCGCGCACCTGCTACCTCAGCACCTACCGCCGAAAGGTTGCAGCATGAGCGACCCAACAGACATGACGCACTCACAGCGGTTCGCACTAGCCGACCGGATCGAAGCCCCGCTATCCGTCGCCCGCCAAACAGTCGGGGAAGGCAACCTCTGAGGAAAATAATTATGAGGAAAGTTATCCCCAACCCTGTGGATAACTCTGACTTTATCCACAACCTGTGGATAACTTTTTGAAACAGAGCCCCGAAAAAAACTTGCAAAAACCTGTTTAGTAGGTCTAAAAGAAAAGAAATAGACGAAAGGTATTACGGTGGCGGAAAGGGACCAGCCGATGTTAGCTATGCGGCGGATTGCGGGACACCCAGTGGGACGAGGTGGACCCGTCGTATTCGGTGCAGGAGATGACATAGTTGGTCGTCCAGACCGCGTAGCAGGGACGTGCTGGCGACCCGAAGCCTGTGCTGTATTCGTGGTCGAGGAGGATGTCGGGACATTTGCTGATCGGCCCGAAATATGGGAGGAGTCCCATATCTGTCCAGTCGTCCATGTTGTATTCGCCCCATTCCGAGTGGTCAGAGATGGAGACGATCCAGTCACCTTTCAAGTCGGGGCTTCCGGTGAAACACTTGCGGAGTGTGGTCGTGGTCATCGTGTGTCCTTTCGGTTCGTGAGCTTCGCCAGTCGGCGTGCCCGCTGATTGTGTGCAGTTTTCGTTGCCTTGCGGGCCTTGCGGTGCTGCGAGTCCCGGCTGTGCCCGCTGGTGATGAACCACCACGGCAGTTTGCGGAACTCGTCCACTTCGTCACCGGACTTCATTGGGATGCGATCAGCCCTCATCATACCCACCGGTTGTAGCCGCACGGCTCAGCGCCGTTGTGGGTAGCAGCATCATCAACGTGGATCGTCATGCCGCACGGTGCTTTGACGTACTCGTTAGGGAAGTCAATGTGCCCCCACTCGTAAAGGTCATAGTTGTCGTCGCATTCATGCGGGCGAAGCTCGTTGTCGGTTGCTTGTGCCATGAGTACAGTCTGCCGGTTGCTACGGTCAATCACAACCTTCGGGGCAAATAATTGTGAAGAAAGTTGTCCACAGGCTGCCATTCAGTTGCGGCAACCAGCACATCTTGGGCGATGACCCAGATCCCGGTTGACAAACACCGGCACAGGCTGCTTGATGCCGGCAGGCGGGGCTGGAGGGGTGTCCTCAGAGATGCTCTCAGCTTCACCCTTGGCCACGGTACGCCTTCTTGTAGTTCTTCGACGAGGGAGACTTGGATTTCCCTCGTTTCGAGTGGACACCCTTGCGTTTGATTGCCGGTTTGTCGAACGTGGCGCTGAGTCCCGTAAACGTGTTTAGCTTGGCCATCTCTGCTCCTTGCCGTTACTAACAGTTTACAGCAATGCTGGGGCCGTGCCCGGTGTGCGGCGAAACAACTTATAAATGCGGGGCTAAAGACGCGCACGGTCTTCAGCGTCAAGTTAACTTGATGTTCGTTGGGTTCGACCGATCATAGGACTCTTCTCCGTGCGTAAGGGCGGGGTGGGCATGGCGCAGGCTCCCAACGTGCCACTCGTGCTTGCGCGAGCTTGAACGTCTCGAAGACGGCACGCTTTTCTTGCGTGATCTGCATGTCCAGATCATCGGTCGCATCGTTCATCAGCCGAACCCGTTTGCGATGTCGTCGCGGGCTGTCTCTCGCTGCCAGTCGGCAACCGAACCGTAGTCGCGGACGGGCCCCGCATTTTCTTTACGCTTCCAGTCGGCACGGTCGGCGCACGGGCTGCACTCGCAGCTCGCCGGATGGGCTGGCACGGTTCCTACGATCGGCGGGATGTCCAGCGTGTAGTCGCCGTTGGCGGTCGCGAACTCTGGAGCCTCATGCTCCATGTGGGCCGCTGCTAGGTCGTGCAGGTGCTGCTCGCGGCTGCCGTCGTCGCCGTGCGGGCCGCTCATTGCAGGTCCGGTTCTGCTACGTGATCCTCGTAGTCAGGGTGGTCTTCGTCTTCAGGGCACATGGTGCCGTCACAGTCCACGTCATACAGATCAGGGTGCGCCCAGTACATCAAACCGATATCACGGTTGGGCTGTTCGATCAGGGTGTCGCACCATACGCAGGTGGCGGTGTAGGTGGTTGCTTGTGTCATGTGTACAGTATGCCCGTTACTAGGGCCGTTTCCTCCGAATTGTCGGGAAAGTTGTCCACAGATTTGCCTGTGGATAACCTCTGACTTATCCACAGGTTTATCCACAGACACCCCGTCGCCAGCCCCGACACAAAACTTGCAGCACGGGGAGAACACCAACCAACGTTAGCCGCCCGGCGGGGCTCAGCGCCGCGCTCGGCACTCGACATCGAATCCCGGGGCCCCACATGCGCCACCGGAGAGGGGCCGCACCCTCGCCGGGCGGCCACTCCGCCGTGCGTCAGTTGTCCAGACCGAGCGCCTCCTCGTAGCGTGACCACGCGGTCACGAGACGTTGGCCGAAGCCATTGTACAGGGCGCCGCAGGGGCACTCGATGTCGTGTCCGCTGCGGGCCCAAATCGACAGGACGCAGCGGCAGTCGTCGCACTTTCCACGCAGGAAGCCTGCGCCGTCAGGTGACAGTTTCATCATTCCTCTTTCTGTTGGCGGGTATGGGTACAGTGTGCCCGTTACTAGGCACAATCACAACCTGCGTGCAAAGAATTGTCAGAATACTTGTCCACAGGGTGGGGACAAACCTGTGGACAACTCTGACTTATCCACAGGCTACGGCCCCCGACCCCGGCGCGGAGCCCCGACACAAAACTTGCAAAAACCCGCCCAGCACAGCTAACAGAAAAGAAATAGACGCAATCCAACACGGTGGAGGAAAGGAACCGGCTAATGCCAGCCAACCGGTTGACAACCAGCGGGGCTAAAAAAGCGACTCCTCATGCTCCTTACGCCGCCCAATCTCATAACAAGTCTTGTGGAGGTACCGGTACTTCTCGTTCTCAATGGCAAAGTACGTCAGGGCAGCCCCGGCGATCCACACCTCTGCCAGCCTCACCGTCCCCGCCGCTCTAGTATTGTGAATAGTGTGTCCGCACGACTCGCAGTAGTAAAGACTCACGAGACAGTCTTCCCATACGACCCTCCGCAGTAAAGGCTCACGAGACCGCCGTCTGGGCAGGGTGCGCCTGAGAACTCCTGCTGGCCCGGCGGGGCTGTCCCGTGCGCCTCAATGGTCTGAGTCCAACGTTCTGACGTCATGTCAGTAATCTACCGGAGAAACGGACAGAACGTACAGCACCGAAGTGTCGTAATCGTCGTGGTTCGTTTGGATCCACGCCTCGCATTCATCCTCGTCGCCGGAGAACTCTGGGTACTCCGAGTCTGGAAGACAACCGGCGGAGTGATACCAGACACAGTGTGTGTCGGCGGGCACGTCCATGTCGATGTCTTCGTAGTGAGCCTTGGTCATCATTTTTTCCATGTTGGTTTCCTTTCAATGGTCCAATCGAACGGCCGAGCGAGCGTGCCCGGCCGTTCTCAGGATCATCCGAAAGCGACCGGCTCACCGATTTCGTGGACCGCTACGTGGCTATACTCTGTTGCCCAGCGGAGAGCCTTAGCCTCTGCGGACTTCTTGCTCGTCATGATGCACCACTCTGCGGGGAGGATAGGGAAGTCCTTGGCCTCTGTGTCGGCCGTGGCGAGCGGTAGGTGGGCGACGACAACGAAATTGCTCATTGGGTTTCTCCTGGGTTGGTAGTTGTAAGTACAGTGTGCCCGTTATTAGACACAATCACAACCTGATGGCAAAGAAATATCGGAATACTTATCCACAGGCCGTAGCCCAACGACAGCCCCGACACACAACCAAACCAAACACAAACCAACACCCCCACCCCGGGGCTAGGCCCCCCGCCTCAATAACCGCAAGACGTCGCAAGCTGACCGACAGCCCGATCACGAGTCGTGTACGTCCCCCCGCAAGACGCGCCGTGCGATATCACAGTCCAGTCACCGTTCAGTCGTTCAACCACGAACCCCAAGCGAGCCCCGGCCGCCGACTTCACCTCGGTGATCGTGCCGGTCACGACGAACAGGCCGCCGCCCGTCACAGCTTCACCGTGCGAAAGCGTGCGCCGCATGGCGTGCCCCTCCCAGTTGCGATCCGCACCCCTCGCAGGGAGTGCCAGAGAAATCGGCCTCATCGTCAGGGTCGCCGCCGTAGCCGAGCAGGTGGTCGGGCCACTCAGCCATCATTGACATAACGAGATGGCTGCCCCCCTCGCCGTTGGCGATCATCATAATGCAGTCTGTGCAGACCGCAATGTTGTAGGTGGTTGCTTGTGTCATAGGTACAGTGTGCCGGTTACTAGGGCCAATCACAACCTACGTGCAAAGAATTGTCGGGAAAGTTATCCACAGATAGTTATCCACAACCTGTGGACAACTTTAGACTTATCCACAGGGCTACCCGCGGCGCCAGCCCCCAAAAAAACTTGCAGCAATCTGTCCGGCGGGGCTAGGCGGGAAGGAAATAGACGCAAAGGAACACGGTGGGGGAAAGGGGCCGTTCGGTTGCGGAACCGACGGCCCCCGTAGTCAGTCCCGGTCAGCCAGCTTCGGCGTTCAGTTTACGCGCCGTGCGACGCAATACCTGCTTAGCATGTCTACCATCTCGGCACCCGTCACTGGCGCTGTCATTCCACAGGACCAACGCCTGCTCGGCAGTGTGTTCGGTGTTGTTTCCGAGTTCGGCTCGGATAGCTTCAATGGCCGAGTTCCTCACCCATTCATCCTCGTTTGTGGTGCGGATCGCACCGATGAGACAGTGTGGCGCACGAAGGTGAGTGTTGAAGCTCCCTCGTCGCCACCCGTCCCTATCGAGTATATCGGCTGCCATTGTGAGGGTCGTTGCGATTCGTTCGCTAGTCCAGTCAGCTTCCATTGTCACGCCTCCATGAACGAGGCAGCTACGGCTTGCCAATCGACACGCCACATGCTGCCGACATCTGAGATGAACATGCGCCACAGGTCGGTCGGTGGCACATCGTGCTCGTATGGGAAGAGGATCATCTCGACCTGCTCCATCACGAACGCTTCGATGGCATCACCGGCAGACCAGCGCAGCTTGCCAGCGACCAGCTCCAAGCATTGCTGGTACAGTCCCTCGTCGTTGGAGAGATGGAGCGCAGCCGCCCACGTCTCCCGATTGACCCATCCGTTGTACTCGTCGGGGTTCGTGATTGTTTCGGTGTCTTGTGTCATAGGTACAGTCTGCCCGTTATTAGACACAATCACAACCTGATGGCAAAGAAATATCGGGAAAGTTATCCACAGGGTGGGGATAAAGTCAAAGTTATCCACAGCCCAACAGCCCCGAACAACGTTCACCCAAAACCCACCCAACAAGACCACAGCAAACGCAATAAACGCAATAAACGCAATAAACGCAATAGACGCAAAGGAACACGGTGGCGGAAAGGGGCCGCTGATGCCACCCGCAGGGCGGGGCTACAACCGGATTGCGGCACTCACGATCGAGAACGAATCATTCTCGTGGCGTTGAACCCTGCGATCGCATCACCCTCGCTAGCTGCGAGACACATGCGGGCCGCACCAGACACTTCGTTGTATCTATGCGTATCGCACGGGGGACTGCGGAGCAGAACGGCAGCGGTACGTTGTAGCTGAGTGTGCAGGCGTGCGTAGTTCACAAAGACATGACCTCCTCGGCCAGATCGCTGACCAACTCAGGGTAGATCTCATCGACTGCACCGACCCATTCTGTGTCTACGCTGATCCAATGGCTGCCGCCACGAGAGTCTGTAACACGTTCCTGTAGTTCGACGCCGACCAGTTGGAAGCCGAAGGCTATAAGGTCAGTCACTCGCCCTACCTGAATCTGGCGCTGAGCTTCGGGAAGGTTGTCCCACTTGGTGGCCTGCCAGACATCGTTGGCGTCAGTCCAGCCAATTGGTCCGTCGTAGGGCTCCCACCAGACCCACTCCGAACGAGAGACCTGAAGTTTGCGTGCCCGACCAGAGAAGTCGTCAGGGCGGTTGGCGCGACCCAAACGGCCGCACGGGTGTGTTCGCCCATCCCCCTCATAGTCGTTGATCGAGGACTCTTCGTCATGCTTGACGTGTAGGACGAGCCTACGAGAATCGGTGATGTCAAGAATGTCGCCGTCGTCAACAAGTGTTGACGTATCGGTCGGTGTGATTGTAGCCGTTGCTTGTGTCATGGATACAGTCTGCCGGTTATTAGCCTCAACCACAACGTGCGAGGCAAATAATTGTGAGGAAAGTTGTCCCTCACTCTCACCGGGCAACAGAGTGGAACACCTTGCAACGCACCCAGTTGAAATCCTCCGTCCACCCCTCATCGCTCCGACTATCCTGCCAGAAATGGAACTCCTTGTCGCCCAACTCCGGGACCTCGTATCGGATCGAGAAGTCGCCCACAAGGTGAACCAAAAAATCAAGCAGATCTTTCACACGCGGAATTGAGAGATAGCCCGAGTCACGGCCGTACGTCTGGTCATCGTTGACGATGGCAACGTTCGACACTCCGTACCACGTCGTCTTGCTTTGGTCAAACCAGCCTTGCAGCGTTTCCTCGAAATCTAACAGTTGAGCGGACAAGCATTCGCCGCGACATTCGTCAAACCAGTCGCCTTCCTCGTCTTCGCAATAGATGCGGTCGCCGCACACGTGGGTGGAGAAGAACTTGGTTGTGTCGGGGGGTCCAGTATTGGTATCCACTTGACAAATGTTATCAGAGGGGAGCCCCGTTTCCTCGTTCATTCTCCGTACTCGCAGGTCATTCCATCACAAGAGCCGTAGCCGCGACAGAATCTATAATAGTTGTTACATTCGTGTCGCCCGAAATCTCTGTCGCCAGCCCCGACGTTTTGCTTCAGGGAACATCGGACTTCCTGTTTGCGACCGCGACGTTTCCCGAAGCCGTAGACGATGATTCCTCCGAAGAGGCCCATTACCAAATCTCGAATCCTCCGGAGTTCATACAGAACCCGGCGAAGTCGTTCACGTTCTCGACCGAGAAATCGTAGCTGGCCTGCCACGGCTCTCTCGTGCCGACGCCCTGACAGGCGTTGCACCAGCCGTGCGTTCGACCGACGAGGATTGCTGTGGCCTCGTCCAATTCCCGATTCGGCATACCGTGCGCCACTCCCACTTGGTCGTCACGAATACCGGTAACGTTGCAATGCTCGCAATCGGTGCGGGGGAGATCGCTCAGATCTTCGTAGTATCGGATCCGATACTTTTCGGTGTCGCCGTTCTCGATATCGTCGAACAGGCGGTTAGCGAGCGTCAGAGCCTGATCCTCGTCTAGCGAGAAACCGTCGTTTGATGACCCTAGTCCCTCGTGGTCTTCGATCACGTCGTCGTGACGTTCTGTGCAGTAGTCCCACAAGGGGTGCCACGACCACACGTTATTGCGAAAGTATTCGCCCGCCTTCGACTGGGCGTTCTTGCCGTATACGTCCATTCCCATTACATTCTCCTTTGTGTGATTGAGTAGCTCAGCTACTCGCGATTCCTATGAACACGAAGTGACCCGGCGCTACCTCGACGCCGATAGCCGGACCCCACTTGTCGTTGTACGCCTCGACGGCAGCGGCGGCTCGACGGCCGGTTGTTGTCTAGCAGCGACCACAGGAGCATTGGCGGCGTGCGTCCGTGCCGCTCATCACATGCCCCGCAATGCTTTAATGACCGGGCCGAACGTGTCGCTGCTGTCGTTGATGTTGGCGAGCCGTGCGTGCTCGGAGGGTGACATTCCTAGCGCCTGCCTTTGCGGAAACGTGAGTCCTACGCCCTGTTCGTATCCGTCCTTCTCCCAAAGCCCGAAGATGTCACAAGCGACACCGAGACAGCAGAATGTGTCGGTGTCGTTGTCTCGGTCAGCCTCTCGAACGAGCTTACCGACCGTTTTGACGTAGCCGCCTTCGTCCGGTGGGACTTGGAGTGCGGCGATCAGTGCGTCACGGTGACGCTTTTTCATGCTGCCGCCTCACGATCGGCTAGGCGTTGCTCTGCTCGCCACTGGGCCATGAAGGCGTCCATCGTGGCCCCCATAGTAGCGTGAGTGAAATCTTCGGCTCCCATTAGATTCTCCTTCGTCAGTAGTTGGGGTACTTCCCCTCACCTAATAGTCAATAGCTTATGGGAACCTTTCACAACCTCAGACCAAAAAAATCTCAAACATGGCCACTGACCACGACTTTTACATAAATCTCAACATTTATTTACAGCAAGGTTGTCACTATAGGTCATAAGCGATATCGTTCCCTACATGAAACCAGCAGCCATCTACACAACCATAGACGACGCGCACCCCATCGTTGAGATGGTCTTCGACGTGTCGGACTCAACCGCACTCCACGCACTCTCCGTGCAGGACCACCGCACCATCCGTGAAGGACACACCGACCGACGCCGCATTGTCGTAGACCTGACGTACAAGTCCGACCCCTCGGCCTCATACCTCTATACCATCGAAGAAATCGCCGGAATTGCCGACCTCTACCTCGAACTCATGGGCCAAGAATCAGCAGGCCGTTTCGCCACCTACGCCCGCAACAACGCCGACTACGTGGACAAGTACAAGGACGGCGCATGGAAGAACCTCCCCGCCCGCAAGACACTCGCCAAAGAGACAGCATGAAAATCCCGGCGGTATGCCCACGCTGCGGCGACTGGATTCCCAACAACGTGACACCCGGGGCTTACCCCGGGGCGTTTTCTCGTACCGACAACAAGACCGAGATCTGCTCAGATTGCGGAACGTCCGAGGCACTCGAAGACCACCTCACCGGAACCGTCGACAAGACCGAGTGGCTGACCCCGTAAGGGAGCCCCGAGAATCGCTCAACCCCCTCCAACCCATTACGGTGGAGGAAAGGGTCGTCGAAAAAATATTGGCTCGCAGGTTGCGATGTCAAATGACAACAGATACATTACCCACTACCTACTACCCGGTACCAACCGGAGGAAGCAATAACCAAAACACCATGGACATCGTAGACACACCATCACCCAAAGGAACCCTCGTGGCTCGGAAGCCGGACGGAAAGGTTGACCTCGACGCATACGTCGGGGCTGGCGCTGACTTTATGGTCGGCGACCTCACCATCCGCACAACCATTCAACGTGCTCGAACCAGATTCGGGCACCTCGACCTCCTTGTCACACCAGTCAGCGGCGACGGAGCACGCTGGGTTGAACGCAAAAACCTCGTGATCGCCAACGATCCGGCAACACCGGCCATCGCCCCTAGCGAATCCTTCTGGGCTGAAGACGCGTCGGAGACTGAACGCATGTACCGCTCAATTTCGGAAGAGGTTCGGTCCATCATCGACCGTGTAGAAGTCAAGTGAGAACCTGACAGCGTGGGGTGGAGGAAATCTTTGCCCCACGTTGCTGTTGACCCGAATAAGCGCAGATGTGCAACGTGGGCGAGACGTGATGGTGCCAATCGGGATCTCCAAAACGCTTGGGGAGAGTATGTGGCCCAAGAAATGCTTGAGGCAGGCTGGAGCGTTATCGGTGACGCTATTTGGGAAGCACTAGCGTACTAGGGCGGCTGCATGGCCCGGAAAAGGCGAAGACCCCCGACCCCTACTATGGGGTTCCGGGGGTTTTGCAGAGCCCCGATAAACGGTGCCCGGTTCGCCTCCCCCGGTAGCAAGGGGGCTCCACGGATACGTCTTCAACGCATCACGGTGGAGGAAACCTTTTCTGGAATCACTTGGACTTGCGCTTGCCCTTTTTGGTCCAGCCTGAATCTTCGTCGCCTTCGGCTTCTTCGGCTTGAGGCTCTTCGAGAACTGCCGGCACGGGCGGGGCTGTCGGCTTCTCTGCTGGAACAAAGGTTCCGAACTCGTTTGGTTGACCGTCGATTTTACGCATGTGTTGCACCTCCGTGCTGGTTACAGTTTATCACGCTCAGTCCGGTTTTATGGTTTCTGGGATAAAAACCGACAGCTGGTTGTCAAACAGCTTAATAAAGTCCACACTTGTGAAGCACCAAAACTTGACTCCCGTTCAGGGATGTCATAAAAAAGGAGAAAATTGGATGGGGATGAAGCAAAACATTACAATCGAGGTAGTCAAGGAAGAGCATCAGGCGCTCTGGGATGCTCTTCGTGAAAAGTGGGGAAACGTCAACTTTGGTGGCCCCATGCCGAACGAAGGAAGAAATTTTGCCGACAAGGCGCTGCACGCAATGTACGTTCTCGAAAAGTGGGATGGCAGCGGGTCGGCTGATCGTGTTCTCTCGCAATATGGGATACCGACAGAAGTTCGTGAGTATGTGATTGGGAAGTACTGCGACTCGTCTGAGGAGACCGGAGTCCCGCTTGAACCTAAAACAAAGATTGCTGACAAGTACAAGGAACTGGATCAGTGGGCGTTCGATCACCCTTTGGAGCAGGCCACCCCTGATGATCTTGTGGAGATCTCGGGGCTGTCGTATGCTTCGGTGATGAAGTATGTGAAGGGTGCTCCTCGGTACAAGAAGGTGAAGAATGGGTTGTATGAGGCGTTTGAGGATCAGAATAGGGTTGTGTAGGGGTCCCGGGTTGTCCACAGGCTGGGGATAAGTATTTTGGATAGATCTGTACAGACGGGTTGTGGTTTGCTCGAATAAGGTCTTGACTGTGGTTGTGGAGGATCCGGTTTACGGAATCGTAAAAAAAATCTGTCACCAGGTTGGAAATCCTGCTAATAAGGTGTTCACTACTACATGTCACCTAGTTACTACTACTGAAAGAACCCTCATGACTACTGCCACCGAAAACCTCCCCACCTGCTGGAAGCACTTCCAGCAATGCCTCGACTCCGGCATCGACCGCATCCTGCTCTACGGCCCTCCCGGAACCGGCAAAACCTACGCAGGACTCCACCACGGAAACGTCTCCGCCGGAGCATTCCGTCTCGTCTGCACCGAAGACATGACCAACTTCGACGTCACAGGCGGCTTCCTCCCCGGACCCAACGGCTTCCAATGGATGTTCGGATCCGGAGTCAAAGCATGGGAAGGCGACGGACTCAACGGAGGACGACTCGTCGTCGACGAAATCGACAAAGCCGGAGGCGACGTATTCGCAACCCTGCTCTCCATCCTCGACTCACCAGAGTCCGCAGAATGGACGCACCCCGAAACTAGCCGAACCCATAGACCTCGCCCGGGCTTCTCGTCCGTCATGACAACGAACATTGAAGACATGGAAGACCTTCCCGTCGCACTCGTCGATAGGTTCCCCGTACAGATACGGATCAACGAACCGCACCCTGACGCACTGCTCGCTCTCTCAGCAGACCTGCGCACGGTTGCCCGCAACATGGCAGACGCTGGCCCACGTCGAGTCTCGCTTCGAGCATTCAAAACATTCGACCAGCTACGCAAGTCGCTCGGTGCCGAAGACGCAGCAAAGATCACTTTCAAGGATCGTGCGGTAGGCATCCTCGATGCCATGAGAATTGAGGCGATCTGACATGACTGTCATCGGAACAGAACCGGAAGTCCTGACTCGCAAAGACGTCGAGCATGGCCGCTGGCAGACCGACGTCTGCGCCCCCAAACGTGGCCTACCCCACACCGACATCATCAATCGCAAGATCGTGGCCCCCGGCGACGAATCAGCGATGTCTCGTGTCATTCGAGCACACGAAATGATGCACGCCAAAATCTCTCCCGGCGCCGAGTTCAAAAAATGGGTCGCTAGAGAAATCGCATCGGAAGAAGCGCTAATCGCATGCGAAGAACTTCGAGTGAACTTCCTTGTCGGCCGAGCCGGTTTCGACGTGATGAACGATCTGTCTGACGACGGTGAGACCGCCGACGGCGAACGCATCGCAATGCTCGGCGACTGGCACTCCGCCGTCATGTTCGCCATCGCCACAGCTGGCACAGCATCGTCAAAGAAATATTTGACAGGCGTCCGCCGTTGTCGTCGCGACTGGGGAACCCACCTCGCATCAATCCAGAAGCGTGCCATCCAACACTTCAAAAAAATCGAACAACAGCAACGTGGCTGGGAAACGAGAAGCGTACTAGCCTCGACCAACGTCGACGAAACCACAGGGCTCGCCCCATTAGGTTTCCGCTACACCGAAGCACTCGCCGAGTGGATCGATCGGATCGCCGGACAGGCGCCACCGAAACCGGACTCCGAAGACTCCGAAGACTCCGCAGGCTCCGGAGAAACGAAACCCGGAGAAACGACAAAAGCAATCACCCCCGAAGAATTCGGTGAACTGCTCAAAGCAAAAACGATTGACACAGTATCCTCATCTGACTCCATCCCAGCATGGGGCGAACTGAAGTTCGGGAAAGTCCAACTAGACGTAATCTCGACAGGGACAATGGGAAAGAAGCGTGTCGCAACAAACATGGGTCGAAACCCACGTCGAGTCAACCGCTACCTGACAGACCCCGAATATCGGATCTTCGATCGTCGAGTTCGAGCACGAGGCGGAATTGTTGTACTCGACTGCTCAGTCTCCATGTCGTTCACCCGTGACCAGATCCACACAATCGTCAAACATGCGCCCGGAGCAACCGTCCTCGCATACTCGTGGAACCGTCAAGGCGGCGACAACGCTTGGATCCTCGCACAAAACGGCAAAATGTATAGAGAGCTAGACAACATCGCCGCCGGTAACGGAGTGGATCTCCCAGCACTCCAATGGGCCATCAAAAATCGCCGCCGAAACGAACCCATCGTATGGGTCTCCGACGGTGGAGTCTCCGGCATCGGCGACGGCTTCCACGAGACCCTAGATCGCCAATGCGCGAAATACGTTCTCAAGAACCGCATCCTCTGCGCCGAACACATGACCGACGCCGTTGAACTATTCAAGAAGATGGCGACCGGACAGAAACCGGTAACCACCCTCCCACCCAGACTCCGCTCCTACGCATCCGGCCAGTGACACTCATCGTGCGGGAGGACCAACCTCCCGCATGATCAGTCGTCGCTTCTCGTCGTCACAAACGACATCCAAACCCTAGACACAACGTACCCGACAGCAATCACACCAGACTGGCCCCAAGAAAGATCCGGGACTACCCCAGCCCTAGAGAGAGCCTTCGAGATGGAAAAGAAAATGGCAGTGTGCAAGAGAACCGTGAACATGAACCCGGCAACAACAGCAGAAACGCGAACAGGCTCAGACATGACTGTCACCAATCTCGACAAGCTCTTTACTGTATCCCCACAACGGGGACTCCCTCGACGTGACGATCTGGTGGATCCTCTGCCTCGACAAACCATGCTTATCGGCGATCTGCTGCAAGCTCGAACCAGCGGAACGATCAGAGACAATCTCAGAGTTCCTCTCCCCATCACTCCGAGGCCCCGGCTTCAATGGCCCCCACTTCCAGCCAATCACATACGACAGCGACTCGACACGCTCCTCGCTCAGCTTCCCAGCACGGCGACGCTGCCGGACATAGCCAACCCACGCACCAAGACGGACCTCTTGACCATCAAGAATCTCGATGTGAAGAGCCGGGACGTCCGGGTGGCCCTCTCGACTTCTGTACTGGACGAGAGCCCTAATGTACATGACAAATCTGTTTCTATTATCCATGGGGTCTACAGTAGTACGAAATAACAAAACCAATCAAACTAAAACAAAAAGTTACCCTCAACCATTAACGGTGGTGGAAAGGAAAATGCAATGACCGAAAATTTTGATATGGGCCTACCCGAAGAGCTGGCCTCTTGGATACTGTCGCTCACCGCCGAAGAACGAACACCAACTTTCGCGAAACTAATAAAAACCGAGCTTTTCGAAGCAGGCCGAGGACGCGAAGCCCAAGAACTCCTGTTCGCCGGCAACGTCGGAACCCGTATCGTCAAATGTCTACATTTTCCGTACGACGTCCTCGGAGACTTCGGACCGATGCTCCTCCTGTCCGCCAACCCAGAAGTCGTACTCGGGGTCGTCTCCGACGAACTCATATCAGACAAAATTGTCGACATGCTGCTCGGGCTCTGTAGCCCGACCGACCTGTCGTACAACCAGGTCGAACAATACAAAGACCCCGACCTCCTCGTCACCGAATGGCAAAACTACCTTAAATCACTCGCCGAGACGCTCTACGCCATGACACCACCAGAACCAGACAACTGGGAAACACTCCTCAACTGAAATGGACACAATCGACTTCTCCAACCGTCAATGGATCATCACAGAATATCCTGCAGCCCACGAAGCAGGACGCCAACGGGAGCCCCGCAAATTCAGCGGAGACATCTGGGAACAAATCGCATACAGCATCGGCTGGTACCAAGGACACGGAGAAAGCCCGGAAGGCACCCAACCCCCACTCAACCCTCTAACGGTGGTGGAAAGCAAGGGAGTTTGAGAGAAGTGACACCTGCAAACACTTCCCTCAAACTCAACCCTACAGGCCGAACGTACCCGCTCCACAGCGACCACGTCAGCCCCGCAAGACTACCACACCAGCCCAGCCCGCCACACAAATAAAAAAAAGTTCACCAACGTAGGTTGCAAACCACCACCCAACCGCTACAGTAACCGCCACAACCTGAACCGGTTCAACCAAAAACCTTACGAACACTTGCCAAACAGCAAAGTGCCGGCGAAGCCTTGCCCAAAAAACCTTTGAGCAAATCGAAAGGTTCCCCCGGACCCCCTCCAAAAGGGTTCTACTAGTCTTCGTTTTTCTATCCATAGAAAACCATTGAGAACAACAAGACTCTATTATTTGAGGAAAACTATGTTTGAAACCTTCTCAACGTGAATATACTGAAACTCGATGACGAGGAAACTGTTCCGATCTCTCCTGATGGAGGAGCTGTGATTAAGCGGTCGCGTGGGGAGTCGCGGTTGAAGCAGCAGCAGCGTCGGAAGGCTGTGGGGGTGTCTGATGCAGAAATCGTGACTGTCTACGAATATTGGGTTTCTGTTATGAGGCCGGGAAAAAAGCGGGTCCCATCCCTCGACGAGAAACGCCGACTCAAAGTCGCGTCAGCAATCGCCGACTACGGGGTCGAAGACTGTTTGAAAGCAATCGACGGGTGTGCTGTCAGCGACTTCCACATGGGACGGAATCGGCAAAAAAAGCGGTACGACGATCTTGAACTCATATTGCGGGACCAAGATCATGTAGAACGCTTCCTAGGGTTCACGACGGGCAGCGACGACGGAGAAGTGGATTGGTGACCACAGACGGCCACACAGGCCCCCCTCAGGACAGTCCAACATGCAACGGTGGTGGAAAGGAATCATGAACAAGCAGGAACTAGAAGCAATCGTACGCGAAACATACGGCATGTACAACAAAGACCTCTTCGAAAGCGACCGCCCCCACGTCCTACGAGGCTGGTGGGCACTCCTCCAAGACCTACCCGAAAAAGAAGTCAGAAAAACAATACAGAACCTAGTAACACGAGAAAAATATTTGCCATCCGCAGGCACCATCAGAACCACCCACCTAAACACCCGCATAAAAAACCCGCCACCAACACCCCAACAAATGTGGGCCCACATACAAACCATCATAAAAAACACCAACACAGGAACCAGAACAGAAAGCCCGAAAAAAACGGCAGAACACCCCTGCGTCACCCAAACACTCAAAGAACTCGGACCAGCACTCCACACACTCACCACAAACGGCGACCGACAATTCGCCCTCGAAGCCTACACCCGCCACACAACCAACTACATCGAACAACAAACGACAGTAACCAACCAATGAAACGCAACCCCGGAAGACCACCCAAACAACCCGACACCGACAAAAGCTCAATCACCATGAAAATTGATGCCAACTTCAAACGCACCGTCATCGAACAAGCCGACGGCTACGGGATGACGATCACCGAATATTTTCGGTTACTAGTCGCCCGCGACTGTGCGTAAGGCGTCACGGGCTTCCGATCCGGACGGTCTATACAATGTGACTGTCAGGGTTCGGGGTTCAGTAAAAAACGTGTTGTTGGATGAGGGGGAGCGTTTGGGGTGTTCTTTGTCAGAGTTGGTGTTGTTGGCTGTCGAAGATTTTGTGCGTGGCCGTGAGGGTGTGCCACGTCTGTGTGATGGTGTTCGTCGTCCGGGTGTGGATGAGGTGTTGCGTGGCTATTTGGCTGGGGAGTCGGTGTTGCAGCCGTGTGGTGTTGAGGTGTGCGATTTTTGGGGGTTGTGTGTTGGGGGTTTCACGTTTTGTGGGGTGTGTGGTGTGAGGTGTGGCTAGTTTCCCCATAGTTGGGAGAGTGTTGGTCGTGTGGGTTTGGTTTGGCGCCGTTTTTGTTCGTTTGCTAGTTGTCGGCTGGTGTGGCCTGCCCATACTCCGTGCATGTCGGCTGCTGGGAATGTGAGGGCGTATTCGAGGCATTCTGTTTGGACGGTGCAGTGTTCGCATATGTTTCGTGCGCCTGTGATGTAGGTGATGTCTTTGTGTTCTTTGGGGAACATTTGGTGGGTTTGGTTTTTGCAGTTTGCGTGGTCGAACCATGTGGTTTCGTGTATGGTCGGGTTTTGGTTGTTGGGGGGGTTTTGTTGGGTCATGTTATTGGGGTGTTGTTGTGGGGTTTGTTTGTGTGGTGTATGGGCGTCCTGTGTGGGGGTCGTAGTGGGCTGCTATGTGGAGTGCTGTGAGTGCGTGGGTTGTTGCTTGGGTGAGGGTTGTTTGTTTGTTTATTTGGGTGTAGAGGTGGCCGAGGGCGTATGGTGCTCCGGTTCCTATGGCGTAGATGCCGTCTTTGTCTCTCATTACTGAGTAGTCTCCCTCTATGTAGAAGACTTTGCCTTGTATGGCGATGAGTATCGTTGAGTAGTGTTCTGCGCTTTGGGTTTGTTCGCTGTTGGTGGGGATGATGCTGTAGTTGTGGTTGTTGAAGGTTTGTTGTAGGTGTGGGATGAATTTGGTGATGAGGTATTTGTAGAGTTTGTCGGGTGTCGCGTTTTTGGGGGGTGGGGGTGGTTGTAGGGCGTGGTTGATGATGTTGATGGCGCGGAGGTCTCCGGCTGTTGCTATGGTGTAGTGGGGGGTGTGGTGGATTTTGGTGGTGTCGTGGAGTTCGCCGATTTGGGTGCTGTGTCCTGTTGAGTCGTAGGTGGAGATGCGGCCGTCTGCTGCTATGGCTGCTCCTTGTGCGACTTCTATTGCGATGATTGTGGTCATAGGATGTTGAGGTTGTTCCAGCCGTTTTGGTTGACGGTGAAGTTGAGTGTTCCTGCCCGTGTTTTGACTCCGTAGGTGTCTTGGAAGTATTCTCCTACTGATGTGAGTGAGGGGCAGATGAGGAGGGCTCGGCCTTCTTGTTCTTTGACGTTGAGGTGGTGGTAGTGGCCTGTTATGAGGATGTCTGCGTCGGCGATGCCTTCGTGGGCTCGTCCCATTGCTTGGTCTCTCCACCAGTTCCAGACTGATTGTCCGGCGTTTCCTGCTGATTTGGCGAGGTGTCCGTGTGTGAACGCAACTACTTTGCCGGATAGATTTATTGATAGTGTGAGTTTCTCTAGGGGAAGTTTGAATCCGACGTGTCCGTAGACTTCGGGGTTCATCGAGAAGGTTTCTGCGAGTTGTTCGAAGATGGCGACGTCGTCGTTGTCTCCTGTGGACGTGAACGCTTTACCTGATAGTCCTCGATTTTCTCCGTGGTTGCCACCGATGGCGAGTACGCTGACCTTGTCTACGATGGGGCTGATGGCCATGATGATGTCTCGTATGCCTCGTCGTACGAGTTTGACTTGTTCGCGGCGGTCGGCTTCGATGCGGAACTGTTGTGCCGGATAGTGGCCGCATGTCCCTTCGACGAGGTCTCCTAGACCGGCAATGACGACGTGGCCGATGTCGTGGCCGCCGTTGCGAAGGTGTTTGATCCGGTCAGGAATCGAATGTACGAGTTGGGCGATTTGTTCTGCTTGGATTTCGAGTCCGCCTCCGTCTCTGTTGCCGGTCTGCCAGTCTGATAATGCAACCACAAAATGGGTGTCGCCTGATGGGGCTTGCTTCTTGGGCTTTTTGGCCTTCAGAACGGCTTGATATACATCGGCTGGAATCGAACTTGATTCTTGTTCGGGGATCTTCCTTCTCAGCTCCGCTTTGAACGAATAACAGATGGTGCTATACGCTTCGTCGCCGGGTGCGTCACGTTTCCATCCGTCGAACGATGTCCATCGGACGCTGTTGCCGACGATTTCGTATACTTCGGGGTCGAGACCCCGTGCCGCTAACAGGTCGGCCCAGTCGGCTGTCGAATCGAATGACGGATCGGTTGTGATTTCGCCTTGTGTGCCGTCCCATACAACTCCGGGTTCCCACCCGTTTGGCATATTTCGGGTTTTGACTGCATCTTGGTGATCGGCTTGGCCTTCTATCGCGGCTAAGCGTTTGCGTAGGTTGTCGTTCATGAAATTTCGTCCCATCTGCAAACGCATGCCTCTGAGATCATGCATTCGCGCTGGAGGTACAGGTTTTCTCTGCTGATGCGAACACCTTCAATCCTGAGGGCGGTGTGGATTCGTCGGCCGGAAACATTTCTGTTGGTAATGGTTCGAATGAAAACTTCTCGGGTTTCCTTGTCCATCTCTTTGGCGACCGCGAACAGACGACAGGATGATCTTGCCTCGGCCTGATCGTTTAGGATCGTGAGCGAGTCTTTCAGCATTGGTGCTAACCTCCATATAATGAATTACACCAGCACGAAGGCCAGTGTTGCAAATGTCAATCGGCACAGTACACCATCCGCATCACCCCATGCAGGGATAGTCCAATGAGTGAAGATTTTACAGTGTCGTCCCTTCGAGATGCTTTAGCTGAAGCTGCTGGCGTTGACGCTAATTCCAAGGTCGTTGAGGATTTGATGCGCGCCCTCGACAAGAAGAAGCTGTTCCGATATCACAAGGACAACGAGATCAATTTGCTGTCGACGCATGGTCGTGTTTTGGTTGCGATTATGCAGGATCCCACTTTGACTCAGCGGGCCATCTCTGTGTACTTGGGTTGCTCGGAAACACTGGTCGACAAGTCGGTAAAACTCCTTGCAGACAAAGGGTTAATTACAAAGACAAAATTGAATCGACAAAATGTGTACCGGCTGAACTCAAATTTGATCGATTCTCACAGTGATATACGTCATTTCCGTGATGCTATCTCTCTGTTGGAAAAGCTGTTGGAAGCCAAAAATGTGGGAAAGGTGCAGCAGAAACCTGCCTCTTCGCAATCTTCGCCACAAATTGTGCGTCATGAGGTTGTCGATCAAGAGCCGTTCTAGGTAGCTTTACTCTATGACGTCTAAACGGCCAGATACCGGTCGCCTTCCAATCAAGCGTGGCTCTTCAAGTCACGACTTGCTGCTGTTGACAGCAAGCCAGACGAGAGTAAAGGGATACGCCACTCTGGTGGATGCGATCCATGTCTTGGGAAAATTTAAACAACCCTACATGGTCAACCGGACTGTTAAAGATCTGCTGAAATTCGGACTCATCGCAGATGTCAAGAGAGACGATTGGAAGATCACGAGCGAAGGCCTCAGAGTCCTCAACGAGCTGACGGTGAGGCGACCGGCGTCGAACTGGCGCTGAGGCGACACCACCCTCAGGCGCTATAACTGAACTCTGGATTGCATCCAAGCATAGAAAATTTCGTCCTTGACTGGGACGAACCAGAGTTGCGCCATGTCAAGGTTGTTTTGGTCCCCCACAAGCGCCCAGCACACTTCTAGATGCTCTTCCGGCGGGCAGGCGCCAATGTTGCAGTCGAAGCCATACAGGTTCACGAACCATTTGACGACGCAGCCACTGCTTGATGCACAGGTTGAGTCTTCGGCCTCAGGGCACTTTACTTCTATGATTTGAAGTTCGGTTTTTTCGATCTTCAACCACAGGGTGTGCCCGTCATTGTTCCAGATCATTTCCGCTGCCTGAGCGCTCATGTTGTGATCCTAACAGATAGATTTAGGTCCGAAAGGTCTTTCTGAACAGACGGCTGGTGTGGGCCTTATATATATTCTACACCACCTATTAGCCGCAATGCGCGATACTGCTTCGTTTCCGGACTTCGTGATTTAGTGATTTTTAGACGCGATCAGTAGATCCCGGAGGGCCAGATTTTTTAATCACTTCGGCTTCTTGGTGGGCGACGAATTGAAGACGGAATTGACATCTTCAGTGTCAAGATGTCCGTCGTCGAGGAACGCACGAGCGAGACCTTCAACGACGGTAGCTACCCCAGCGAGACCAGCAATTGCCATCGACTTGACGATCGACACACCGGCGATCGCTCCGGCTCCGATAACACCCAATGCCGAAGCAACAAATACAGCAACAATTCGAGCGATAATATTTTTCATTTGACGTGCCCCCACTTTGATTTCCCCAATTTTATTCTCTGCTGTACGAACCCCGAGCGTGATCTGCGATGTGTTCGTCAAGTTTGCCCTCTGTCCGGACGGTGTTTTTCTCGACCCTGTCGATTGATTTGCCGAGAGTTTTCCCCAAAATATCGAGTTTTACGGCAACTAAACCGTGATCACGTTTGCTCTCACGTCTCGCCTTCTCGACGAGGGTCACGATTACAGCACTCACACCGGCTATCACGGCTACAACAACCTCAATCATGGCGTCACCCGAACATGCATTTCCACGTTTTGGGGCCGACGACACCGTCTGACGGTCCGCAACAAACGGAATTAGCCTTCTGCCATGCTTTGAGCGATGATTCGCTCTTCATTCCGAAGTCGCCGTCAACGTAGGCGCCAATCTTTGACTGGACTGCTTTAGCTGCGTCACCCTTCGAGCCCTTCCTTACCGGGGAACCCGGATAGGTGGGCTTCTTCACGTCGACCGCTGGGAACATGACCGCCCACGTCTTGGAGCCAACGACACCATCGGCGGGTCCGCACACAGGGTGCGATTTCTGCCATCGGATAACAGCCTGCTTGGTTTGTGGGCCGAAGTCGCCATCTTGCTTTGCGCCGATCGGGCCTTGGACCAGTTTTACGAGCATGCCCTTGTCGCCGATATTCACGGTTTCTCCCGGATAAGGGAGACCTGCGAGGGCTGAAATGTCAGTGACTGACGGCTGGGAAACTTTAGGTGCTGGTGGTGCGGCCGGAGTACTCGGAGCGGGCTTGCTGCCCCCGAGGCTGGCGAAGGCGTCGATGAAGAATTGTTCGTTGTCCGCTACAGCAGGACTGACCTCGACGTGGAACCAGTCCCCATCGGGCGCGGAGCCAATGGTGGGGCGGCTATAGGTGAGCCATGCTTCACGGTCGCATCGCCATCCGCGTCCGTAGGGCCGAGGGTAGTAGTCGTGGAGTTCCATAATTTGGAACAGCTCGGCGTTCTCGACGAGAAATTCGACAACCTTGACAGCCTCGTCGTAGTTGCCGTAACCTTTACCATTTTTCATTTTGCGCCACGAAACGTCAAAGGCTCGACCAGTTCCATGTACCGACCAAGCGGTAACACGAGAGTTGTTCATTTTCCGAACGCCCCATGAACCATTATTCCAAATGCCGTTACCGAAGCGCTCACACAACAGCTTGATGAACCTCTCGGTCCCAGCCCTTTTTCGGGGAGCGTTTCCATCCCAGCCTACATATGGACGACCCATGGAGCATCTCCCTCAACTAAACGAACTACCCTATTATATCCTACAAGTCATTACTTTTGGTGAAGAAAATTGCTCCAATCAGGTGCAGCAGAAAGGCTGCGGAACTAATCCACACACCAAGTTTCAACGTTTCGCCGGACAGGGTGATTAGCACGAGACCAGTGCCGCCAAGCGTCCAAGACAAAGCAAAAACTTCGTTTCTTAAATTCCTAAAAAAGTTCATACGACCCCCTATTTTTTGCGTTTCTTGGAAGATTCTCCCTCTGAAGAAGAACTCCCACCCCCACCCGATGGCGCCGAACCACCCGCTCTACCACTAGATGGAGTAGAAGCATGTTTTGACGACGGAATCGGAACCGTCATTACTATTGCGGTAGCTGCAATAATTATACGCCTTTCACTCACGGTGACAGTGGAGCCACTTGGAACATATTCGTCAGTGACACCATCGAAAATGTTTACCTCGTCCTCGAAAACCTCTTTGACAGCATCGGATTCGTCGGAAAGTGCTGCTGCTATCGAAGATATTTGAGCGTCGTTCAAAGTTTCAAAGTTCTCGTTTTTTACGAGTTTTTCGATTTCCTCTACCGTCACCTCGTCTTCGGCGATGACCGTAAACACTTCACCCGCAAGTTGGTCGTCTTCGATTGATTCTGTGACCGCTGCGGCTTTCGCGATTTTTTGCGGATCTTTGGAGATCGTTTCTGGTTGACGTACCGGGTTAGTGGTTGTCGTTGTGGTTGGTCTGGGGACGGTTGTGGTTCCAACTATTACCTCTGTTGTTGTGGTGGTCGGTTCTGTAGTCGTCGGTGGGGTTGTTGTGCTTGTCGTCGTTGTGGGCGGCAAGGTAGTCGTGGTTGTCGGCGGCGTCGTAGTTGTCGTTGGCGGGAGCGTCGTCGTAGTGGTTGTTGGTGGCAGCGTCGTGGTTGTGGTTGTTGGCGGCGCAGTAGTGGTGGTTGTCGTTGTTGTCGTCGTCGTGGGTGGCAATGTTGTCGTGGTTGTTGGCGGCGGCGTCGTAGTGGTCGTCGTAGTGGTGGTAGGCGGCGTAGTGGTCGTGGTTGTCGTGGTAGGGGGCAACGTAGTCGTAGTCGTAGTCGTAGTAGTGCTGGTCGTCGTGGTCGTTGGCGGCAAAGTGGTCGTAGTCGTGGTAGGCGGCAACGTAGTCGTAGTAGTGGCTACAGGCTGATTCACTAGAAGTTCAACTTGATTAGACCATCCAGAGTACATACCTAAGGTGTCATTGTCCGATCTAATGCCGAAGACATATGTTTCACCAATCCCACCAGTACTCTCAAAGAGACTATAAGACAGAGCGTACTCAGTATTTAAAGCATTTTCAGAGCCCACATTACCGGTTGAAACACCCCAACCCGGATTAGAAGGCAAGCGCCAAGATATTGCATACCTTTCCGGGTCAATATTGCCACTATTGGGAGAATCCCAATCAAGAAACACACCCGTTTCCGTTAAAGATGCAGTCAGATTCATTGGAGGCCCAATGCTCGCAGGCTCTGTAGTGGTGCTTGTAGTCGTTGTTGACGGCAACGTTGTCGATGTCGATATGGTTGTCGATGTCGTGGGTGTCGGCGAAGACAATTCGTAATCAATAATTATTAGTTCGTAAAAGGCATTGTTTTCAACAGGGGGAGATCCCAATGAATTTTTACTACAGCAATACCCTGCGTATATAGTGTAAGTATCAGGCTGTAAATTTACAACAATTTTGGATGATACGCATTGGTCGGACGAGTTATGATTTCCATCATCATCCTGAGCGACCAACACTCCACTAGAGTCATAAAGCCACAAATATGGATCGACAGTCGTAACCGGGCAGGACTCATTCGAGTTCCCATATATGTATATAGTGGACGATTCCTGAACAGTGAAGGTCCACTCCGATTCCTCGGTGACCGTGTAAGACGTTGCCGACGCCGGAATTGCTGGTAGTAGAAACGCAAATATTGCGGTTACGAAGAATATCCACGATCCCCTGCGTGGTCTCGGCCTCGCCGCCATTTAGACGATCCGGTTAGGTCCCTCAAGTTTATCAATAACGAGAGCAAGCCTGTCGGTCAAATGCCCCAATTTGAGGTAGATCGGCCACTCCCTGTCGTCGGCAGCGATCGTAGGGATGTCTAGTTCCGGATCGTGCCAAAGGCTACCAATTTGGGTGATGTCATCCAGCAGGTCAACGTCGAGACCGAGTGCGGCAGCCATTGTGTAAATGGTTGCTTCTAAGTCACGCCTAGCATCGAGTAGCGCTTTGCGTCTTTGTTCTGGAGTCATTTTTAGGGTAGCCATACGAAATCACCTATCCAATTGTACATTAAGCGTTGAGTAAAACAGTTCCATGCCCGCCATTAACTGTGTTAATCGACGCCGAAATTGTGTCGCACACGACAAGCAATCCGCCGCGAAGTCCAACCGTTCCGGTTCCGCCCGTTCCACCTATTCCCTTGGCGCCACCGACACCCGCCGCACCTGCTGCGCCACCGGCCCCCGCCGTTCCACCTATTCCCTCGGCGCCACCGGGAATCGCAGGATAGTGAACGGCAGCGTTGTGGGTGCCTCCACTTGCCGCATGATTTTGGGTCTGAGGGTTGTGGCTGCCCGCAACGTGATGGTGGTTTGTTGTGGCAGGGTTGTGCCCAGAAACATACGTATGGTTATGGTTGGGGTTGTAATTGGTGTTGCAATGATGGTTTCCCGTGTTGGTGGCAGGGTTGTGGACGCCGTGGTGGGCGTTGCTTCTTAGTAAAAATTGATGCATCGAGCCTTTGTAGCCGTCGTTATGGAAATTGCTGTGCTGGTTGCTTCTCCTGTGGTGATGAGCGGCCGGGTTTGTATCCGCTTTGCAGTCGTGATTAATTATGGTTCGACCGCCATGAGCGTTGGCGTGAATTGCGGTTGCAGCGGTATGACTGCTTGCGGTATGATGGTTCCGAGTCGAAGGATTGTGGCCTGATACAGTGTGAACGATCGGGTTTTGTGTCGATGGGTAAGATTGAGCCGGGTAGCCGCTGCCTGCGTTCCCTGCGGCCCCAACCGTTCCTGCTGCGCCACCAGTTCCTGCTGTACCGGTAGTCCCAACAGTTCCGTCATTTCCTTTTGAACCATAATATCCCGGCCTTCCCCAAGACTCGATGACGGCCGTGCCACTTTCGCCGCTGTAAACGATGTTTTTTGCAACAACGACTACAAGGCCACCGCCATCTCCACCTTGACCACCGATACCTTGCGCGCCAGCATTTCCGGGATTTCCCGGATTTCCCGGGTTGCCGCTTGCTCCGGTGGTCCCCGGATTTCCCGGATTGCCGGGGTTAGCCGGTGCTGGAGCGTAGCCTCCAGAGCCTCCAGAGCCTCCAGAGCTACCTGCACCGCCTGCGCCTGCGTTACTGCCGCCACCGGCAGTTCCGGCGACATTCACGCCTTGGCCACCGTCGTCTCCACCTTCTACTCGACGGAAGCCGACCACCGGGTCGTAGTGCCATCCACGGATGGAGAAATTGAGATCATGGATGATCGATGGTGGCACCTGAGTTCCGGACGAACTGTCACCTAGGACGTATTGCTTTGTGATGCCGGTCTCGGCATCGTCCGCTCGGCCGATCAACGTCCCAAAGGTGTTTACGTCGGTTATGTTGGATGACGCGGACATCCCCATCGTGGCATTCTGTGCCATGGTGAGAGTGTTCTGCACAAACACTCGGTAACCGTTGGTGAACAGGTTACCGGTAGAGTTGATCGTCAAGTTGTCCCAATAATAGTCTCTATTCATTATGAATGTAGACGAAATTACCGTGGAACCATCGTACCCGGATCCGTAAATCGAATCATTTCCTAGCCTTTGGTCAGGCTTTGCCTTAATTCGAACAATGCCCATCAGTCAACCTCTAGATAAATGGCCGTCCCACTGGCTCCACCAGTTTGCCCTGCAACGTTGAGAACTAGCCCAGCGGGGGCGACACTTGGCGTGCTGACAAGAATGACGACTCCACCGCCAGCGCTGACTCCGCCAGTGGCTGATACTTGAGCCGTTCCGTTGCAGGAGATGTAACGCGCGGCGACGATGACAACGCCACCACCGGAAGTTCCGGTGGCAGAAGCGCCGCCACGAAGATAGACGGGCCCGCTAGAGGAAGCGGTGATCTGGTATCCCAATATTGCCTGCGACGGGTACCGATAGTAAACGCTGCCACCATTGGCTGCGGTTGGAGGCGTGGCAGTGTAGGTAGCAGCGGCGTCGCCGCCAAGGCTGTTGGTGACGTTTTCGCCGACCGTGCTTCCACCACTGAGGAGAGTTCCGGTTCCAGAAAAACCACCGGGATTACCAATAACCGAATTGTCGCCAAGTGTGAGAAGATTTTTGACGAATACCCTGTAACCATCAGTAAATAAAGTTATTGATGGGTCAATAGTGAGGTTGTAGTAAAACATGTCGGAGATCAGGTGTGCATCCGCCGTTATCTGAACGCTCCCATCTACGCCTGTTCCGTAGATCTCGTCAGCGGAATTTATATACTCGGCGAGGGGATCTGGGGCGTTAACCCTTACGATCCCGCCCATCAGGTTGCGTCCTCGTCCACCGCGCTAATGGTCATATTCACCGCTGAAACGGCACTTGCCCTAGCGTAGAGCTTGTCTCCGTCAGGGTTCCCTTCAGACATGACTAGCGACATGTTGATGAGAGTTGTCTCGTTGGCGTTGATGAGGAGATCGTGGAAAATGATGTGTGAGTCCGCCGCTGAGGTGTTGGCTGGAACGACCCAAATTGTTACCGTCTTGGATGAGGCGGTAATATTTGTGACGATAATTTGTTTAATGATTACCGTGGAACCAACGGGGACTTCGTATGATGATGATACTGGTACGGTAATGCTACTTGCGGTTGTACCCAGAGTAGTGGGGCCAACGATTCGTTTCTGGTAGAAGGCCATTTACTAATTCCTCTCGGCGACGCGTCCTGTTTTACATATTACCATCATTAGTGGCGCCAAATGGAGCGGAAAATCCTACTCCACCGGCCTCTCTTCTTTTCTGGGGTTCCGTGAAATATTGGACACCCGGAATCAACCTTCCTCTGGTGGATCCTGTATTTTCTATCCCTGCTATCAACGTGGCCACCGAACACGCTTCCCATACCTCTGGAGTAAATGAGATTATGGACACCTTCGTCTCCATAAACGACCTCGCTCTTGACTGTTCGAGGAAACGTGATGACATGTGCGACCGGAGTTCCCATTGGGATAACTAATTCTTCCGCATCCGTATAGATGTTGAGGACCCAATTCATGTGATGGTAGAAATCGGTATGAACCACTCCGGGAACTAGCGACCAGTCTCGGCTTTGCTCCCACAGAACGGGAAGAATCATTGACGACCAACCGGGTGCGGTCTTTACTTCCCAAGGGTTTAGGAGTTTGATCCAGTTGGCGCGCTTGATCTTCCTGCCTTCAGTGGCTGGAATCGGACCTGTCTGATCGTAAGAGAAGCTCTCGACACCCAGATGAGGAATGTTTTCGGCGACTTCATATCTGGATTCCCAGCCTTGGCCGACAGCGTCTAGTCGAATTTTCACATCACTGGGTAGGCGCAACGTCATTCCGGTCGTCAAATAGTCTTGAGTACCTTGACACCTCTTGAGCGTTTGCTGCTCGGAATCCAGATCTTTGAACCACTGAGGGAAGTTAAGAAAGTTATCGACTGGATGAATTCTCTCGTCGTACATCCTATTACTAGACGGTGCAACCAGAATTTGGCCCGGCTTCACCTCTGGAATATCGCCCAGAAATCGAGCGGTAATAATTTTATCGCTGTTCAGGTCGGCCATTGCTGCAGCCTACACTATTTCAACGTTTTGTGATGATAGTTAGACCAAGCGATAGGGGGATGTGGTGGACTCGGATGTCATCACGACTAGCGAGGTCTCTGAACATTGGCCAGAAGTCATGATTATCCCCGTATTGGGCCAGAAAGCCTTGATCCAGAGAGACTGTCAGGATTATCGTCTTCCCTGAAGGAATGTTGTTAATCAACGAGTCAAGAATATGAATATTTCTTGATGCCGTCACAGTATCTAGGATGGCGCAGTCGAGTTGAGCCGGGAATGTTCCGGACTCGACATCTGTATGCGTAATTATATTATAAGTGACGTCATCAGGAATGCCGATGTGCCGCTCGATGTAGTCGAGGTGGATGGAGTTTTCAACGAAAAGTTCCGCTCCAAAATCGCCCTGACTGACGACACGCAGAGATGCGCCACCGCTACAAAAGAGTTTACTGGGGTTCGCTGACCTGATAATTCCCTCTAGGGCGGTGAGATACCCAGAGAGGATGACGTTGAAGTTGAACGACCCCAGTGAGAGCATCTCGTAATGCGCGATCTCGGTGGACCATCCAGTGGAGTTCCTGTCTTGCTGGGCGCCAAGCTGGATTTCTTCTTTTTTGACCGCTTGTCCAAAAGCCTTGCGGTTTTCGATTGTGTCTGTGGTGTGGTGGCTGGGATTCGAAAGCGCCTCGGTCACCGAATAGAGTTGGATTGGGGTCATGTTAGACATCTCCAAACATCCTTGCTTTCAGAATGTCGCGGTAATAGCAGTTCGTTCTTGCTTGCTCTTTTGTTCTGTAGAAAACTCGATACAACACCTTCTCGGCGTTTGTGTTCATAGGCGACGTCGGGCTCGCGTTTGGGTAGTAGTGCCCGGCCAGCAGGCCCGTCAGTTCGTCGACGGTAATTTCTGTGGCCCGCGTCTCGTCTTCACCGCAAAGTGAGATGAGTCGAGCGATCTGTGTGATGCGAAAGCCATAATCGTCATCGATGTCGTACTTTCCCATTATTCTGATTCCTCATTCTCGTAAATCGGGTTGTTTTCAAAAACGAAACAGGTGACAACGGGATCGGCTGCTCCGTCGTCACGAACAAATCTCTGAAGTTCGGGGTCCCACCCTTCTGGGACGTAGTCTTCCTCTGGTTCAGCCATGGTTACCTCCAACCTTAAACCTTATTTTACCATCACGAGCCATCTGTTTCGGAGGATTCGTTATCCTTGGCGTACGTTTCGGGCTCTTGTGCTGGTGTCCGATCGTAAATGTCGGCGGTCATAAAAGTACTGATTATCCACTTATCTGAAGTAATCGGTACCTGCCCCATGTGGGGGTGGGTCCAATTCGTTGGGAAAACACTGATTCGACCTGCTTTTGCTGGGACATGAACGTCATGGCTGGGGAAATATGTACTTCCACCAACTTCGACATCATTGAGGTAGATGATCACGCCTAGTACTCGTGGTTTCTCGCCACCCGATATGGACTCCCATGGATTGCCGTCGACGTGGGCCCTGTAGTAACCGTGATTGCGGAAGTATCTTTGCATCCGGTAGCCCGTATCCTGAACGCCCGGCCAATTCCACAATTCTTCATATTCTTGAATGTAGTGGGCGATAGCCGAGTACAAACCAACTGAAACTTCGTTCTCGTAAAATGCAAAATTGCTTGAGTCGACACCGACCTCATCAATCATCTTTTTAGAAAAGTTGAAGTCACTTGACGACTTGACAAGGGGGTTCGATCCACTAATAGTTATCCCGGGCTTGAAAAGCCTGTCGAAGTAGCGACTGCTTTCATCTATCAATCCTTCACATATTCGTTTTGGGATCAAGTTATCCCCATACATGATTTGACCAATCTTTCCGGTCGGAAAGTGAAAACTTGGATTCTTAGCCACGACTGCAACCTTTCATGAGTGCTTCTTTGTGTCCGATCAATTTGCCGTGTCGGCTTCCGGAAATGCTATCTGAAACGCTGCGTTCGAGTAGGTCATTGGTGCCACGCATCGAGATATTGCTGGCGCAGACATCTTTCGAAATCAAACCCTGCCCCTGAGCAACGTGCCAAAAATGGAAGGATCTAAATAGATCAAATCCGCAGTCTGGTATGTCGTGTTCTTCCAGACCGCGATACTTCATAATCTCGATAATCGTGGAAAGGGTGGGCGGTAGTGGCCGATGTTTCTGATCCGCCCACATGCTTGTATCGTCCCTATTGGAAACATAGTGAAGCGAAATCATTGTCAATAAGTTTTCCATCATGGAATCAAAAATGCGGCAATATTCAGACCTGATAATGCTTGCATCGGGGGAGTACGCAGGAATGTAACTCGTCAAAAGTATCGCCTGATTTATGGAGGCGGAAATTGATGTTGCTTCAAGCGGCTCAATAAAGTTGGAAGAAAGACCGACAGCGACGCAGTTGTGCTTCCATGTTTCTTTCAGGTATCCAGAATTGTACCTAATGATACGAGCGGTATCTGGAACATCGAAGCCACTCACTCTCGACGCCTCATCTACTGCATCCTCGTCAGAGATATGTGATGAAGAGAAAACGTAACCATTGCCGCGGCGACTGATAGTTGGAATTTCCCACATCCAGCCAGAACTCATCGCGGTTGCCAACGTGTAAGGCTTTATGCCGTTGACGGTGTCTTCTGGTGTTTGGAAAACGACAGCGCTGTCGGTAGGGAGGTAATCCTCGAATGACTCCCACCTTGCATCCCCTAGTCTGGAAATGACCTCACGACGGAAACCTGAAGCGTCAACGACGAAGTCTGCTTCGATCACATCTTCGCGGTCCTCAAGATGTATCCCTGAAACGTCTCCAGTGATTGGATCGCGGCGAATCCCTACGACTGTTCCCTCAATGAAGTTGACACCAGCATCTGAACACTTGCTTTTCAGATATTTGTTCAGGAGAAACGTATCGAAATGAAACTGGTTTGTTTGGTCTAATATGTTTTCTTCGGTTTCTCTGACCAGATTGTGGATGATCGACGGTGTTCCGAATGTTGGAGTCAACTGCTTTTCTTGAGCGACCGCCCAGTTGTAGGTTCCGTTGAAGGTCGCCTGTGTGGCCTGTCCGCCACTGATGCTATGGAAGTAGTCGGGTGTGTGTGTTGTCCAGTCGAGAAATCTAATTCCAAATTTGAAGGTGGCTCCGGTTTCTCGTACCATCTCAGATCGATCAATATTTGTCAATTTTTCGAATGTTGTCCAGTGCTCGGTGCTTCCTTCACCTACACCAATAATGCCGATTGATTCAGATGAAACGACGGTGACATCTAACTTGCTCAACACTTTTTTAAGAACGAGGGCGTTAACAAGTCCGGCAGTGCCAGATCCGACTATGACGATTTTTGAAACTCCCAATTTTTACCGACAAGAACGTTTTAGGAAGATATTGGATGGGTTTGCTAAACATCGGAAAGAGTATGGGAATCCGCCCGGAATAAAAACTGTGTCACCCTGCGAAATGGGTACTTCTATTCCGAGGTGGGGAAAGTCAAGTTTTGTATCATTCGGAGAGATAGATACAACCTCGGATATAATTCCGTCTTGCAGCAGTCCTCCTACAATTGCAGAGAACCCATTGTTGCTTGTAGAAGAAATTCTAATCATGTCGTAAGAAGAAAATTGTTTAGCAGAAATGTCATGGGATAGACAGTAATCTTGGAAATTTTCTAATGAAATAAAATCTATTGAAGTAATTTTCTCTCTCAAGTAATTTAGGAAAACGTCGTCGACTTGGGTCGATAGTGGATTGAGAGAGGCGATCTCCGAGAGCGCGACATCGGCTGATTCCGGCACGACTGTCGTAAAACTCACGAAAGACCAATCCGAGGCAGTCCCCCTCCTGATCACGTCCTCCATGCCTTCTTCAATGACAACGGATTTTTCGTAGACGTAAATGTAGTCTTCGTAGATTTTTGGAAACATGATTAACCCAACCAAGAAACAATCGAGTATTTCGTTCCTTCTTTCACAGGCATTGATGCATGCCTGTAAGGAAAGGACGACGGGAAAACGACGACCGTGCCTGCTGCTGCAGGTACCGTGAGATCGTGGTCGGGGAAAATTAGTTCTCCGCCGGAAGTGGGGGTATTAGCCATCACGACGACGCTGACCACCCTGTCTTCGAGTGGTGCCCAGTCATAGTGGGGGACGTATTCCTGACTAATTTCGTATCGATTTACTGCCCATCCGTTGTCGAAGCGGAGAGGGATGCCGAATCGTTCCTTGTATTCGGTAACAATTTCGTCTATCAGTACATGTAAACGTTTGAACTCGACAGATACGGGATGTCCTGAAAAGGTTTCATTTTCAAGGACTGGCATAAGATCGATGACGCTATTGGATCTCCCGTCACTCACGTCCCCATTGCCAACCTTGGCCTTCTTCCAGTCAATCGGGATGTCTGGCATTTTTGACCAGTTTTCTAAAGCCTCTATGAAATTGGAAAAGTCGACGTCAATGTGACTTACGTTGATGTGGTCGGACTTCACGCTCTCACCTCGCATGTGAATGTAGCGATGACGCCATCGTTGTCGAAAATTTCGCCAGCGTATTTGCCACTGTTCGCTGGCCTGATGGGAAAAACGATGATCGAACCGCATGGTGAAACTTTCCCGTTGGAATCCTCAACTAGGCCCGTTTCGTGTCTCAGGCGCATTTCCAGTCCGTTGACGCTGTCGAACTCGTCGATGTACTCGACGCGCAAAAGCTGACCCAACTTGAAAAAGGTGTTGGAAAGGCGCAATTCCTGAACGCTCGGGATGCTAATTATTTGGACTTTCGAGCGATCGAAGTCCATGTTTTTCGTCGCTTCGGAGTCGCCGACTTGGATGAGCAGTCCATTGGATTCGGCAATCGACTGTGCTTCTTCCAGTTCGTCTTCGCTTGGAGAGTAGATTACGCGTTCCATTAGTTTGTTTGGTTTGCTTCAGGTTCCTCTTGTGTCTTCTTGAGCATCGCCCGCAGAATTGTGTTGTTTAGTGACAGTTGCTTCACTTGTTCTGCAAGATCAGCGATGACATCGTTTGCGTTGAATGGTTGCGGATCCATTGCTTGATACTACTCTCAAATTGGCGTGCCGTCGGATGTTAGTCCTCTGTTAGGAAATATTCGATTGCTCCACGGATGCGTCGCAGTGCTTCCTGCGGTGCGTAGTTGTCGTTGCCGCTCTCAAAATTCGCAGGGAGGAGGGAGCCGTTGGTGAACCGGGCGCGACGCTTGCCGTCTCTAGAGACTATCCACTTCTCAAAATTTCCTCTAATTGGACCTTCGTCAATTCCGAGTCTGGCGTAGAGGCGGTGTGGGGTTTTGCTATCTTCGTCTTCCCGGTTGTGGCGGGAGATAAGGAGTTCGGTAAAGTCCATCCTGACCCTGTAATTGTAGTAGGCGTAGTCGTGTGCTTCTTGGGCTGTGCTGGTTGAGTTGTCCTTGAAGTCGCCATACCCGTATTCGCAGTAGTCGTTTGTTGGGATGCAAATTATTTTGAATCCATAGTCGGCGTAGTCGTACTCAAGAACTTGCAGCATCGGGTACTGCATCGAGTTGCCGCACCCCCCGGTGACGTTCACCATCATTGTGACGTTATCTTTACGCTTTTCGAGCATTCGGGAGACGGAACCATCGATCGATCCAACGGGGATGTCGTACACGCTTTCTCCGTCAGGTGTTGGTCCGAGGTGATGTTCGGCGACCAATGTTTCAATCAGCGTTTGTGAAGGTTTAACAAGATCAATCATGCCTACATAGTATCATCACACAACCTTTGCAACATCTTCGCATGCTACAATAAATAGTGGTTGTCACCTCAGTCTCTGGAGATAAATTATGGTAGCGCTTAACAGGGTTAGCAACGACGCAAAGCGACGGCATCTAGGGAATGTCCTGCAAGAGCAGGAGAAATTGGTGATCGCCGCCGCGCTTCATGCCGGAATTCTCCCCGACAGCATCGACCCGGGAAGTCATCCAACGCCAGAAGAGTGCGAAGGCGTTCTTGAAATCGGTCTGGCTGAGCGAGTGGCATCTTACAACCGGCTAAAAATCGCTCTCGAAAGGCTCTGAAGATGATTTTCACAATCACCAAAGATCAGAAAATTGAAGCCGCAGAGACTGCACTCACGGCGATTGAGGAAGACGTTCTCATCGCCTGCCTCGGCAGGGGTTTTGATGTATCATCTGTTGCGGACGATTTCACATCAGATGACCCCAGCGACGCAGAGCTTCTGCGATCAATGCAGACCTTGAATCTCGCGAAGTCATATCTTGCGACAATTCAGGCATCTTGACTCAAGGACGAGAAATGTCACTAACTTCAGAAGTTGTTGCTCAGGCGAAACTGGAAGCACAAGATTTTTTGGAATACTCCATTTACATTTTATGCTCTTTCCTAGAAGTTGACGTTGAAACGGCATCCTCGGATATGGTGATCCCTGTCACTGAGGAGGATCTCAATTACTCCAACTATCTTTCACTAAAGCGGCAGTTGTCGGCCCTTGAAAGTCTCTTGTTATGAAATTCTCTTCACCTCATCTTCTCTCGGTAATCGGTGGAGACGATCGTCATCCACGAGAGATTGCCGCAGCGGCCGGTATGTCGATGTTAGAGGACGTCACAACGGAGGTCGATCCATTTGGAAACCGAATGGAAAAAACGCTTGTCTTCAATCCGGCGATCGGAGCGCTTGAGTTCCCAGAAGAAGGGATGCTTGTGCTCTGTGAAAAACTCAAAGAAGATCAGTAATGACAATTAGGCAAGTAAGCCCAACATCTGGAAAGATTTACAGCCCGCACTCGGAATTGGGGTGGTCATCCAAGCACCTGTTGTCCTGCTTCTACATTCTTGGTTTGAACGAAGAAGACATGAACACGTACACAATCGACGATCTGATTGATCGATGTGGGTGGATGTTCGAACCACATCCAATGGAGCCCTACCTGCCGGTCGGGGACAAGCAACGTTCCTGCGATCCCGGATTCTCGTTTGGACGTAAACAAAAAAGTTGGATGATGCTGCTATCGCGCAGGTTTTGGCGTCGTCGTCACATTTCGTCGTTCGAGGTAGAGAACAATGTCTAGCAGCATTTTCCATAAAGGCATTGTCGCTAGAAGCCTCTCCACTAATCAGACTGGCGCAACATGGGATGACGAACTGAGCCTTGTTCGCGACTACTCAAGACTTGCTGATGCCGGAATCGCGGAAGCAAACGCTGACAAGCGACAAGCGGCCATGGGTCGCGACTGGTACTTCTGGAAGTACTCTACGTGGCTTGGCGAGCAGGATAATACTTGGCTCGAATACGCGTGGCGAAACTACATTGCCGTCAAGTCGCTTTTTGGCATCCTTAAACCCGTCGATCCGACCACGCCGGAAAAAATTCTAATTTCCGGATCCTTTCCAGTCAACACTCACTTCCCCGCCATGTCTGAAGGTACCAAGGACTATTACTGGATCAATACTTTTGAAACCAGAATTATGGAAGAAACGCTTGACGAAAATGGAACCGTTCCAAATCATTCAGAATGCAAATACAACGTAATCGACCTTCAGGATTTCGAAGACGGAAACGTTGTCAACTATTTCGACTCCGCTCGACTGCACACCCATGACTTCCTTACCCCAAACTTGAACATCGTAGATCGTCTACTTGACTCCATCAAAGTTGGCGGAATCATGATGATCTATGACCTCGCCGAGTTTGGGTCGCTCTACGAGGACGGACTAAAGGCGCACGAACATCACATGCACCGGATCAACAGGAGAATTTTGCAGCGCGACGACTTCAACGTGTTTCACTTAGCGCACGACGAAATCGGCACTGCTATTGCTTACAAAGTAAGATAATATAGTAGATATGCCCGCACGACTTGGCCCTCCGGATCGCAACAAATACGCATATTACAGTCTTGACGAAAATGACTGCAAACGCGTAAACGAGATCGAATACACCCATCACACCGGTGGCGTCATTCACTTTCATAACGTGTTCGACATAGACCAAAGCGTCGTGCTCCCCCACATCGACGAGTTGGCTTACGTCCCATCATGTGGCCTTGAGATCATCAGGGACGAAGAAGGCAACATGATCCGTGGCGAAACTTTTGACGGGAGAGTCGTTGACATCAAAGACCTTCTAGCCCTGCCAATGCGAGTTGGTGGTCACGGAATGCCTGAACCGGTCAGCCCGGAAACGAGGCACGACGTGAGGGCGTTTTTCGAGCACGTCGAAGAATCGTTCTACCACGCCTTGATCCGGTATTGCGATCTCTACCCGCTCATGGTCAACTCGGTTTGGTGGCGAATGAGGGGGCACTGCCTGAAATTCATGCCGGGGGCTAACCTCGGTCTACACAACGATAATGACACGAACACGTTCGTTGTTGATGGCCAGCGTTACTACAGCGGTCGTGAGATTGCCATGTACCAAGTCGTCAACGGGTTAGCCTACTTTAACGACGATTACGAGGGTGGGGAAATGCACTTCCCCTATTTGGATGTCACCATCAAACCCAAGACTGGGGACATGATTCTCTTCCCAGCAAACTACGTTGGCACTCATGGGGTGACGCAGGTTACAGGCGAAACGCCGCGCTACAGCTACCTCACCCAGTTTGGCCATGGCGGCGAGCACATGGCCGAAGTTTCAGAACCGCAAGAAAGCGACATGTGGCTTGCTCCGGTTTACGTCCCTTACCTTTACCAAGATCATGTGAAGTTCTCGAAGTCGGGGCACTCGCATCTCGATACATCAAAAGACTCCGCTCTCGGGTTCCACGCCTCTACAATCGAGACGCAGCAACGCTCCAAAGAGGGTGGCCCCAGCGGAACTAGGATTCCGTACGAGGAGGAGTGAAAGGGTTGGCTCCCATCAGCGTTCCGTGCCCAAAGAACTCCAAATAAGAAATACGTTCACCGGAAGTTACCGGACACACTTCGTGTGTTCCTAGAAAACCCGCAGGGTAAACAAAAGCAGTTCCAGCCTTGGGCGCAAAATGCTTGTCAATGTATTTGAACCCTAAATCTCCGCCGCTACATTGATCTTTCAGGATTATAGATGCAGTGAGGACGCTGTAGATCGCTTTTTCGCTTTCCGATCCAGCCCCAACAAGATTGTCGTGGTGGTACCCCATGTATCCTCCGGGCTTGTAGGTTGCCACATGGGGATCCGCCCTCCACCAGACACTTCGTTGCGCCTCTGGGAAGATATTAAAATATTCGGAAATGCAGAGTGCGGTGACATTTTCGAGTTTTTCTGCGAAGGCGAGATCTTCATCACTGCAGTTGACCTTCAACCGGAGTAGACGACCGGGCGAAGCGTTCACTTGATCTTCCGTGAAGACGTACCCACCCCTGTTCATGTAGGTGCCGTCGCTCTGAAGCGTGTAGTCGTTAGGTTCTTGAAGACGTCGCCTCTCTAGCCAGCCTTCCAGATAATCGGAATCGATGTCGGCTACGTTCTCGTACTCGACGATTCCAAATCCGTAGTGAGTTGCTTTCATTACTCTTGTTCGGGGAACTCTGTTCCTCGTTCCCGATCGTTCCTCAGGCGTTTTACTTCTTTTGCTGACGTCGGGTGTACTTCGGTAGTCCAATACCCCGATGAGAAAAGATTGGCAATTTCATCAGCCTTCTCTCCTGACAGGTACAGGGTGTGCTCGTCCGTGTATCCTTCGCGACCCGGGTGTGGCCAACCGTACAGACCGGCTTCGACGTAGGTGATCCCAGCATCGTTGATGATGGACGCAATCTCTTTCTCCGACTCTTCGCCCCACAGGCCATTGGCGTCGACGTAGATACCGTCGTAGCCAACTGTGGCGACGTGCTTGGCGATTTCAAGTGGTGCTCCACCAAAGGCAATGCAGAACACGATTTCGCTTTTGGCAAGGACGGTGTCGACGTCGACGAGGTCGACAAGATCAAACTCGTTGGCTCGCTCTTCGGTTGCTTCGGAGCGACCTGACGATGCCCAGTAGACGATGTGGCCACTTTTCTTGAGATCGTACGCCAAAGTGCCACCCATCCTGCCGGGGTGGACAATTCCGATTGTTCTAGCCGACTGGGGGCAGGAGTGAGTAGCCATGTTTCATGTACACATTCGTCGAGATTTTGGCGAGTTCCGGGTTGTCGCTCGGGTCCATTACATTTTCACACACCGCCGGATTCGGTGTTCCCTGACAATACCACCCCAAGTAGGAGTAGCGCCAACCGCCAGTTACTGGCTGTACCTCATGTGCCGCTACGTAGTTCGAGGGGAAGAAGAGCATGTCGCCCTTCTTTATATCCTCATGATTGATGTCGAGGTAGGTGAAGTTGTGCGCCCCTCCGGTAAAGTTGGTTCCATCCAACTCGTCCGCAGATTTAACTGAATCGTTGAGGTACGCGACAACTGAGACGGTGTTCCTTGTCGCGAGTTGGTCACGGGGGTGAGGTTTGCCGTATTCATAATCGGTACTGATGTCGGCGTGCATCCCGAGGAATCCACCAATCGGGTAGGCGACGATGTGGCTCTTGATTTTCCACCAAATACATTTTCCCGCAATTGGGAACATTCCGAGATACGTCAACAGGCATGCATCTCTTCGTTCTTCGATGTAATCAAGGGTTTCGATAACGTCGGACCTGCTGTCTTGATGAACAAAACTGCCGCGCCATGGCATCTCGTCGAGAGAATCTTTCTTGAAGAAGTATCCACTTCTGTTGATGTATCCATCGTCGCCAGTAATCGGGTCGATGCCCGGCTCGTACATGGTGGCGCGCTCGCGCTGCAAAACATCTTTGCAGTACGTTCTCATCCAATCCCAGTCAAGATCGAACACTTGTTCGAATAGGACTACTCCACCACCAAGGTGTTTGCCGACGGGAAGTTGTTTATCGCTCGAACTCATGTTCATCCAACTCCAGCATGTATGAGACGTAATCGTTGATTCGCTCGATGATCTGCCTGCGCTCGCCATTGTCTCTTAGGTGGTTGAAGCAACCGAAGATCGTGTCAATGGCGAACTGTACCAGAAAATCTTCTGGCGGATTTTTTCCACTAAAACCCTCGTACGTCATGAAGAAAAGGTTCTGGAAATCCCAAGGCCTGAACTGGAGAGGCTGATGAGGGAACCAATCCGGATAGTGCCAAGCGTGGCCAGCATGCCTCATTTCTGGGTGCCAGCGGAGATATGCGCGAACTGTTTCGATCGGCGTCAACTTCCCACCCTCGTATGGGGCTGTCCTCATCAGATCTTCTCTGGCGGGCATTGAGCCACCGTGTGTGTCTCCATTGCGAGAGAAAAGGAACATCTGTCCTTCTACCGGGTCCTCTAGATTGTGGTGTTTGCTGTACCTCATCAAGTTTGCAAACAATCGATTGGACTCATCGATGGGAACTCCGACAACGTTGAAGTCGTCGGAAAGGTCGTCAGTCTCATCAATTAATTCTTTGAACTCGCGAACGTTGTCAGGTATCGAACCGTCTTTCGAGAACACGAAGAGCGTCACTGTCTGGAAAAGATGATCCAAGCCTTCGAGGGCGTAGATGCCCTTCGTGAAAACGAGGGGTATGTGGTCCGGATTGGGTCCCTTCGATTTATCTTTATCGACACCCTTGTATTCATTGGTGTCACCGAAGTCCGGATCGCAGTTGCCGACATGGTCGGGGTCAAAGAAAGGTTGCTCATGTCCAACTTCGACGCGTTGGAAGATGCGTTCCGACCGATCCCATCCATTGTAGAAGCCGTGCATGACCGCCCGATTGTCCCAGATGATCACGTCTCCTTCTGACCAAACCCATTTGAAGCGATTCGCTTCGTTTGCGCAGTATTTCGTCACCCAACCGTACAGTTCTTCAAACCATGGAGTGTTGCCCCCGGCAAGAGCCGTTCCGGGCCCTGTCCAGTACAGCATCGTTTCCCCTGTGTCGGGGTGGGTGCGCAAGGCCGGGTGTGTCGAGATATCCTGATCGATTGCTCCCGTCTGGCACACGAAGTGAGCGTCACTCAAATGCTCTTTCAGGTGGGAGGGGCATTCGTCATACAGGTTGGCGAGGCTGACAAAAAAAGTGTGCCCATAGTCTGGATCCACTTTGTAGGTGGTCATATGGATAGAGAGGAGGCATGGGGGCTCTGGCATGAATGGATTATCGACATGCCAGTTTCGTTTCAGGAATCCTTCAGGATCGGATTTGTCCTCGACATCCGAAATTGTTTCATGTCGCTGGTCGGCAAGAAGTCCTGTGCGAAAGTCTGGATCGCTGACACCTTTGTAGATACAGTCCACCAACTGCATGTGTTCGATGTCGGTGGGATGCATGCCTATAAAGCCGATCACCTTGTTGCGTTTGAAAATCTCCCTGAAGTAGGAGGGGTCGTCAAACACTTGTTGAGGGGTAACTCCCTTGATCTTGAAGCCAAGGTTTCCAAGTTTAAGCCCTAAGGCAATCCCGCCAAATTTTCTCACTGTGGTTCCTTTAAATGAACGTGCCCGTCGAATCGTGGACCGACCTGATTTCCGTTTTCGTCAAGGCCAGTCCTGATGCCACCCATCCATGTCCAAGGCTGCTCTTCGAGTTTCTTCATTTTCGCATCGCCATACGACTGGCGAGCGGCAGAAAGTTCTGGCTTGTCCCAGTAGTTCTCGACTTCGAACTCGACGCTTGGCATCAAGGATGTGTCGTAGAACTGAAAAAACATGAAAGGAGATCCAGCCGGGAATGTGACCGGCTCTCCAATCTTGGTGATTTTCCAATTCATGTTGAACTCGTCCGGCCACCAGTCGGATGGGATGTGGGCAGTGAGAGGAACTGCTCCGTCAACGAAATAGTTTGGTGATCCACTGATCCACGTGGCGGTACCGGGCGGAGTGGAAAAAGACCATCCAACCGTGAATGACATAATCCCAACGATGCTCGGCATGACGATGTTGCGTTCGTAGGTTTGTCCATTTGTCTCAAACGTCATTTTCTCGCCGCTGAGCACTCTCGGCACGGTCAATCCGCCATCCCACTGGATGACAACGTCCTGCTGGAGGATCATGTCCCAACCGTTTACGTTTGCTTCGGTGAGTGGCAGACACTTGTATGCGTGCTTCTTGTAAGTGTCGTCCATCCAGTCGCGTCGTACTGCAGCCTGACGGATCTCGGGCGGATTCTGATGTGTTCTAGTTAACGAAACTTTCACAGGTTACGGACCGGGGTTGTACGCTGACGTTTGATTACTTGCGACGGGAATGCTGTTTATTGTCACGGCGGGCTCCGGCGACTTGGCGGAAGAATGGGCTTGGTGATTGCGGTCGTTGTAGTCGTACATCGTCACTGCTGAGTACTTGATTCCAGATGAGACTGGTTGAGATGCGTGTGCGTAGATGAAGTCGCTGGGGTGGACAATTACATCTCCGGCCTCGGGGATGAACTTGAGGTTCTTGAACGGCATCACATATTCACCGCCTTCGTAGTCGTCGTTGATGTATCCGACGCACGATACGGCGCACGAGTAGGAAAAGCCAGAATCTGGATGGATTGAGAAGTGCTGCCCAACTCCGTACTTCACAAAGTTTGTTGCTTCCTCGTAGTCGAGTTGCAGGTTGTAAAGAGACGAGTAGTGGAGAACGCATTCACGCACTCCCTCAATAACCTCTTCATAGACTCGACCAAGGTCGGCAAATTCGTCGGACACAGGAATGTCGGCTTGGCGAAGTTTGAAATCAAAACAGTCTCGATAGTCCTTCATTATTTCGTAGTCGCCGACTGTTGCCTGCTGCCACGAAAAATATTCGCTCGAACTTTGCTCAAGGCCACGCTCTAAGCGTTCAACAAAGTTTGATTCCTTTGGCCAAACGTCCTTGTAGAGAAGAATTCCATCAGTGGGGTTTCCTAGGTAGCCGCCGATGCGCATTATTTATCTCAGTTCCGTGATCGTGTAAAAAGAAGGTGTTGTCCAGCGTTCGCCGGAAATGATTGGCTTCACACCATGCCGGTAGTGAATATCTCCCGGATGGGCGACGGCCATACCGGCTTTGATTGGAAGATGTATGTCGTATTCCGGATAGTAGAAATCGCCGCCGTTGAAATCGTCGTTCCAGTAGATGATCGAGTTGATGTCGTACAACGGGAAAGGGTTCGGGGTGCCATCATTGAGTTGCTTGTCGGCGTGTGGCTGCTGCTCGTTTCCGGGCATCCATCTAATTAGCACTGGCGGTCGCTGGTACAGAGAGACGTTGAACTTTTGATCGAGGACGTTCTTCATTTTCTTGATGTAGAAGTCGATCAGGTCGTGGATTTCTGGTGCGGTCCTTTGAAGGATTGCTCCGCTGCACATCCTGTCCCACCAGTATGAAGCGTCGTAAATGCAAGTTCCGTCTTCGTTGAACTCATCCTCAAGGGGATTCTCCCATTCGTCGATAGTGGGGAAAAAATTCTGGAGAGTGATTAGATCATCTGCATCTACAAAGTCTTCGATGAGGACGATGTTGTCTGTTGATGCCCCAAAGTGTCCGGGGTGGATCAACGAGACGTCGTCTGTTTCTTCCATGCCCGTATATTAGCGTGATCGGTTATCTTCGGTGCAGGGTTTTTCTTACTTTTGTTTCAAAAAGTAGATGAAATGTTAGCCAGACCCAGATGCACCTCAGGGTGTTTCCAAATACAGTCCGCTCTGCGGATCGCCAAAAGTACCTAGAAAGCGTTTCGATTTTCCGCGTCCTAATAGCAAAAATGTCGTAGGCGAGAATGCCCACTATCAGAAGCATCCAGCCAATAGCGCCGGTGATTCGTTCGTCGCGAGTTAGGTCAATCGGCCTGAGATACCACCTTATGAACCGCTTGATCATCGGAAATCACTTAAACGATGGCGGGAAGAACGGCGGGAAATGTGGCGGGAAATGTGGCGGGAAGAACGGCGGGAAGAACGGCGGGAAATGTGGCGGGAAGTGGGGCGGGAAGAACGGCGGGAAATGTGGCGGGAAGTGGGGCGGGAAGAACGGCGGGAAATGTGGCGGGAAGTGGGGCGGGAAGAACGGCGGGAAGTGGGGCGGGAAATGTGGCGGGAAAAACGGTCCGATTGCCCGGACAGTAATGACAATACCCATAGGTATATCCGTGTAAGAACTGGTTGCCGTGGAGGTGACCCCGTCTACGACAATTTCATGAGCCTTGCCGACATCGTACCACACCGTCGTGTTGAGAGTGTTTGAAGCGACAGTAGCATTCTCGAATCCAAGCCCCACAAGCGACGAGGCGAGGATTGAAGCGTTAGCCAAATCGGGATATGTGAAACCCTTCCTCGGAAGTTCAACACCAGACCTATCTAGAGCCATTATTCATCAAACCTTTGCGTCGCCAGTCATGAGCCAAGTATTAGCTGCACGTTTGTGAAGAACAATAGCAGACCACTGCTTACGAGTTTTGAGACCCACAGCGTAGTTAATGGTCACTCCGGCACCGCCAGCGACAGTGACATTGCCGTTTCCTGTCTGAATAGCCATGACCTGTGTTCCGATTGTGAAGTTCACGGTCGCATCGGGGGGTACGGTAAGAGTTCCGGTAGCCGAAAATTCGAGCGTCTGTCCTCCGTTGCCCACAACCAGAGTATGGCTTGCACCATACGCGTCATAGTCGTGAAGAAAGCTCGTGCCTGCCGGAAGCGTGACCGTTCCCGTGAAAGTCGGGCTTTCCAGCGGAGCCTTCAGCGCCAAAGAGTTGGTGACAGTGGTGGAGAAGTTGGCGTCATCACCGAGAGCGGCAGCCAACTCGTTTAACGTGTCGAGTGTGGCGGGCGCCGACTCAACCAGTGCGGCAAGTTCCTGCTGGACGAAAGCGGTTGTCGCAATTTGGGTCGTGCTTGTAGTCGTAGATGCAGTCGCGGCAGTCGGAACTCCGGTTAGACCCGGACTAGCCAAAATATCGGAATTGATCCATTGGGTGCCGCTCCATTTCAGAACATCACCTGAAGTTGCGGAGGTAATTGCGACGTTCCCCACGTCGTTCAAAGTGTTGATTTCTGGAATGGAAGCATTGATCCAAGCGCTACCGTTGTACTTGAGGAACTCTCCATTAGCCTCGGTCGTCAAAGTGACATTTGTGATGTTCGCCAACGTGTGGGCGGTATTCACATAATTCGATCCGTTGAACAGAAGGACGTCGCCAGAGGTTTCTCCAGAAACCGATACTCCTCCGGCATTTTGGATAGTGAATGGTGAATTGATCCAATTGGTTCCATTGTGCGTGAGAATGTTCCCAGAGATGGCGCTTGTAATGGTTACGTCGTCAATCTGATTTACCGAAGCGATCGTGTCGTTCACCCACGCAGTGCCGTTCCAAAACAGAATTTCGCCTGAAGTTGCGGAAGCGATCGTCACGTCACCAATATCGTTGAGCGCAGCGATCCCAGTGACCCCAGTGATCGCGGCATTTACCCAAGCAGTTCCGTTCCACTTGAGGAATTCACCAGTTGCGGCCGACGCGATCGTGACGTCAGAAATGCCGTTCAGGTTGTGATTCGAGATATCGGAAACCGTTCCAGTTACATCACTGGTGACTGCGGTGAACGACGGCGAGTCGGCGGTTCCGAGGCCCTGAATCAGGCTTGACGTTTCCACACCCGTGACTCGACCATACGCGTCAGTGGCTACCGAGGAAACAAAAGACTGAGTCGCCGAACCAGAGGTTGCGCCAACCGATACCGACCCAAGATCGACGCTGTCGGCACTAACCACAATCCGACCAGAGTCTGCTGTGACTACGTCAATGGTGTTGCCGGTCTTTGTCAAGCCAGCACCAGCGGAGAATGCCTGCGCCCCAGTAAACTGAGTGAACGTGATCGAATCAGTTCCGACCGTATGAGGATCATTTGTTGAGGTAACGACGAAGCCTTGGTTTGCGTTTACCGATCCATTAAGAACAAACACCGCTTCACCGGGCTGGATTCCTCCGGGCTGGGTTCCATCAAAATCGTCGGCACGGGTGAGGACCCATGCAGCAGAACCAGATGCACCTTGATTGGTTACCGAATATACGCCATCTTCGTAACCTACGGCTTGAGTCTTGACAAGGATTCTGTCGCCAGTATTGGCGTTTGCGCCATCGACAACAAGTCGGTTCTGGGTTCCGGCTGTCAGTGTTGCGCCTTCGCCACTGCTCCCATTGCCATATGTCGGCGCATTGGGCAGTGCCGAGGTCGTTCCCAGTCGAGCGGCCTCGTGCCAATCGATTCCGGCAGCGAGATTGTCTACATATGACTTCGTTGCTGCATGACTGGCTTGAGTTGGGGCAGAGCCAAGCGTCACGGAATTGAATGCGACGTCACCGGCACCGTTTACCCACGCAGTACCGTTCCACGTGAGGAAGTCGCCGGTTGTGGCAGACGTGATCGTGACATCAGAAATACCGTTCAGCGCTAAAGTCGCTGTAACCGATACCCACGACCCGCTGTTCCTCACATAGAGAAAGCCGTCATCGGTGTCGAACCACATGTCCCCATCAGAAACATTCGCTGTTGGGGCAGTAGTGGAAAGTTCGACGCCTCCGGCCTTGACCCACGCGCTCTGGCTTCGCAGGTAGAGGCTGTCGGCGGACGTGTCGATCGCGATCGCCCCATCGGGCAGGTTCGCCGTGGGGGCTCCGACAGTCGTCAGGGTTATTACTCCGTTGACGGCATAAAGCGTGTCGTCGGTTTTCAGGGTATTAGCATCGGAGCGGTAGAGATTGGCATCTCCGGCCGTAGCCCCATCACCCCACGTCAGTCGCCCACCCGCATCAATGCGAATTCTGGCGTTTGAATCACCACTGACACGTGCCGAGATCGCTTCATCTCCGGCATTCGCAAACTCAACACCTTTTACAGGTGTCCCTACAAATCGTGTCATGGTGAATCAGCCTCAACTGTTTCGCTTGCGCTACCCCTCAGGGCTATGTGTTAACCGCTGACGACAACCCGGTATGCGCCCGAGGCGGGAGCAGCCGAGAATGAAACGTCAACCTGATTGGTGTTTGTTCGCACGACGTCGGCGAACACGGTGTCATGGGTGGTCGCGTCATATACTTGGACCGTGACGTCGCGAGTCCCAAAGTTGTGGACTAAAGAGAACGAGGTGTCAGTTGCGTTGCCGACAGTCTGAGCCGAGACGCGGGCCAGAGTGGGGGTGCTGGTAGTGAGCCCGGTAGCCGAGGTCGCGGCGATTGTGTTGCGGGCGTCTGCTTCGGTGCTGGCGTTGGTGCCGCCATTGGCAATCGGAAGTAGGCCGCTGACGTTGCTGGTCAGGTCGATGGTGTCAGCGGAGAGGACGCCACTGGTAAACGTGATACCGGCACCGGCGATGTTCGAAGCGAGGGCGAGACCGTCGGTGGTGGTGGTCAGTCCGTCAACGTTTGCGTCAACCTTGATTTTCAGGTTGTCGGAGGCAATCTCGATGCCACCATCGCTGGCTACGTTGGCATCAAAAGTGTCGCCGGTCTTGGAGAGGCCTGCTCCAGCGAGGATTCCCCCAGCGACGGAGAAGATGGCAAAGTCGAGTGCTGTCGTACCGACTGTTACCGAACCGTTGTTGGTGAGTACCCAGCCTTCGTCGGCGTTGGCGGTGCCCTCTTCGATGAAGGTGAACATCCCGGGGGTGACTTCAGCATCACTGTCGGCATCTGTTGCACGAACGGCTGCGCCGGACGCCTGAACGACGTAAATACCGTTTTCTGCACCGCTTGTCTGATCTTTGACAAGGACACGATCTCCTGTAGCGAGGACGATTCCGTCGACAGTGTCACCGTTTTCAAGATCGGTGGTGATACTCAGTGCTCCGGTGGTGGCGGCGCGAACGGAGGCTTTGACGTCAAGGCCCGTACGGGCGGCATCGACGTATGATTTGTTGGCTGCATCCAGATCGTTGACTGGGGCGGAGACCTGAATTCGGCCGCCAGCATCGCGGATGGCAATTGTCGAGCCGGTGTTTTGCGATGTCTTGTTGTCGAGCGCCTGCTTGTCGGTCCCATTTAGGAGTCCGGATGCCCCAGATTGTACGGCGTCGGCAATCAAGAAGGAGACCGAACCGTTGGACTCCGAGATTACGAGGGCTGTGGTGGTGGACGCAAGTGAATGAATGGCTTTCCGCCATGCGTTCCCAGTGTACAGTTTCAGTACCTTTTCGGTACTGTTGTAGATAAGTCGGCCTTCAAAATTGTTGGCCGTGGGGTCGGTGGCAACGCTCTCAAACCTGCTATTCAGAAGTTGATTCTGATTTAGATCTAGATTTGTTATAAACTTTAGCGCCATCGAAGACCCCTGTTACGTGAGATATGCGTATCCGGAAAAAGGAGCAGTGAACTGGATCCTTATTTCCGTGCTACTTATATATGTTACATCACCTACGACTACGGTGTCTGCAGTATCAACAACCATTACAGACGGTTTTCCGCCCAGAGCGTGGGTGGCTGTCCACGTGATTGACGGGGATGCCTGAGAGTGAACGGTCCTGCGGGTGTTAACGCCAGCCGAGCCGGTCAGCATGACATTGATGACCGTGGGGGCACTCTCGTCCACGACCACCTGATTGGGGGAATCCTGATAAACGTAGACGTTGTTGGCGGCACTCATCGTGTGACCTCAAGATTGAGGGTAAATGTTCCCTGAATTAAGCGATTTACCACTCCGATCGAAGAGATAATTTCTAAGTCATAAACGCCATCAGTGGTAAGCGCAGAAGTGGTGGTGTCACTCATTATCAAGTGAACCATGCCCTGCTGGCTGGCGGGTTCAAGGACGATGCCGCCATTCTCCGTGGTCAACTCAACTTGAAACGTTGCAGAATCACGAGTTCGGCGAACCTGCATGCGGGCAGTGTGCCCTGCTAGGTCATAATCAATGTACGTGGTGCCAGTAGTGTCAGTGGGATCAGGTACCCTTACTTGGATAACCCGAAGGAGAGTGGCTCCCTGTTCGCAAACGATGTTGTATGTACCTGCGATCATGGACGCCTCCTCTCTTCAGACCTACTACTTATTGTAGATCAAAATCCCCAATTTCTCGGGGTAATGATGAGACTCAGACGATTGAGGCGGAACCCTTGTTCGGCCCGACGTTCTTGAGCCCCATGCTCATGGCCACGGAGAGGGCAACAGCGACGACGCCAGCCTTCAGGTTCGAACCGCTCGTCAGGCTGTCAAAGTTGGCTCCAGTGGCCATCCAGACGGCAAGGTAAGCCTGAACGAACGTCTTGCCTGCACGTTCGATTGCATCTTTCAGAAATGTTGTGTGCATTTTCCCTCCAAGGAATACGAGTGAGTATTGACCATTATATCAAATAAGATGCTAATTGATAACTTCCATGTACAAAAGCACCTGACCGGTACGGTTTTCCTGAGCTTCAACTTCTGCTTGTGTTGCGATTCTGTTCCAGACTGACCCGTCATAAAAGTGAGGTCTACTAACGAGGTCGCTACCGCCGATGAAGTAGCCCATCATGCCTGCAGACTTAACTACCCCCAAGTCATTGTTGAGAGCTGCCTCAGTGGTTTGAACCATCACTGACTGCTGCATTAGGTATCCGTTTACCTGAGACGCCGTAAGAACGGCTTCCCCCTGAAATTCGTAATATCCGAGTCCAGCCATTAGAAATACCTCTTAGTTCCCGAGGACGGAGATGCCTAGCCGCCCAATTCCGATATTGTTGAGTGTAAAGAACAGTTTATCAACTGTTTCATGAGTAAAGTAATACCCAACAGGACGTGTTGGTGCAATAACCGACAATACGTCAGACGACGCGTATGTCACTGAGTCGATATTGGGTGTTTCACTCGTCAGCGTCCTGATATGGATGCGATTTCTGAAACCACTGTAATTTGGTGAAACGGCAACAACCTTAGAGGCGGACAAAACCAATTTTGCTGCCTCTGTCATCGATTCTCTGGAACCGGCCTTCAAACCGTAATAGCTGTTAGAGAACTGCCAACTCATGTAATCATCCTGCTCAGACAAAGACGTAAAAACGGGAGACAAAGAAGAAGCTGACTGTGCAGCAAAAAATGTTCCTACAACGCTATCGAGTTCACCAGAAAGAACACTGGTGGTGGCGTCATAAAAAGTATCCGTCTGCGGGTAAGAGGAAGATTGGCCATACGCGATAGTCGGCCTATCTTTGTAGTCAATTACGTACCCGTAGTTGACGCCACCCCAAGGGTCGCCAAACGACCACGTTCCGGCATATTCAAGAAAATATCCAAACCCATCAGTTAAAGAATTTCCAATAAATATCTTGTCGCCTGCTACAAGAGAATTGAGTGCAGCGTCGAAACCCGCATTGGTGGATGAAGATGTGACCGCACCATTTGCATCTTGAAAAATAACTCTTACCGCTTTTTGACCAACGACATAAGGGTCAGCCGGTTGCTCGGACGATACAAAAACAGAAGATCCCAAAACTCTTTCAGACATTTCTTCATGGTCCCAAAGACATGCAGCCTTGGCGCATGCAACCTGAAGGGTAGAGTCGTTAGCGGATGCATCACTGATTTCGATATGAAACGAACTGCTATACAGCGATGTGGACGAGTCGTATCGATAAGCAGTCGCCCTCGTTGTACTCGCCAAGTGATGTCGAATAAAAAGAACTTCACCGTTGTCACTCATGTCGAACGAGTGACCAAAGTTGGAAAGATTTGCATCATATATGGACGATTTAATGTTCCACACATGTGTGGTAAACGAATCAACTGGCTCAAATTTCAATAGTTCGAGAACGAAAACGCATCCAACTCCACTGTCGTAGTTTGGAACTCCAACGGCAAGCGTTCTCCCGTAACTATCAAGTCTAATTTCGATTCCAGAAAGATCTGATGCGACGCCAATCTGTGGTGTTTCTATTGCTATCCACGCCGAATTCAACCACATATAAGTTTCAACAATGCCAGCGGATGCATACGACAGTGCGTTTCCGTCGTCGTCAAACCCATTGAACGTTGCATACGGGTGAGAAATAGCGATTATTGATCCGTCACTATTCATGGAGCATCTGGCGGAAGAAGAATTAGGTCCAGTGACTGTCCACGTTGGCGTTATCTGTGCGCGTGTTTCAGCCCATCCGTCGGTGATATCGAATTCAAAAAATCGGACAGTGTTATTGGTTCCGATGACCAACAATTTTGTTCCATCCGAGTTGAGCCAAAAATCGGATACGTCAACAGTAATGCTGCTCCCACGAATAGCCCAGTTCCCAGTGGAAGGATCTTTGCCGTAAACTCGGATGAGATCATTGGTGACGCCACGCATCGACCCGACGGCGGTTCCGTCGTAGGACACTCTGACGCGATGATTGAACCCGAGAGAAGAGTTGCCCGCATCTTCAGAATGCGAAAAAGTTGTGGGGGAACCGTAAACAGAATCTGCGTCAGGCTTTTCAAATATTTCTAAAATACCGGTGTCCGAACCTCCCGACGTATATGAAATACGACCGGTGGCAACCACTTTACCTAAAGCATCACAGTCGGTTGAATAGTTATCATCCGTCGATCCAGCTACTGTGTAGCCACTGAAATTTGCATCCACGCTGTAGACAAATTCCGAAGATGGAGAATCGTATAATGATTCATAAATTCTCGTAGTGTCTTCACCGGTTAATTGATTTGCTACAGAAAAAACAAAGTTTCCTTCCACCCTGCTTTTGAGCACAGGGTCAGAGAATCTACTTTTCAGGGTTAGCGAAGAACTGGAAAGGTCGTCAGCCGCAGTGATAATGCCATGAAGATCGGATTGACGCAACGAGACCGGATCAGTGACGGGCAGACTGAACGGACCCTCGTAAGTGTATGCCAATGCAGGAGACGTCGTAGCCGCCGTATACGTAATAGTTGTTAGTTCAGTTTTGTTAGATCCGGCAGAACCCTTTACCATGTCCCAAGTAACAGCAGATCCACTTGTGACGAACTGGTCAACGATGTCCCTTAGAGTGTCATCTGATGAAATTCCGTTTGTAGCAAGTTCGCCCATATCGGCATGCAAGTCAACAACAGACCAGAGGGCACCTGCGTTTACAGAATTGCCGGAAACGTTGGTTTCTTTCGTGAACACATCGTATTCGAAGTTGATTGCATCAGCGTTGGAGCGCAACGCCGCCCCCGTGAACTGGGACAGCCAAGACCGGTTTGCCGGATCGATCACACTTGGGTTCACCAAAGTGCTGAGTGTAAGTTCGCCGTCGACGTCGGTGGCTAAACGCTCGTCTGGCTCAAAGCTGAAGTACTTTTCGTACGTCACAGATGTTTCGTTCGCGTGGCGAGTGAAAATATCGAACAAACGGTACATCGGGTTGCTGGGATTTTCCTGCTGAGAGTCGATGTCCCAGTAGTATGAAGGCATGAACCGGCGAGCCACATTCACAAAACCGCTTTCGCGGAAAAAGAGGTCATTGCTAAAAACCGGCATTGTTATGTAAAAAGGTTGCCCGTCATGTCCGGAGAACGTAATGGAAGTCTTCGCGTGCGTGTAACCAGCATCTGTCGGCACGCTGAATGTATTTGACCGAACAACCTCCCATGCCGTCGGACGCGTTGTTGTGGCTCCCCAACTTGGGAGGCTTTCGCCGCTTGGGGCGATGCGAGCAGAAACTGACATGCTGGAATTGCTGTACACCGAAATATGCAACTCTGAAACAAAATTTTTGGGTCTATCAGCCGGAAGTGCAATACTCGGCAGCGACACGGTTACAGTGTTTGTGTTATTAGGGGTAACCGCAAGTGAAAAATAGTTAGCAACGTACCGCTGCGACTCCTCCTCTGAAACAACCATCGACGCATTGTTACTGGTCCAAGTGTGATTCGAAGTCACTTCAGAAACCGGTCGAACACTCAAGTCGGTACGTCGGAACGCCTCAAGGGCATCATACCCGTTTAAGAGGTTTGCGTCTTCGACTGTCATGATTGACTGAACAATGAAATTGAAATGTTTAACTCATTACTCGTGGCGAGAAGGCCTTTCCTCAAGAATTCAATGTCCCCATTTGCATTCAGCTGAATAATGCCGCTAGGAAGGTTGCTGGCATCGGAAATTGTCAAACTGTCGACAAAATCGACACCATCAACACTGGAAACGATTGATTGAAGTTCAGTCACTTTGATCTTCTCGGCCTTGCTAGTGAACCCATTGGGGGACAGGAACCCTAGCAACGCAACAGTAATGGCATCTTCAACATCTGCAGCAACGTAAGAAGAGTTGTAGGCGACACTGGCCTGAACTCCCACATTCACCGTTGTAAAGTTGGAAGCCGTAAAGTACAGGCCTGCGGTTGATTTGGTTGTGACGGAAACGAGAATATCGTAAAGACGACTTGAGGTGACGGCGGCCTCAACACCCCAAACAAATATCGCTGCATTACCCGGAGCGTCGGTTGCGGTGAACAAAACCGAACTATCACTATCGGTCAGATCGTACACCTTGCAACGCGTAGCGTAATTGAAAGTTGTCAGAACGTGCGCTTCCACCTGTCGTGCGGTTGCCGTATTGGACGACAGGCTTTCAAGATAGGTTCTTGCCCGTGACAGGTAATAAGAACCGTCCTCCGGATTGCTTCCATTCAAAAAGTCTCCTAAATAAATGGTGGACGCAATTTGAGGGAGGATCGTTTCCACCTGAAGATTGTCTCCGGCATTAATGTGTGGGCTGATTCCAACGTAGGAAGCCGCCAACTGAACATCTACGGTTGGGACAGGATTTGGGTTTCCCGAGCCATCTTCCGCGTCAGACTGGTCAACGCTCACCGCCTCTGTCGTTTCGTATTGAGTCGTCATCACCCCAACGACTGTCGAAGTCGAGTGAATAAAAATAGTCCCTATAGGCAACACGAAAGACTCATAGTCGTTTAGTGTTATCGTCGCCGAAACCGTAGCCTTTTGGCCATAGTTCCGCGGCACCCCCATCAGGGCGGCGATTCCCTCCATGAGTCTTGGTGGTATCCGGTTGATTGCTCCAACGTTGAGTGCCGTAATATAGGAGAACGCTTGCAACATCGCGTCGTCTGGTGTTCCTTGGCGGATCTCGAATTCAGGCAGGACGACACGACCCAACTCGATCGCCCCCAGATAAACGTCGGTCGGGGATAGATCGTATGGTATCAGATCGACGTACTGAGAAAAATCTGCAGGCATGGCGATTAGCCCCTAACCGTGAATGAGAAAGATACGATGTTCTGTCCGCTGTCGTCAACGCTGGAGTCGATCTCACCGATCTCGACCTCCGGCACAAATCTTGCCGCGTGCAGGACAAATTGACCTTTTTCCACGGTGTTGAATGTTGGGTCCCAAATCCCAAAATCTGGTGTGATTGGGAGTGAGTGGGGTTCGGTGATTATGGAAAGAGCGAGTAGTTGCTTGTAGTAGTCGGTTGTTCCGTCTGTTAAGCGGTCGATACCGGCCTTGCTGAATTTTAGCGGAAATTTGATTGCGTCCATGTTGATCTCCTTACAAACTCCAGTTTACACGACGTTAGCATGTGCTCTTATTAATGGGTGTGTCCTTGGAGTGCCGTGACGGCAGCTTGTAGTGTTGCTACGGTAGATTCGAGTGCAGAAACTCGACCGGCAAGTGCCAAGTACTGTCCGTATGTGGGGAAAGCGGTCCGAGTGTGGTTCACGCGACCGAACAGCACCAGATACTGTTTTCCGCCTTCAAGAAAACCGACAACGACCCGATCGCCGACTGCATACCTGTCGTTCCCATAGGAATTTAGGTGATCGCACGGACTGCTAATGAAACCAAGCATTGGCACATTTACTCGAAGTTTTCCGTTGGAAATCGAATGAACTGTGGCGAAATAGAGTAGTCCGCCCGGTTCAGGATTCGACGAACCGCCAACGACAGTAGAATATGATTGTCCAGCCATCAGTACTCATCCTCTCAGTTTGAGTAGGCCGTCGAAGGACTCGTTGCGCCGACTACGTAGTCTATGATGTCTTTATCTTCGCGTTCTGGTGAGCGGAAAGTGATTGTCGCTGGATCGTTGGTAAGAACATTGTAGTCAACCTGACTTATTAGGTACAGGCCCTCAAATGTTGGGTAGTTGGTGAGTTGAATGGTCATTCCCGGCCTGAGAATCGACCCGGCAATAGAGTCAACCACCATTGAACCCTCAACAAGCAGCGGATTGTTATCGGATCTTCTCATCTGAGGCATTTGATGAACCCTAATAATGTCGGATTCTTTTGAGGGGTAGCGAACAGGAATGACGTTGTACCCATTTCGGAGAAGTCCGCCGTAACGTGTAATCAAATCCGCATCAAAATTGGTCCGAGTTGAACCCCATAGGCCAAGCATCCATTTTTGTGAAGCAAAAAATAGAATCCCATCCGATTCGAACGTTATAAATTTGGCCTCACTAGCGAGGCTCTTGACGACATCCCATGCGGAGTCGGAGCGCCTGTCGTTTGATGCCTTGTTGATATTCTTCGATTTCGACGTCGTTTCGGCAACTGTGTTCATTCCGTACTTTCGGCCAGCCGTGATCACATAGTTCTGAGAGGCGCCCTCAATTGCTCCGGGGTTGCGATCCCGTCTCATCTGTTGGATCGCTTTAGTTCTGCATTCTATTGTCCAAATTGGAGAAGTTCCCGGTCCTCCACTGCAGGTAACTGCAGACACCTCAAGATGGTGATATTTGAGTCGTTCTAACGCAATTTGTCCTGATACTTTCAATGACTCGTTGATTGATCCGAGAGAGTTGCTTTTAAAGTAAACATCTCTCGTTATGGAGAAGTAATTTGATCTTGCAAAACTAAAATTTGGGTCAACTATTTCTAAAGTTAGCTGTGTGGCAAGATCAATTCCTGAACTAAATTTTGCAGATATTAAACTATTTGTTATGTCTGTTTCGGCACCGAGTAGTGATGGATCATCAAAAACAATGTATTTCCTGCGCTCGTTGAGCGGAGCCGAATTTGTTTCGGCAGCCATCAGAAGCCCCAATGGAACAGGGGATCATTGAAACCATCGCTAGAAGTCGTATCCGACCCTCTCCGATTCGCCAAAATTGGTTCCGAAAACTGCGGAGGTGACATTTTTACGATAGTGACATTCTCGATCAAGATTTCCTGCAACGTCAGTTTGACTGTCGCTGCTGTAATCTCCTTCTCGTTCGAGTCCATCGACCTTCTACTTGAAGAGACGTTAATGTCCGCAATCACAAACTGCATCGGCTTTCTGGTTGCTGCCGCACGTCGCACCTGAATCCGGAAAAGATCATCGAGATTGAAAACAGAAACTGGTGCCTGCCTTTGAGCCATCTTCCGCAGGGTATTGATCCGGTTCTTAACGCTAACAAAAATGCCGTCAGGAACTAAAATTCCCCCACCGACAGCACGGTCTTCGGCCAACAAGAATTCCATCTCGACCCTCATCAATTGCCACTTCGACCATTCGACAAGGGGATAATTTCCTTGCCTATCAATATTGGTCCACTCTGAACCTAGACCGGAATATGAGATGTTGTTGGGGACGTACGGGAAGTGGAACGTTTCTTGACCGGTGATCTGTTTGTATCCGAGTTTGGTGGAAGAGTCTTTGATGTATTCGACGTAGTTTTGGACGATTCGAGGACGGTTCTCGATTCCTTTGGTTGGTGGTTTGGTGTATCCGTATGGGACGCGAACAACAACTTTGGTTTCTGCTGGGGTTGGGGCGACGTTTGCAGATGGCTGTCCGCCACCGCCTCCTCCACCGCCTCCTCCACCGCCTCCGCCTCCGCCTCCGCCACTTGACGGTAGTTTTGTTTGTGGGGCTGGCATAAACGGCAGCAAGGGGCCGACATTGGGACCCAACGGAGCAACTGCGTTGGGGGTGCCCCCCTGCGGCCTGTTCGTAAACGCCCAACCGCTTGCCTCCGAGCCTTCTTTGGTAGCAAAAGAAAAAAGGGGCATGTACACACCTACATTCTGACGGTAGTAATAAGTGCCCGAAATCCATTTTGCTTGCGGAGCTTTAACGGCGTATAAGTACGACCCGTCTGATTCTTTCACGCAACTTACTCCGCCACTACTTTTTGACCCATCTAAAAAATGATAAGAATTCCGATCACGAGAAGCAGTACCAAAGTTTGTTCCATAATAATGTATCCCAGTGATAGGTCGGGCAACAGTCAAGTAACAACCTCCCCGAAGGGGGAGCCAGTCATAAAGTTTTTCTTTTGCTCCGTTAAATGACTGCGACTCTCTGACGTAAGCTGTAACAATCTGATACTTGAAGGCGTTTATCTTGATGAGTCCAAATCGGGTGGTCGCCATATACTTGACACCAGAGCGTCTCCCAGGGCCGCCCGCTGCTGTGACGATTGTTCCGGGCGGCGTGCGGTCGACAAAAGAAATATCTGCGCCCCCGCTGAAACTTGGCCAGTCGCCAACAGCCATCAGCGACGCTCACTCATTGACATCTCGTCGCTCTTTATCCGTTGCATTACAGCCTCAGCAATTTGTTCCGGCGACTGATCAGATCCGTTAATATTTATCGTGTAGTTATTATTGTTGGTCATCCCGCCGCCGCCGCCACCACCGAGTGTCGCAGGTGACGATGAATCGCCCATCGGCGCCCCACCAGACGTATTAGGAACAACGTGAAGATGGCGGCTTCCAGCGGAACCATGGAACTCCCCAAACCCTCCGCTGGCGTCAACGAGGGACTTGTACGCACCAAGATTCTGTCCGGTCAAATCATATGCGCGGCCATTGACGTGGTCTGAACTTGGGCTGCCAAGATCGAAGTTACGCCAGCCGGAAGTAACAAATCGTTTACCCGACGCCATCGAATCTAGTTGACTGTGCGCTGACATTGTTCGCGAGTATCTCGATGAAAGCGTGTCCCCACGAGGAGTCGACGTATCGGGATCGACGCCGGTGTCGGGAACCGGTGCTGGCGGATCCGGGATATTGAGATTGCTCAAACCATTGCTCAGTGCGGTAATCATGCCGGTCAATGCTGCCACGAACTCAGCGGACTTTGTTTCTAGATCTAGCGCCGCCCCCGCAATGATGTCCTCCACCACTTCAAACTTCGCTTGCATATCTGGGAACAATTCTGCCAACATATCTTTCAGTTCGATGCCTGACTTGTCCTTAATGTTTTCAGCTGTAAATTTATCGCCAAATGCGATAAGTTGCTTGTCAGTCAGTTTAGAAAAGTATTCAGGGTCTTTGAGTACGACAGAAAGTCCAGAGTCAGCAAAAATGCCAGAGAACAGATCGAAACCTATTTTATCCCTACCGCTTTGCATCTCGTCCAATGCAGGTTGAATAGCCGCCAGAAAAGTTGCTATGTCTGCAGGTTTCATGGCTGACAGCGTGTTCCCCTCTTCGAACGCTTTACCATCCGCAAACTGATCCAGAAAAGTGAGCATCGCCTTCGTAGTGTCACCTTCGTAAAAGTCAATTAGGCCTCCATAGATGTCCTCCGTCAGCCCAACCGCATTAGCGGTATCGAAGTTTCCAGATCGTGACATATCCAAGATGTTTTGGGCTGCTTCGTCCATGACATGTGGGGCTTCAAGGCGCCTCTTCTCTACAGATAGCTTCGACATCCCTCTGGCGCCGATATCTGCCATCGCTTGATCCATCTTTTCTTTTGAAGTAATCAGCCCGTCAGCAAGTTGCTTTATCATGTCTCCGGTATTTTGTGCGGCATCGTAAAGGTTCACGCCAGTGGTCTGAGCAAGCCTCATCACTTCCTCTTCTGTCATGCGAAGAGAAGACGTGAACAAGTCCATTCGTGACTCGAATTTGTTGGTGATTTCAGTTGCCGCTTCAAACGTCGGAGCCAACTCTTTATTGATCGTTTCCAAAAATTCGTTTGGCTTCTCAAGTGCTTTTTTCTTTTCTTCTTCAGACATCTCGAATCCGAGAACGTCGCGTTGCGCGTAAAGTTTTTCAACAAGAGCCTGACGCTGCTCATGCGATCTCAAACCATTCTGCTTCTGGAAGTCGAACGAATCCTTCACCGCATCATCCAGCAGATTCAAACCGAGCGTCTCGCCCAAATTTTCCGATGTGAACGCTTTGATGTCGTCGTTTTTAGACGCATCGCTTATACCCGTCATCAGCCCTTCAAGAATTTGCTTACTTGCGCTACGACCCTGTTCGCGAGCCTCTTCCCTCATAGCATTGTGCTTGTTGCTGTTGGCCTTAATCCCGCCGAGTACTCCACCAAGAATTCCACCAACAGCAGCACCCACAGGGCCAGCGACCATCATCCCCAATGCTGCTCCACCAACAACACCGCCGCCGACGCCGACAGCTGCATTCTTTGAAGTCATGGCGGTACCGATGCCTGCAACGCCAAGACCGAGGGCAGGATTGATCACTGCAAGACTGGCCCCTAAGGACATTGCGCCTTGTGTCTCTTCCGGCATTACGGAACTGAGCAGGCCGAGACCAACCATCGTTCCCATTTTTCCACTTGCAGAGTTATTGTATTTACTAAAATTGCCGTACATTTTAGAGTTGTTGCGCATGGCCCGGGGGCCTCTAGAGCCACTGAACTGTTGCAATCGGCTTGGCAAACCCGTCATGCCGGAAGAGGTCATCGGAGCCTGTGCCGCCGCTGCCGCACGGGTACCTTTGTTATAGGCAGCAACTTGCCCCGAGGACATACCCTGAGCCACTCCAGCGCGGTGACTAATAGGTCCACCTAAAGATCCGGGTGGGTAATAATTAGATGTCGGACCATTTCTTGCGGACAAAAATCCAGATCCAGCACCACCACCCAGCCCGCCAACAGTGCGACCCGGACCATAGGGTGTATTAAACGCTTGCTGAGATGTTGCTGCACCCGGATACATTTGCCCACCTGCAGTTGCGCCCGTGACGGTAACTTGATTTGCTTGAACGTTCATGCTCGAAACCATCGATTTCTGAACAAATCCGCCTTTAGTGTTTTTCATTGAACGGCCGATAAGGCCGAGGCCCATCAACATTCCAAAAGCACCAAAACCGTCACCCTTACCACCAAAAATTTTCCCCATAGAACCGAGCATCGTGCCGAGGAGATCCGTGATCTGCTTGACGCCTTCAAGCATTTTGGTGATGAATGGAAGCGCCGTGAAGAAAAGCTCGCGCATCTTGTCGGTCACTTTGCTAAAGGAGACAAGCATGTCACCCAGAGCAGTACCGAATGATAAAAGTTGAGGTTCGTTCTCCTTAAGCTGGTCGTTGAAAGAGCCAAACTTTTCTTTAATTTGGGTCCAGACAGGACCGAAGATGTTCTTTAGAACACCTTCAAGAACTTTCGCCCCATCTATAAGTGGCCGCATCCCGTCGAGAAGCCTGTTCCATCCATTTGTGAAAGAATCCCACTTATCGGACCACCTGCCGAACATTCCGATAACCTGAGGCAAGTAATCACGGATCAACTTCACGAACACATTTTCGAGTTTCTCGGACATACTCACAAGCGAGGTGATAAACGATCCCGTGCCGAACTTGCCAAGGTCACCCCGTAGCCGCATGAACGTGCGCTTGAAGATGACAAGGATCTCGTCAGCAGCCTCCTTCAACGGCTTGAGGAAAGGTTGACCCATATCAGCAAACATTGAGCGAATTTGGTTGAAGCCGCCCTTCATGATGCTCACGAGAGTTCCGTTTACTGCATCGAACTGGCCTTCAACGCCACCCATCGAAACGAGCGTGCCGTCGTTGATTGCTTTCTTCAGTTCAGTTGCGGTGTTGATGCCTTGCTTCTCAGCTTCCTTCATCGCCTTCTGCATGGCTGGACCAAGCGCTTCAGCGGATTTGGTTATCTCGCTAAACGATGCTTTTGGATCTTGGAGAATGCCGATCAATTGGCCAGCGGCCTTGACCCCTTGCTCTAATGGCTGACCTGCTGAAGCAAAGTCCATAAGACCACTCAGTAGGCCCTGAGAACCTGCCGTGAACGTCGACCTCTGGGAGACTGCTGCGTACGCTGCGTTTAAGTTCTCCACCCCAACGGAAGCGAAACGGGTATCTGTTTCTAGACCGCGCATAACTACACGGACGCGATTCAGGTTGTCTCCAAACTGCTTGTATCCGGTCGCCTTGTAAGCGTACATTGCGGCGCTCTGTTCGCGGATTGCGGCCGCCACAGAAGCAAGAGCCACGGCAGTCGACGCTGCCGCTCCAGCCAACAGGGCCATTGCCCCCCGGTAACCCTTCATCAACCAGTTGCCGGTAGCAAACAGTGCGTGAACACCAAGCATTGATGCGCCCATTAGGACAAACTCGGCAGCGGTTGCCTTGAGCGCCAAGCCGAGCCCTTTCAGCAGCGTGCCACCGGCCATTGAGACCATCCGATCGAGGTCGTCGAAGTGCCGTGTGAAGTTCTTTTCGACGTTCTTGAGGTGTTTGTCCCAAGCGTCGTTGTAACTCCGGGCGAAAGCCTGCAGGGCTGCAGAAGTAGTTACAGCGGAGGCGCTAATCCTGTCAAGGTCTCTACGGATCGACTTGAGGTTGCGTTCACCAGTCGCACTAATCTTGATTACTAGACTTGCATCAGCCATAGGTCTCAACCCTCAGGTTAGCGATTATTATGCTTGCGCTTACGCTCCGATTCTTCACGATCGCGCTCTACCACTTTAGCACATGCCATAAGTACCAACCATTCGTCATCATCTACAGATAACAAGTCGATAGGGCTAGTTCCCCACAATTCCGCTAGTCGCGCAGCACTGATTACGTAGCCATCATCGGCTAAATCGTCAATCAGTCCTTCGTAGGGTCCACCGCTTCAACGGTGTCACCGTAGCCAGCTGCCTCCAGAATCGCTAGAGCACCCTGCTCGACGTGTGGGTCAAGATTGAAAAATGCCAAAACGGCGTCAGGTACAGGCCTCGTTGTGTCCGTCGACTCCAAAACGTCTTTGGATGCAAAGTTCAGAGAATTGCCGTCCGCATCAAACACTTCCTCGCCATCCATAATGATTCCGGTGGTCGTATGGCCAACGACGTAAGCGGCAAACTTCGTTGGATCCATGCCCTTTTTGGAATCTTCGCCAGCGTTGCGCCGCCAGCTCTTCATCTGATTCTGCGCTACGTTGGGGCTGATAATGAGGTAAACCCCCTTGCGGTCCGGCACCTCAAGGTGGATCACTGATCGCTCCACCTTCTTTGAAATGGTTTCCTTCAAACGGGAGAGAGGGGAAACGATGGAAGCCTTCGCTTTTGAGGCCTTTGCGGGCTCAGCGGAGGGCTCATTTTCTTCGATGTAAAGGCTTTCGGTCATGCTGAAAAATTAGCACATCGGAGTTACCCCGAACGGAACTCCTCATAAAATAAAGAGACCCCTCTCCAGCGAAGGAAAAGGGTCTCTAAAGTGCTAGGCCGAAGCCAGACGCGGATAAATCAGGTGGTGGAGTTGACGCTCTGGATTGCAAACGTCAGCGCGAATGTCGCTGGCGCCCCAGAGGACGAGTCACCTTCTGGCTCGGTGAGCCCAACAAGCAGGGCGCTGGTGTACACCCGGTCGGTGCCAAGCACCTCGATGTCGCAGTCGTACGTCTTGATGTTGACGTTGTAGTACGCCTGACCAACGAGAGGGCGGAGCGAAGCCAACTTTCTGGCAATTCCGCTGGCTCCGTCGCTCTCAGTGTAATCGTCGTCGAAGTGAGCCGTCAGCGTGATGTCACCAATCTCGAAAGGCGCGCAAAGCACGGATGGGAACTTCGCACCCCCCTCATAGATCTTCTCAACTGAAGCGGTGATCTCTCCACCCGAAACTTGAGCGAAGCGGAAGCCCTCCCACTTGGGATGATTGCTGTCCACCGGCGCGATGTCGGCGAGAATCTGTCGCTGTGAAGTCTTAGACATTTGTTATTCCTCCGATTAGACGACCGACGCCGTCAAGTTGCTCTTGACGATGTCGACCTCGATCTTGTCTCCGACGCTTGACACGCGGATTCCGACCTTAGCTTTAACGAGACCATCAGCCAACTGGGTGACTGGGTTCAGGGATTTGTCACACTTGACGGTGTATCCGTAGTCGATCCGCTTCCCGTAGAGGTCGAACGCCTCATACAGTGCTCCAGCGAGACGAAGAGGCTCAAGAATTGCGATCATCTTGGCTTCGACGCTGGCAAAAATGTTGTTCCGCCCGTCGATCACACTGAACAGGAGATCCTCAAGCGAACGGTTGGCCTCAACGACCACATGGTTGACCAAGTCTTGTCCGGTGATGTACCGGAAGTTCGACGTGTCGGAAGACAGTGTGCGAGCCCCGTAGATGCGAATCGCATTGTTGATTCGGCGGATAGCGACAACGTTTGCGCTATCGAGTCGATCGCCATTCGCCTTGTCGAGGTCATACTCAAGTCCGTTGATGTAGCGGGCGCTTGAAATGATTCCTGCACCGGCCTGCTGGGCACCAATCTGGTTGTGTGCCCGTGACCGACAACCGGCGGCATAGCCGACCGGCGGGATCATACGGTTGACGCCAGCGATGTCTGTCGGCTTGTATACCCAAGGGAAAATCAGCTGAGCATGCTCGGCGTTTTCCGTCGAAGCCGTCAGCGAACGCGCCACATCTGCGACATTGTCTGCCCCGTCGTCCGCGACCGGCGTTCCGGCCGGGAGGTGGATGTAGCAGATTCGGTTGTATGAATTCGCGTGCGTAATCAATCCGGCCTTGACCTGATCGACCGTGCTCTCAGGGTTGGCTACAACGCCAGCGCCGTATGAGTCAAGGAAAAGCGTGAGCGCGCTGTTGTACTCGGCGTGTGTCACATTCGCGCGATCATCATCGCCGGTCGAAATCGCCGTGGCCGTGAGAATTGCGGGAAGGTTTGCACCGACGACTTCTGCTGTGATGTAGTGGGACGCGGTCGTGTCTCGGTTGATCTTTCCGGCCATTTCCGCAACGGTGAGAATATCGCCAGTGTTGAAGATGATGACGTTGGCGTAGGTCAACTGAAGCTGACGGGATCCAGCGGCGAGGCCAGCGATGACGGCCACCCTGACATTGGCGCTCCATGCACCAGCACCATTTGCGGTGATGGTGAGGGAATCTGTCTGCGCGTCGTCTTCGAGCGTCAGGAAGCCGGTAGTGGCACCAGGGCCGACAGCGCGACCGATGTAGCACTGTGTTCCGCCCTCTTCGAAGAAAGTCTGAACAGTGTCATGGAGATATGCATAACTGACATATCCGCCATAGACGTTCTGAAATTCCTCGGTGCTGGTTACTTTCACCGCCCGCGTCGAGGATCCACGATCGGACAAGCCGACGAAGAAGGCCTGCGATGTTTCCCGAACGGTGTTCCCGGCGGGACCCGTGCGGACTGCTGTGCTGATTACGACTCCCGGCATAGGGCTTCCTTTTCTTCCGTTTGCTGGCGACTGATTTAAGTTTCAGAACTTTATGCTCTGAAACTGAACTGTCACTTATAGATTATCAGACGTTATCGATCTTTGACGATACTTCTTCCTCGGAAATTGCGGGATCGTCTTCAACCGCACTTTCTACTTCCAATTCCTTTGTATCAGTCCGCTTGGAAGACTTGAAGACTTTTTTCGAATCCTCGGCCTTCTTTTCGTTGACTGCGATGGTTCCCCTAGCGGAAAGAACTTCAATCATCGGGTTCGTTTTGCCAACGATTGCGTGACCTCGCGCCTCGACGAAATGGCCTTCATCGTCGATTTCGACTTTTTGTGACGTCAAATTGCAGATACCAATATTTCCCTCTGCTGCTGCTGCAAGGCACTCAGCTTTAGAGACCTGTTTGAAAATATTTTTCGCCATCTATTTATTGTACCGTACTAGGACTTGAGCAATTGGGATTTTGCGCCAAATTTTGCTAAAACCTTCACCTTCGAGTTCGAACTCGAAACCCCAGATACGTAGTCGTCTTTAAAAATCAGCCAAATGTCACCGGGTGCGGCGCTATGGCCACCGCCGCAGAGTTCAACAGGGTTTTGACTTGAATTTGCGATGACGAAACAATTCTGTCGTGCGTGATCGAAGCCAAACACGTCAGAAAGCCCATTCATCAACTTGATGCACGAACAGTCACTCATAAATCAAACGCCCCCCCAGTCGGGCCAGCAACAACTTCCATCAACTGGAATTCGGAGACGGTCCCAACGTCCTCGCGAGCAACGATCTCATTGATTTCAAGATCGTAAGAAAGATACGCCCCAGCGAGAACCCTGTCACCCTTCAGGAGCGTGAGGTCCGAGTACTCCTCCCGCAAGGTTCCCTCGTCAATCAACGCCATGAAAGTTTCTCTAGGATCGGTGGCCTTCAAGCACGGGCGATCAAGAAGAGCAGAACGAACAACTGTCGTCAACCTGTCGCGCATCATTGTTGCTGCATCGGAGCCCTCGTCACGCACCCATACGTATGTACGCATACTGTATTTGACCCGATACTCAGGGTTGCCTTTATACCAGCCGTCCCTCTCCATCCCAGACATTGAGATTGCGACCGTGATAATCGTTGGCCACGCATCCAGTGCTATCGGCTCGTACGTGAGGTATTTTTCCGGAGAAGGAAGTTGTTCGCTATCCAAGTTCCATCCGTTCCGATAGGAGACGATCCGTGTCGGAATATCGTTATTAAGATATGTTGAAACATAGGATTTGGCGAAATGTGCGCCATGCATGAGAAACATTAGACTTGCCCGTCCGCGATGTATCTAGCGATCTTGTCTCCCCAGTCTCTGCGGAACTCGACTGGTTCGTAAACAATTTCACGCTTCGACATTTTGGTTGTACCGTATTGATGGAACTTGGCGTATTTTATGTTTGTCCCGAACGTGGCTGAGGTTTTGTTTATTTCGTTTGGGGCTCCGCGAAGGTCTCGAAGGCTTGAGAAAAGGGATCCAGATCTGATCATGGGTGGAGCGCCGGGAACATGCTTAGATTTCCATGCAGCATATTCTGCATCGAGAGGTTTCCACCCACCGACTTTTAGGCCGTTCGCCATTATATTCTCAGACCATTCGTTTTCAAAGTATCGCTGCATTTTTCGGAAAATAGGTTTGAATTCGTCAGATCTGTCATCCATGTCGGTGACCTGATCTCGCATGTCCGTCGGATCCCAATCGAGATCGATGTGGATTTTACCCATCAGCCAACTCGCACACGTCGATACTTCTTCAAGATCATAAGTTCTCTGTCAAGGAAGCCAGTTTCTGCGACTGCAACATTTCTTGGTTCGAGATCTTTGACGCCCACGACATCGTCATGCATGTTTTGCATTTCCCGAGTAGCGGCACGCAAGATCATCAACTTGAAAACCTTGATATTTTCACCATCTAGACCGGCGCTGTAGGTGATCTCGACGCGATCATCTGCCCAGCCTCTGTATAAATCTAGACCATAACGCCGGACGACATAGTCACGTTCGTTCTCCATTACAACCCACTCAGTTTGGAGATTCTGCTTGATCCGAACTTGAGAAACGCCAACAATCGGAGTGTTCGCAAGGTAGAGGGTGGTGGGCGGCTGGGTATAACTGATCGGCGACATCGTCGCACCAAGAGACGTATTGTAGAAAAACGACGACATCGGAACGCCAACATGGTTGTTGTCGAGCGTGTGCTCCTCTACAGAACTGGATGCCTCGATTGGGCGACGAAGATAGGTCTCCATTTCACTCTGAAGACCATCCAACACCATTTCCGCCGCATCTTGTTGACGCAGCGAAAACGTGATGTCCATATAAGTCGTCAAATCGTAAATTGAAACGAGCACAAATTAGACTATCTTCAAACGACGTTTTTTGACGATATCTCGAATCCGTTTATCTCGTGTCAGCTTGCGTGTTAGAAGCTGACGAATTGAGCGGGCTACACGACGCTTTTTACCAGAACGTCTAAAGGCTCGACTTCTTTTCTTCGGTTGATTCATGTTGCACCCCTTTCGAAAAGTGGTTGTTACATGCCAATTGTAGCACCAATAAAGACTTCGTCGGGTTTTTACCGGTCCTGATTTGGAGGCACCTCGGCCCTAAAGGACCCTTCCGACTCAATCGTCCCCGGAGGTGCTTCGACGGGAACCCAAGCACGAGAATATCTATGGTTTGCGACTTTCCGCTGCTTGAGAATTGTTCCATCAAGCAGCAGTTCCAATTCATCGCCCTTCATGCAAAAACTATTTTTAAAGTCGACAACATTCATGGCCCGGCTGCGAAACAAGGTCCGAACAATCGCCGACAATCGTTTCGCCACAACTGAACCGCGACCGCGATTGAGTTGGACGTGCATAACCATGGCCTTTGTGTCTGAAACATCTTTCCAGAGAACCGGAACCTCAGGAAACATCTCTAAAAGGTGCTTGTTGCCAAGAATCAACTTTAGCCGTTGAGAGCCATCAATGATGTTCGAGCCAGAACGCTGAACGATCAAGGGCGAAAGCGCTCCGTCAGTGGCCATCGACTCCGCTAAAACCAGAAGATCCGGTCTAAGAATATGTGTTGCGTTCCAAGATGGAATGTTCAACTCTTCGGTTGGAACCATTTCAATTTGCATTAATTTGCTCTTCCGCTAGTTTTTGACGAGCCTTCTTACGCAGGGTATCGGCCCTCGTCCCCGGTCCTACTGGCGCTGCAGCAGCAACTGTAATTTCATTCAGTATCAGGTTTCGTATTAGCCAGTTCATTGGATACGAATATGGGTCCTTAGCGTGCTTGCGACGAAAATCAGCCGTATACGCCTGCGCCCGCGAACGCTCGGCGGATCCAAGCATTAACGTATCGATAACCTGCTTGACCCCATCCCAGCCCATCTGGGAATAGTTCTCAATAACAGCCTCGATGTCATAATCCTTCCACCATCTGCGCTGAGCGTCGATCTGGGGGAAGCACTCCCATAGCCGATCGTAGAAATCTGGCTCAGTCGCTACGAGATCACCGATTCTCCTGATTGCCACGGAGTGGAGTGGGATGCCAACTCTGGTGTTCGACCCCGTAATCGCCGCCAAGTCGTAGTACTCACAATAGGGGGCGTCATGCTCTTCCGAGATGAATTTAAAAACGTCGTTCGTGTTCCAGTCGTAGATAATCTTTGCAAATTTCATCGGAATGCTGCTCTTCATCCGATACGGCTTCACGATGTAATTTTCATGCAACTTCTGAACACATGATCTATAGCGAACCATTGACTCCGCGGCGCGAACGCCAGTAATGAATGCGGTTGAACCCTTTTTGCCCTGCATCGTGTAATAGTCAACCGACTCAGGCAAGCCCTCGGTGTGATCAATACCGAAGTGGTATCCAGTAATTGCACCTTCGGGGAAATCCCGCACGAGGCGCCCGTTTTTGCGGCGTTTTTCGTCCCAGAGAAGGATTGGTTCGCGACGGCCCAGAACCCAGATCTCTGCTCCGTATGGGAGGCAGTACCACTCCATGTCAATCCAGTCGAAGTTGCGTACCTTTTCGACGTAATCAAGGACGACGGGCGAGACCATCTCCTCGTCTCTAAAAATAACCTTGACCGGACCGAGGCCACGCTCTTCGTGAAGCTCCTTGGCAAGGTACAGGACAGCCGTCGAATCTTTGCCTCCGGAAAACTGGACGCAGACAGTGTCGAACGTGTCGTAGACGTGACGGATGCGCTCGCGAGCGGCGTCTACGCAACTCATGTCTAAGAACATTCTCTGTCGAGTCATGGACCAACTGTACCGTTTCCCACCCAAGATGCAAATGTTACCGGAGTTTTTTTCTTGAAGAATGCTTCATCTGCCATCGCGTCATCGAGTTCAACAAATCCATATTCGTAAACCACATCACACTTCCGAGTGCGCATCGATGAACGAAATTATTTTTTGAGCCGTAGTGTCACCGTCGTAACCAACGTCGTTCCGCAGCCAACGAATAAAGTCGTACCATCGTCGCTGCTGGGCCGGGTCATCAAAAACAAGTGTGTATTGAACGACCGCTTGAGGTGCAGAGCCCGGCGATGCCACGGTACTCCCTTGAATCGCGACCTGCTTGTGGTCGACGTCTGGGCCAGCAACGATTCGCGCTTCCTCGCCGTCAACGGCGGGCTCAACGTTGAACTGGAAGGGATCCGGAACAGTGATTACCGGCGGCGTGAAACCGCCAGAGGAAGCAACATCGCCTGACTGGCTGTAGGAAAATTCTTCGAGAACAGCAATTTCGAATTCGTCCCACCCAAGATTTTCAAAAAGATCATCGTAGTCGGACTCTTGAATCGTCTGCATCAAATCGTAGACGAGAGCGGAATCGCTGTGACCCATTTCCGTCGTCCTATTGTCAGCAAGAGCAAACGCTACGGCTTTTTCTGGATCGACATCCATTTGGACGGCCGCTATTTGCGTCCAGCCCAGTCGTCGCGCCGCCTCCAACTGATGGTTGCCCGCAATCACGGTTTTCACGGTTTTGGAACCATCGTCACTTACGTGAATCACGATGGGTTTCATCTGACCGAACTCTCGGTACGACGCCATGATCGCATCCACGTTTCCCTTTCGAGGATTACCTTCCAAGGGGCGAAGGCCGTCGATGTCGACGAGTAAACTTTTGAGAGATTTATCGATGTTTTCAATCATGGCTAAGTATTTATCCTTTAGAGTATTTCGACCAGTCGTCCATTGGCACCGTAGTCGGGGAAACTGGAGCAAGATTGCCACTCACGCTGACCCTGTCCGATCCACCCATTTGACGGTTGGTCCAGTGGAGGAGGTAGGAGTTGAAGATCAACAAAGTCCCAGTTTTGATTCCCGCTGAAACAGTCGTGCTGATCGTGTTGCTGTGGGTCGAAAGAAACTGCAGGGAGCACGACCCGGCGGGAGCGAACGGATAGTATGCAAAAGCGAAATATTCGTTCAGGTCGACCGCGGCGTGGACGTTATGAGAGTGAGCGGATATCGATTGGCCCGATTCGAGAATGATCGACCAACTTTCGGTGATCAGATAATCTCGCCCGGTTATGTCCGACATGATTTCAACGATGACACTCTTCAGATGCTCTATTTCTTCGGTGTCAGGGAGAAGGTTGTCCTCGTAATAGGTGTGGTTGTTCTCTAGCGACATCTTTCCGGTTGGATCAACCACTTGGTCATAGTCGATGATCTGAGAAACAATTACGTCATTTTTGATGCCGTAGCCGGAACTTAAATCTGCAACGTACCCATTCAGCGACACTATAGGGAACGAGTTGTAACGATCAGAACTCATCACACAACCTGAGCGCGAACATTTGCATTCAGTGTTCTCATGGCGTCGATAGCCGTCCGCAACGACAACAATTTTTCACGCTTTGCCTTCAGTAGAGCCTCGGCAATCTTGTAGTCGTAGTGAGCGTCAGCCATTTTGTAATCAGCCCATGACTCGCGTTCCTTGATGGAGCCTTTTGCACCAAGGTACTCTTTCGCCCAATTTGCTTTGTAGAGCGACTCTTTCTTTGCGAGATCTTCTGAGAGGACTTCGAATGCTTCAGTCTCATCTTCCAGATCGTCTACGAGACGCAAAAGACTTTCTTCAATCTCAACTTGACTAATAGGTTGTGATCGCCTGTTCATAATGCTCCTTAAAATGGAAGTTCGGTCCAGTCAATTTTTTCCAAAGCGTCCAAGTTCAGTTTTGGCCACTCATATTTGCTTCTACCCTTCGCCGCCCACGCCATCTCCCTAAACAGCCAAGCGTCACACATGTCATCAGCGCCTCTGCCCTCGAAAAGGATTCCGGTTCGAGCAGAAACGGCGCTGACGACCTCAGATTTACTTGCGTTTCCTCTACCAGTAGCAAACTTCGCGCGAAGAGTGGGTGGGACGTCCACCAAGCAAATATCTGCTTCGCGTACAGCAACCCGCAGCACTCCGCCAAGTTCTCCAAGCCCATGCGCATGAGAGTTGCGTGCGCCAAAGGCGTAACCTTCGATTACTACGGCATCAACAGATTCATCTTCGATCAGCGAAATCATCAAATCCCGGATCTCGATAAGTCTCTCCACGCCTTTCGTTTTAGGGTTATAGCTAAACATCTTGTCCCCAACACAGAAACCAGATGACGTAAGCGAAGGATCGATACCTAAAGGAATCATCTTTCCCAACTCTTTTTAGCGAGACCTAAATCGAAAGCAAGTTGTGGGTTATTTCCAATACGCATATGACAAGGCCGACACACAGCCATACAGTTCGACTCATCCAAGATCGATCCACCCTGACTTCGTCGAACAAGTTCATGGATGTCAACGCTCCCATTCCTGACATATGTAGCAACTCCATCATGTCTGGCGAAAACAGGGCACGCTTGGCAATACGGCTGCTCGCCCAACATGCGTTCCACCAGCTTTCGACGCTCCTTGTAAGTCTCCTCCATTTTCTTGCTCCGGCGGCGAGAAAAGCCACTTCGCTTTAGGGAGGATTTCTTATTCAAGGGAGTTCTTTTCATTACCAATCCACCTTAATCTGATCGAATTCCCATCTGCGCTCAAGAGCCGCCCACAGGGCTTTATCCACCGCCGTTGCCTCTATGTCGTGCTGGTCTAGCAGCTTTCGATGCTCTTCAATCGCGTTCCTGTAGAACTCGACATCATTAGATGACGCCTCCTCAACCAATCCCTTACCCTGAATCATGCTGTCAACTTGAGCGAGACGATTCTCTACATGGAATCTAAAGCGATTGATTTTCTTTAACCGCTGCGAATATGCAGCCTCCGCCATCTCCACAAGATTCTTGCCATCGCTACCCATTGCCCGATAGCGGGAATGGTCCGCCTCGGCGTCAATTTTTAGGGAGTCGATCTGTTCGTTGATGTTGTTCATGAGACCTCCTAGGGCGCGCTTCCACCTGTCCCAATTCTCTTTTTGCATCAACTCTGATCTTCGCGATGGTGTAAGTTTGTTCTTCACTTCCTCGGCGACCATCTGCGCAAAAATGTCATCGGTAAGCATTAACGTCTCCATGCTGGGCAGATGCGCTTGTATGCGCACCAGTCACACAATCGTGACTTTCGGGTTTCGAACTCGTGAGTGGCGCACGCCTTATCGATGGCATCTTTTGTTGTCCTGACGTAGACGCGAGTCTCCTCGATGTCGTCATCCGTGAATTCGTGACGGAAAAGGGTTCCGTCTTTTAGATACAACAGGGAAAGATAATCGGGTCGCCCAACACCAAGTTCGACAGTTAGGGAACCATAAATCTTCAACTGCAAAAACTTGTCGGCAACCCACTTCGGTTGCGGAGTTTTGCCTGTCTTGTAATCGGCGATGACCGTCTCTGTGTCGTTGATCGTCAGACGGTCAATGAATCCCTTCAACCTCACCCCTGCGAGATCGCCATTCAGTTCGTATTCGATATAGGTTGGATCTACGGTCTCTGGTTGTTCGACCTTGAAGATGTTTTCCAGACACCACCAAGAGTTCCAACGGAACATTCTGATCACTTCAGCGTCATTGCCGATCCAAGGGGTGACTCGATCCAGCCAATCGCTCTTCTCCCACGTTGTACTCGCCAAAGTCTTAAGCGTTCCGATTGTCCTGTGTTCGCTTTGGGCGGCGTAAAAATATTCGAGGACTTCGTGTACGAAGTTGCCCATCAGGGTTGCAGAAGTTGGCTCATCGGATATTTGTTCAATCTTGCTGTACCTAAATTTCTGCGGGCACTGATTGAACGTCCCCATTGACGATGGAGAAAGATGCGGAGGGGGAACGAGTGGCTCGACCACCAAATTCGTCATTCCTGTTCAGTCCATTCGCCCCCAAGCGAGATGCGGGTGGACTCAACGATCAGGAACTCCAAATCTTCTGCCGTAGCCGTATCGAGGGTCGGTTTTGGTGCTCCGTCAGAGAACTCCGACCAAACGTTACCCAACTCGGCCTTTTGGTCAGCGTTCATCTCTTTCGTGTAGCCCAAGAATTTGGTCCACAACTCAACTGTTGCTTCGTCGATAACAGGACGCGACGCTTCGACTTCGATGGCTAGAGACTCGCCGGTGCGAGCAAGGTAGAGACCGATGCCTAACTGCTGGGCGGTTTTTTTGAGAGCATCGGAAACAGCGCCCTTGAATTCGTCACCAAGGTCGACAATGTCGCCCTGCTTCGTGCGCTTAATCTTCTGACCTCCGACGCCATCCTTTGCAACCATTTTCTGGAAGCCGTCTTCGCCCTCGAATGTTATGACAAGTCGGACATGGGCGACGACGAACTCGGGATCAAGCGAATCGCGTTCGCAACGGATGATTTCCGAGGTCCAGTTGTCAGGACCCAGAACATTATTGAGGCGAGTGATCACTTCGCTGACTGGGATGTAGATGAGGTTGACTCCACCCTTTTTGAGGCTTCGTTCAACTTCTTTCGGAAATGGTTCCGAAAATTGTTGGAGTAGGTGACTGACGGTCATTCTGCGTTCCCCTTTCGAACGACGATGTTGGTTTTGTGTTCGGACTCGCAGTACATGTCTGGGTTGATCCCAATTTCTCCGAGTTTTTTTGCACGCCAGTACGAAGGCTGGACATAGTCCAGAATTTTCATGGCGATATCCGTCGGAGCGAGCATCACTTCACCGGTATCGACGTCGACGGACGAGCGGATGATGCGGTCAACTACGGCTGACGCAATCTCTTTGTGCTGCCATTTGGTTCGAGACGAAGCGGTCCTGCGCTCGATTATGGCTCCGTCACGCAACGTCATGATGTCGTCCTTCAAGAGAGAGATCAATCGACCCTCGACGGACGAATACAGGTATGAAACGTCGAGCTTTGCGAGGTTCATTTCAAGGAACAGACCGGCTGCTTCGGCTGGGTCCGGATCTCCCTCGATGTAATCGGTGACGATTTTGTCAAGTGTCATGATGAGGCGACGAAGAGTCTTCACGTCCTCAATCGGGTTAGTAGTCATTTATGTCTCCGGTAGTAGTTGGAGTGGGTGGATTACTAGACGACTATAGCGATTCTTTTCCGCTGAGGCAAACCCAATCCGGTTAAAAATGTAAAAGCGCCGACAGCGGAGTCGACTTGGTCGTCGTGGTTCGCGGCTTCAGGAAAGGATGACAATTCGTCAAGCCAATCCGTCAGCCACACTGATCTTACACAGCGCACGTTCCCATTTGCAACCGCGGCAGCAAACGGACGAGCGCGAGTCAATTTATCTCCCGTCGAGCGAATCCCCCCAAAGTCGAAACCGGAAAGCACATATCGGGCGTACTGATCCACCAGCGCCTTGCCCGCCGAACCCGGCTCCTGCTCCATCCTGATCGCAACGGCGTGACCATCCTCGTATGCGGTCTGGGCGATCAGCTGCTCGACCTTCTCGCCCTTCACCCTCGCCCTCTGGACATCCAAAATATGGGCGATCCCTTTATCGAAAAGCATCAAGGTTCCGACCGTCCAGTCCGGATCAGGATAAGAGGGAGATGGCTCCGATGCCGCCAAGTCCCAAAAACGAACAGCCCTTGCCGCCGACGTAATTTCTGGCACTTCGTGAGGGTCCAGCAGGACGATACTCTCCCTCTCGAACAGCGAGCCAAGGGTCGTCGACCACCAATCGCCCTCTTCTAGCCGACGTCGCTCGACGGGATCAAGCTCACTCAGTGACTGACGGTACGACTCTGCGTCAATTCCCGGGTTGTCGGTAAGTTTCGATGGGACAAAAATTCTCCCAGCTGCCATTCCCTCAACGATGAACCGTTGACGGACCCAGTTGGGAGCAGGGTTTGATGCCGCCCTCATCCTCAGCGGAACCTTTGCCAGCGGGCCGCTCGCCGGGCGACGGAGGCGAGAGAATAGGTACCGGTAATCAGATTCCCTGATTTCCGTCACCTCGTCCACCCCAATAAACTGAAACTCTGATCCCTTATAGCGTAAATAATCGTTCACATTGTTTAGATAGCCGAAGGTGATGCGGGCACCACTAGGAAAGGTCGCCGTGTAATTGTTGGCGTTCCACCTGACATCCTCTTCATTCGCGAGCCACGACTGAAAACGGTCCATGATGGCTCCGGGGAGAGCGAGGTCGGCGTACGTTCGACGGAAGAGAATCGCGCTGTAGCCCGGAACGTCGACGTACTGAAGGGCAGCCATCAGAAGGGCCGACGAATTGTGTGTTGGGATAAAGTGCTCGTCGCATAGGAACAGGTTGTCGGGGGACGAAACTTTGATACATTTGACGTTGGTGTCCCCAAGAAGTTCGACACCCTTGATGTAGCGGAACCTGTTTGTGCGGCGTGCAGCAATTTTCTGCGTGTTGGCCTTTCGTGCCAGTTTGAACACAGTCCTGTTGGCAGCAAACTTTACCGTCCATTTGAGTCCCTTTACAATACCGTAAAGGGTGGACTGTCCTTCTCGAACATTAACTTTCATTCCGAGTGAGCGTGCAAGATGCGCCACGCCTTCTACCAAGTTTTTGTTTGTGTTTACGAATTCGACGCTAGCTCCATTCACGTTTCCGTCAGTGTCCATGAGGCCTTGGAGTATTGCGACACGTTGTTCTTCAGAGGCCCACAGGTAAGCGTGAGGAATATGCTTGTTGTTGAGGAGGTTATTAGTTCGTAGAAGTGTTCTTAAGCCGTCAAACAGGACTATGGCATAGTTGGCGTTGTCTGTAATGGGGTGGCGTACAGACTTGATTGCGTATGGGCACTCATCCCATATTTCAGGGTCTTCGCCACATATCGATCCAGCAGAAGAGTAGCCGTCTCCAAGCCACGCCCCTAGCGTGTAGGGGTCGATGGGTAGGTCTACGTGTGGGGTTTGGATAGCTGCGGCTACAGGGATAGCGTGGTTAGCTCGCCCGCCGCGGACCGTGAGCGTGTCCACAATTTCTTGTGTGGTACGGATGCTGCCGGTAGGTTGCGGTTTGATATTCTTAGCGGATTCCACCCTGTTTCGTTCGGCTACGGCTAGCGATTTACGGGGGCCTTGGGACATAGTGGCCCGTGATTCTCTTGTAGCTCTACGGGTAGCTCTGTATTCGTCGGTTCCTTTGGTGAGCCTTTCCATGTCTTTGGCGTCGTATGTGAGCCATTCATGGTCGTCAGCGGCGGCGACACTGGACCCGTCGTCAAAGGTTAGACGGTACGTCGGCTTCTTGTGTATCTCAGACTCGGCTAGGACGTAGTATGGTTTACCGTCTAGGCCAAAGATTTCGTCGCCGGGGTGGATGTCCTTGATTGGTTTGAAACCTTCGGGTGTGGGTATGGGTGTGTCTACCGAAACAGCTTTCCCACCACCAGCTGCTCCGCCAAAAAACGCCTCAAGGGCGTATGTCCGCAGGAACACCTTCTGTGTCAACGATGCTTCTTCTGGGCAGTATTGGGGCTTCTTGGGTTCTAGGTATTCCAGAACCTTGCCCCAGTCTGGTTCGGCCATTGCTTACCTCTTCGTGGTTGTTCCTACCATACTGTAGGAAGATGCGCTAAGTTGTGACCCATGCCTAAAGAAGGACCGAAGAAGGTCGCGATAATTAGAATGCGGCTGGCAATTTTTTTTCGAAGATTATTCACTAGAAAGAATGCCGCCAACCTCTTGATGCTATCATTTATAGTGCTTACCAGCGCAGGTGTCGCCATCTCCATTTCTACGGGATGGGGGCTTGTTGTCGCTGGAGTTGCGAGCGGCGCATTTGGCCTGTTACTAGGACTTGAGTAAGTATGGCATGGAACTCAACGGAGAATAAGTCGCTTGGTGGAAACTCGGCGAGCAAGGCTGCCAAAGTTGGCGTGGGGGCACCTGTCGCCAATAACGTCAACTTTGCAGGCAGGGCGTATCGAGATTCGTGGGACATCGAGCGGGCGTACCGAGAAGGTATGGCGAAAGTCGTATGGGTGTCTCGGTGTATTGATGCGATCGCCGGAAACCAAGCCCGGCTGCCGGTAGTGCTACGTAAAAACAATGACCCCGAAGGCGAAATCGTCACCAAATCTAAGGCGAAAAACTCCTCGGTCCTTGATTTACTGAACGTCAAGAGCAATATTGGTGAAAATTCGTTCGCTTTCCGTTACCGCTTGTCGTCGCAATTGCTGATGAGTAGCCGTGGGGCCTTTATCGAAAAAGTTCGCGGTCGTGATGGGCGAATTATTGGCATCAACCTCCTGCCGCCACAGCACACGGCACCCATCCCCGACCCGAAGACATTCGTCTCCGGGTACGAGGTTTCGATGCCAAGCGGTGACAAGATCATACTTCCCCCTAGTGAAGTTATTTGGGTCAGGAAACCGCACCCACTTGACCCATACCTTTCCTTGACTCCGATGGAATCCGCTGGTGTTGCTATCGAGATTGAGAACTTGGCGAAACTTTACAACCGGAACTACCTGCTCAACGATGGACGTCCGGGTGGCCTGCTGGTCCTCAAGGGGGACATTGACGAGGACGACAAGGCAGAACTTGCGAACCGCTTCCGCGGAAACCTTGGTCGCGTTGGTGGAACCACGGTAATCGCGTCCGAAGATGGCGTCGATTACGTGGACACATCTTCGAACCCTCGTGATGCTTCCTATATCCAGATGCGCCAAATAACCAAGGAGGAGATCCTTGCCTCCTTCGGCGTGCCGGAGTCCGTTATCGGTAATGCTTCTGGCAGGACTTTCTCGAATGCCGCAGAGGAAATCCGCGTCTTCTGGATCGAAACCATGATGCCGCACTTGGAGCCGCTTGCCCGGTCGCTGGATGAACTCGACGATGAGCATTACATCGATTTCGACACCAGTGAAGTGCCGATCCTCGTGATCTACAAGCAGGAGCGAGAGCAGTATTTGCTTCAGGAACTCCAGCAGGGCCTCATTAGCCCCAACGAATACCGCACGGCAACAGGGAAGAAGAAGGTCAAGTCTGATCTTGCTGACTCGCTGCTCATGAACCCCAACTTGACGCCAGTTGCCAATACCGAAAAGGAAATGCCCAAGCCAGAGATGCAGATGGGCGGGCCTCAGCCGGGAGTTCCCGGGATGCCTCCGGGTGCCGACCCGGGCGGAGAACAGTCCGGCGACCCAGAGATGGGCGGGGTGGGTGAAGTCGCTGCACAGAACCAGCCGCCATTGGATCCAAATACGATGCAGGGATCAATGGCGTCGGAGCAGGGGTCACCTCAAGCGGCTGTTGCCGCACAGCCGGACGGTCAATTGGCGGACCCGGCATTCAAAAATATTGAAATCAAGGTCGCGGAAGAACAAGGGCTTGAGCGTTGGACTCAGATTCTTGAACGAAGCATTGAGCGGTTGATGGAGCGTCAGCAAAGGGTGGTCATCGAGAAGGCTTCCGGGTCGAAGTGCAGGAAGGCGTTGCTCGAAGGAACTCTCGATGTCGACATGTTCATGCCAGCAGATGTTTGGTACAAGCAATATGACGAAGACATTCGTCCTGTACTTATGGCGATCATGAAGGAAAATATGGAAGGCAAGTCTGTCAACTTCAGCGAAGAAATGGTCGTGGCAGCGAATGCCGCTCTTGGTCGAATCAGGTCAATCGTCGATCAGTCGCGAGAAGAATTGACAATGGAAATTCGTTCCTCGTACGGAATTTCTTCTCCCGAGATCAGGAATACGGTTGTAAAAGCATCCGTCACTAGCCATTTTGTAAATCTTCTGGCTAATTCTCCTTCCAAGGTCGCTGAAGCCGAGGCACGACGGGCATGGCGTTTACGTAAATAGCACCCCTGTTTCCGTAAACAGAATAATTACAATGCCGTAGTTGCATCAGCCTACTCTCCAGTCGTTTATCATTGATAATGATCAAAGGGAGAGAAACCATGCCTGATTCACAATTCGATGATATCGAGTTCAAAGCGGCACCCGCCGGTCAAGTTTCCGTAAATGATGCCAAGGGCATCGTGGAGTGTTTCGTCGCCGGAATCGGCAACAAGGACTCCGTCGGTGATATTTGCGCACCCGGAGTGTTCGACGGAAGCCTGAAGCGCAGGAAGCCGCGCGTCGTATGGGGACACAACTGGAACGACCCAATCGGGAAAATCCTTGAGATTTATGAGGTTCCAGCCTCCGACCCTCGTCTCCCAGAAAAGATGAAAAGGGCAGGAATTGGCGGACTGTACGCGAAGGTTCAGTTCAACCTGAACTCAGAAAAAGGTCGCGAGGCGTTTTCCAATGTCCAATTCTTCGGCCTTGAGCAGGAATGGTCAATTGGATACAAAACGCTCGACGCAGTTTTCGACCCTTCAAAGCAGGCGAACGTCCTAAAGGAAGTCGAACTTTACGAGGTCAGCCCGGTTCTCCACGGAGCGAACCAGTTGACTGGAACGATCTCAATCAAGCAAGCCAAACTCAAAGACCCTGAGGGTGGTCTGACCGCCGAGGGGCGCAGTCACTTCGCTCAGACGGATGGCGCAAACCTGAAGCCGGGAGTTCGCGGAGCCGCAAACACGCCGCAGAAGATGTGCAGGAAGGGCTCTTTCTTGACGCGATTCTTCACGAATCCTTCGGGCCCAATGAAGAAACCGGACGGCAAGCCGACCCGACTAGCGCTTTCTGCTGCAGCATGGGGAGAACCATCCCCTCAGGACCGTAGCGATGCCGCAAAACTTGCCGCAAAGGGTCGCCGACTCCTTGAGCGCTACGAAAGCTCAAAGAAAAAAGATGCTGAATGGAAACAAGAGTTCGATTTCTCTGATTACGAATCATTTTTCGAGGAAGAGTTTGAGGAAATTGCTCTCGATCACGTACTTGAGCAAGTGAAGAGCGTCTGGGGCGACGAAATCGATTTTGATGACGAGATCACGGATGTCTCCGAGAAGAATCACATGATGATGCAGATGATTTCGGCAAGGAAGCCGGAACCGAATCGTGACATCTTCTCCGACGGAGCGGCTCAGCCTCTTAGCCCAGAAAAGCGAAATTCTCTTGAAATAGAGATCGCTTCACGGGTTCAGGCTCCAATCCAATTGATGACCGCAACCGGGAACCTCGTCGTCTTTGCGAAGATGAAAGAAGGAATGAAGAAGTACTACCGCCTTCCGTATCATTGGGACCGGGAAACGCAGCAGTACATGTTCGGAAAGCCGGAAAGGGTCGTTCCTCAGATGACCTTCCAGCCCATGAGTGCCGTTGTCCCTCCCCGGATGCCAGCGATCTCTATGCGGACAAAGCCGAATCATTCCACGAGTAGGGCTTACGCTCAGGAAACGCCCGAGCCGACGATGGCCGACATTTTCCGTCAGCGAGAGAAGCATCACGACGACGACGAGAAGTCACTCGAATACATGTCAGAAATGTCGGGTTTCAATGAGGAACAGCAAAACGTCATCATTGAGTGCGACCCCTCGCAGGTTTTCAGGGTCAAAGAAGCCCTCGATCCAATCTTCGAGTATCACAAAACCGAAGTCGAGGTGACCGAGCACGGAATCAAAGTGCTCTCAGGGACAACCGAAGAGTTCATGCAGGCAATCTATAATGCCAGCAAGAACATCTTTGGGGGTGGTTCAAAAAAAGCACTTAGGTCCCTGCGGGCCGTAACGCAACGGTTCGATCCAAACGCAATAGACGGCGACAACGATGGCTTGGTTCAGGAGGGCTCGCCCTTTGAGCGCCCAGCCACGCCGTCAACACCAAAGTTACCGAACCTTCCGCAGGCGCCATCCGCAAACACTGGAACCGGAGATGAAGGTCTTCGGTCTATGCGTAAAAACACATATAAGAATCGTCTTGAAAAAATGGATTTCGCCGAAATCAAGGACGAGCTTGACGAAGCTAAAGAGATCGTTTCTTCACAAGTCGAAGCCATGAAGAAGCGTGCCGGAAAGTCGTACGACGACTTATGGGCAATGTCTATTCTTGAAACAGAACAAGGTCGTTCCAATACGGAACTGGCGACAGCCATATTGGCAAATCGATTGGGTGGAGCAGACAAGTTCACCCCAGAAGACGCTCAACGCCTTTCAGATAATTACGAATCATGGTTCCTAGACGACTTGTCCGAACTTGGGGAATCCGAAGATCGAATTTCTTCAATCAGCAATCACGTTGACGACTTGGCTGATTACGCAGAGCAGGTCGAGGAGAAACTCAGTGATCTGAATAAAGACGAAAGCGATATGCGCGATCAACTGCGTTCCGCTACTCGCTCTCTGTCAATGAACAAATATGAACTTGATGAGATCCGCAACTCAAGTAATCCGGAGGCGGCGGCAGAAAAGTGGCTAAAAGACAACTTCGACGCCGACGTGATCGAAGAGGGCGACTACGCCTACTACATGGATCAGACGCTTGAGGCGATCAACGATCTTGATGACAATCGAGTCGAGCGGTCCATTCTTGAAGAGGACATCAGTTGGATCAATGAAAGAATCCCGTCGGCTGACGAGGCGAGAGAATTCGTCCAACAACCAACCTTGACCGGCGCCGCAAACAATAGCCCTTACAGCACTAGAGATAAAAGCAAAAAACTTCGCGACGGAGTGAACGAGGCGGCAGAGTGGTTTACTCGGAAAAATCGTGGACGTGGAATGAGGTCGCGGAAGAACAGCGATCAGATCGAATTGGCGGCGCCTGCACGTGATCGTATCTCCTACGCTGAGACGCTTCAGGATTTTGTCGACAACGCATCACTTGACCGACCGGTAGCAGATACGCTGCGATCGCTCGCATCTCAGATCGACCCCAAAACAGGACCGTCGATAATTGATCGTTCAAATTTGCAGATTGCTATCGACACCCTGAACTCTCGCATTGGCGACGATGATTCGGGTTCCATCCTTGAACTGTCGGACTTTCTTTCACGGATGAAGGGTGGAGCAAGGAACGGAAAATGGGTTGACGGCAATCTCGACCCGGACCGTCAGAAAATGAACTCCATGGGACCCCGGAGCAACTCTCGGATTCCAGAAAACGGCGTCTCCCTGAAACTCAACGCTGATGAGCGCGGCGACATTCGTCGCTCATTGGAACGGGAGCAGAAAAATGCTCAGGGAATTACAGCGTTTTCCGAACTCGACAAATGGCTCCAAGGCAACTCTGAAAAGATGCCTCAAGATTTGGCTCAAAGAATTCAGTCAGGGTTCAACGAGTACGCAAAGCGGAACGAGTCCAGCGAAGTCCCAGCCCCCATGCGTGCGGCAAAAGACATAATCGACTTTGCCGCCCTGTCGCCAAATGGGACATACGAATCACCCAATCTCAAGAAGGGCGGTGGTTTTGCTGGTAAAAGACCAACACCTCCCGGCATGACAAAGCGCAACATGTCCAGCCTTCTGGAATGGGGCCAGTCTGAATCCGAGCCGCCCATCAGGGATCGGTTTGCTGGTCTAGAAGTTGACGACATCTCCCCCAAGGGGTGGTCAATTCTTGACGGAGCGCAGTCGGCGCGCGGAAGCGGTCTCCGTTCCAGTAAGCGACCCGGCCCGGAGGAGCGTTCGTCGGCTGTAGCAGAAACAGCCAACCGGCCCGGGCGCCCAATGGGTACCAGAATTGCAAACAGCCAAAATGTGGGCAAAAAGTGGGAAGAAATCAAACCCGAAGGATGGGATGAACTACCCCCAGATCAGCAGTTTGACGAACTCTATGCTTTTTATTCTCCCAAGAAGAGCGGCATGAAGGAAGTCGATTTCCGGCGCCTTTCCACAGAAATAGGCAAGAAGATAGAGGAGCAGGAGCGCAGGGAAGAACGCCAGTCTCGGCGACGTCAAATCACTCAGGAATTGGCCAATACTCCGCCAGCACCAAGTCCATCCGCTCCACCCGAACAGCCCACTGGAGACGCAGTTCCAGAGGAACAGTCGCCAGAAATCTCCCCGGCCCAATGGACGGAACAACGCAAACGGGATCTATCTAAAGTTGACAAACGTGTCTCAGGGAACCAAACACGTCTCGCCGACGCCGTTGCTGACGGTGATGCATCAGAGGATCATCAAGAGGTTTGGGATGCTCTTTCTGATCTTACCAACGAGGGCGACGAGGTCACGATGACGATGCTCGAATCAATGCAAGCCACGCTCGATGAATACATGGAGCAGTTCCAAGGCAGGGAACTCACAGCAAAAGAGTCTGCGAGTATGCAAGCGGCACGATCGTTGAATACGGTTATTGGCGAGATGGTCGACGGCTACCAACGTAATGGCGCCATCGAGCAGGGCGACTCGGCCGCTGCCCTCCGGGTCGGCGGGATTGATGAAGACGATATCCCTAATACCGGAACGGGGGCTGCGCGTTTCCTTTCAGAGGCTGGCATGCGCTCAATGCGCAACTATAAGCCAAGTGAATCTGTTCAGGAATATGCGAATTCGAGAAGCGTTGGCGGCCTTCGCTCCGAGAAAAAGGGTCGCACCCAGATTATTGAAGAGGCAACATTCTTCAAAAAGATTGAAGATTCTCTCGACAAGGAAATTAGAGAAGCACGCTCAAGCAGCGACAGACAAACATCTGACGCGCTTAGACTCTTGCAGGGCATTATGGGCCGTCAAGACTCCGGAAAACTTGGTGACCGCAGGACGAACGTCGGAACAGTTACGGTCACCCAAGACGAGGTAGACCAGATAATGGACGCCCTCATGGTCGTGGTCGATCGACAAATGGAAACAGGCGGATCAAGGGTAGACATTTTCACGAGGCTCCTTGATATTTTTGCTGAAGCAGCGATGGGAACATTCATAACGGGGACAACTGAAGAAATAACTAGCCGGACACAGGAGAGGACAAACTCTCAAGGAAGGACTGTCAGCATCCCGAACAATTGATTATTTGGGCTTTCCCCTCAACCAACACCAATCTAGGGTACAATTTGACAAACGGTCTTAGTGAAAATTACCCCAAATACTTCTGCGTGGTCTCCACGCCTTAAGGCTATGATGCCATGTGAAGGTGTAGTATTTTCAAAATGATTGTCTACTCAAGAACATGCACTGTAAGGAGCCAGCAACGATGAGTTACGACGAGAAAGCAGTTGTCAAGATTGACGCTGACGGTGGTGTTCTTAAGTGCGCAAAAGGTCTCAGTGGAGATGAGTGCGGATACACGGCGGGCGCGAAAGTCTGTGGAAAGTGCGGAGCAATACCCGTTTCCATGAAGATGGTTCCAGTTTCCGATGAGGAAATGGAAGAAATCGACGACGAGGACGAGTTGGTGGAAAAGGCACTCGCCGCCGTTGGCTCTGAAATTGACGACGAAGAAGAGGAAGACGAGGACGCCCCCGACGTTGATCCCGAGGCCGACGAGGAAGACGCCACCGACGTCGAGTCAGATCCCGAGACCGACGACGACACCGCCGTAGACGACGAAGACGACGAAGACGACGAAGACGAAGAGGACGCCCCCGTCGCCAAGCGCTGGATGGGTGATGCCCGCAAGCGTCGCCTGAATACGATGGGCAAGAAAACAGCAAACGTCGGTAAATCCGGATTCCTTTGCGCAATCGATCGCAAGGTTTACTCCGGAAGCAGCGGCATGTGCGACGACTGCCCGGGCGGGTGCATGTCGGAGAAGGGGATGCCGGGTCTCATCGAGATTGAAGGCAAAGCGGAGGCCGAGTTCGACGGAACGGTTATTGATTCCGGCTACGCCCAGAGCAGCGACGTCTACATCGTCGATCTTCAAGTCAAGGATGGGCGAGCGATCGAGGTCTACATGGAAGGAACTACGGGCGAAGTTCTCGCCTTCCATCGCCTCGACGATTCAGTTTTCGAGCAGAAGTCTTTGTACGAGGAAACGGAACTTATCGGCTTCACCGAGGCATGCGATATCGCAGTGAAAAGCCTCGACGGGCTCGATGGTTCAGTGATGGCGGTCGAACCAGACACCTTCGAAGGTTTTGACTGCTACGCAGTCGAGATTGATGGAATTGACGGAAAGTCGTACGACGTGTTCGTCGCCCTCGACGGCGAGGTTCTTGGATACGACGCTTACGAGCCGGACGAGGCAGAAGAAATCGAGGCGGAAGCCGCAGAGATCGCCCTCAAGCGCGCCTTCAACGAGGAACAGCGTGAGGAGATGGCCAAAGAGGGCCTCGCCATGTCTGACGGTTCGTTCCCTATCTCCAACGTCGACGATCTCCGTAACGCCATCATGGCCCACGGTCGCGCAGCCGACAAGGAGACGGCGAAGAAGCACATCATGAAGCGCGCTCGTGAAATGGGCAAGGAAGACATGCTTCCCGCCAACTGGTCGGCCTCAAAGAAGGCAGATGTCCTTTCGGACGTTGATGCCGCGTTCATGCAGTCGATTGCGGAGTTCGAAATGCTAACCAACGAGGACGGCGACGTCGACGGTCTCGCCTGAGCGCCGGGAAAGAGTGGGTCCCAATGGCCCTAACCCGAGCCACCAGATATATACATTCGGAACGAGTTTTAGGCACCCACCGTCGTGATTACGAGTGGCTAGGCCAACAGTTCCGTATTCACGCTGCAATCTCCAGCACCAGATCAGAGATTGATGCAGAGTGGTCCGTCAAAGCGCTCATCGGCGACGCCGTCGGCGGGAACGACAAGGAGTCCCAGAAGAGGACCGCCGGTTCCGGTGTCAAGGAGACCATACCAGAAGTAAGGTTTGCGCCGAACAAGACGCGTCAACCCGGCGATGTTCTAAAATTGCATGTGACCGCAAAGGATATGCTCCGCAAGGGCGATGAACCAAACTTCGGGTGGGTTTCTCCCCCCAAGGAACTTCGACCAGACGAGCGGCGATTGGGGATGATGGAGGCGCTTGCCTTCAAAAAAAAGACGCCGAAAATTATTGTCAACGAATACGAAGCGGACCCAAGAACTGGCGCAAGGATCGAAGATTCGAAGCGAACGGTAAACGTCAAGTCTCTTCCTGACGGAGTGGAAACGAAAGCTCTCGGTAGGAGCATCGGCTCAGTTGTCCCCGGCGGCAGTCTCGGTTCCCGCTCAGCGAGAGCAATTGGTGTCATCGTCGACGAACTAGGAAAATTCCGTTGTCCTCCCGGAACTCCGGCAGCAAACCAGTTCACGGACGAGTTCGGGACCAACTGTTTCGTGGCCCCAGTATCCGCCATCCGACGGCTTGGTCGTGTAGGTAGTTGGTTCAACAACCATGTAGCGATGGGGCGGTACATGGAGATGCTGGAAGCTGATGCGGATGATCCGCGTTTTGCTTCCAACAGGCGCGCAATGGAAGCGGCCTCGCAGATGCTTGCCCCAAAAAGCGTTTTCGATCAACGGCTTGCGGAAAAAGATGCAGCGCTGGACACGTTGCGAAAGATGGTGTCTGCAACTGGTGATACCGACCTAAACGCAGACTTGTGGGACACCATTTTGGGTCTGAGGAACAACGGCATGTGGGATGTCGAATTCGAAGGCTTGTTCTCCGGCATTTTTGGAGATTCCGTCTACGACCCGAACAAAACTCTTTTGGAGAATCTCCAGAATCTGGATGCGAGGCTTCGTCAGGATTACCTCGACTACGTTGATCCGTCAGTTGACCCAGCGGACGCGGCAAAGATGGTGGAGATCCTCGTTGATCGACATCACGATGTACTCAGAGGGACTCTTGAGTCCATCCTCCACGAGTTCCATGACGACCCTGAATCAGTGCGCCTCCTCAAAAAAATAACTTTCAGGCCATACGATGCCGGTCGCGAAAATGGGAATCTCGAAAATTACTGGTTGACCGAAGCGGAACTCTCTCCAATTAGTTACCAAAACACTACTGGTTTCGGCATGACCATGGAGGTCAACCCGCTCGTCCAAGTTCTGCGACCAATGATCGATGATGATGGAGCCTTCTATCTGGACGACGGAAAGATCAGGATCGTCTCAACGGATGGAACCGGCAGCGAGGGTCAGCAATGGCAGGCGCTTCAAGAATTCTTTCAGGGCGAGATCGATCTAGAGCGTTGGAAGGACAGGTACGCGTCTGACCTTTCTGCCGCGCGGCATGGATCGCTCCAAGCGCAGGCGCGACATATTGGTTACCACGAAATGGGCCATCTGCAGCAGTACGCCGCTGTTCAGAAACTGGTCATTGACGATTGGAACAATCGTGGTGTCACCTATGCGGTGGGTAAAAATGGGGTGGTGGCTTTGACGGATCCACCTGATCAGTGGAGTAACGAGCAGTGGGGGGAGGCATTGAACAGCGTCATACAGGGTCTCCTTCCAGCGGAATACCTGCCGGAGGGTTTTCCTCCCGTCGGCATCCATGCCTTCGAAGGAAGCATGCTTCACATCCTGTCCGGTAAATACTACCAAGACAAAGTCAAGGAATTCTGGGGAGAAAACGGAGAGGGCCCGCTCAGACAAGAATCAGGGATCACCCTTGCAGTCATGCTCATGGAGGGCATGACCGAACTTCGTGCTCTTCAGAAAATGGGCGTCATCGACAGTGATCTGATTGATCAGCAAATCGAGTGGATGAATGGGAAGTCGGATATCAACTCGCCCGTAACTCCATCCGGACCTCCGAAATGGTCGCCTGCACCTCCGGGAAATACACCCCCGCCAACCCCACCCAACATCCCTGCCACGAATCCACCGAACAGCCCTCCGGGCTCACCCGTTCCGGACGACACGGAACTGAGCATCATTCCAAGTGAAATTACATGGATGGTTGATAAGGAAACGGGAGAAATTCTTTCGACTCAGGGACCATGGGATCTCATGGAGCGTTACTTCATTGCCCGCCACGGCGGTCGACCTGATGACAAGAGAGGCGGCAACCAAGAGATTCCACGCAAATCAATTGCCAGAACATGGGGATGGCCTGACGTCCCTTACAGTCAGTTGGGCGCCGACGGCCTAGATGGCAGATTTAAGGTCTTACAGACTGACGCCGATCAACTGCTCGAACGAATTGACGCCGGAGAGCAATTAGACGACGACGACACCGCACGCCTGTGGATGGCGTCAAAGGGAATGGCGCAGATCGCCGACGAGAATGCTCGACGCCGTAACGCCAGCGATAAAATCAGGCAAGAACGTTCCAGCAAATTTGAACGGAACGATTCTGGAAAAATTTTCCGCAAGTCGAAGAAGCCTTACAAAAAGAATGCTGGCGACGACGACGAAATTTACGACGATGACCGCTATCGGCAGGCGATGATCCAAACCGAACAAAGCATTCCCGGACGCTACCCGGATGCGCCAAAATCGTGGACAGAGGATCCAGCAGGGCACGGTTCGGAGCAGTCGATGGAAGCGATGCGCTCCATGAACAATGTCGAACAAGCCGCAATGACCAAAGACCTAAAGGAACGGAACAAAAGTTACGTTCATGGTGGAACCGACCTCGAAGATGCGGTTAAGCGAGCGGCAGAGGTTCGCGGGCAGGAAGTGGACAACACTGGCCCACATCCATCTCCTTCAAAAGAAATTGCCGAAACCATTCTTCCTGTTTTGGATGCGATGGAACGGAACCCAGTATCTGAAACTGTTGAAGGATACGTCATATTTGACGACGGCGACGACCTGATCCCGATCGACACCTACATCGAAGCGGAGGACGGACGGAGTTTCCAACTCCTACTCGATGGACTGCGGTCAAAGAGGTCCAGAGGTTTCGTAGAACTGCAAGTAGTTTCTTCCCGCGAGGAAAGCAACATCGACTACGCGAATTCCGGAAACCGCACAAAAATAGTTGTGCCGAAGGGATCGCGTGGAATGTGGCGCGAAAATGAGGACGGAGAAAATTCTAAACTCACCCTGCCCCCCGGCTCGTTCGACGTCGTCGAAGACGTCGACGGAGTCCAAACCATGATTCCTTCGCGTCAGGAATCATCCTCCGACTTCGCTGGTCGGCTACTCGGAGACATGTCCGAATGGGGCAATCCGGGAAGCGTCGCCGAAATGCGTGAACGCTCTGACCTAGAAAGAGTCCTTCGTGGTCGGCAGGTTGAACAACCCCGTCACGTCAGGTCTCACTTCAGCCAAGATTCTGCTGTCCGAACAAAAATGATCAAGCGTCGCAATGACATGGATCGAGGCTTTGCGGACAACTCCATCGAGCCGTTCAACCCAGACTTTTCGGCCCGCGACCAGACGCTCGACCGCTCCACCGCGACAAGCATGATCCTCACCGCCGACAGACTTGCAGACGGCGACCTCAGCGACAACCTACGCACCGCAGATGGTCGTGAATTTTCGATGACGCCGGAAACTCGCGATTTCATCGAGCGATCAGGAAGCGACGCTGTCACCAAAAAGGTTGCCGAGGCGGCAGAGCAATGGCATGAGGGCGTTGACCGCCGGGTTCGCAGCCGCGTTTCTTCCGACGAGTTGAATGACCTGCTTGAAACAGGAAGTCCAACGCGGGCGGATCGTTCAATGATGATGGCCGAATTCGAACGGAACAATGGCTGGCCGACGGGTGCGCCACCCGATAGTCGACCACTCATTGGACACGCCACCCATGCCGTACACGATAATATTGTCGACGACCTCCTAGAGCGAAGCGGACGTGGCGGATTCCCCGCATTGCGTCGCTCCGGCTTCTTCGACCACAGTGGCGACTCTCCACATGGACCTCTTTCCCCGTATGGGGAGTCAGACATCGTTCTCCGACCGGAAGTGTCGATGAGGTCGGCATACGCTCTTGGCGACATTCTCCGAGATCCCGCCGCGATGACCCGCCTGAACGACACCGACCCTCGTCGCTACGCTTCCCAGTTGGCAGTTTCTAGACGAGGCGAAGGCGATACAGCCTTACGGATGGGAAATCTTTTACACGCTGGACTTACCGGCGATTTTCGTGGCGTGCAGATGCGTGACATGCCGCCCGAAGTCGAACAAAACGGGATGATGACACGTCTTCCAAGAAGTTTTGGTTCGGCAGACATTCCAATGGAAACAGCAATCGCTGGCGGATTCGACATTGCGGACATCGAGCGGATTGATGTTCCGATCGATTCCCTTGGCTGGAAGAGGCTCGAATTGCGTCGCGGAGATATCGACTTCCAAGCGAGCGGAACCGCACAGAATCTAAAAAGAGCAGGATGGTCCGATGCAGAAATCGACTTCTTGTTAGAGTCGCTTTCAAACGGTCGCCTACCAAACATCAAAAGCGCAAACCTGCTTCGCCAGCATCGCGCCGCAAATGCCGATCGGATTCGATTTGATCGTGCGGGCGTAAACGTCAGGTACACGAACGCGGATGGCATCGATCTCTTCAGTAGAAGAGACCTCACCTCCTCAACGGATTCTGGCGCACGAATCGGTCGTGTCCGTAACGTCGAGGAAGCACTGCTTGTTCGCTTGGACGATGAAGTTTCCGCACGCCAAGCCACCCTCCGACCCATCGTTCAACAGGGGATGCGAAACATGCGTGGTTCCAAATCCTTAGATAGTCATAGCCCAGTGTACGAAGCGGCATTACGTGAGGTTGGCGAATGAAAGCGATCCCCGTAGGTAGAACCAGTGTAGGAACACTTTATTTTGTTATCGATGGAGAGTCAGATGGTGTGCTCGTCGACAAGGAACGGAAAACCCATAACGTAAATTTTTTATCCTTCATCGCGCACAAGCCGGTAAAGCGCATCTTGACGTCAGATTTTCACGAATTCCTGTGGTCTGGTGTCGATTCCCCTAATGATCGTTGGCGGAACATCATCGAAAGCCGAGTGCAGCCAATCCCCGACAGCATGCTGGCTGGAACTGAAACCATTTTAAAGTTTCCCAAGACAAACTCGAAATCGGCAGAAGAGATCATCGAAGAAAAGGAAGTGCGCGCGAGCGAGTTGAAGTCGCTGATGTCCAGCGGCAATCACGAGAAAGCCCTCGGTCGGGCGCTTAGGCGCGGAGCAGGGCGCATTGGTGATCGGGCGACGGGCGCCGTTCGCGGTTTCGTTCGTGGGGCAACGTTCGATCCCGATTCGGGAGATGCGGACGGTGACGGTTTCGTGCAGGAGGGAACACAGTTTGCTCGACGCGTTTCGGGTGCGGTTGCGGACGTTTCCTCTCGTCAGGTGAGGCGAGCAAAAAAGTTTCGGCGGGCACAAAACCGTATTGAGGCACGGCAAGTAACCGGAATGGCCTCTATTCGGAATTATCTGCCTAGTACTCCGAGTGACCGTTGGGTGCAGCGATCAAAGGAGCATTACAGTAACATTTACGAGAAGGATACGAAGCGCGTTCTCGACATGTTCCATGGCGGAAAACCAATCAAAACGTACGGAGACCTTCGTTCAGCGATGAACCAAGCGCACCCAAACTTTATTAGCGGAGTTTCAAAAGCAGACTATTTTGCTGACAAGTTAGCCAATAATGAGCTTCTTCCAGCGCATTACGAGCACGCGATGGGCTTCATGTTGGCATTGAGTTGGAACCAGCGACTCAACGACATGAGATTCGACATTTCCGCTTATAGTCTAAATCAGCCCGGATTCAATACCGCCGATGGATCGATCGAGTATAAGGGAAGGCAGAGGCTCGCGAAATTCACCAATGGCTTCGACTTCGTCCCGGTCGGACCCGATGACACACCATCGATGATGTTTAAGGTAAAATATCAAGAGGAGACGAGTTACGACAAACGCGGGAATTTGGATGATTTCGGCAATTTCCAGTTGGAAGTAAACAAAATGTTTTTCACCATGCTGGAAGACACTCCCGGCGACTTCGGCGACGCTGAATCGGTGCAAGCATGGCAGGAGGCCCGGGCTATGGCTCAACGCGCTATCACCAGTCATGAAATGACGCACGTTGCCCACATGACAATGTCGATGGATGACGCTCTTTCTGCTGCGGGCTTCGATCGAGATGAAGGACTAACCGTTCTAGACGTACACAACAGAGTAAAAGAACATATCGAAAAATCGATGTCGGACACGGAAGTAAAACGGGCGCTCAGAGAACAAATATTGGTGCGAAAGTATGGGGATTACGCCGTTATGCAGCATTTGTTGGCCGGGATGGACTCCGAGAATCCCCGCCTCGATGGCCTCTGGAACAATCCGATCGCGAAAGCCGATGGGAGCGGTCAGAAAATTGGAGCGTCGCAGGGGATCGCAGACTTTTTTAACGCACTGGGTCGTCGGGTTTTCCCCAACCCAACTGGCCACTCGTGGAAGGCTGGCGATCCAATCGCGTGGGATCAAATCCACCAAATGTTTTTCGCTAAACTGGTGGGTCAAAATAGCGAGTTATTTTCAACCCCAATGTCTTACATGAGTAAGACGCCATGGAATGGCAGGGTCGTTGCACCAATCCTAAAACTCTCGGACGGGACCCCAATCCCCGTGCCCGACTTGGCGTTGATGCTCGAACATGGCCTGCCCAAAACCAAGGATACGCCAGCTGTTACCGCTGAGGATGTAAAGCCAATCGTCGAAGCAATGATACGACTCGGCGACATGGCCAAACAGCGGGGAGAAGTTGACACCGTTAGGCCACTTCGGGTACCCGGAACAGATGGTGCCATTACGGTTCGGCAACTTCTGGATTCCAGCCTCGGTTCGATCAACGTTCGAGAAGCTCTTACCAAAGCGGCGTACGACGATCTGGCGATCATCCTAAGTGATCTACAGGGAAAGATGAGCATAGGCGACCTAGCAGCGCTACGCGCATTGCTCGAACAATTCTTTGCTGGGACAAAACGTTTCGATGACCTGACAGAACGGGAGCGGGAACTCGTTCGAATGATCGCAAAACTTGGATCACAAGGTCCATGGGCCAGCTATATGGCTGCGCACATAGCCCGCGACGCGGATATATTGTTTGACTTTCATGACATGGAGTTGTTTGCTGAACTTGGGGCAGCGAACGCTCTTGGCAACGAAATATTTATTAAGTGGGGAGATAGCACCCGCGGCCTGAACGACGAAGAGCTGGCGGTGGTAGCGAAGGTACAGAAGTGGCTTTTCCCGGACGCCGACATGAGGATTAATTGAGGATTTTATGGGTTCAGAACCAAAGTGGTTAATTGACTGGAACGAGAAAGTGGAAAAAGTGCTTGGCGTGACCCGATCGCAGGCCGAAAAGGTTTTGTCGCGCGACCAAATTATTGGTGCTTTCCGCAAAATTGAGTTTGGTAGCGATCCGCATACAGAAAAACGTATAACTCTGATTCGAGAAATGTATAACGATTACAACATTTCTTACACTTCTCATACCAATCTATTCAGGGACGAGACAGATGAGCAGATTTGGAACAGTTTCAGGTACGGTTTTCTAAATGTACCTAAATCGCAGCGCCCAAAAAAACTTATAGCAACTCGATCCCTCGAAGAACGCATTGCATCACAAGAGCGGCACAAGCGGTTGACTTCGGGTTCCAACGCCGAAGAAGGCACTGAATAAACTAAACTGTAGGTATCATGATTGATCTAGAGATCAAAGCAATTCAAGATATACTTTTGGACCTCCCTCAGGAGCGTATCACTGGCGACGTCCTTCGCGGACGTGGACCAAGACGCGGCAACCTAGAGCGACTTCTTCGCTACTGGCGCCCAATCATGAGGAAGCCGGGAGGCTTCACGCGCTGCAGGGTAATCCTGAAGAACCATCCGGAGTTGTATCCGTTGAGCAGAATATGCGCTTGGCTTCATCATGAAACTACTGGTTTGTGGCCGAATGAAGGCTGCCACCATCCAACCATGAAGAACTGTAAAGGGAAACTCAAGAAACTGAAGAATTGGAGCGACGGCGACTTCAATCGCAGGATGAAGAAACGGTTCAAAAAGGGCAAGAAGTCTCTCGAAGGATACTGGGAAGACAGCGATGATGTCTTCTTTAGCGATTTTCAAGAAATGAAAAGCCTTGGATTCGACGACGGTATTCCACCTGTCGTAACCGAAATGGATTACAAGCATGCATTTTCTGTGCTAACCGACTTTGTCGCAATGGAGCCAACCTTTGCCAACTATCTCCGCGATTACGATAACTGGGAACTTGAGGTCGAGATGTCTGATGGAACAAAACTCGTAAACGAGTTCACGCGAGACGACGACTGCAGAGAGTGCGCATGATGGTTGAGTCATTCTTGTACGACAAAGAAACAGGATGCGAGGCGTGTCCAGCCATCAGCGTGAAAAGGGTGATACTGGTCGATCTGAACACGAAAGTCAACACGCCGTATCTGCGTGGAGTCGGCGCCCGACTAGAAGAAGTCATCGAGTACAAGGGTCTTTCGGTCCGCAATGGCAACTACCGAGTAAAGCGCGTTGGGCTCATCGGGTCAAGTAGCCGGGCCGGACAGGCCGCCCAGTCGGTCGGATCAGCAATCCTTCCGGGAAACATTTCCCCCTACAGGAGCCCCATTCGCTCCGGAATCGCGCGGGCACTTACTCCCGGCGGCGGGGGTGGGAGACGGCGCAGGTCTCCCGGCAACGGAACAAGCAGATGTCCAGAGGGATACCAGTATGGTGGCCGTTTCACCGATAACCGTTTGTCGACGTGTGGAGCAAAACTGTTCGGTCTTCCCGGACCGCTCGGTCGGGCAATTTCCGCCATTCGCAGGGCGCTCAGGGGTCCGCGTGCTATGCAAGTCGACACCGTTGAGGGCGATCCAATCACTGGCTCCCCGGGCGTGGGCAATGTAACGACGGTTCGACGTCCACAAATTCCTCGGGTCTCGCCAAAAACGAATGCGGTCGCCCGCGATAAGGCGGTTGGCGAAATCATCAAAGGGATGAGCAAAGTTGATGGAGACGCTGTTCGCCTTGTCCGACGAGACAGTTTCGTTCTGGAACCAGTTGTGAGTAGCGCGGTTCTACGAACAATTCCAGACAACCGTGACATGGAGGATGCAACCTATGTCATGCGGTTGCAGTCGGTCGACAATTTCGGTGGGGAAGAACTTGGCCTGATGTCGAATACTGGTGTAACCAACGTGACGTATGTCCTGAACAACGGTGGGGTCGTCGAAATCAAAAAGGTTCGAAAACTTACTGTTGGTGAACGTCGAAAACTTGGTCGAACAGTAAACAAGGCAATCAAAACAGACAACAGTTCAGACCCGGCAGCGCGACTAAAATACCTAGTTGAAGAAACCGGCGACGGGATGTCCTACACGGAGAAACTCCCCACAGGTAAAACTATCGGGGACATGTTCAAGAAAGCAAAAAAGCCAAAGACGGCTGCCTCCAAGAAGCCTGCTTCGCCGACGGACGATGTGACAGATGTAAGCCAAGCTGCTGCAATCATCAAAAAAGGTGGGCCTCTTTCGCAAATCAGTCCGTCGATCCTGCAGGCAGCACTTCGCGAAGCAAATATCTTCAAGAGAGAAGGGAATCTGTACACCTCGACATCAGGAAAGTCTTACGCTCTTCGCAAGTCGACACGTCCCAACGATCATATTAATCACGGGTTTTCCGCTGAAGTGCAGAAGTTTTTGGGCATCGATACACCCGACTACGGGATTACCGGCACTGGGGCAAAGAAAAATCTGTTGATCGAGTCGCCAGAGTCGGTCGTAGATGGCTCCAAACTGACAACAGATATTGCGCTTTCTGACATTGACACGAACCAAGTGGCAGCACTTCTGGTCGCAGACCTACTTTCTGACGTTACCAATCGGAAACTAAATTCGATCGCCATTCTCAAAAAGGGCGACACGGCTACTGCTGTTCCACTGTTTGCTCAGTCGGAACTTTACGATTTGGATGAAATCAAAATCAGCGAGAGAACAAAAGCCCGCATACGAAAGTTTCAATCGGTCAATATTGAAGGCGTGTACAGCAAGTATTATAGAGAGTTGAAGGAGTCGCAAAAACGTCAGATGCAGCAGCAAGTATTTCAACTTTTGGAAAAAGCGCGAAAGTTTAGTTTCACGCGATACCGGAATCGGCTCTATTCGGATGGGTCGTTGAGTACCGCCGAGAAAACCCACCTGAATATTGTTTCGACTATTGTAGAAAATAGAATCGATATTCTTCAAAACCAGCGTGAACAAATTGTAATCGCGCTTGGAGGTAAAAAGTGAAACAGTACGCAATCGTAAAAGACAAAATTTCGGGAAAGCTGTTTGGCTTAGTCGTTCGAGATGAAGTTGCTGAAACCTGTTATGGCCTTTCGGCGAAAGGCGAAGCATGGGCGGAAGCGTATAACGACATCCAAACAAAAAGCATCGAAGACGAACTCCCATACGGGATCGAAGTCGGCGCCTTCCGAGGCTTGTCGGCGTCGGAAGAGCCTCTTCTTGCCGAAATGATCGATGGGAATCTCGATGTCAGGCTCCCAAACCGAGATGACATGGTCCACGTGGCTTCATTTAAAACTCGGGCGAACACCAAAATTCTCGACATGTCGGGCGTCCCTCTCTCGTTCTTCCCTGACGAGCATTTCCAAACCGCAGTCGAATTCAAGGTCCGCTCGCTGCTCAACGAAACCGCACGTTCGTCGGTTATGGCCAAGGTTCGGGTTGATGGTCTCGGAATCGAGACCAAGGGAATGCGATTCAAGTCGAGGGACAATAACCCGCACCTAGGTAGCGATCTTTCCAATATGGCGAACGGAACAGGGATTCTTCGCCGCACAGTCAAGGAAGTACTCAAAGCAAAATCTGAGTCCCTCCTAAATCACGGCGGATACAGCCTGAGCCCATTCGAACCAGAGGTCAAAGCGCTTGGACCAAAAGTTGGAGGCGGTCTTCGTTCCGCACCGCGAGGAATGTCTTTCGTTGACATCACCGGACGGGTCGATGGGGACAGTGACGGGATCGTATTTGAGGGCGTGCCCGGAATGGAACGTCCAATCATCCCACGGTTCACTGTCCCAAAGAATATGGCTCGACGGGTCTCCGCCCTTGTTGACGGCGATTCAATGGAAATCGAAAAGGAGCGTCGTGCCGGGAATCCGGCCGCGGCCCTCGACGAGAACCGCTTGCGGGAGCTGCTTGGGGATCAGTCGAGTTTGGTTCGCCGCATTGATGGCTCATCGATTCAGGGCCGTCGCTCCGAACGGCGCCAACGGGATGATGGTAAAATCGGCAGCCTCGGTCTGACAGCCGAACAAGAGGCCCGCAGAGGCGCCGGGGTGAGAGCGGAGACGGCGCGGAGGCGCAGGGACGACCCGACAAATCTCGGACTCCCCGAGAAGTACGGGGACAACCTCCCCGGTGACCTCCCGTTCGACGAGATCGAGAAGCTCGCCGCCGCCGCCGCCGCCGGAATTCGACGATCGCTAGCGGAAATGGAAGCGGATGAGGCAAGGGACCCAAATAGGCCGCTGCTGACAGGCGCGGAGTTGGAGCGGTGGGTCAGGGAGCAACCGCTGCTGGCGGGCGGTATGCGCTCACAGCGCCTATCCCGCTCAGACGGGCAAGTCAAGCGAGACTCTAAGGGCAACATCATCCCTGAGGACCCCGAACGGATAAAGCGGATGGCGGATCGACGCGAGGAGCGTCTCCGCGAACTTGGATTCGACGACGACCAAATTGCCCAGCTGTACTCGGGTCTTCGTAGCCGTCGCACACTTGACGACATAGCCCCCGAAGAGATGGACGCGTACATTAGCGCCACGGATGAACGCCTCGCAGAACTTAGAGACGAACTCGGCATCGACCCGTCCACCGAAATAGAAAACCAATGGTTTCCACAAAAGTGGGAAAAGTGGGTTGACAATAATTTTGATGGCGACTATCGCGACGGAATGGTTGTCGCCGACGAACTTCGTCGCCAGCGAGCACTCCAACGCGACCTACGAGGAAGACGGTCAACGCAGCAACGTGAGTCAGACAACATCTTCCCACACAACCGTAACGTCGACTACATGCGGCGTACGGCTGAGCGCGACGGGTTTGACCCCGATGAAACGGAAATGGTTTTCGACGAAGTTCTCGAAAACGTGCGAGAGTTCTACGGCGAATTCCCCGGCGAAATTTTGCAGAACGCAAACAATTACACACCAGCCCGTCGCCGCACCGGCTGGGACGCACAACTACCCGGAGAAGACGAAACCGTTCGTGGACGCATCACAAAGGGGCCTCTCAAAGGTGCAAGATACGAATATTTTCGAGAGGCAAGTTGGGGTAACCGCGGCGACTACGGTGGCGGTCACCATTCGCTTTTCGTTGAAACCCCCAGCGGCAACACCTACGAATTCGGTGGTGGTGTCGAAGACTCTCTTGGTCTCGAATCGATAAGGAAATCGAAGGGCATGCGCCCTTCCAAGGAGCGCGCAACCGGAAAAGAAGTACGGGAACTACTCGATGGCGTCGACGTTAATTTTGGTGGCTACGCGCAAATGAATAACGGAATTAGTAGTGCCGTCGTGGAAGCCGCTACGGTCCTCGATGGAAAGGGTGTTTACGGTTCGAACGCAGAGTTCATGGGGCGCCTCCGGGCAGCCCTGCGCCAACTCGAACTCGATGGGCCTTTGGATGGCATGTCTAATTCGGATCGTTCTAGTCTTTCTCAGATACTGAATGACACTCTCGACACGCTGACTGAGCGTCGCTCTAGCAGTATCAGCGGGTTGCAATCAAGGAGGGGGCCGAAGAAGCCGAAGGCGCCGAAGAGCCCGAAGAACCCAACGAGTGGCAATCCATCGAATGTCAGTAGTGAAAAATTACCCAAAATTACCGACACCTCAAACAAGCGGACGGTTGAACTTTACTTCGGCCTCAACGGCGAGGCGAAACGTCCGCAACACAAACGCATCGAGGCCGGTGACCAAAATTTCTTCAAAATGCTTGAGGCCAATGGTTTTGTTCTGCACGATGCGGGCGGAAATGGGTCGGTAATTATTGTTCCCGACCGCCTGTACGACTGGACCAAGAAGCAGGGGACCGACGTGACCAGCACGTGGCCCGGACCGAATAGCCCAAAGTTCGAGGAAAAAATCGGAGTAGGTATTTTATTTCGGGGAACGCATTGGAATCCCAGAAAGCCCTTAAAACACGATGTCGAACGTTGGATCAGACGGATCTGGGGCAGCGATGCAATCGTCGATCTTGAACGAAACGCAAAGAAGAACGGAAAGGATCGTGGTGTCGGCAAGGTCGGCAAGGTCGACTCGATACCCCCAAAGGATCCCTCCGGAAATGGAATGCGTTCAGCACGCCAAGCGGCCCCCCGCTTTTCCCCCGACAGAGGAATTGATAGGGCCGACCGCCAAGCAGCACAAATGGACGTCACTGCAACACGCGGCCTTGGTGGCGGCATGCGCTCACGGAAGAAACGCGGAGGCGTCGCTGGTATAACCAAGGTCAACGACAGAGACGGTCAGGTTTGGGGCAACTTGAATGATGCTCAGAAAGCATCTGTCCGTGATGCAGCAAGGGCGCGAGAAGGTGCCTTGTTCTACGACCTCACGAAAAACGGCCCGCTCGATGGGGCTCGTCAAAACATGCTCGATGACGGCCTATATACAGTCGGCATGACGCCAGACGAGATGCGTCAAATTGTACCGGAAAATGACCTACTGGAAACTTTGCAGTCAGCACTTGACTCAAGTCTTGGAGACGGTGAAATCACACCCGAAGTTTACGCCAGTAAGCGGAAGCAGCTAGACGACATCAAGACTCTTGCCGAGATGCGCTTACGTGGCGACTACTCAATGCTGGAGCATCTCCACGACACGACGCAGAAGCGGGTGATGACGGACGCTCGCAAAGAAAACAAGGACGTCCCAACAGCGGCATCGGTGGGCCTCGGTCAGGAATCGACCTTCTATAACGATGAGCGTTCATCAAGTGCCAGCGCCGTAGGGGGTGCAATTTCCGAAAGGGCAGCGAAGAAGGCCGGCAAACGTCGGAGGGACTTCGCCGACCGCATCATGCAACCCGATGCAGATCGCGAACAGCGCCGCCAAAACCGACGTATGCGTCGGAACTCTCTGCTCGGTCGTACCGCCACCCAGTCCGACATTGCTGCCACCGAAAAGGCGCGTCGTAAGCTCGCGCGATTGCTCCGCAGGGCGCGACGCAAGTTGCGTGGAGAGCGTACCGAGAAGAGTATTCGCAAACTGTTCGAGGATCGACGTCAGAAAACTCCACTTGCCCGTGACGCAGGCGGAAAACCGAAGGTCGATGACAATTTCATTGACTTCCTCGCCTTTGTTCAGACTCGGATCATCGGGCGAGACAAAGGCGAAATCGACAAGGAAACGTTTGACGATCTTCTCCTGAATCTTTGGGAGAACGGGGAAATGAACGGTAAGCCGGTGCTTCTATCGGAGAACGAATTCGAAACATTGATTGATGCTGGATGGACGCCCATCCACCGTGGCGTCGGCCGTGAGAACAGTAAGGCCCTCGGCTACATCAACTCCTACAAGGAGGACGACGATCGTTTCATCCCGGGTCAGGGTGCTCGTGCTTACGGCGTGGGAGAATACTGGGCTTCAGAAAAGAGTAGCCACTGGGGTGCTTACGGTACGGGAATGGTCGGATTCGTTGATCCTGACGGCAACGGAATCGACAGCAAAGACCTCAATGACATCCAGAACGATCACAAAAAGTTGGCCAGAGAGGTCGAATCGCTCATCTCTGAGCAGGGTACCGATGTTCTCAAAAATGAGGATCCAGCAAACGCTGCGGCGGCAATAACAAAACGTCTGAAAGAAGCAGAAACTCGTCTTGGAGTTGCCGGACTTCTTGAGCAGTCAGATATGGGCAGAATTTATGACCAATGGATTGATCAGTATTCAAAGTTGAAACCAGACGACCCTCGTCGCGAACCAATGTGGGATGCGCTGGGGTACATGCAGTCATTGTCCGCCCACGACGCTGGCTATTATGCCCCTATGTTAGGATACGACTACGTCGATCACGGCGAAGTTGTGCTTGTCCATAACCGCGGAACGGTCGCAGTACTTGATATCTCTCAGCCGATAGATGGTATCGAAGCAAGAGTAATGATCAAAGCAGCCAGAGGATAACCATGACAGTAAATACCTACGATCTTGATCTGACCGACGAGGAGGTAGAGGAGCGCAAAAAGTTCGGTGACTACCACAAACGCTTCTCGCACGCGATCGACTACCCGCCTTTTTCGATTGACCAAGAAATGCGTCAAAAGTTCATCATGCGAATACGAGAGGCAGGTAAGCCATATCCGCCAGATAACGATTTGTTCGCAGCCATTGGGGAAGACTACGAAGATCAAATTGAAGAAGCAGAGATGTACCGGAAGCGATACGGCTACGAGACCTTTGAGGCTCAAAAGGCTGCAGCGAAACTTGAGAAACTGAAGATCAGCGACCCGAAAGTAGCTCGTCTTTCGATGGACTACAACTATAACGAGTCCTAATCATGTCCGGAGACACCGCAAACAGGGCAGCGGCTCTGCGCCGAGCCAAAGAACTCGGCTGTGCTGGTGCTCATCAACACCCAAACGGAACGTGGATGGCTTGCAAAACCCACGAAGAGTACGAGCGTCTCGAAAACGAACAGGAAAAAAAGTCTGTCCTTTCTAGAATGCGTGATTACGAAAGCGTTCGCGAACGCAAGGGCCGCAAAAAGAAATCTAAGAACAAAAAGAACTGGGAAGAACTCAGCGAGCGTGGCGTCATTGCAATCGACACAATGTCTGGCGGCGGCCTTGTTTCAGGAGCAGTTGGAGGCAAAGCTGCGTCCTCCATTCCATTCGATGGAGACGAGGACGTTTTCACTGACATAAACTCCGCCCGCAGGCGTGCTCGCCAAATGGGCTGCATCGGGGTAGCTCGTCGCCGCTCCACCGGCGGAAATACAGTATGGACACCGTGTAGCAATATCACCGATTACGCTCGACGCACTGGATCGACCGCGCTGGGCAGGAGATACCGGGATCGGCTAGAACGTCAAAGGGCCCGTCGAATCCTTGAAGAAGAGCAGGACAGGCTCGGTAAGAAAAAGCCGCGCCGCAAGGTTTCTCTCAACGAAGAGTTGTATGGCAAGTCTCTCGGCAGGGCGCTCCGCTCCGCTCAGCCATACGACCCCAAGGCCCTCGATGGGGACAACGACGGCCTGATTCAGGACTCAACAGCTTTCGAGCGACCTGCAGTGGTACGAAAAGTTGGGAAAGCGGTCAAGAAAGCAACGAAGACGAAGAAGTCGTCAGCGGCGTCTTGGGAGAAACTGATCGCCAGTGATCCCGGCTGGTACTCAGAGGCTCCCCCTAGCGTCCGAAAGGCGTTGAGTGGCGACACGGTAGATAAGTATAGAGAACTCCGTTCAGGCATGAGGTCCGGCAGGGTCGGTTCTGGTGGCCGAGAAGCGACATCTAAAATCATCAATCGGGTCGCCCCTGAGCACAGAAACAAGCCGGGCGGCGCTAGGACGCTACATTTTGTTGGCGGAACAACCGGCTCAGGAAAAACCACTCTTGTCGAGGATGGGACTCTGGATGTTCCAGCGTCCAATGCAGCTGCCTTCATTGATCCGGACTGGATCAAGACTCAACTTGAGGGGTGGGACGGTGGTCGTGGCGCTGCGGCAGTTCACCCTGCTTCGAGGGCCGTCACGGACAGGGCGATGGATGCTGCCCGTGAGGCGGGCACGGACGTGGTCGTTACCGGAACGGGTAAGCGGACAGAGCACCTGAAGTGGGCGAGAAACAACGGTTACGCGACGGTTGGGCACTTTGTCTACATTCCGGGCGCTGAGGCCGATCGACGCTTAGCTTCTCGCAATGCAATAAATAAGGCTTCTGGTGGTCCGGTTCTCCCGGGGTGGTTCGGTAGCCAAATTGCTGGAGAGTTGCAGCCTATTGTTCCACGTCAGATTACGTCCAATATGTTTGATGACTTCTACCTGTGGAACAATAGTGTTCAGCCACCGTCGCTCATTGCCAAGCGTACGCGAGATGGTGCTTTTGAGATCAATGATGACAAGTCGTTTGATGACTTCTTTGGGTCGACCGGTTCCAACTATGTAAGGAATCGTTGGAAAAGTGCCCAACAAAATCCCCCGCAAGGTAAATCAGAAAAAATCCTGTAGTTGCAATATTAACCCTTGTGGTTGGTCTATTATTTTATGTAAGAGGGCGCGTGCTCACGTAGTCTTTGCAACCACGTTCACCCAAATTATTTCTCCAAGGAGGAGATTCATATGGAAGATGCAAACCGCATCAAGGAGTTGCAGTCCGCGCTCCGAGAAAAGACCGCCTCAAACAAGGCGATCGCAGATTCATTCCAGATCGAAGACGGCGTTGTCATTGTCGATCAGGCCCAGAAGTCGGCATTCGACAGCAACATGACGGAAATCAAGGAGATCAAGTCATTGATCACCGGCCTTCAGTCGCTTGAGAGCGTCGAAGCATGGGCTTCCGAGGCTGAAGGCGACTCCATCGCCGCCGCCGCCGCCGCCGGAGAGGGCCTCCGCGAGGCTCGCACCAGGTACAAGTCCGTTGGCGAAGCATTCCTCGGCTCAGAAGAGTTCAAGACCCTTCAGGGTGGACGTAACGGCGCCAACATGCCGTCGCCCTTCCAGTACAAGGGTGCCCTCACCACAGCCAACGGCTACGACGTCAAGGACCTCTACTCGGCTATGCCTTCAGGCACCCCCGGGCAGTTCGGTACGATCGATCGTGACCCCATCGTCATCCCGCCGATGCGCACCAAGCGTGTTCGCGACCTGTTCCCGGTACGAACCACCTCGGCAGCAATTGTCGAGTACTTCCGGATGACAGGATTCACGAACAACGCCGCCACCGTGGCAGAACGCACGGCAGGTACGCCTAACGTGTTCGGCGTCAAGCCGCAGTCCGCTATGACCTTCACTGGCGTTCAGGCGCCCGTGCGGACCATTGCTCACTGGGAAGCCGCTCACCGCAACGTGCTCGCCGACGAGCCGCAGTTGCGTTCGATCATCGACAACGAGTTGATGTACGGCCTCCGCCTTCAGGAGGACGCTCAAATCCTCTCTGGTGACGGCACCGGCGAGAACCTTGAGGGTGTGCTGAACACTGCTGGCATCCAGACATACAACTGGTCCAGCGGCGCAACCTTACCGGTTCCCGACACCAAGGCTGACGCGATTCGTCGCGCCGCCACGCTGTCGTTCCTTGCCTACTACGAGCCGACCGGCGTCGTTCTTCACCCGAACGACTGGGAAGACATCGAGTTGACCAAGGACAGCAACGGTCAGTACCTCGTAGCCATCTCGGTCGCCCTTGGTGGCGAACCGCGTGTGTGGCGTCTCCCGGTCGTCGAGACCCCGGCCATCGATGAGGGCACCGCTCTCGTCGGTGCGTTCGGTACCGGCGCCCAGTTGTACGATCGAGAGCAAGCGAACATCCGGATCTCCGAGCAGCACTCGGACTTCTTCGTTCGCAACGCGATCGTGGTGCTCGCAGAGCAGCGTCTGGCCCTCGCGGTCAAGCGTCCGGAGGCCTTCGTCTCCGTCAGCTTCAACTCCGCACCAGCAGACGCCTAACGTTTAACGGTACGTAACCGGCGGCATTCATGCCGCACCATGTGGAATTTCCCCCGGGGTAACACCCGGGGGATTTTCTTTTTATGTATAATGTTATTGTATGACGAGAAACAGTAATGCTGACAATGACTACTGGGAAGAGTACAAACGTCACGGAAAAGATTTCCGTGGAACCCCAGAGGACCTTGAAGAAATTGTTGTGGAGAACGACAGTGTCCGCTTTTTACGCAAAAAGAACAAGGACTCGATTGAAAAGTTTGTCGACGAATGAACCTGTACACCTACAAAGCAAAACTCCAACGAGTTGTCGATGGTGACACAGTAGATCTGACCATCGATTTAGGTTTCAACATTCACCACAAAGTCAGGTGCCGACTGTACGGCATCAATACCCCTGAGATCAGAACCAAAAATCTTGCCGAAAAAGAACTAGGCCTTGCCGCAAAAGCCTACGTCGAGGACTGGTTCGACCGGACCAAGGACTGTTTCGTCCAGACATTCAAAGACGGAAAAGGCAAATACGGTCGTCTTCTTGCCAACATCTACGCCGACGAAAAATGCGAGATTTCCCTAAACGAACAACTCGTAGATTCAGGGCACGCAACGAACTATTTCGGTGTCAAGCCTTGACTGACAACCCGACCGCCGAATTCCTCAAGGACCACCTGATAAAAGTTGGATTCAGCGCACTGGCGATGATGTCATGGACCTCAACAGTTTACGGTTGCGCCCCATGTCTCGTTTTTTGGGTCGACAATCGGACCTGCTGGCTATGCGACGAAGAAGGCATACTGTTGGCGGAACCAGCTAACAAAGAGCAACTGTTCCGCCAACAACACAACCGATCTACTTGATGGGGCACGCTCCGGTGGCGCAGTCATCGATCATCAATTCATCCGTAAATGTCGACTGGACCAATGGAACCGAGAAATCGATCTTGGCCAGCATCTTCTCGTACTCTTCCTTCGTGCATTCCTCGTAAGGAGGCAACGGGAAGTTGTGGTCAGCGTGAAGCAAAAATGACACCGACTTCAGGACATTCGTGTAGTTCTCTGACATCCACTGCTTAATTTCCGGCAACTCTTCAAGCCGGTAATAGACTGTTACCGAAACGGCATTATCGGCCCAGTCGGTCTGCATCTTCTTCACCCACTCCAACTGCTCCACAGCAGTCATATCTGCGGCCAAGACAGCGCCCTCCGGCGACTCGCAGGGGAACTCCACAACGTAGCGAGTGTGATCCTCTCGCCCGTCAATGCCGACGTCCCACCTGACCGTATAGCCACGCTTACGGCACGAATCAACGAGCGGATCAGACGAACCAAACCGAACACGACGGATGTAATGCTGGGAGTAAGCGGGATGAACCCCGGGAGTGACTCCGGGAAGAAGAGCCAACGTGCCAGAAGGCTGAACTGTTGTCAGACGGACAGACTTCGGGAAACCGTGCTCTTCCGAATATTTCTCGTCGAGACCCTCAAGATACTCGTAGACCGGATCAAGCCACGACAGTTGCTTCTCTGAGCACTGCAAAATTCCAGTGACAGACTGACCCAAACGGGCGTTCTTCGACACAATCTTCGTTGTCTTCTCATACGGGTAATCCATCCGTGTGATCTGCTTCTGACACATGTAGAGAAGTTCAGAAACCTCGCGGAACTGAGCCAACGAATCGATTTTCGGCAAGAAGATCGTTGACAAGTTGCAAGACTCTCCATCGCCGAGAGCAATCTCAGCGCAGGGGTTGTATCCCTCGATGGTCGGATCTGGCTTCTTATGTCCAAGGCGCCCGTATTGACGGGCCAACTTGCGATTCACGAAACCGTAAGGCTCGCCAGAACCGTCGTAACCCTTCCAAACCTCGGGGATGATCTCGTCCCAAGAGTCCGCATAAACCGAGTTGTTCGAGTTTGCTCGCCACGCAGGAACGGAACCGCTAGACCAGTTCTTGGCACGCAAAAAAAGGACGTCATCGGGGTCACCGATAGCGATCTGTGCAGAACGACGACTAGAGCCAGAGACGACAATGCGACCAATGATGTTGCAGATGTCGAGGACGTCAACGGAACGCAACTTCTTCCCCACTCGCGCGTCCATCACCTTGCAGATATCTACGATGCCATCAATGAGGGCGCCCGGGCCGCTCGCGGTGCCACCAAACGTCTTCAGTGGAGCCCCATACTCGCGAATGAGGATCGTAGAGTAAGAGAACGACTTGCCCGTATAGAAGTAGGACTTCAAAACCGAATGGACGAGACGAGACCACCCCTGCCTACTGTCGGGAACGATGATGTCCGCATCGTCGCTTCGCTCATTGGTGATTTCGACTGACGCCTTGACTTTAGGCAACTCGTGAATCTTTGCACGCTCGACGGAGAATCCGACTCCACCACCAAGCATCAGATGATCGAAAAGGAACTCAAAATCTTCCACCTTCTCGATGTTCACGAAGTAACAGTTGTTCAGCGACGCTGCGTTAAACGCCTTAACGAGTGGAGTTCCCAACTGCCATAACGCCCTACCCGAGAAAGAACATCGCAGATTGAACATGTGATCGAAGAGAGCTTCGGCTTGCTTCTGAGTGTACGGAACACCGATTTCAACGGCGCCTTCAATGACTCGTTGAACCGTTTCTGGCCATGTTTCGCTGGTTCCATCACCTTTGGGGCGACTGTAGGTGCGGAGGTAAACAATTTCCCCCATCCCATTGAACCCCCATGGAGGCGACTTTGAGGCGTACGAGGCTAGGAATTCCTCTGCGAGCAGGGCCATAATTGGACTCTTTCAATTTAGTTGGATGATTTTTTGCGGGTTAGTAACGCCCGTTTATTGATTGTACTAGGTAACAAAATACGGAAAGTGTTAAGCCAATCCTAGATTTCTTGCTTCTTGAAGCGGGATGATTTTTCCCTTTGGATACTTCAAAACGCGAGCAACAGTAAAAGGTGTTATTTGCCGTTCTTCGAAAATGTTTTCCTCTAAGAGAAATGTTTGCTGCGGTACCAGCGACTCGATGGTGTTGAACCCGGCAATTGTTTCTGGTGGCGGAAGGCTTCCCGCACAATCCCCCGTCGGATGGCCACACACCATGCATGGCTCGCGTGTGGCTTGAGAGAAAGAGACTTCCAGCCCATCGATCCACCTGCTCCCCGAATTGTAAAAAGGATGATTCATGCCCCCACCTTACTACCTATAGGTTACCCAAAATGATTTACATTGAATCCCCTACTAAGGAAGTGCTCCATGATGCTGTCTATCTCTTCATCATCAGGATCTTCGAACCCCATCCGTAGGGATGCGGCCATCATAGCCGGGAATGGAACTTCGCGCAAAACTTTTCCAACACCACGGGTGTAAGCCTTCTCGTCGTCCCACACAACGAATTCTCCCGCAAGGTACTGGAAAGTGCAAGATACGAATGTTGCTTCCGGAACGTAGTTGTCGTCCAGTTTGACGTGGGTCACGGTGAGACATTCGCGGACATACGGAGACTCGGCAGCCATCAATCGCGCGAGATCTTTCCCCGAGGTGAGTTCAGGCTTGCTCGAATGGATACCTTCTGCAATAAATGTTATTTCCGTGCATCCGAAATATTGCCTCATGGCCTGCATTGCGCTGCAGCAAAGATCGAACCGATCGGCCATTGGCTCTTTCATTTTGCTGGGGTCTAACTGAACTATCATTAGGAGTTCAGACTCCCTCCAACCGAAAAAATTGAAGGGAATATCGCTGCCGACACCTTCTTCAGCGACCAAACTTTCCTTGGCCACTTGAGCGCTTGTAAGTGCCAGCGCGATCTTTGAATATGTGTCAGAATACGGATCCACATCCAGTACAATAGTTCAATAAACCAGAATTCGGAGCAACACAAAATGGCAAACAGCGAGAAAAAAAAGGCCGTCAAGAAAGCGGTCAAAAAGACACCGGCAGCAAAAAAATCTGCCGCTAAGAAGATTACGGTCAAAAAGACGGTCGCAAAAAAAGCTGCACCTAGGAAGATCGTAGGGCCATACGCTGGCCTCGATCCGCGCCCAAAACAACACATAGAAACAGTTACGGCGCCCGTTTCCGAGCCGGAAAAAATCACTTACGTGACGATCCTTGAGAAGCCATCTTGGCGGGCGCGACTGGTCACCATCTTCAACAAATGACCCTATTCGTTTTTGATAATTTCGTATCCGGAACAGACCTTGAACACCCGATACGAGAAGATCAATCATTCTTCCCTCCGGAAATGCCCGGAGAAAACATAGGGAAGACTCTCAACGAATTTCACTCAGAACAATCTGACTGCTACGCGCCATACGCTTTCTGGTCAGGATGGTGGGAATCCCCCGCCCAAACCAACCGGCAACGCCTCATCGAGAAAATATGGCGGGATACAGGACTTCTACCCTTCCCAGAAGAGGAAGTGGCAGGCTTCGAATACTGGGTTCGCACCTTCGTTCACGGCCAATTTCTTGCTAGGCACGTCGACGAAGACACATTTCTGTACGCGGACACTCAATGGTTCCAAGGTCCGAGGATCGGCTGCGTCTGGTACGGATTCAGCGAATCAACAGGGTCGTTTCTTGAGATTCACGAACACGGCATCGATGAAGGCTCGATGAGACTCGAAGAGGAAAACACCGCATCTTTGATCTCTCCGATCGAGCGTCGGGAACGGATCGCGTGCAAACCCGACCGGCTTGTCGTATTCGACGCTGGCCACCGCCTCCATGAGACGACTCCGATCGAGTCTGGCATCAAGCAGGTCATCGTGGTCAATGTATGGCATATCGACAATCCGCCCTACGCCCTCACGACAGGACAGTTCGCTTCAGAACAAAACAACCGTTGACGGATCTGCGTATGGTTGATACGAGACGTGCCCGGCAGACAAAACACCAGTTTCCTGAAAGTCAATATCACCCCCGATATGTATCGAAAGGCTACCGAAAGGGCTGAAAGCCTCCCGGTGTTTCGAGGATCACATCGCAAGGAAGAAGCCAACATCGTCGGATGCCTCGGCGAGATCGTGTCCGAACGGGTACTTGAGGACAACAAAATACAATTCGAGCCCATGTACACCACGAAGCACGACCTCGGAATCACCAACGCTGAACTCGAAAAAAAGACCATCGAGGTCAAAACAAAAGATCGAACAGTCGCCCCTAGACCCAACTACGAGGCAACGCTTCCGGCCTACAACCACGAACATCAAATGGCCGACTACTACGCCTTCGTTTCTCTCCAACGGAGCGCCAACAACTCCTCTGAGATCGAACGGTTCAACACGGCATGGGTCGTCGGAGTCGCCAACAGGCAGATTTTCGATAGGCACAAAAAGTTCTGGAAAGCCGGTCAACAAGACCCGACGAACGGAACAGTTTTCTGGACCGACTGTTGGAACCTATACATCCATCAACTTGCTTCAATTTTTTATGCTATCCAACAATGAACAACACAACCATCATCTAGGATAAAAGTATGAGTGACGAGACAGAAATCCCAACCGTCGACAGCGACCAAATTTCCGAACTAAGCACCGCCGGGCATGCGATGCACACGCAAATGTGTACCTTCAAGTTTGGTGACGGAGACGATTCACGCATCTATGTGGTCATGTGGGACGGGGACTACCTTCGTCTCCTTCAACCCCACTACGTCGACACCGAGAACAGCGTTATCGCCTACAAAATTATCGGCCATCTTGAAGTGAGCCTCCCCAAGATTTTGGACCCAATCACGATGGAGCGTCAGGCGCAAATCCTAGCCGCCTCCTATCATGACAACCTAAACGCAACAGAAGACGACGCAACAGAAGACGACTGACATGAGTAGCGCCCCCCAACTTTACGTGGCGCCGAATTTCCTCTCAGAGAATGAGTGCGGAACATTCATGCACTTCTTCAACACTGAATGTCCTTGGGTTCAGCCAGCAGGAGCAGACTACCAAGAGCGTTCACATTGGTCACAAGACACCAACGTGCTGAGGGATAAGAACGAATGGAGTTTCCTCCAAGATTTGTTTGAGGAAATCTCCCTCCGAGCCAAAACACACATCGAAGATTTTTTCGGAGAAACCGTTCTCCAACCAAACGTCTTCGCCATGCGTAAATGGGTGCAGGGAGACAAGCAGTCAGCACACTCAGATGTTGGACACTCAGACGGAACGCTCATCTTCAGCCCCATCAGGGGCGAACACGCCCCGCTCAGCCTCCACCAATACGACATCGCGTCCGTGCTCTACTTCAACAACGACTTCACAGGTGGACAAACCTACTTCGAGCACCAAGGAATCGAAGTCAGGCCACAACCCGGAATGTTCATCGCGTTCCCGGCCTCACATCAATACCTACATGGAGTCACAGAGGTCACCTCAGGCGAACGTTTCGTCATGACATCATTCTGGCCACACGCCCGCACCCTGATTCACAACCTCCTGCCAAATCTACCCAACGACTGGTGGAAACGATTCAGCAACTACAGGGAAATTATAAACATGATTCCCTCCGAACAAATCCCAAATGTCGACCCACAAAAAATTCCGCCCGACTGGAATATCGACGATCCGCGATGAGGATCTACGGCATCAACGATTCGAGCCACGACGCCGCACTCTCCATCGTTGAAGACGGAGAGATAGTTTTCGCCGCCCACAGCGAAAGATACAACAAGGAAAAAAATACATTTTCAATTGACGGGAAACTTCTGGAAGAGGCCCTCGAACACGGACCCCCACCAACCAAACAGAACAGATAAATCTAAACCCAACCAACACGACGGCAAAACCCACAGGACAAACCATGCTCTCCGAATACCTAAAACAAACCACCCCAACAATCATCGACTTCGACTACCACACCGCATGAGAACACCACAAAAACATCCAATACCAACACTTCACCCCCCCCACACATACAAACAAATCTAAACGGAACAAAAACAACACAAGGCCAAAACTGGCACACCCCCATCCCCAACCACACCTACACCGTCAACCAACAAAACTGGCACGACACCAACTCCACCACCAACCCCGACCTCCCCACCGCAAGAAACTCAATCACCGCCGGATACGCCCTCAACCACCAACACACATGGCCCCACATCCTCGCCAACCACACCAACCAAACACTCAACAACATCGGCTGGCCCGGAGCATCAATCGCCCAAACCATCCAAATCATCCACAACCACACCCACCACTGGGGAACACCCAAACACACCCACATCCGCCTCCCCGACATCACACAATCATGGGCAACCCACAACAACCACAACCAACCAAACTGGTACAACCCCACCACCCGCAACCACCACACACACCAAAAAACCGCCCACAAATTTAAACAACACCCACCAGACCAAACAAAAAAACACCACCCCCACCACCACCCACAACGAAAACACCCACACCCCCACAACCCCCAAAACCCACAAACCCCAACCAACCACCCCAAAACACACCACACACAACCAACCCCACGACAATAAAACAATAGATCAAACACATCTGGAACCACATCACAAAAAAACACAAACCCCCCTACACCCACTAACACCACCCAGATAAAACTAAACACAACCCCCCCAAAACAAAAACCCCACACAGCGGCCCCCGCTGGTTGTTTGTGTGATCGAAAAAGTTTGTCGGGGCTGTGGGTGTGGGGGTGGGGGTGTGGGGTCTGCGGTGTGTGCTGGGGTTGATGTGCGATGGAGGGGTCAGGTGTGGGGGTGGGGGTGTGGGGTCTGCGGTGTGTGCTGGGGTTGATGTGCGATGGAGGGGTCAGGTGTGGCCCTGTGTGCGCCTGTGTCGAGCGTGGTGGCGTGTGTGATGGCTCAAGAGGCCCACGGGTAGCTATGGACGTCGTGGTGACTGTCGTGGCATAAGAGAGACATGTAGCAGCATGGCGCCTGTTGGAAGGTTAGAGTCGAAGAGGCGATAACCTAACCACCATGAGTCACCGCATCCACAACACCCTCACCTACATCGCCCTATTCACCGCCTCCTTCCTCACCATCCTATTCATCTTCAACCGAATCGAAGCCCTCGACTCATACACCTGCAACTCCCAATACGGAACAGTCACACACCAAGACCCCACCATCTGGTCAACCGTTGAGAAGCACTGCAACGGCAACATCCAGAACGCCGTCCATGACACGATCACCCTCAACAACGGATCATCGAACGTCTACGTAGGTCAGTCGATTGCGCTATCATTCACTCCATGAATCAACCGAGAGAGTGTCAGGCTGCCGAGAGATCCGTCGTCAAGGTGGAGGTAGGTGACGAACCGATCGAGGACACTTTGACGGCGCTCGCTGACGTGATGGACGCAAACACCTTCCATGTGGACGTCACGTCGCATCTGCTGAGAGAATCGGCTGAAACGATCAGGAGCCTACGGGTAGACACCATCAACATTATGTCGACTGATGGGAGCCATGTGGCCACCATCGACGGGCCTTTAGCCACCGACACGATCAGTACCGCTGTCGAACAGTACATATTGAAAGCCATCGGTCACGCCATGGACAGGGATCAATGAGCACGTTCATATCGCACTCCGCTGAAGACGAGCACTTTCATCCCGAGTCGAAGCATTCGATCTGGACAGGAGGTGCAAAGCCGTTCGTCTTCGGTGGAGTCCTTCATGCGGTGGCCACAATTTCAGGTGCTCAAGATGGACGACCAGTCAACACATCGACGTTCTTCTACGCCAAGGCGAACCCTGACGAACCCGTGACTGTTACACGGAACCGAATTGACTCGTCACGGGTCACTGTAGTGACTCTCACACAGGGTGACCGGCTCATCGCACATTCCAACGTCCTCTCATCAACAGACAGCCAACCTGATGGTGTCGTGACACCAACCGTGACCGTCCCACAGTTCCGTGAAAGCGAATGGGACTGGGGGATCGGTGGCGCTGACAACATCTGGGACTATCTGAAAGGATGGTTCCGACGTGGAGGGGCAATGATGTGGCTGGAGGGCCACGACATCGACCTCGCCGCGTCAGCAGTCCTCGCCGACTTCGGCACCATCAACCTCGCCCACCTAGTCGGACGCTTCGGATCAACCCAGTCGCTGGTCACCCACTGGTTCACTGGTGCCGCTTTCGAGAAGGTGTACCTGACACACCAGATCGAAGGACGCGCCTACGGGAACGTGATCACACGGCTCGACCAGTACAACGAACATGGAACACCGATCTGTGCGACACGCATGACAGCACAACTGGATGCGGTCCCTCAGATCGACTTTTTGTACGGCTACAACGCAGGCTGGGCGGCCTAGCGGGTGACCGTCACCACTTGCCGAGCGGACATGACTGCGATTTGATCTTGACCTTCACAGGCATGAAACATCCGCATTCCTTGCATTGACGCAAACCCTTGCGGAACCGAGGACACTCAAGGCAGATCGAGTACCTCTCAACCGGAAGCATTCGCCAACCCCACCACAGACTGCCTCACCCACGCCATGTAGGTCATGACATCAGCGATCATGGCGTCGAGCCCCGGCGTTTCGTTGTCCAGCGCATACTCTGCGAGTCCTTCAATCGTCGGCATCAGTCTCGACGCTTCATCGGACATGCCATTCAGTAGAGCGATGAGTTCTTTTTCGTTCATGGTTCAGAACTTATCACGGGTGACAATGTGGAGGGTGACACCCTGTGCCGTACTCCACACCTTCTTGATGGCCTGATCCACATATTTCCATTGAAGACCTCCGATACCGGCCCCTACCTGAGGGCATCCGATGGATTTCACATCGTTCTCCATGGCATGGCTTCTCATTGCGGTGAACGCATATTCGATCAGGTTGATCTTTGCGTCAGGCCCGGGTTCTTTCTGGGTCACAAGGTTGTAGACGTACTGGTCTTTCTCGTAGTGGCTCATCATCATGCCGGGGGTGAGCCTCCCTTGGGAGCACTCTCTCTGGTACGCCTCATAGTTCTCGGGGAACCGGCTGAACACGGATGCGGCTAAACCGCCAGCAATTCCACGGGTGTTCACCCCGTGACAGATTGCTTCTACGTCGATCTCGAACAGGTCGGTGGATTCATGATATTCGATCATGTCAACAGGTTACCTGACTCTGTGTGGGAAAGCAACGCTTCTTCGTAATCGACTTGACGTGTCCCCATACCAGCCGTCACAGTCGCCAACACCGACTGGTAGTCCACCGGCACGTAACGACTGCCAGGGTCTTCGAGCCAGTCGCCGCCGATGAGGATCGGGTCGCTCATGTCGCGCTCCATGCGGAAGGCACTCATCGAGGAATCGTCTGGGTTGAGTAAGGCTCGGCTTCGTTGTCTTCGCCGTCGTCGAGGCCGCACGAATAGCCTGAGGAGTCGTAGTCCAAAAGGTCGTCGTGATACCAGATGCCCAATGATCCTTTCGGGCGGGGCCACCTCGTATCGAGGGTGATCTGGCGTTCGCAATGCACGCAGTGGTTCTTCGTGTCTGCTCGGTTGGTGGTCATGGTGCTGGCCTTTCTGGTGCGTGATGGGGTGTGATAGATCAACTGGTGACAGTGTGCGCATCTCGCGGCGTCTCCACCGTCACCGGGGGCGGATCACCTTTGCTGCGTGAAGCGACAAGACGGATCGACGGCCGATCAGGTCGGGTTAGGTCGATTTCGTAGACATCGAACGGCGTCCAGTCGGTCCGGCTGGCTTCCGCCAGAGTGTCGGCAAGCGTCTTTGTGGAGTGGTGGCGGTAGTGGCTGGTAGTCAAGTAAACACGGTCGTTGCTCATGTCGCCACCGTCACCGGATAGGCGACACCGCCAGGCACGAGCGTGCCAGCCACGGTGTCCGAGATGTCAGATGGCTTTGTCTCGATGCTCGGGTCATCGCAGTACGCCTGGTCGTAGTAGTACCATGCGCCCTCGTCCCCTATCTCGATCGACGGCACCCAATCCCACGATTGATCGTCCTCACCGTGGACCGGTACAGGTGCCCCGAGTGCAAGCCGACCGTGCACGGTGATGACAACGTTCTGCTGAATCCCCAATTCAGGGACAGCCCGACGATGACCAAAATGTTGGCTGACGATCTCAACGATGGGCGGATAGCCGAGCGTGTCGCAGTCGCTACACGGCTGGCGCCTGCCTTCCCATTCTGGGTAACTGATGTCGCCACAGCCGTCGCACGCCTCGCAGACCACCTGGCCTGCCAGCCACGTGATCGACGGCGGCTCGTTGGGTAGCAGCCATTTGCTGTCCGCCGGGAACATCTTGCTAGCCACGTCTGCCGGGAAGATCAATTGCGGGATCATGCTGTCCTCTTCCGCAGCTTTCGCGCCCTCTTATTGAACTCCATCCCGCACCGGCATACCCATACGGGATCGTCGGCTGGGCCACACGACCAGCAGGTGCAAGCCGCGCGTTCTCTGTGATCGCATTTCGTGGTCACGTACTGCTGGATCATTCTGTCTCCTCAATAAACGTGTCCGACAGGTTTGAGGGCCATCCTGCGAGTGCGATCAGGTCGCCGTTGACCATCTGGTCGATGGTCACGACTTCACGGTTCACGATCCGTCTCCCACGTAGCGGACACCGAAGCCACCAGCGGCGATCATGCAGACCCAGCCGGTGAGGGCGACCCAGCCACCGTCAGCGACGGCGAACAGTACGAAGCCGAGGGCGACGGCTGCGGCACCTGCAACAATGTCCGCTCGACGGCCGGTTGTCGTCTGGCAACGACCACAAGGGCATTGGCGGCGGGCGTCCGTGCCGCTCATCAGCCGAACCCGTTTGCGATGTCGTCTCGGGCTGTCTCTCGCTGCCAGTCGGCAACCGAACCGTAGTCGCCGGTCGGGCGGAGTGCATCCATCTTGCGTGTCCAGTCGGCGAACTCGGCCCGGTCGGAGCAGGGGCTGCAATCGCATCGTGCCGGGTGGGCGGCGACGGTTCCTTCGATCGGCGGGATGTCGAGCGTGTAGTCGATGCTCGCTGTCGGCCACTCGCCGTCAGCCATGTCGATGTCGTAGCTCATCGGGACCACCGCTCGTACCGGTCGGGGGAGCACAGCTCGCACGGCTCAGCGCCGTCGTGCTCGGCAAGGTCATCGACGTTGAGAACGATGCCGCACAGGGCGAGGCTGTAATCGTCAGGGAAGTCGATGTGGCCCCAGCCGTAGACGCTGTACTCATCGTCGTCGGGGTGTAAGCGAGGCTTGTTGACCCAGCCTCGGGCGGGTGCGGTCATGCTCATTTCATTCTCCTTGTGTCGGTGTGATCGCGATTGCGGCGGGCGGCGTCGGGGTAACGCCGGGGTGCGGCGGCATCGCTTCGGCGGGTGTCGATGTGATCTCGATTTTGGAACCGAGGCTCGTCGATGAAGCTCATCGCACGATCCGTTCGGGGTGAACCGCAACGGTCCCGGCGATGCGCTCACCCTTGACTCCCCAGAGCGCCCCGTCGATGACAACGGTGTCTATCTCGAACCGCTCGATCGTCGGGCAGGCACACCCGAAGAATCGACGGGTGCGGCCGGTAAGGCGACCGATCGTGCGGTAACCCAAGAAGCTACAGATGACGAACTCGTCGTCGCCGTGCTTGATCTCCTGCGGAGTCTTGATGACGTTGCGGAAGTTGTGAACGTCGTCGGTCATCCAGACCGTGGAACCCTCGGCGATCATGACTGTGCCGCCCGGCGGAGATCGGCGGCGAGCGCTTCGGCTTCGAGGTCGGAACCCTCGAAGGTCCACTCGCCGTCGGTCGTGTCGGCGGCGGTCACGTTCCACTCGGCCAGAGCCACTTCGGCTTCGGCTCGGGTTCGGAAGTTACGGGTGACCACGTTCTTTCCGACGCAAACGGCGAAGCCGTTCAAGGCGAACTCGGTCACTCGGGCGGTATCGGTTGAGGTTGTCGTCGTTGTCATACCCTCACTCTATCCGACCCGAGTCGGGTCGTCAACCCTGAACCCGAAACTATTTCGAGGAGAGCACCCTGCGCGCCCGATCGAGCTGACCCCTACTCAGCGTTCTTCGGAACTGCACATGCGAACCGGCAGGCTCATTCTTCTTCGCAGCCACACGCAACAGGCCTGGGTGCCGAGCCGTCAAATACTTGACCGCTGCCAGCTTCTCAACCAGCCGGTCGTCGATCGAGCCGTAGCCGCCAGGCTTGTATCTCTGAGCAGTCGGCAACACCCACTGGTTCACGACGGCCACACCGTGCCGCTCGATCTGCTGAGCCGTCCACCCGAAATCGTCGATGCAACCAGCGCCAGCCTCGACACGGAACCCAGGCTCCTGCTTCACAACCCACGCCCGCCCGTCGGCCAGACCATTGAACTTCCACTTACGGTCACGCCACGGCGGGTTCGCAATCCCGCAGAAGCCGCCGAGCCGAGCGCCGATTGCGTCACACGCATCCGCCGTCTCCGCACACCGGACCATAAATCGGTCCCACGAGATCGGCGACTCCATGCCGTTCTTGAACGCAGCCTGATTGTCCATGTTGATACCCAGCTCGGTCGTCCTCGTCCGCCGCCGCTCGTCGTAACCCGACACCTCCGACACCGACACCAGATCGTCCACTAAGAACACTCCCCACTCGCCGTCGCCAAGCATGTCCAGAGCAGCGTTACGTTGACCAGCGAGGCCACGCTCCAACCCGGTCGCCACGACCTCGCCGCCGACAGCGCCGCCAGCCAAGAACTTCGCCCGGTCCTCGTCGCTGTGACAAAGAACCGTGTGCTCGACGCCATCGCCCGCCAACAGCAGCGAGGTCGTCATGTTCTCGAACCTGTCGTAACCGAAAACGAAGACCCTCATCGGTTGCGTCTCTTGTCGTCGGCGGCGGTCGCTGCGATAGCGGCGCGCCTCGACTCGCCCCTCGGGTCTGGGCAACATACTCGCAGACCTCGGCGGGCATACGACACGATCGTGTACCGGTAAGCATTCGGGCCAGACAGCTTGAACGGTGATACGCCATGAAGAACCGACTGTCCATCGAAAATCGAGATCGAACCGTTCGGCACCCGTAACCACACGTCGTAGTCGGCGAGGTGCAGCAGACCGCCTTCGACGTTGTTGCGAATCGCCAGCATCGCCGACCAAGAACCTTTGATGTTGTTCGAGTCTCGATGGTACGGGAGAGCCGCCGTGTTGTTGATAATGCCCGAGGTCCACGGGCTGCCAGCGATACGCCACGCAGCCGGGATCTGCGCCAGCACCTCGGTCGCCGTCGCCTCATACTTGTCGCCCGCCTGTGTACGGAACACATGCTCCGCAGCCACGACGTACTCGGAGATCGCCGCCGAGGCAGAAGGGTAATCGAAGTTGAACCTTGCGGCCGCACACGCATACCGACGGCGGAGCGGGACGGGAGGTGTGTATCCGAAGGTCCGGTGCGTCACGACCATGCCGGACAGTCGTCCCTCGTTCGCTGATTTTCCGCGAGCGTTGACCGGTGCATCCCATTTGATGTGCCCCAGATCGACCGCCAAACGGTTCGCCAGATCGGGGACGGCGATCACCTGCACTGCGGACACCTCGCCGGTGTCGGCGTCGATGAGCGCAACGTTGCCCTCGATGATTTCGGCGTCGGGTGGCGGAGCCGAGGCGGTCGCCTGGACCTGGACGTGTCCGCAGTTCGGGCACGGGTGGCGAGGGCTGTATGGGATCATTGCGTCACACGAGCCGTAATCGTTCAACATTCGTTGGTCCAACTCGGCGAACGTGCAGCGGACGAGCGGACTCAATGTTCGTTTGCGAACGATGCGCGGGACGACTGTCTGCGCCAACTCCATCAGGCCGTGGCTTCGACGACGAGCCGCAAGATCACATCGGCGTTCGTATCCAAACTCATCGCCGAGCGAAGAGCAATCAGACCGTCCGCAACAATCTCATACTCGTCGTGCTCGTATGGGAGGATCAGCGAGCGGATGTCCGCCGCAACGTAAGCGCCCATACGGTCTTCTGGGGTAGCGCCCTGCCGGACACCGCCCATGATCTCTTCCGCCGAAGCAGCCTGCATCAGAAGCTCCATCGAAGAGCTGTCGTATCCGGTGCCGACCAGGTTGCCACTCTCATCCTCCACCATTCGGAGCATGTCGAGCAGCAACTGGTCGTCGTAGTACGCAAGATCAGACACACGGTTGTCCGCAAGAAGAATCCGCTTGGCGGTCTTCTCATCGCAGTCGATCCAGAAGCCGGGGATCGCTGTCTCGCCCGCTTCTCGGGCGACACGCAGCCGGGTGTTACCGGCGAGTACATGCCCGGTCGCCTTGTGGACGAGGACCGCGCCGTAGAAGCCGTTCGCCTCGACCGACTCGGCCACCGCCACGTCGTCGCCTCGCCTCGGGTTGTCGGGGTGCTCCGTCAGCTGGCTGAGCGGGATCGCTTCGTTGAACTCTTGGTTGACTGTGAAGCCACTCATGATCCGCTCCGATCGTTGATGCGTTTGATCGCCCGGTACACGGCGTCCGGCGTGATCTCCTTGTCGCCCACTGTGCGTGACACTACGTTGAGTGTGATCGCCAGCTCGGGCTGCGTGGCACCCTTCTCGTACAGCGTTTTGAGAAACGCATTACGTTCGAGCATCGCCAGGTTGCCCCGGCACACGGAGAGCTGGAGAGCGGACAGCTTCTTGGATTCGTTCTCGGTCATGCCAACACCATACCCGACTACGGTCGTGCTCATCCGTTGTTACTCAACTGGTATCGCACGTTGGCGGCGAGGGTGCGGAGAGCGTCGAGCCGTGACCGTTGCATCGACATCGCTTCTCGCTGGAACTCTCGACGAGCGCCAGCAATCGCAGCCGCCTTCCGCTCGTCGTTTGATGCCAGCTCGATCCGTGCGTCACGAGACTTCGCATCCTGCTTTATTGCCAGTCCGTTTTCGTTGCGCGGCGGATGCTCGATGACGGCCAAGGTCATCAGCGCCTGCTGTTTCAGATGCTCCGCCGTGGACAGTCCAGCCGCCTCGGCGATCTCGGCGTACTGCTCGACGAGCAGCTCCAACGCATCGGCGGTGTCCATGATCTGATGTTCGATTTGGGCCTGCGACATGACCGGCCGGATGTGATCGTTCACAGCAGCACCCGAAGATCGGACATCAACAGTGTTTCGCCGGACCAAGCCCAGTCGATCAGATCAGCCTGGAGCTGGCCTTCCCGCTTGTCGAGGTATTCGGTCACCCGGCGTCGAGCGTCGGCTTTCGGCGACCGCTCGGCCCGGCCGTCGAGCAGACCAAGATCGCTCGGCTGGAGCCGGTAGGCGTACAGCCCGCCGCCAACCAGGCGACGCTCGACGGTGTGCCCACCGAAACGTGGCTTCCGTAGATCTCGGAGCCGAGCCGACACGGACGCTTCCGACCCTCCCGCCTTCTCGCCGATGTCGCCGAGCGAACGCCAGTGACGATCGCTCATCAAGAAGAACACTCTGGCCACTAGCGTCGCCAGCCGGTCGTCCTTCTTGTCGCCTTCGTCGTCGCCGTCTCCGTCGAACAAACTCATGTTGTTCATTTGATACCCCTTCTGATGATGACGCCCGCTGCCTCAGCCTCGGCCCGTCGTGAGTTATGAGCGAGGTCGTGATGCGCCTCGCATAGCAGTAGCAGATTCTCGGCGGTGTGCTCGCCTCCTTGCGATCTCAGCACACGATGGTGAATGTGGCCTCGGCCCGAACATCGGCGATCGAGAGCGAAGCCGAGCGGCCACGCCTGGCATTCTTGGTCTCGCTCCTTCACAGCCTCAGCGGTATCAGGGGCGACACCGGCCCTCCTCGGGCGGGATCGTTGCTTAGATGGCCTCTGAGCACCCTGTGCGGGCGACCCTGCTCTGGTCCGATCCGCTGACTTCTTACGTTTGATCGGACCAGAGCGAATCACGCCATCGGAACCTTTCTGGGCCGTAGCCCGTTACGTCGGCCACGCAGAGCAACCGATCGACTTCACTCTAATCGACCCGAGTCGAGCCGGGTGTTGTTGGGAAGGACATCGCAGGAGAATCACAAGCCTCCGCTCAACATTGACCTCGGCACGATCAAACGACCGCCGTGAGGGAGCACGACCTCAGCCCGGTGGGCGTCCAGAACCTGCGACACGCTGCACCACACCATCCCCCACTCGCCGCCGTCGAGGAAGACGCGCTGCCCACGCACGATCGCCAACGACTTCGGAGCGTTCCTCCTCGCCTCGGCCCGCTCCGCCTTCTTCACGTCGGCGTCCATGATGTGGCCTCGGTTGAGCGCCCGCGCTCGTGGCGTCACGCTCACAGCAAGCTCCGGTATTCGGTCGCCGACAACTCAGAGTGCATCATTCCTCGGGACTCTTCACAAAGCCCAGAAGCTGATCGAGGATCTTCGGGTTCGGCTCGGTCGAGCGGAAGCCCGAAAGAATGTGCGGGTCAGTCTTCGTATCTCGCTTCACACAATATTGAGAGTACGACTTCGCAGCTACGACCCGACCCTCCGCAAAGGACAAGATACGTCCCTCAGCGCCCGAAAGAAGCGCCGGAGCAGCCATCGTCCGCCGTCGGGCCGAGGAGCGGTACGCATTGTTCAGAGCGCCCCACAGAGGACGGCCGTAACCGTCGTGTGTTTCGATGACAGTCTCGACCGCCTCGCGCCCGCAATTGAAGTCGGGCCATCCCTCGATGCGTTTACGAGTGGCCTCGATGTTGATGTCATCCCACCCGCTTGTCTCAACGGCGAGATCACCGACCAGTAGCCAAGATTCTTCTTCGGTCATCGGTTCATCCTGTTCTGCATGGCCTGCTTGAGAGCGGCGGTGGAGTTTGCGAGCTTCGGTGCGACAGACTTCTTCGAGGCGAACGGCGGCTCGTCGCTCCACCGCTCTTCGCTGAGCCATCCTTGCGGCCACTTCTGATTCGCGGCGTCGGGCGACAGCCAGTATTCTGTCCATCGCTCCAAGCCAGCCTGGATGACCTCGGGTGCTGCCTTGCGGATTGCCAGCTCCCAGCATTCGCGAGCCTTCTTCTTCGAACCGACTCGGCCGTATGTCTGCCAGAAGAGATCGAACTCTTCGTCGAGCGAATACGCCAGCACTCTCGCCAGCGGCAGCACCTCGATCGCTTGCGATGAGGTAAACAGTTCTATGGACGGTTCTATGGATGGTTCAAGGAAGGTTAGGGCGGCGCACACACCGCCCCGTTCGGTCGTAGACACCGCCCCGTTCGCGCCTTCTACACCGCCCCGTGCCGTCGTAGACACCGCCCCGCGAGGCGACGCTCGCGCCGCCTCGTATCCGTAGTCGATCTCGTAGCGATTCGGGCGACGATCGACCGGGGTGGCATCAGTGCCACCCCGATTGGTGTGGACGGTCAGGATGCCCTTCTCGGACATCGTCGAGAGGTGCCGCTGCACTCCACGTCGATCGACCTCGGCGTATGCCGCCAGCGTGTCGATCGACGGCCACGCCCCACCGTCGCCGTCATGGTTGGCAATGCCAATCAAGATCAGCTTGGCGGTGCCGGGCACTCCCCACGATTTCTTCAGGACGAGGGCGACACGCTCGATGCTCACGCCACGACCTCTGCCAGTTCATTCACTTCTTGGTACACTTCTTCTCCTCGGTTCGAGTTCTTGGTAGGGCGACAACCCTAACCTGCCCGGCCACTCCGCACGATTGCGAGGTGGCCGGGCAGGTTTGCTTATCGGGTCAGACCGAGGCGTAACGAGCTGGCGAGTTGACAACGTTCCAGAACTCGCCTTCCAGCTCGGCCTGACGATCGCCGTCTTCGACCAGCTGGGAAGCAGCCGTGACCGCTTGGCCCAGCCCCAACAGCGTCGAGTCGCCACCCCGAGCGAAGCAGTCGAAGACGTTTCTCTGCTCGTCGTCGGTCAGCCCGATCTGGTCGGTCACGATCTCGATGGCAGAAGCCGCCGAGTCGATAACGATTCCCTTCGCAGCACGCATCTCCGCAGCGATCGTCACCAAGTAGTCGGTCGAGAGGTAGGTACGCACCACGTCGGCGACCTGCGAGGCCACCAGCTTGTACACGTTCTGACGAGTCTCGCCGGACCAGTTGATCTCGCCGTCGTCGAGCCGAGCGCCGAGGTGAGCACGCTTGAACTCGATCGGCTTGACAAGACCGTTGCGGCAGACAGCGACCTCGGCCCGAGGCCTGACGAAGAAGGTTCCGTTGCCTGTCTCGGAGTTGCCGATTTCGATACCGGCCCACAGCACGGGAGGTGTCTCGCCCACGTCGGGTCGGTCGTGCATGCCGTTCTCCGGTTTCATCGAGAACGGCATCCGGTAGTCGCCGAGTAGATCGGGGACGGCCAGCTCGATCGCCGGGACCGTGATGCGAAGCCGCAGCCGGTCCGGCGTCACGTCGCCCTTCACCTGACAGTCGCCGAGGCCGAGGCCAGAAGCGCCGAGGCCTTCGATGAGAGCACGGAGCGCCCGGTCGTTGTCGAAGAGTCCATAAGAGTCGGAGAGGACGGAGCGGAGCACCAGGCCATCGTCGGCCCGTAAGAAACGGTAGAGCGCCTTGCGGTCGTCGATCCCGGCCAGCGTGTTGATCGAGTGGTCGGCGAGGTCGCGGGTGGCGTCCTCGTTGCTCTGGAGGCGGTCGAGGTACTGGAGCGGGATCTTGAGCCGACCAGCGATCTGCCGTTCCGCCATGCGAGTCATCGAGGCGACGATCACTGGCGACGTGACTCCATCGTCGGTGAGTTGCGGCTCGCCGCTCGGGTCGGCGATCGTCGCCGTGTCACGCTCGACGTGGAGCGCCGATTGTGGGGCGACGACATCGAAGCGGGAGGAGGCGACAGCGGCGAGGGTGCCGCTGATCTTGGAAAGGTCCGTCTCGTTTCGGAGTCGGGTGGAGAGTTCTTCGGTGGTGGGCATGGTGCCATTCTTTCTTGCTTGGTGGAAGCGGGGATCGCTCCGAAGATCCGCCCGACTCGGGAAGACCTTCGCAACGCTCGGCCGTAGCCGAGGTCGCTTCGCTTACCAGCGATCTTCGAGCGGGCAGGGACCGCCACCGGGGTAGCCGTGGCCGAGGCCATCGCAGATCGCTCGGGCTTCGGTGGCGATGATCGTGACGGTGTGATCGGGGTGAATTCCCTGAGTGGAACCGTCTGCGAACTCGATCTCAACGTTGCCCCAGACTGCGATGATCTTGCGAGGGATACCGATACGGCTGATGATGAAGTCGCCGGGAACGAGGCTGGCGGCTGCGATTTTGGTGGTGGTTGCGGCGGTCATCATGCGGTCCAGCCGTGGGTGACGATCTCGACGATGTCGGAGTTGCGGAAGGACATCTCGCCCTGGTCGGTGAAGACCTTGACCTTGTATCCGTCGCCGTTGGTGGCGAGCACTTTCAGGTAGTGGCGGCGACGCTGGAAGTCGTTCGGGTTCGTCGAGTGAACTCGGATCAGGATTTCGTCGCCGACCTCGATCTGCGATGCCGCAAACTGGTGGGTGGTGGAGTTTGTCTGGTTGGTCATGTCAATCACTCTATCCGACCCGAGTCGGGTCGTCAACCCTCAACCCGAAACTATTCTGGAAGATTGGAGGTAGCCAGACCGACTCGGGTCGGGTAGACTGTGGCTGTTCCACCAATCTCGGCACCCCGTCGAGGACAACCCTGAAACGAGAAACCAATGAACGAAGACATGGACATCCCCATCGGCGACGAGCCGGACATCGACTACGACACCCCGGCCCTCATGCCCGAAGGCACAGCCGAAGCGCTCGACCGTGCATCCTGGCACCTGAAGATGGCAGCAAGAGCAACCGCACAACGTGACGAGATCGACGCCGTGTACCAAGCCGAGATGGACCGGCTGGAGATCCGCCGCCTCCACCGCCGCCGCATCTTCAACAACCAGATCGCATGGCATCAAGCACCGATCGAATCATTGCACCGTGCCCTCCTCCGAGACGACCCGAAGCGTAAGTCGATCGAGCTGCCCTACGGCACGTCGAAGATCCGAGTGTCGAACACACCGACCCTGACATTCACCGACAAGGCAGCGACGCTCGCCTGGGCGGAGATCAATCATCCCGACATCCTCGGCCGGACGATCAACGTGACCGGCATCAAGTCGATCGCCAACACCTCGCCCGACTTCCGCTTCATGGTGGACGGGAACGGCGAGATCATCCCCGGTGTCGAAGCATCCATGCCCGAGCCGTCATGGTCAGTCCAATTCGCGGCCGACGAAGACCAGTCATGAATCATCCCCAACAGAAAGAGAACAACATGGACACGCCAGAAATGATGACCAGGTTCGCCAACGTCCTCGCCTCGGTCGAGAAGGTCGTCAAGGACCAGTCGGCCAAGATCAACGAGACATTCAGCTACAAGTATGCGGACATCAACCAGATCCTGGCTGGACTCAAACCTGTCCTCGCACAGCACCAGATGTCGCTCGCTCAGCCAATCGAGATCGCCGACGGCAACATGGTCATCACGACGCTGCTGATCTGCACCCAGACCGGCGAACGAATCGCCTTCCCAGGGCCAGGCTTCCCAGTCAAAGGCGACCCACAGCAGGCAGGCTCGGCGATCACCTACATGCGCCGCTACGCACTCACCTCGCTGTTCGCTCTCGAAGCCCACGACGACGATGGAGGCATCGCCCACCGGGCGGAGGCGACACCCAACATGAGGACCGAAGCAGAGACTCAGATCCGTCTCATCATCTCCACGATGCAGAAGGCCGAGGTCGGCGAGTTCGTCGCAGCATTCACCGACGAGTTCGGGTCAGCCCTGTCCGCTCTCCCCGAGTCGAAGCACGGCGACGCTCTGACATGGACGAAGGCTCGGACCGGGCAGTGATCGAAGATCAAGATGAGGGCCAACGCTGCCCGTCCGCTGCCCTCGTGATGCCCGACATGATCCGCCAATGCTGCGGCTATGACGGGCATGAAGGCGAACACATTTGGTTACCGGCCACACATCAAGGCTTGCCGATGGCATTCACATGGAGCGACCATCACGCCGACGACGACACGGTGACCATCTGGTCGCCGTCCAACATCGAACATCAACAAGGAGAATCAAAATCATGAGCGACGCACAAGTCACACTCGTCGGGAACCTCACCCGCGAGCCGGATCTCAGATACACGGCGGGCGGTCGAGGCGTCGCCTCATTCGGCATCGCCTGCAACCGACGCTGGATGGATAAGGCGACGAACGAATGGAAAGAGGAAGTCTCATTTTTCAACGTCACCGCCTGGGCAGAACTCGGCGAGAACTGCGCCGCCAGCCTCCAGAAAGGTAACCGGCTCATCGTGATCGGCCGACTCTCGCAACGCAACTACACCGACAGGGAAGGAAACGAGAAGTCGGTCACCGAGGTCGTTGCCGATTCCGTCGGACCGGATCTCCGATGGGCGACATGCGAAGTTATTCGCGCCGAGCGGACCAGCTCGCCGCAGCGAAGCCAAGCCAAGCCAGCCGACCCGGTGTACGGCGAAGAAGATCCGTTCTGATCGTGGAAAGAAAACGAAACATAGCAACGCATTGCAAGCGCGAGCACCCATTCACGAAGGCAAACACCTACATCGACGGCAAAGGCTGCAAGCGATGCAAGCAGTGCATCAAGCAGCGGAATGCTGGCACGCTATCTCACACCGGACTCCCGATGCGGAAGATTGACGGCACATGGCAACGGAAGGTCGATGGTAAATGGCAGTCACTACGCATCGAGGTCGTTGATCCATCGAAGCTCAGAGACTCGGCGCACCGTCGAGCGACCAGAGCGAAGGCAGGCCAGCAGGCAGCGCAGACCCGAACCAACATTTGGTCTTGGTCGTGAGCTGGCCTGCACCCGACCGGGGCGAGCCGACCGATCAACGCTCAACCGACCTCGCCTACGGCTGCATCCGATGGGCGTTCGCAATCGTCGCCCTGTGGGTAGCGGTCGCCGGATCTGCCATACTATGGCTGGTCATTTCGTAAGGCTGACATTCGACCACCACGGTTCTTTCCGGCTTCATTGAGTCGATCCTTTCTACCGCGGTGTCAGCCTCCCTCGTCGCCCGTACCGCATGGGCGGCGAGGGTGAGCGTCAGCTACTCGGGTAGCTGTGAGCGCCAGAACATGACCCGTTGCTCGCGATCCACGGACGCCAGCCGTCGTCGTGGTAGCCGACCGCCATGTCGAACAAGGTGCGCCCATGGAGCAGGTTGGTGTATCCGTCGAACAGGTGCGTGAAGTCCCAGCCGACGAGCGGCCCAACCCATTTGCGGTGGGCCCGCATGTTGAGTTGGATCAGCCCGTAGCTGTCGTCTGGGTAGCGAGGGTTGTGGGCGTATGGGTCGCCACGGGATTCGCGATGGATGATGCAGGCCAGCCTCGGCCATTCATCCTCGGGCCATCCAGCCCGGATCGCTTCGTCATGCCAGCGGTCCACGTCCGGCGAAGAGTGGTGATATCTCGGCGGTGGCGAGGGCGGATTCGGTGACGGTGCCGGAGGCGGCGAAACTTGCACCTGGACACCCCGCTCTGCTGGAGCAAGATCTCGACCCACAGCACCCGTAATCGCGAAAACGATGGCGGCGATAATGGCGATGATCTTGTCGATGTCTATCAATGCAGCTTCGCCGGTGGGAGGGGCCCGTACAGAACGTGATATCTGTCAAGCTCCGCTTCCATTGCTTTGACTCGCTCTTCTAGTTTGTCGATGCGAGTCTCCAGTCGGCCGATCAGATTGTCCGATGCCGTGAGCGCCTCGATCTGATTGCTGGCACCATTCAGCCGAGAACGGTACAGGCTGATCGACGAGCTGATGATGGTCGAGATAACTGCGCCGAGGAACACCCATACTGCTTCGCTCATGAGCAACAACCTTCCGACATCAGCCAGCTCGTCAGCCGTGAACAAAGTAGGCGCTTAAAACCGGCACCCTCGGAGTCTGACCGGACATAGCGGCTGAACAGATCAGGCCGTTCCTCATTCGGAGTCTTCTTCGGGATCGACCGGATCAGCCCCTATTTCGCCGTCTACGGCGTCGGAGGCGGTAATGGGGGCGACGGTGGCGTAAGCCGCATCAAGAACAGCGAGGACGACAGCGAGCGCGTCGGCCTGCTCCTCCGAACCCTCATCCCGATACTGCGCCAAGAACACAGTCGCATTCTCATCGGAACCGACCGGGCCGTCAGCGAGCAGCCAGACCCGACCAGACCGTTCGAGATACACCGTGCCCCTCGCCGGGGTGACGATATTGTTGATGTCGTCGGCACACTCATGCGAGCGGCCCGTCCCTGTCGAGAGAACATCAACGCCACCCACATCGGTCATCCGACCATACGGGCGACCCTCGATGACATCGAGGCCAGCGGTACGAAGTTCGTCAGCGATACTCATACCAGCATCGTAGCCCGTCCGAAACGACCGAAGCAGGGATCGGCCAGGCGAGGGCCGTCAGGCGTAACCGACCACATCGAGAATGACGTGGCACGGCGACACGTTGAACATCTGGAACTTTCCGCCGACGACACGGGTAAGCGTCGTGTTGCAGATCGCGCCAGCCCCTGCCGGATAGTTCAGGTTCGACGTGTTCGGCCGGGCACCCGAACCCCACAGCGTGATGAATCCGCCAGAGCTTGCGTCGGTCGCCGTGACAGTCACGAACACAGCCTCGGCCCTCGCCGGTATCCCGGCAGGCAAAGTCTGCGGCCACGTCCCCGACGGCAACGGATCTGCCCGCTGGTCCCGAGTGTCGAGCATACGAATCGGTTTGTTGAGCGTAATCATTTTGTTGTCTCCTGAACCTGAAATAGATGTCTGCCACGGTGGGAGGAACTCGGGCCAGCGCGCGTCAACCGATACTCCGGCACACGCAGTGCGCGCTCCAGGCATGAGCTTGTGTGGTCGCTGGTCTACGTCGGCCCGTAGCGCCCCGGTGTAGATCAACACGTCACGCAGCCACCGCCACTTGTCAATCATCCGGTCGGTGACCTGCTCACCGACGCCGAGCAAGAACAGGACACCGAACGAGATGTTGTTTTCGCCGCCCGAATGTGCAGCTTGGAACTTTCCGGCAAACTCAACGATCTCGTCGTCGTCGTTCTGGCCAATCACGTAGTTGTACTCGAACGGCTTTGAGCTACTGAACACTCGTTGGATCTGGCGCGTGATCTCGGCAGTGTCTTTGCCGGTGTAGTCGATGTTGTTGCCGGTGTAGTGGGCGGTCATCATCGGCTCGTTGTAGAGCGGTGGGCGGAGTGCACCGGTCGAGTCTCGAACCACGGCGGGTAGCCCGACCTCGGTGCGTGGCACGATCCGATACACCATCGGCTCGGTCGCCTCGGCCACAATCTCCTGGACTGCCCAGTCACGGATCTCGATGTCAGTGAAGTCGCAGCGCAGCCCGACCCGGTTGCGTCCCGACATGGTGGCGGGCGAGTTCTCCAGAACGTCGGCCAACATGACGCCATCCCACATAAGCGTGTAGTGGGCGTGACTGTGAACGACGATCTCAAAATTGTGCCAGAGTCCATCCCAGAACGGGAACGGTGCAGGCTGGCGGGCGTGCTTGCGGGCGTACCCTGAACGGGAACCGTACGGTTCGGCGGGTCGCTCGGCGCGTAGCTCGGCGGAGATGCCGACGTGACCTTCGGGCCGGTCGTAGGTGCCGAGGCCGATCAACACATTCTCCTCGTTGCCAGCGGCGGGCGTCGAGCTGGAGCCGTACATCGGATGAAAGACGAGGCCAGGCCGATACCACGCTGGCGTACCGTCCTCGAATACGGGCGGCGACATCAGCGAGATCGTGCGGACAGAACCAGACCAGACGTAGGGCGGTGCGTAATCCTGCTCCGACTGAAACCGGTAGTAGACACCCCTGCCATTCACGTCGCCGCTACGGGCATTACGAAGCACACCAGGCCCGGTGGCGACCCAGCCTGTACCAGCCGAGCCGGTCGGCATCATCAACATTACGCCTCCGGCAAATGCTTCGGCTCCACCGACGACCGGAGTGGCGGGCGTACCGTATTGGCGGCAGCAAGACCGTTCCCGCCGATACCAAAGATCGCCGCAGCGAGCAGCAGCCAAGACGGTGCGTCACCCTTGTCGATGAGGCCGTAGACGACAGCGACACCGACGACGGCGACACCGATCCGGTAGGCATAGGCCCGAACCGGTTGCGGGATGTTTGTGAGTTTCATCATGCCTTCCATTCCTGCTGAGTGACCGTTAGTAGTTGACCCATGCCGACCCGTCCCAGATGAGTGCCGAGTGCTGCTCCCAACTATTGCTTGACACCCTAACGAAGACCTCATGGTCGAGCCACGACGAGCCGTTCCAGATGCGAGCGAACGATCCGATTGCGGTGAATGTGAATAGCGCCGCATAAGGCCCGGTGGCACCGGCAGCGTCTTTGGTTGCCGCAGTCCAATTGTAGGAAGTGCTGACTTCTAGATCGGCTTGAACAACCGACTGGGTGACTTCGGAGGTGGTCGAAACAATCCACCCCTCGACCATCGGAACCCAGGCCGTACCATCCCACCACTCGTAAGGGTTGAGTGTCTGCCATGCCGAGTACGGGCCTAAACCTGAGGCGTCCGAGTTGGCGAGCGCATACTGGTACGTGTCACCGATGGCAGGCCAGTCCGATATCGAGATCGGCTGCGTGGTGGATGCGACTTCCGCTTCCGAACCAACCCAGGCTGTACCGTTCCACCATTCTTGAGCGGCGTAAACGACCCCGACATCTAACGTGAGGGCCCTTCGTTTAAGGGCGTAACCAACTTGCAGGTCGCCTTCTGGGTCACCGAAAGTGTAGGTGAAATCTACGCCAGATGTGAGGGCGACTGTTGCGTTGTCGGCTGGAGTCAGGATCGTAGGGATAGACGGACGGAAGTTTAATCCGAAATTGCCGTAACGGACATCTGTGGGATTCGCGCCGTTGTGATTGGTCCAAATGGCTTCGATGTAATTGTTTGACCAGTCACGCTTAATTGACAGGGTGTTGGAGTTGATTGCTGCTGCAGCTACAAGCGTCCATGCGCCCCACGCATTTGCGGCCCTATTGAAAATGGTCTGGTACAGGTTGCCACGGTAGTTGTCATCCGCCCAGATATAGATATTTTGGTCGCTGTCATACGCCGCCCCAATATTGATTCTTTGGTTGTTGTTCATTTCCGGTGGAGCCTTGTATCCACTCGCAGACGTTCCGCCAGGAAGCACCTCCCAAACAGCGACAAGTCTCTGTCCGTTGCTGGAAGCAGGAACGAAAGCTATGCATGTTCGTGTCCCATCAAAGTACATAGACATTTTATTTTGGTGGGCAACGGTATTGCCAAGCGCCATTCGTGTCCCAAGTGTCCAGGTCGGGCCTGACGAATATACGGCTTCAATATAATTTACTGTGTAGCCGCCGACACCAGCGCCGTCGTCGCCGTTCCAAGCCATATACACATTTGGAGTCCCGTTAGCGACAGTTTTCCCGTCGCCCGTATGGTTGAAGTCGATCGACGTGCAAAGCGATTGCTGGGTGTCGTCAGCCAGGCCAAGTAATGAAAACGCTCCTAGTGTAAGCACCCCCGAGGAGCTGATTCCGATACGGCGATAGCCACAAAACCACGCCGAAGAATAGATAACGTGGGCAATGTGGGCCACCCATCCCGTGCCTTCCTTATGAGCAACAATGGTGTTACTCATGGGGGTGGCATTATTCCAATACAAGTCTACTTTACTACTCCACGTCCAAGCTGTTCTAGCAGCGTTCGGCGTGCCTCTCCAGTAGCCGCTATAGACCGTGACGTGCGCATAATCGTCGATGTCAATAAAGAACGCCGACTCTGCTTGACTATGGCCAGAGCTAATAGTTGTAACATCTAGCGTCCATGTTGCGCCGTCATCGGTCGAAAACCAAAACTGTAAAGCGCTGCTACTGGCAGCTCGGAGAACCGACCAGAGCACACCATTTTGGCATCGGTCAATTTTGCGTTGGAACTGCGCCTTGGTGTCCTCGCTGCTAACTGTCGTAGAAATTATTGTCACTGCGGAACCTTCCGTCGCACCAAAGCAAACTCGGACTGGGTGTCACCCACATCAGGATCGTTCGGCGTCCAATCATAAAGCAACGGGTCTGCGGTTGGGACTCCAGCCAAATCTGCTGGAGCAACCAAAGTCGGTGCCGTCGGGGCCATGTTGGCGGCAACAATCGAAGCCGAGCCTGCCGCTGTTCCTACCTGAGCTATGTTGGTCTGATTGGTGCCCGTGTTATATGAGCCGCCACCACCGCCGTCGCCAGACAATGACCAGCCACCAGCGCCTCCGCCACCGTAACCTCCGCCGCCGCCAGCACCGGCGTAGCTGCCACCACCGCCGCCATAGCCGCCGTCAGCGCCGTCATTAGAAAGCGCACCACCCGTGCCGCCGTTGGTGTACGACAGTCCGCCCTGGCCGTATCCAGAGTTGGCACCGTTGCCACTGTAGCCGCCGCCGCCGCCGCCGTAGGAGGTCGCCCCACCCCCGTTCGGGGCAGTACCGGCAGCACCACCGCCGACCGTCCCTGCCGAACCGTCCGCTGTCAAGTTTGCGTTCTTCAATGTGCCGTTCGCATATTGGCCACCGCCACCGCCACCGCCAGCAACCATCAACAGTGTGGCCGTAGTGACGTTGTAAACAAATGTTGCGCCGCCACCGCCACCACCACGGCTGGCTGGGTTGCTGGCGTTGTTAGCGCCCGCTTGCCCGACCATGAAACGGATCACGTTGCCAGCCGTCAGAGCAAACTCGCCATACATCGACGTGCCCGTACCGCCAGGATTCACCGTCGTCGTACCGTTCAAGTATGCATATCCTCCAGTCGCACCAACCGCAGTAATAATAAAGCTGGCCGTAGTTGGGACCGTGTAATCCTGAGTCGAGCCTGTCCGGCCGGTACCTGTCGGCGCAAACGTAGTCACTACGCCTCCTTGAAGAACACGTCGCCAACCTGTAAGTCGGTGACAGGCTCCGCAGCACCGTATCCACGGAACCGCATCGCCGACCCGAACGAAACCGGCACCGCATCAACATCGGCAGCAGTAAGCGTCACCACTCCAGTCATGCCGTTGATCGAGTTGACCAGAGTGCTCGGGATCACAACTCGGGTGTCGGTGATCTCAGAATCAAGGATCGCCGACTCAGATGATATGCGAGCAATCGTCGCCAACGAGATCGACGTATCCGGCAGGACCGTCCCCTCGATCACTTCGATGACCGCCTGATCGGCTGGAGTCGAAAGGCCACCAGCCTGCGAATCGTTGACCCTGATGATTACCGTATCGGTACGAGTACCGGACACCGGAGACGGCGGCACAGGCACCGTTACGGACGTTGTGGACTGCACCATATACATGCCCTGATCGACAGAATCGTCGCCCTGGATGACACAGCCTCCAGCAGCAACATCCACATTGAACGAGCCGACACCGTCCTGGGTTACCTCGAACCCTTCGTACACCTGCTCCAAGCCTCGGGCGACACGCTCGATGAGAAGCCGGTCGAGACGTGCGCTGTACTCGACGTTCTGGAGCCAGAGAGGAAGTTCGATCGTCATAGCGTCGAGCCTACAACACGGTCAAGATCAATAGATGACCCATGCGCCAGCCGACCAGACCGACGCCGCAGCAGTCGATGGCTTGAACCAGGTGTGTCCGTCACGAGTCGTCGTCGGAGTCGCCTCGCCGTAGAAGGTGAAACCAGACGTACCGCCCGACGCACGTTCCAGTGCAGCGAGCCGCCGAAGCATGTCCTCGAAGAACGCTGCCTGAGCTTGGACTCCAGGCTTCGCTCCTCGTGCGGCACTCATGTCGCCACCTCAACGCATTGGACATCGACAGACGATTCTCCCGAAGCGTCAATCGTCAACGTCATCGACATGACTTGGCCGTCAACCGAGAACTCGGGCACACCGGAAGGGGCGACCGTCGAAGCAGGGACAACGATCTTGACGAAGTCGCCCGGCATATATCCGGCGTCGGTGATGAAACGAGAAGCATCAATCTGGCATGACCAGCTCGCAATCGGGGAGCGGGCCGACTGGAGCAGGCCGTCAGCATTCTCCACGAGCGTCGATTGGTCAGTGACCAACGGGAACCCGGCGATCCTCTCCCACCGTCCTCGCGGGTCGGCGGCGATCCCTGCATCATCGACCGAGACAGGGGTGGTGAAGTTGGCGTCGCCGTCCGCTATCACCGAGTTCGCGAACGTCGAGGCACCCGAGTTGCGGGTCATCGACCGGGCCGTTACACCCAACATGATCGGTGTGCTCAGAGTCGGGAACGTCGAGAACGGGTGGACGTTGAGATTCAGCAGCCCGTCGATCCCCCACCATGGGCCGTCGAAAGTCGCCGACAGATTCGACAGGATGTCAGCGATGTTCTCGCCCATCAGATATGCCCGGTCCCGTAAGATGCTGCCACCGTCGAGCGTCCCGGCAGTGATGCCCAGATCGCCGCCCGCTTGCGCCTGCGTATGTTGGATCAGCGCCCACACGATCTGCGCCTGATCGACTCCCGCATAAACGAGCGGCGACTGGACATGCCGGGCCGTCATCAAAGCCTCGTAGCCGACGGCGGTGACGTTGACCGTATCGTCGCCGTCCGGCCCGAACGTCTGCTGCACCGAAGCGACACGGCAACGGGCGATCGTCGCCCCGTTCAGATACACCCAGACATCTGTCGCCAGCTCATCAATCTGTCGTGCGCCAGGAGAGTCGCCTGCTACATCGAACGTGACCGTCGGGCCGGTGTCGAGCGACATCGCCACCGAAGCCGTACCGAACAGGCCGACCTCTTGGATGGGTTGAGCGCCGGTATGCGGGCCGACACCCAACGTGAACACATCGGCCACAGCGACATTGACGGCGCTCACAAGTATGAGTCCCGCCAACTGAACACGACGGACGACGACGTGCCGATGACGACACCGCCGTAGACGATCCTGTTGAGTCCAGGCTGGAGCCGCACATCTTCCCACGCCCATTCGTCAAAGTTGACTTTGCCGTACAGCGAATCGGCCGGATCGTTGTTCCGCAGGATCGTCCGAGAACGAGAATCGAGAACGACCGACGTACCGCCGTTCAATGTCAGACCGCCGTCACGGTTGAAGATGATCTCGGTCCCGTTGATCGTCAAGCTGGGTGTCTCGACCGGCCCGAAGATCACAGCAGTCCAGTCTGCGACAGCGTTCCCGGCATTGTTGATGATGTACGCACCGATACCGGCACCCGGCTCATACTGTCGGCCAACGTCGCCGGTGGCGTTCGTGTAGTACGGGCCGTACTGGTCGGCTGGCGTCGAGTAATGGCGACCGTCCTCGACATCGGTGGACGGCCGGATCGTCCGAGAGTTCTCGACCGGGGATTCGAGCAGCCCGTTCGGGGCAACCCATGAAGCGATCACCTGATGAAACTTCGGACGCACAATCGATAGCGACATATCTTGCCCTCGGACGACCGCCGAGCGCTCCTGAGTGGACCCAGGGATCGCCCAGACCAGCCGAGGGCGGACACGGGGCGACAGGTACGGGGTGAGCTGCTCAACGAGCACCTGCGGATCAGCCACTCTTTGGTCGATGGTGATTCCGAAGCTGATCGCTCTCGGACCTACGAAGCGTGAATCATCGACCGACCCGTCGGAGAGCGCCCTGGCACGGGACACGGCACGCACCTCGGGGAACCCGACCGTCCACTCCGAAACGACGTAGCCGGTGCCACCACATTCTCCGGCTGCGATCTGTTCGCTGGTGGGGCCAAGATTGAGAACACCCAACGTCGGATCGGTCAGGTAGACGGTCATGCTGTCAGCCTCCTTGCGCTCAAAGCGAGCATCGTTTTCTGTGCCACCAGATCGGCGTCCGTGCCATCGTAGAAGTTTGCGGTGGCGATCGACACGACCGCACCGCCGCCGCCAATACCGGACTCGTTGAGAAGCTGGGCTGCACGGCGGGGACGGTTGAGTGGCAGCACCAGCTCGGGGCCAGCCTCGCCGACCAGGGCGAGCGTCGGCGAGTTAATCATCGCACCGTTCGCGAGCTTCGGGATGTTTGGCAGCCCGAGTGTAAAGCCGTCGTATCCGATAGGCCCGATCTTGAAGCCGGGGATCTTGAACTCGATTGCGTTCCATCCGCTGATGATTGTATTGATGGCCGTCTTGACAGCACCGACAGCCGTGTCAACCGTCGTCGTGATCCCGCCCCACACGGTGCTGAACACTTCGCCCAGCGTCTCCAGTGCTGTACCGGCAGCCTCGAACGCCGTCCCGAACACGTCGTTGAAGAAATTGTATATCGGCATGAGCACAGTGTCGAAGACTGTTTGGATGACCCCCATCGCAGTGTCGAACACCGTGCCGAGAACCTCGAAGTAAACACCGGCAGCTTCAATCGCAATTTTGAACGCACCAACAAAGAAGTCTTTGATCGGCAACAGCACGTCATCGTAGACACCCTGGAAGAACTCTCCCATCGTGACGAAGAAGCCGCCGACCTCGCCCGCCTTCTCACCGAGCGTTTCAAGCGCAGGTTTGAAGTTCTGATCCAGAAACTCAACGACTGGAATAATGACTTCCTCCAGCAGCCATGTCAGCTTGTCCGACAGGAACTCGACGGCGACGACCAGAACGGCGGAGATGATCTCAGCCGCTCCCTCAAGCAGCGGTGTCAGCGCCTCGATGATTTGGACCATCAACGGGAGCAATGATTCGACCAATAGGACAAGCGTCGGAACGAGCGGTAGAAGCGCCTCAATCAGAGACAGAAACAAATCCACGAGGATCGGCAAGATCGGAACGAGTGCGTCGATCAGCAGCGGTGCGATCTGCGCGAACGCATCGAGCAGCACCGTAAGCAGCGGCATCAATCCTTCGACTGCCTTGACCAACCCATCAGCGATCAACGGGATCAGCGGCACGATGGCTTCGACGACCGTCGTGAACAGCGGAGCGAGCAGCTCGATGGCCGTCAGTAACACGCCTGCGAGAATCGGGATCAACGGGGCGAGCGCCGTGAATATGTCGAGAAATGCTGTCGCCAGGACTCCAAGAATCTGTGTGAGAGCGCCGCCAACGATGCCAACAATCTCAGTGAAGATCGGGAACAGTTGATCGAGAATCGGTATTGCTATCTCGATCGCTTTCACGAACACGTCGGCGATGATCCCAGCGACCTCGGCGAGAATCGGAGCGATCTTCGTGAGCGCCTCGCCGAGCTTCCCTGCGATCATCTTGACGACCGGTGCCAACGCATCGAGAACAGGGACCAGAACGTCGGCCAACGTCTGGAATGCGACGACGAGCACTTCGGCAATTAGTTGGATGATCGGTGCGACCACGGGGATCATTGCACCGAAAATCTCGAAGAGCGGTGTGAGTCCCTTGATGAGTTCGCTGATCGCCGGGAGCAGAGCTTTGAACGCATCGCCCAGCAGCACGCCGAGCGAAGTCAAGGCGGGAGTGATGGCGGTAATCAGATCGAGCAGGACAGGGGTCACCTCGTCGAGCGCTCCGATCAGACCCTGCCCGACGTTCTCCTTCAATGCTGTGAACGCCGCGCCGATCTTTGCGGTCGAGTCTGCCGACGCCTCCGCAGCACCTTTGAACTGTCCCTCCAATTCGGCCAGCACGATGTTCTGAGCACCGACGAGATCGCCGGACTCCTGCATTGTCTTGATCTGTTCTTTCTGCTGATCGGTGAACGTGACACCAGCTTTCGCCAGAGCCGACACGCCTTTAGTCGGATCGTTCAGAGCCTTGCCCAATTGGACAGCAGCACCCTTCGCATCGCCGCCGAGCACAGCGGTCATGTCGAGCGCCGCCGCCGTAGTGCGATCGAACGTATCGGAACCGATGTTCTTGAATGTGAGAAGAACGTTCGATGCTTCCTGAATGTCTACGGCGGCGACGCCGGTCAGCAGCGACAACTCCTGAGCAGACTTGCGGATCTCGTCGGCTGTTATACCGGCCACGCCGCCCGTCGCTGTGATAATCACATCAGTGTTCGCCAGCGCTGAGTTCAACCGTTGAGCGTCGAGCGTCGCATCCTTGAAGAACGAGCCGAGCTGAGCGCCAGCAAATAGGCCTGCGAGGCCAGCAGCAGCCTTCTTGAGATCGATGCCTCCGAGTGCCTTGTTCGATGTTCGCTGCGCCTCCTTGAACGAATCCTCGATCTGCTCGCCAGCCCGATCAGCGCCGACCGTTGCATCCTTGAATGTGCCGGTGTTGAACTTTTGGAACTCGTCGATTGACTGTCGGGCAGCCTCACCGAAAGAGTCCTCAATATCTTCGCCAGCCTTCGCCGCCTGGCTTTGTGCTTTCGAGAATGCTTCCTTGATTCCAGAATTGAACGTAGCAAGCTCTGGAACAATCTCGATTGTTGCAACAGCGATAGGACCAGCCATCCTCGCAGCCTACTTCGGAGAAGCGTCGCCGACCGGGAGCGCCGTTGTAAGCAACGACCCGAGTCCTTCGAGTTCGTCTTCCTCATCCCAACCGAACGGCAAACCAGTCAACGAGTCGATCTGATTCGGCGGCATCAACGCATCGTCGATCGCCTCGATGATCTCGGCGTCGGCCCGCTCATATGCGATCGCAAGAAACAGATTCAGCAGACGGTCGAGACTCAGAGCGGCAGCGTCGATTCCTCGGGCTGTGCAGAGGCCGTCGAAGCTGGACCACTGGAGAGCGATCCATCCGCTGATGACGACGACCTCACGGTAGGGCGCGCTGCGGCAGCAGAAACCACATCGGCTTGCAAAGCGATCATCGACTTGATGTCCAAAGTGCCTTCGACGATGAGCATGTCGATCAGCTCCTCCGTTTCATCGTCGAGCGCCATCAGTATCAACAGATCTTTCACGTTGCCGGTCTGCGCCATCACGTCGTCGCCGGTCGAAGCCTGAATCTTTGAGATGACCTCCAGGGCGGGCATCGTGAGCACCGGCCGAAACCTGAATGTGAACTCCGACTCCCAGTATGTGCGTTCGAGGACGATCGCCGACTCAGCGATCCTTTCCTTCGCCCGATTGAGTGCTTGGAGGTTCTTGCTTGAGAGTGCCATGAACCCCGACAGTAGTCGGCGCGATCTGAGAAGCCAACCATCCCGACCGGGGCAACGGCGGCGAATACCGGCTTGAAGCGCTTAGACGGGCATATAGCGCCGTCTCAGGGGCTAGAAACGGGCAGCCGACAACGCATCTTTCAGGAATGAGCGAGGGGCCATGTATCTGGTGCCCTTCTCGATGTAAAGCGCATACGGCACATTCGTCCCGACGACACCGACCAACTGGTTCCCACGTTTGAGAACTTCCCAGTCGATCGAGCCTCGAAGATTGCCGGTGTCAACAGGAGCCAACGTGCGCGCCTTGTTCGTGACTCGCTGCAAACGCCGGACAAGATCCTGGCCGACCGGCCCGGTCGGCGAAGACAAGAGCTGCGCCAGCTCGGGCGAGTCGAGCCGGACCTGAACAACAGTCATGAGCAGTGCACACACCAGCGAGAAGACTCGACGCCAACAATGCAGCGAGTCTCGATCGCAACGCACCCGCCCGTCGTGTCAATAATGACCTGCCGGACCTGTGCCCGATCCCACTCGTTCTCCACCGGCATCGGCGACGTGAACGCACGCCACATGATCGCAGCATCATCCAACACTTTCTTGTGCGCCACGTTGATCTGCTCAGCCGACGGAGCCTTACCGGAGTCGGACAATGTCGGAACACAACGCACCAAAGTCGCCACGATGCCGATTGCGATCGTCGCCCCGTCGCAATGGTCATCCGTCGCCGACTCGGCCGGGAACGCCGACGACCGAAACATGGACTCCGGTGTCACGACAAGCTGGCCACAACAATCGTCCCACGGTGCAAGACCAGCGCCAACATATGCCGTCGTGATCGGATCAGATCCACACGCAGCGAGATCGCCGAGCGACGCCGCAAGAAACCACTCTGCGACCTGGTACGGGCCGAAGGTGACATCCGTGGTCATGTCGCCACGCTCACTCCGTCAATCCTGATGACACGAGAACGTTGCCTCAACCCGGCTGGGTTGTATGTGCGGATGAACGCATCAACGATCGGCAAGCCAGTCAGACCGTTGGACAGAATCGACTCGATGTTCGGTCGGGTGACGGTGACACCCTGACGGACGATCTGCGAAGCACCCGACGGCAGCTTGCATTCGCTGCCGACGAGGATGTTGATGAACTCGCAAGCCAGCTCGCCAGCAGCAGCCAGCGCCAACGGCTCCGGTGTGACGCCCCACGTGTAATCCAACTGGATGATCGGTGCTTCGCAACTGTCGATGCACGGCCAGCACGCATCGAGGCGACGAACCGAGTTGGAGGTCAACACATATCCGGTCGGGTCGAGGACGACGCCTGACAGTTTAATCTGGGTGATCGCATTGACCGGCTGCCGGAAGATTTCGATGCGGCAACAATCGTGCGCCCCGACAAGACCGTTCCGCCACTGGCCCTGAGCATCCTTGTACGGGAAGAAACATCTCGGGCCGCACTCGGCCTGGTACATATCGTCGGTCGTTGTGAACATCCCGATGCGAGCACCGGACAGAGCAAACATCCACGACTGAGCCATGCTCAAAGCTTGGGCGAGGATGTCAGCAGTGACCGCGGAAACGTCGCACGGATAGGTGACAAGATTGGTCCACGGCTGGGCAACGGTGCGGCTCATGGACCAATCCTACTTGTCAGTCTTCGCTGGCTGCGGAATTGCCTTTGCGGCGTCCGGGCTTCGCCTCGGGCTTCGCCTCAATTTTTGATTCGGGCTTTGCTGCTGGCGTGGCCTTCGCCATGCCAGGATCGACCCTGGTGCCCGCCACAACCTCACGCAGCATGTCAGCGAAAGGATGACTCATGCGAGAGCCACGCAACCGTCGGTGACAGCGGGAGGCTGGACCGTGGTACGGACGACCGCCCACATATCGCCGACCGGGAACCCGGCTCCGGCGAGCAGCGGATTGTCTCCGTATGGGTTGACTCCCCAGGCGGCTACGGCGGCTTGGCCCTGGCCTTTGAGATCCACAGCCATCGTGCCGTTCTCGATTGTGACCGAGCCGTCGAGGGTGCCGTTGATGCAGAACGGGGCGACAAAGTAACCCCACTCGGCGACGCCGCCCGCACAGTTGCCGCCAGCCTGCTTCGTCCACACTTCGATCGCAAAGCCTTCGGTGTTGTTGGCTGCACCGAAGCTCGAACCGATCGTGTCGGTCCCGTCAATAATCGGGCTACCGCCACCAACGATGTCGAGGATGTCGGGGTTCACCTCGCAGAGCGAGAGCGACACGTTGACCCATTTGTTGATGTCGGCGTCCTTCTCGCTGATACAGAAATCGCCCCACGCATTCTTCTGGGTGTACTCCTCGCCGCTCTCGACCTCGGGCGCGAACCCGAGAGTGATGAACCCGGCCGTCACGATTGACGAGCAGAGTCCCACGACGGGGACGCCGCAGTCGTTGAGACGGGTGATTCGGATGACCCGGCCCTTCAATGAGTTGAGCATTTTGGTTGCCATTGCTGTTGCCTCCTACGGGCGGGTATTGGTTGAATTATGGGACTTTGAGGATGCCCGAATCGACAGCTACGACGCCGCAAGCGGTGCCGATGGCGTAGACCCGTTGGGCGATGATCGACACGTCGTTGACCGCAGTGCCTGGGGCCGTCGTCCCGTTGAGAGTTTCGACTGCACCCCGATGCGTCTTCCACGGGCCGGAGCCGTAGATCGTGGCGGGCGAGGTGCCGGTCAGCGGATTGGTTGCTGTGATCGCAACCCTCGAACCGAGCTGCGTTTTCATGACGCCACCGAAGGGCTTGAGAGCACCCTGGGAGATCAGCAGCGAGCCGAGCCAGGTGTTCATGAACAGTGTGCGTTCGTTGTTGGTGATCTGGGCTGTCGCTTCTTCGGCGGTGGCGAGTGCGATGAACGCCCGCTGAGCGGTGGTGTTGCCGTCGGCGGCAGGGGCCAGCCCGGCCATCGCCACGTCAGTCTTGTTTGCGATCAGGTAGGCGACGAGGTACTGCTCGAAACCCCATTGCTCAGCGGCGAGGAGTCGGGCCGTAGCGTTGGCCTCGTGCTGGGCGATGCTGCGGCTCCCCGCACCGATCGAGTCGGTGTCGTAAGTGTAGACAGCGAACGGGTCGGCGTAGCCCTGGATGTTGCAACCCGAGGCGGTCAGAGGATCTCGTGAGGGATCCACGCAGGCGTTGTATGTGAAGCCACTTTGGAAGCAGGCCGTCGTATCCCATGTCATCCCGAGGCCAGCGTGCTCGCCGTAGTCCTCGAAGTCGAACACGCTCAATCCGCCGAATGCTCGTGGTGCAGAGACCGGTGCCGTGGTCACGTCGTAGATATCTGGAACTCCAGCCATTGTTGCCTCTTTGATCTCGTGTTAGTTGAACCGAACCAAAGGACCGACGCAACCCCCAGGGGAGAAGGTTGCGTCGATCCTCAGAAACTTACTCAGGCTCCGACGAACTCAGGTCCGCCGGTCTGCCCGTCAACAACCGTCGAGACGGTGACGTTGCGTGCAGCAGGACCACGCTGGGCGGTCAGCATGAACTGCTCCGTCCAAGCCAACGTGAAGTCGTTGGTTGCGTTGAGCGTCGAGTCACGAACGACACCGAGGTCGATCGTGCCGCCGTCGCCTGCGACGTAGCCGCCTGCCGGGAACAGCAGGAAGGTGGTCGTCGTCGGCCATGCCGTGAGCGCTGTGCCGGTCGTGATCGGATCTTGTCCGGTCACGAACTGAGGACGCACACCGCGGATCGTGAAGAACCGGGTGATGTCCTCGTCGCTGACATCGAAGTATCCGATGCCTGCACGGGCTGCGAGGGTGGAGCGGATTGCTCCACGAACCCAGGTCGGGAAGACCGCTTCGAGCACTGCGTTCGGAGACATCGTGAAGGTGCTCCGGTAGTCAGCGACTTGAAGGTCTACGGCGCTCAGGATGTCGCCAGCGGCGTCGGTCGGGAGCGAGGTCACGGTGACCGCGGTTGCCCCGGCGACGATGGCTGCGAGATGAGCTGCCGACACACGGTGCATGTGGGCGGTCATCGCGAGGTCCGTCGTGCGGGCCAGCATCTCGGGGTAGCTCTTGTCCATGAAGTTGCCAGCCGTCAAGCACAGACCCTCGGCGATGAGCCGGTAGTCAGTCCAGGTCGGGCACGGAACTTGCAGGCAAGCCTTGACCGATGCGCCCGGCGTGATGTCGGTCGCCTCCGTCCAGGTCCACAGCGCCGAAGAAACATCGGACAAGCCGATGTAACTCGGGATGTTGATGCCACCGCGTGACACGCCCATCGTCGGGAGGTCGAGAAGACCGTCACGGCTTTCGATGCTGAACAGCTCGTACATGTTCTCCGACGGGGTGCAGAAGCCACCCGAAGCGACGAGGGACTGGGCATCTTTGCCACGGAGCGAGGAAGCGACGACCGCTTCCATGACCTGCGAGGCGGAGTCTCCACCGTCACGCACGAAGTGCTCTTCGGGGATTCCGGTGTCCACGGTTGCGACACCCACACGAGGCGAGTGGTCAGCGAGGCCACGGGAACGGGCAGCGAATGCTCGTGCCAGTCCCATGCGGTCGAGCTGCGAGCCGGAAGTGATTCCAGGGATGTCGGCAGCGGCAGTGATCGTTGTCATCTGCTTCGCTTCGGCAGCGGGAGGAGTCACGTCGCGAGTCGCCATGCGGCGAGCGGACGGTGCCTTCGGCTTGAGGCTGGCGGTGACCAACTCCAGCTCTTCGGCAACTTCGATCTCTTCGACGACTTCGGCGACGATCTCCTCGAAGACATCTTCTTCGGCGACTGGGCGAACCCGGTCACCGAGAGCAGCGCGCGCCTCGGAGTCGGCGTCAGCCTGCTCGGTGCGGGCAGCCTGCTCGGAGCGCACGGCATCGAGTGCCTCGGCGATCTCGGTCAGGTCGGCGACTGGTGCCGGGGTGTCGTTGTCGTACTTTGCGTCGAACTCTTCGATGATCGACGCTTCCATTGCGTCAAGCTCAGCATCGGTGATGCCGTCGAAGGATTCGGGAAGATTGGTGTCCATTTTGGGTGCCTCCTGGGCGGGGTGTATGAGATTGAGGAATCATCATGCGCCAGGGTCATACCCATGTTCGCACCGCTACCGGTCATACCGGTGGGGCGGATCAGTTGTAACTGTAGCAGACGTGTCAAGCCAGCGGGCGAATGGTGCCACCGACCGAGTGTGCGTAGCGTTGTGCTGCTGGCAGGGAAGTGAAACGGCGACCGGTCGAAACGTCATCTCGAAAGACTTCGTGGATCACTTGCGTCGAGGCAGCGCGTGCCTGCTGTGCGTCAAGCCTCACGGGCTGACCTCTCCGAACGGAGCCGCCTCATGCCATGAGCTGCTACTTGCCATGAATCCGGTTTGCCAGGGCAGCTCTCTGCTGCGCTGGGTGGCGTCCGATGCCGTATGCGACACGATCTCGATCTGCCATGATTTGCTCTCGTGTACGGCCTACTGAGAGGGCGATCCTGTCTGCTATTCGTAGGTCGATCGGGTCGAGGTCGGCGGCGCACACCGGGATCGAGGCGACCATCGCAAGAAGCTCACCCGAGGCGACCTGAGTCTTGACGAAACCGGGCACCGGAATCGAGGCCAGCCCGATCAGTCGTAAGCGTCCGTTGATCGACCTCCAGTCCCCAGAAACGTCGGTTGCCATCAGCGCCCGCAACATCTCAGGGCTGATGTCGGAGCGGATCGCACCGGCCATCCAGATACCGAAGCTGTCCTCGCCGCAACGCACGTCGGCACCGATCCAGCCGGTGTTGTCGTAGTGCTCTTTGGCGAGGTTGGCATTCGCTCTGATGTCGGCGTGACCGGAATCGACGGTGATGTTGCCGACGCCGATCTTCGAGCCGTCGGCCGTGATGATCTGGCCGGTGTGGAAGTGCTCGTAGTTGCCGGATGGGGCGCGAGGCGGAGGGGTGCAGGAATCGAAGCCGCGATGGCATGACGCCCAGAGAGCGACGTGGCCTCGGATGTATCCGTCGGACTCGACATCCATCGGCGTCGGGCCCACGAAGCCAGGGTCATCGAACCAGTGGAGCGGCGGTCGGACTGGCGCATTGATGAGGGCCACGTCTGCGGTCTGGAGGGTGTCGAGCGACATCGCTCCGGCGATGAGGCTGGCTTGGATCTGGTGGGCCTCGGCGAACGCCGGGAACGGGACGCCGGTCGCACCCATGATGCGGGCGGCGGAGATACGGATCTTCGGCATCGACATATCAATGCCGATTGTGCCGTCTTCGTTCTCGGTCGGGTCGGGCATCTCTTCGACGATCATCGAGCCTTCGATGTTGTCGAGGTCCACAGAGATTCCTTTGAGGTCGCCGCTGTCGATGAGCCTCTGGAGTCGGAGCACGTTGTCGTCGTCGGAGTCGATCGGCTCGGACACGCCGATGACCTGGTTGCCCTCACGGTAGATCTCGACGAACCGGCCGACGAGCTGTGCGCCGTCGTGGCCGTTGCCGGTCATGTCGGTCGCCATGAGCGGGAGCGGGAGATCTCGCCATGTGATCGCGCCTTCTTCGAAGAGTCGTTTGTCGCCTGTCTCGATGCCCTCGACGAGCAGAATCCATTTGGTTCGGCCGTCGAAGCTGTCGTCCGGTTCGAGGTCGTCGGCCACCGCCACGTCGTCGAGCGCGTCTTCCATGTCGTCGAGCGAGTCCTCCAGGAGAGCGTCATCTTCGGCGAGTGTGACCTTGTTGTCTTCGAGTGCGAGCCTCATACGGACAGCGTAGACCCATACGGGCCGATCGGAGGTGGACCGTCATGCTCGAACCCGGTGGGTGTCCCGGAACGCAAAGAGCGCCCCGACCCATGTTCCGGTCGGGGCGCTCGCTGACTGGCTGATCGACTCAGGCGACGATCTCGACGTTGCGGGAGAATCCGCCGTCGGTGCGGATGGAGCGGGCGGTGACGTTGCAGGCGTTGGCACCTCGGAGGTCGGCGTAGGCCGGTGCGAGGACCATGCCCTCGGCGTAGCCCTTCTTCGCCATCGTGGACTCACGCACCGGGAATGCCGTCACCCATTCGGTGATGTCGCTCGCCGGATCGTCGGAGGCGAGGATGCCCCAGACCATCCCGTATTTGCCGTCGATCAGCTTGGCGGCGACCAGGTTGCCGTCGAGATCGAAGAGCGCCGGGAACTCAGCGACTCCACCCCGGTCGGCGATGGCAGCGGCGAGGCGCTTCTTGGCTGCCATGCAGCCGGACGCCCATTGGCTGACGAAGCCGTCGGTGTCGCAGCGGTCGAAGCTGTCGGCGGCGTCCTGCTCATGCCGGGCGGCTTCGGATCGGAGGGTCGTGGAGGTTGTCATCGCATTCTCTTTTCTGGTCGGGTTCGAGGTTCGGGAGGCGAGGGGCATCAGAAGGGCCGGGTGGCCATCATGGCGGCGTAGTCGGCGGCGAGCTTGAGGCTGGCGTCGGTCTTCGTGGTGAAGGTTCCGGCCGGGCGGTCACCGTGACCGAAGGAGGCCCAGCAGCCGCCCGCCGTGATCTCGATTGCCTGGCCGATGTAGTTGCCGTTTGCGAGGACTCGGAACTCGGCCCACCGTCGGCCAGTCTCGGCGTCGGTGCCGGTCGTCGTGGAGGTCGAGATGGGGAAGGTTGTCGTGTCGGTCATGTCAATCATCTTATCCGACCCGAGTCGGGTCGTCAACCCTCAACCCGAAACTATTCTGGTGGAGCCTCTTCGGTCGCCGCCTCGATCGTCGTCCCATCCGGCCGAGTGTCGCCCACGAAAAACATTTGCATCACGCACCGACAATTCACGACCTCCTCCGCAGGGCCAGACGGATCGAGCGGGCGATCCATCGCCACACCACCCACGATGAACGACTCCTCCATCAACACAGTCTGCCCGTCAGCCTCGGCGTGGCTCTCACGAGTACGCGGCCCACCCGTCGCCAACCAAGACTTCTCCACAGGGCCGTAAGCGCCGAGCGCCCGAGCGCCATCCATGTCGCCACCATTGTATGCGCCCATCACCTCGGTGCGAGCGATCGCCTGTGCCCGGCCACGCGCATACCCAGTGATGTTCTCGACCTCCTTGCGGAGCTTCGGAATCTCGACGCCAGATGAGATCGACTGCTCGGCAGCAAATTGGACCTGCGACCAGATCGACGACGACGCACCAACGATCCGGTTGCTGGCCGTCATCACATAGTTCGCTGCGTTCACATTCACGACCTGGGTCCATGTCGCCAGCAGATCGACCGGCATCAACGGCGCACCCAACTGGGCACCAATCGAACCTTGCAAATACAGCGGCTTCACACCGAGCGCCAAGAACTCATCGACAGCTACCTGCCACTCGGCTGTCATCGCATCGAAAACAGCAGGGTCGCCCGCCGCCACCAAAGTCTCGACGTACATGTTGAGATGCTCCTCGGCGATCTTCGCTGCGGCGTCGCCCATCAGGCGGGCCGACTCGACCTCCCAAGAAACGATCCACTCCTCGAAGTCGGCTTCGGAGACGAAGCCATTCTCGTCAGCTTTGAGTGGTGGCGGAGTCGCCATCGTCAGACCATTACGTCAGCGCCGAGCGCCGCCGACAGCCGGATCAGATCGTGCTCGTGTTGGGCAGCCAGCAGGCCACGGCAGTATGCGTTCAATGTTGCGAGCAGAGCGTCTTCGTCGATACCCAAGTATTCGGCGACGACTCCGACCCGATCGAACGAGCCGGTGAGTAGCTGGTCGAGGTCGGCGTACACCGTCGGATCATATTGGAGATGCAATATGCGGGCATCGCCCTTCTTATCCACACCCTGTGGACCGTGCCCGGTCTTGCGGCCGATCGCTCCGAGGAGACGTTTGCCTGCCATCTCCATCGCCCGGTCCACGATGCCATCGCAAGCCATGATGACCGCCGAATCGAGCGCCGCAGAAACCTGGCTCGGCCTGCCGTCACGGGACGGTGCGGACCTAACTGGGCCAGATCCGGCTTCCGACTCCGTAGACGGCGAAATAGGGGCTGATGCGGGAGCCTGGATGTCGGCCACTGCGTCGGCGATCTCTTCGGCGAGGATGCCAGCTTTCGCCAGCATCGACGGTGCGAGCGCCGGAGCGCCCTTCGCAGCATCGAGCAGAACCCGTTGGCGGAACTCGTCCTCGTTCGGCTTGTCATCCTCGGTGAATCCAGTCTCCCGACGCAACGCCTGAGCAGATAGCTGGATGCGGTCGTACACCTCGACAGCCGAGCCTGACTTGTCGGGCGGAGAAGTCAGGTCGCTCGTGTCATACCAGACCATCGCAGCGTTCTCATCGAACCCCTCGGCACGCAGAGCAGGCTTCAACCATGCTTCGGTCAGAGCGTTGCAGACGATCTCAGCATTCGGCTCGATGTGTAGGGTGATCGCTGTCTCTTCGACCTGCCACGCCGTCCAATGATTCACACCGGACATGCCGGTCAACACCTCGGGCGGCATGTCGAGGCCGAGCGCCAGACGCTTGATCGCATCCTCCATCAGCTCGCGGACCTGGGCGTCGAACGGCGTCGAGAATGAGATGTGTTTGATCTTGTCGATGAACTCGCCGGGGATCGCGATCGGCAAAGGCACGACAGCAGCAGCGGACTGCCGATTCTTGATCGGCGTTGTCATGGCGTTCGTCAACTCTTCGACGAAATGGTCGAACCGATCCTGCTCGGTGGCAACGGTCGTCTCACCCTCGACCGGAGGCGGTGGCGGAAACTCTGTCTCCGACGGGATCGCAAGCAGACCGGCACCAGCGAGACGTGAGCGGCCCGACGCTGTAATGTGATCGGTGAGCAGCTCGATGATCTCCAATACGGGGAGCACGGCCCGGACCGGGGCGTCCGGCTGCCACGGCTTACGAGGATGCTTACGCCACACTTTGACGATCAGCGAGTTCGGGTGTACCGGTCGCCAGGCGTCGCTTTTGTTGCCGTCTCCGATACGGAGGAAAATCTTTTGGTTGGTCGTGCCCTCAAACTTCAGGGCATCCTGCGGCAGCACCTGCCACGTCTCATACGAATCGGAGTTCGGATCTCCGAGCCTCGGCTCCGCAACAAGCCAGCCGAACCCGGCGATCGAAAGATGCGAACCGAACTCGCCCAACAGTTGCCCCTGGCCGGAAGCTCCGCCCGCGATCTGCTCGACCAGCTCAATCGCACGCCGCTGCGATGGCGTCACCTCGTCGCTCTCCACGTCGATCGCTGTCGGCTCGTCGCCGACCTGCCTGGGCGGAGCAGCAGCAGTCAGGTTCACTCTCGACATCGCATTCGAACACCAGCCGACACCGAAACGGAACTCGCCAACCCGGTCATAGTAGCCCCAGGCACGCTCCTGCCATTCGAGCATCATGCCCGAAGACGTGTACGGGCGGGAGATATCGGCGGAGGCGATTACCTCGGCGGCAGCGACCAGCGAATACCGGTGCGGCGTAGAACGTGCGGGTGAGCGATCAGCCATGACTGTCAGGGTACTCCTGTGAGGGGTGTTGATCTTGGGATCGGCGTCGGACCTCGGCAGCGACAATCAGTTCTGCTTCTTCGATGACAGCATGATCGGTTCGTTCCCGCTCGGCGAGCAGGTCACTTTTGGTGACGTATGTGTTGCGGGCAAGCTTTACGAGAAGCCACGGCACCACGATGCAGAGAGCCGCGATCCTTCTCCACATCATCAGCGCTCTCGACGCTCCGACCAGACAAGCACGGCGAGACAGAAAGCGAGAATACTGACGCCCAACAAAACCATTTGCATGTCGGTCCAGGTCAGCGGATCGCTCACCGGTCGAGCCGATCCTCAATCGTCTGCCCGAGTCCGGCGGCGAGCGAACCGGCGAGCGCCAACATGATGACTTGGGCGGCGAGCTGATCCTGATGGACGAGCGCCAGCCATACGAGCGGGATGCTCGACCAGAACGAGATGCACCACGGGCACGAGATCAGGTAAGCGAGTTGCGACTCCTCACCGACCTTGCCGATCAGCCATTCGCGGGCCGGACGGCTCAGCTCGTCGAGCGCCAAGAAGCGGGCGACACGCCAGCAGGCGAGAAGCAGGACGACGACGAAGAGAGCGGACATAGGTCGAGTCTACGTCAGAAGTTTCGGTCGCCGAATGACCTCGCCACTCGGCCGACGCTGCGAGGCTGCACTTCTTCGAGCAGAGTACGGACACAATGGACGAGAGCGTCGAGCCGGTCAGGGGACTTCGACTCGTTCGGAACCCACTCGGTCATCTGGTCTTCGAGCTTCGGTAAGAAACCGGCGTGGTGTATCCAGCCCTTTGCGTAGAGCGCCGAGACAGGTTCAGCTCGTGCCTGCTTCGACTCTTTGGCGGTGATCTTCTTGACGACGACCGACGGGTCAACGGCGTGGATCGTTGAGCGGACCATGTCGCCGCCCTGGTTCTTCTCGACGTAGATGGCTTGGGCGTCCCAGCGGCGAGCGGCGGCGACGACGGCGGCTCCCCATTGTTCGGGTGTACCGGCGAGCGACTCGTCAGCGAGAATCACGGCGTGGTCCCTGCCCGCTTTCGCTCCGGTCGGCGAGGTGCCGACGACGATGCCGCATTCGGCTGTCTCGCCGGGAGGGTCAACGGCGACGATCGTCCGCCACATGCGTCCGTCGGGCTTCGGTGCCTCGATGCCGTGCGCCATCATCCCGTCCCTCAGCGACACGTCCGGTTGCGTGGCGTCCCATACGGAGAAGCGGGAGGCGTCCATCGTCGCCATGATCCAAAGAGCGCCATCGACGTGGTCCAAGTATTCGGCGTGGAGTTCTTGCTGGCCGAGTCGGGTGCCCTCGTATCTGCCGAGGACAACCTGAATGAATGCGGGCGCGAGGTTGCCGAGGTTCTCGTAGGTTGAGCCGGTCGTGGTGACGGTCCTCGCTTCCGCTTCGATCGCTTTCATCCAAGCCACCCGTTTCGGGGTGCCGGTGATAATCAGTTTCGGCTTGCCGAGCCGAAGGCCGAGGCGGGCCATGTCGATCACCTCGCCGCCCGAGTCCATCGAGGCTGGTTCGTCAACCCATACGACCTCGTGCTGTGGGCCTCGGAGCCGGTCGGGTTCCTCGCCGGAGAACAGGGTGAGTCGTGCGCCGGTCGATTCCCAAGTCAGTCGCCGCTTCGACGGCTCGTACTTCGGGCGGTCCCACGGAGGGCAGACAGCGAGTATCCCTGATTCGCCTTCTACAAGCACATCCCGTGCGTCGCCCGACGTTGGGGCGACCGCTGCGAGCAAGCCTGTACGGGAGCTGTGAGCGAGATCTCGTATCGTTTCGGAGCCGGTGCGTGTCTTCCCGTACCCTCGTCCGGCCCGGTTCATCCAGACATCCCAATTGCCGGGCGGGATCGCCTGCTCCGGTCGCTGCCAGAAAGACCAGTCGTAGGCCAGCTCGGCTGCCTCGTCGTCGTCGAGCTGAGCGAAGAGTTCCGAAAGCTTGCCCGCTCGGGCGAGCCGGTCGGCACGAGACTCGGTCACTGGGCGTCCAGCGATCGCCCCATGACCCGAAGGATCACTTCGGCGGGTGTCTCGTTCTTCGCCTCAGCGAACTCTCGGAGCTTCCGGTCGTGTTCGATCGGTAGCCGAAGCGAGATCGAGTCACCCTTGGTCTTGGGTCTGGACATGCCGCATACCGTACACGGGAAGATGCCGTGTACCGTATGCGTTATTCGGCGAGCCGCAGCGGCGGGATCTCGCCGACCGGGGTGTCCACCAACGTCGCCTCGATCGCAGCAGCCTTCGACCGAGCAGAGTTCGCAGCGATCTCCGTCACCGACACCGCCAACAACGCATTCACCTCGACCGAGCGAGAAGCGCCCGAAGCGCTGATGAGCAGCTCGGTCGCTTTCAACCGATGCTGATGAGGGATCGTATCGAAGTTCTCCATGCTGGCGTAATGAATCAACGTCTGCGTAGCAAGGCCAAGCGCCATCGCCATCTGATGCTGAGCGCGCTTGACGAGAGCGCCGTGAGCAACGTCGATCGCCGACTGCACCGACGCCCGCTTCACATACCGAGAGACAGCCGAGTTCGACACGCCGAGCGAATCAGCAATCTGCCGGTCGCTGATACCGGCCAGCTTCATCTGGATGATCCGCTCCTTGTGCTCGTCGAGCATCGAGGGCTGTTCAATCGGTTCAGGCTTCTTGGGCATGTGTGGCTTTCTGTGGACATTGGTGGAGGCGGGCTTCGGTGGTGTGCGCTATGAGGGTGTTGGCGATTGTGGTGGTGTGGGCGGGTGGGCCACAGGTGGTGCGGTTGTGGTTGGTGTTCATTGTTGTCGGCCGTGTGAGAGTAGGCGGAGTATTTCGTTGAAGTCGTCGGGTGTCCAGAGTCGGTATTCGATGTGGCCTTCGCTGTTGGTGGCGCATGTTTCGAGGGTGGTTCGCCAGACGGCTTGTTCGGGTGACAGTTTGTTTGGTGGGATCTTGATTTCTGCGACGATGATCTTTCCGGTGTGGTGGATGAGGGTGAGGTCGGGCCAGCCGACGCCTTCATATTTCCAGCCGGTCGCCCATCCTTGTTTGGTTCGCATTGGGCGGTGGCCGACGGTGCGCCATCCGAAGATGGTGGCAGTGTCTACGACTTGTCGCTCGAACTCGGCTTCGTTCATACCGGCACCGTACCCGACTCCGGTCGTCGTTTCGGGTTCGGGGTGTGCCGGAGGGATCAGTTCTCAGGCTGTTCTGCGGCGCTGTCGGCGGTGCTGACGATGTGGGTGGGCCGATGGACCCGAATGTCTGCCAGCTCGCTCAGGACGGCTCGGCGGCTGGCGGCGTCGATCTCGGCTGAATGGATCGCTTCATAGTAGAGCCAGCGGATGCCAGCGAATGCGGGCAGGCCGATTATGGATGCGATCAGAATGGCGTCGAGCATCAGGTTCGGCTTCCTGTAGGTGGGGCTGGTTCGCTCCGATGAATCCACCAAGTCTCAATGAGGGAACAGACGGACCCCGACGGACCTTGCGGCGACCGTTCTCGGCTTGATGGATTCATCGCAACGCTCGGCCGTCAGAGCCGAGGTCGCTTCGTGTCTAATGGGATGGGAGAGGATCAGAGCTCATGACTCGGGCTGGCCTATCGGCTGGGCAGATGCCTTGATGGATCGTCATGGCGGCGATCCATCTGCCGCAGCGTGAGCATTGGGTCAGCGTCACGGTCATTCCGTGAGGAACGAGTCGGCTACGGCTTGCCAATCGACACGCCACATGCTGCCGACATCGTAGATGAACATGCGCCACAGGTCGGTCGGCGGCCAGTCGTGCTCGTATGGGAACAGGATCATCTCGACCTGCTCCATCACGAACGCTTCGATGGCGTCACCGGCAGACCAGCGCAGCTTGCCAGCGACCAGCTCCAAGCATTGCTGGTACAGTCCCTCGTCGTTGGAGAGATGGAGCGCAGCCGCCCACGTCTCCCGGTTGACCCATCCGTTGTACTCGTCGGGGTTCGTGATTGCTGTCTGTATCTCGCTCACGACTGCTCCTCGAAGATGTCGATGGTGATCTCGCCGTCCGTCGTCATGATGACGAGCTTGCGAGGATTGGAAAGATCCACGTCGGTGACTTGATGGCAGCTGAACGTGCCGTGACGGAACTTTCCGTCGGAGTCGGTCCAAGCGCCAGCGTGCATCGGGCCGGAGTTGAGCGTGCCGCCGAAGTATGTCTCGCCGTCGGCTGGGCCACCGATTCGTTCCCAACGGCTCACCTCTGTCGAAAGTAGTCTGTACGACGCTCGGTTCTCCTCGACGCAACGAGCCGACAAGCCGACGAAAGTGCCAGGCCTGATTTCGGATTCGATCTGATTTCTCATTTGATTGTCCTTCTGGTCGGTGGAGCGGTCGCTCCGATGATCTCCCGAGCCTGTGGCGAACTCGGGAGATCATCGCAGCGCCTCGGCGGGAGCCGAGGGCCACGGGGGATCAGTTAATCATCGACTGGATGCGGGAGATCTGCTTCTGCCGGGCATCGTTGGCGGAGCGGGCGAGGTCGTTGCCCCGACCGCTCCAGCGATCGTCGGCACCCTCGACGGCGAGGCTGACGAGCACGCTCATCATTTCCAGCTTGATCTCGGCGGCGGAGATGCCACGGTCCGGTGCGTCGATCATCGACTTGGCGACCGAGCTGAAACGGCGGTAGAGGGTGGCGCAGGCTTTTGCTTCGGCCATCGAGACGGCGATCTCAGCGGCTTCCTCGACCGAGGTGAGGGGCATAGCCTTGAGGCGATCGAGGTGGACGGAGTAGCCGTTCATATTCTCGTCGCACTTGGCGGCGATCTCGGTAGCGAGGCGGGAGGGAGTTGTCGTAGTAGTCATACCCTCACTCTATCCGACCCGAGTCGGGTCGTCAACCCCTCGCCCGAAACTATTCTGGAATCCCCAACCGACGAGTCCCCATCATGCGTCCTCCTCGTAGGCGCTCGGGCCGAGGTTCATCCAGTCCAGAGCATGATTGGCGAGGGCCACATGATCGGTCACCCCTGGCTTGACCATCGAGTCGGCGATGGCGCGCCACTGGATAGACGGGATCGCATAATCGGACGGCTTGATCGAGGGACAGTCCACGGCGGTCAGGTCGATGCCGAAGCACTCGAAGGTAAACACGATGCCGTCCACCCAGTTCTCTATTGCCCCGGTACAGATGTGCATCATCTGCTCATCGGTGAGTCGGAGGCGCGTCTGGCTGCTCACGCCGTTGCCGACTTCCGGTCAGAGCCAGTCCGGCCAGGCGAATCGAAAGCAACAATGTCGGCTGGGTCGATCAGGTACGACCCACCAACCTTCGTCGTCGGCAGCAGACCGGACGAGATCCACCGAGAGACAGAAGACGTGCCAGCGTCGAGCCGGGCGGCGACCTCGGCCACCGACAGATGACCGGGCGGACGGGCTTGCGCCGACAGCCTCGCCTTGACTCCTTCAGTAGCCACGAGGTAACGCACAACACGACCATGCTCCACCTGGGCCTCGGACGGTAGGGAGCCGTTGTTGATGGCCTTGTGAACTGCCTGGCGTGACACGCCGAGGCGGTCGGCCGTTTCGGCAACCGTCATGTAACTCATTTCGTTTCTCCTATGGTTTGGTTGTTCGGATCTTGGTAGGTGTTGCAGGCTTCGCAGGTCGAGCCGACAAACACACGCTCGTTGCAATCGCCCGAGCGGCAAGCAGAGAATCTGGTTGGCTGTTCGCCTCGGCCGTGAGTGACCGTGGCGTGGACTCTCTTCTCGATCACGTCGCCGAGGTCGAGCCGACAAAACTGGCAGACAGTCTTGCCGGGGTGAGCCGAGTGGCTCTTGTCGTCACACTTCGAGCAGACCGACCGAGCGCCAGAATGCCAGAAGCCTCGGTCGCTCATGTGGCCGACCATCGGGCGGGTATGGCGGAAGGCGCTCATCGAGGAATCGTATGGGTTGGGTAAGGCTCGGCTTCATTGTCCTCGCCGTCGTCGATGTTGCACGACTCTCCTGAGGAGTCGTAGTCCACGAGGTCGTCGTGATACCAGATGCCCAATGATCCTTTCGGGCGGGCCCACCTCGTATCGAGGGTGATCTGGCGTTCGCAATGCACACAGTGGTTCTTCGTGTCTGCTCGGTTGGTGGTCATGGTGCTGGCCTTTCTGGTGCGTGATGGGGTGTGGCGACGTTGGAGACGCATGAGGTGCGCCCGGTTGTTTCATGTCGCCACGTCCGGTCGGTGTTTTTCGCCTGATGGATCAACAGGTGACAGTGTGCGCATCTCACGGCGTCTCCACCGTCACCGGGGGCGGATCACCTTTGCTGCGTGAAGCGACAAGACGGATCGACGGCCGATCAGGTCGGGTTAGGTCGATTTCGTAGACATCGAACGGCGTCCAGTCGGTCCGGCTGGCTTCCGCCAGAGTGTCGGCAAGCGTCTTTGTGGAGTGGTGGCGGTAGTGGCTGGTAGTCAAGTAAACACGGTCGTTGCTCATGTCGCCACCGTCACCGGATAGGCGACACCGCCAGGCACGAGCGTGCCAGCCACGGTGTCCGAGATGTCAGATGGCTTTGTCTCGATGCTCGGGTCATCGCAGTACGCCTGGTCGTAGTAGTACCATGCGCCCTCGTCCCCTATCTCGATCGACGGCACCCAATCCCACGATTGATCGTCCTCACCGTGGACGGGTACGGGTGTCCCGAGTGCAAGCCGACCGTGAACGGTTAACGGTTGCCCCCGTGTCCACACCAGACGTTCGCTGACAACCTCAACGATGGGCGGATAGCCCAGACCAAGACATGTCGGCTCACCGTCGTCGCCCTCACAAACCATTGTCGCTTCGGTCCCTCGCTCGTAATGGTCGGGGTCGCCATATAGCCAGCCTTCACCGACGCACCATTCGCACTCGATCGGGCCTGCCAGCCACGTGATCGTCGGCGGCAAGTTGTGCGGATCACGAACGACGGTGACGACAGGGAACATGTTGCGGGCCACGCCTTCCGGTAGTACAACCTGCTGGACCCTCTGGTCTGTCGTCATCATTGCTCGCTCGTTTCCGTAGGATGACCAGGGCTTGTCTCCCGAGATGCAATATGCACAACGTTCTGCGCCTTGAAGGCTCGGATCTTCGCCGCCCGGCGAGCCCTTTCGTGTGCTTCCATCATCGCTGCAACCTCGTCACGGTCAAAGTGTGGCATATGTTCGGCCATCAACGCGACAGCTTCGGCGTACTTGCTGGTCATCGTGCGCTCTTGCCTTTCGATCGGATGTGACCAGCGGCGTTTCGGTAGCCGTCTGAGATCCCCTCGTATCGCTGGACGTTGTCCGAGTTGCGGCCTCGCGCTCGCTCAGCCTCGG
>Ga0209390_10000074_pt1 | contig 157524 bp, 135 predicted proteins | sample BON01_FD_187212 | JGI IMG/M metagenome (GOLD analysis project Ga0209390, IMG submission 187212) | Freshwater microbial communities from Lake Bonney liftoff mats and glacier meltwater in Antarctica - BON-01 (SPAdes) (version 2) | ecosystem: Environmental > Aquatic > Freshwater > Ice > Glacier... | reverse complement strand
ATTACTTCAGTACTACTGCAAGTCGGACAATTTACAGCCTTATCCCATCTTTTATCTTCCAAATATTTAATGCAAGATTTTTGATTTGGAAACTTTTTAATTAATTTCAATAAATCCATTTTTTACTCACAAAAATAAAATAGCAAAACGCACTGTATTTGCGTTATCCCATTTAATGGGTAATTACCCATTGTTAAGACATCACAGCCTGCTGCTCGTAAATCATCCATTGTTTCATAAATTTCATGTTCTGTTTCTCCTAATCCAAGCATAATTCCTGATTTGGTTTTCATTCCTGCCTGTTTCAATCTTTTTAAAACCTCGAGGCTTCTATCATATTTTGCTTGGACACGAACTTGTTTGGTTAGCCTTCGAACGGTTTCCGTATTATGAGAAACCATGTCGGGATGTGCATCTATAATGCGTTGCAGGTTGACCCAACTGCCCATAAAATCAGGAATAAGCGTTTCAAATTTTGTTTGTGGACTCATTCTTCGGATCGCATTAATCGTTTCCACCCAAATAATTGAGCCGCCATCTTTTAAATCATCGCGGTTAACCGAGGTAATTACACAATGTTTTATATTCATCAATCGCACTGACTCTGCTACACGCTCAGGTTCTTTTACATCAACTGGCAATGGACGGCCGGTTGCAACAGCACAAAATCCGCAGGAGCGGGTACATATATTTCCGAGGATCATAAAAGTTGCAGTACCCGCTCCCCAACATTCACCCATATTAGGACATCTGCCGCTTTCGCAAATGGTATGCAATTTATTTACGGATACGATCTCTCTTACCTTTTTATATTCCTCTCCCGCTGGTAATTTTACTGTCAACCAATCTGGCTTTCGTTTAAACCTTGGCTCTTCTGCCATTTCAATGTTATTGTTTGACATTTTTTTAATTTAAAGTTTTAATATTAGAAAGGTAGTTTTCAAAGTCGGTTTATTTTAAGACTAACTTTGAACTTTCAACTATTTAACTGATTTTATACGGTTTCCGTAATTACTTTTTCTACTTCAGGAAGCATTCTTCTTAGTAAATTTTCAACACCTTGTTTTAAAGTTGTACTTGTAGAAGGGCATCCGTGGCAAGAGCCTTTGAGTGTTACAGTTACAGTTCCGTTTTCAAAAGATTTGAAATGAATGGCACCACCATCACCTTCTACTGCAGGGCGGATGTACTCGTCAAGAAGTGAAATTATTTTTTGTTCGATATCCCCAGAAATATTTACCGGCACTTCAGCTTCTTCTGTAATAAAATCACCAGTAAGAAGAGGTTCCTTTTGGGCAAGCTTTGTTTTAATTAGCTCCTTAATTTCGGGAATAATTTCGTACCATTCGTAGCTTTCATCCTTCGTAATAGTTATAAAATTGGAAGTAATAAAAACTCCATTGACGAAAGGAAATTCAAATAATTTTTTTGCAAGAGGAGAAACCTCTGCTTTTTCTTTTGTGCGAAATTCAATGCTCTTGCCTTCTTCTTCAATTAATAAGAAGTTTAGTACAAATTTCATTGTAACGGGATTAGGTGTTATTTCGGCATAAATAGAGATTAGTTCGTTCATTTTTTTATATTTATTTAAGCAGTTATCAAAAACTGGTTGGGCATAATTATGTTTATCCTATAGCTATCGGATTTACCATTTAACATCCGCCACTTTTGCTATTGGAACTTTTGCATTTTGTATGGATACCTGTTGCGCCACCTTACTTGCCATTTCCATATATGCAATCGCTTGGGGTGTATTGTCTTGCATTACAGCCGGACGGCCTGCGTCACCGGCTTCACAAATACTTTGTACCAATGGTATTTCCCCTAATAAAGTAACTCCTAATTCTTCTGCAAGATTTTTTGCTCCGTCTTTGCCAAAAATATAATATTTATTATCCGGTTGGTCTGGCGGACTGAAATAAGACATGTTTTCTACAATGCCTAAAACAGGGACATTTATTGCCGGCAACTGAAACATTCCAACACCCTTTTTCGCATCAGCCAACGCCACAAGTTGAGGCGTACTGACAATCACAACCCCTGTTAACGGAACGGCACCAACCAATGTTAAGTGTATGTCACCGGTTCCGGGAGGTAAATCAATAATCATATAATCCAATTCCCCCCAATCAGCATCCTGAAACATTTGCACTACAGCTTTTGAAGCCATTGGTCCACGCCATACTATGGCTTGAGATGTATCTGCAAAAAAACCAATGGATAATAATTTTACTCCATAACTTTCAACGGGGATTATTTTGATTTTACCATCAATCTCTCTCGTCATTGGCCTTGCCTGCATTACATCAAACATAATTGTTTGTGAGGGGCCATAAATGTCGGCATCAACCAAACCAACCGATGCACCTAACTTTACCAAAGCCAAAGCCAGGTTAGATGCCACTGTTGATTTTCCAACACCACCTTTACCTGAGGCAACTCCAATAATATTTTTTACGTTTGGCAACATTGGGCCACTGCCTTTACTCGATGTTACATTGGATGTCATTTTCACATTTACATTCGCTTCTTCACCTATATGCTCTAAAATTGCATTTACACAATTCTTGTGAATCAGCTCTTTCATTGGGCAGGCAGGCGTTGTAAGTACTACGGTAAAACTTACGTTTTTACCATCGACCTCTAACTCCTGTATCATACCAAGCGTTACCAAATCCTTTTTCAAATCAGGATCTTCTACATTTTTTAATGCTTCTAAAACTTGCTCTTTTGTAATATTCATTTTTACCCTTCTTGTTGTGTATTTTTTTACTTCTAAAAACTAATCATCTACTTTATTTGTATACCATTTCACATCCTAACTAGGAATTAAAACTTTAATTTTATTCAGATTTTTATTCAATGCAATCTGACAAGATAATCGTGAATTTTCAAAAATTACAGGCAGCGTTTCGAGCAGTGAAATCTCATCATATGTTTGTTCATCCAAAGTCGGGAAACTCTCCAACACCCTTATATGACAAGTTGCGCACAAAGCAATTCCGAAGCAAGTTCCATGAATTTGTTCATAATGATTTGCTTTTAAAAACTCCATCAGACTTAAACCACTATCATTTGGGACTTCAATATTTATCTCTCCTGCACTATTAACAACAGTTACCGTTATATTATTTTCCATTTTTATTTTTAAAAAGCATTTACACCGCTTATCGTAGTGTATTTCATCGTGTATTTTGTTCCGGGGTTGATGTACTTATGAGCACTCTGCGCCATTATTGCCGCTTCGTGAAAACCACACAAAATCAACTTCAATTTATTTTTATAGGTGCTAATGTCTCCGATGGCATAAATACCTAGCTCATTGGTGGAATAATCTTCGATGTTTACTTCGATGGCGTGTTTATCAATATTTAATCCCCAATTTGCTATCGGTCCTAACTTAGGGTTCAATCCAAAAAGAGGTATTAAATAGTCAACATCAATTTTTTGGGTTTCATTGGTTTTAGTATTTAATACGATTACTTTTTCTAACATTAGGTTGCCTTGCACCTCTGTAAGATTAGAATGTAGCAATACTTTAATTTGTTTTTCTTCCGCAAGTTTTAATACTTGATTTACACTGTGGGGGCTTCCTCTAAATGATTCACTACGATGTACAAGCGTTAGTTCTGATGCAATATCAGAAAGATGTATTGCCCAATCTAAGGCACTGTCTCCACCTCCGGCAAGCACAACTTTTTTATTTCTATATTTTTCCGGATCGGGTATCATATAACTTACACCCTTGTCATTTTCAAAATAATCCAGTCCAACTATTTGCGGCTTGCGGGGTTCAAAGCATCCTAATCCACCTGCTATAACAACCACTTGTGCGTGTATTTTTGTTCCAAGATGGGTAGTAATAATAAAATCTCTTTCTCCGATTTTATTTAATGATTCCACACGTTCACCAAATGTAAATGTGGGTTTAAATGGCTCGGCTTGTTTTAATAAATTATCAATTAATTCATGTGCTAGTATGGTCGGGAAACCGGGTATGTCATAAATTGGTTTTTTAGGATATATTTCACTAAGCTGTCCGCCAGCATGAGGTAAATAATCTATTAAATGACATCTCAATTTTAATAAACCTGCTTCAAAAATTGCAAATAACCCTACTGGTCCTGCACCAATAATAGCGATGTCCGTTGTTATCATATTTTCATTTTATATTCCATTTAAGATAAAAGTATCTCTAAAACCATTTCTACAAAACAAATTTACACAATAGTTTTAATCTATACTAAAAAGTGCGTATTAATTTACACAAAAAGGTATTGATAATGTAATTAGGGTTAAAATGGAATACTAGCAGGGGTTAATAGACTTTATTAACAAGTGAGTATTTTATCGTAGTTGTCCAGGTATTACTTGAACTTAGGACTCATTAATCTTATCTTCAATGAAAGTAATATTTCCTGTTATACTTAAGTTCAAGTAGTGAGTGCAAAAAAAACAAGCTGAATTTTTATAAATGTTAATTAAACTAACGTACCAAATACCGGGCACAACTAATAACCATTCCAACAAACTAGTTTGCTGAATTATATTTTTAATACTTTCTAGGAATTTCATTTCAGTGTTAAATTTCTTAAATATTATCCCAAAATTGGTAGTTTGTGTTACTCAATTTGGCTGAACAAAACTAAAGAGGGTTCGGGTAATGAAGAAAACGAATTGTAAAACCTTTTACTTACAATGGTATTGCTCGATTTGAATAAAATCAAAGGTCATGGATAAAAAAACCACTAAATATGCAATTTATAATCGCATTTTTCATTTACTTCCCTTACCATAACCATTCTATCATCACCCACAGAAACCAAATAATTATTATAAGTACTCCAAACTAATTTGTTTACCGAGTGTGTATGTGCGTCAAGATTTTCTTTAATGATGCGTTTTAGTAATTGAAAAGTTTTTGCATCCCAAATTTTTAAGGTTTTATCACGGCTGGCAGTGGCAAACAATGTAGCATCAGGGTTAAATACTATATCGTAAATAGCCCAATTATGTGCAGGAATTGACTTTACTAATTCATAATTTATTACTTGCCAAATATTTAAATGCGCATCTCTTCCGCCGGATAAAAGAAATTTACCATCAGGGCTGTATCGAACAACATTTGCTGCTAATTCGTGTGCAATAAAATCTTTTTTATGATCCAATGTGTGTAGATCAAATATAAGGATGTTACAATCCCCTAATGCAACCGCTATTTCGGAAGTGCTGTAATTAAAATCAATGCTGCGCACTTTTTCCTTTGATAGTTTTTTCATTTTAATCAATGACAAAGTATCTAGGGAACAAACGGCAAAGTTACCATCGCCACCAGCTGTATAAAAGCAATTGGTTTTTAATGAATATTTTATATCAAAAACTGGTGCTCGATGGTGTTGCAGCATTTTGATTTCTTCTTTTTTCTCTAAATCAAGTATGTGAATACTTCCTGTAGTTGTTCCTGCAAGCAATATGTTTTTTTCAGGAATATGACAAATTGTATAAATGGGAGCTGGCAAAGTTGCTGCAAATTTTTCGGCATGCAGGGTTTCTAAATTCCAAAGAGCAATAAAGCGATCACTACCCCCTGTATAAACAGTATGTTCAGATATGCCTTTATCCATCGCATATAAACAGCCGCTGTGTCCGGTAAGTGTTGCGATGTGTTTTACATCAAGACTTATTTCTTGTGTTGTCTCCATTTATTTTATAGTTCGCCTAAAAAAACTAATTTTTAGAGGTGCCATTTAATAATACTATGTCGAAAAATTACTTTTGCTTCACAAAATTAATAACCCCACCTTTTAAGATATGTTCAACTTGTCTCTCACTGATGTTGTAAGTAAGTGAAATTTCAATGTTTTTTCCAATTATAATAGCTGTTACTGAATCTCTGTTTTTGATGGCGGTCCTTAAGCCTTCTATCCGTAAAACATCTCCTTGTTCTAGTTTGTCCCAGTCAGCGGCGTTTTTAAACTCGAAAGGAATCATACCAAAATTGATCAGATTCTGCCAACCGATACGAGCATAAGATTTCGCAATAGCAAACTTTTGTCCAAGATATCTAGGGGATAATGCCGCGTGTTCTCTACTTGAACCTTGTGCGTAATTTTCGCCTGCTATAACACAAAATCCTGTATGTGTTTTTTGATTTTGAATGGCACGATCATAGAAACTTTTGTCAATGGCATAATAAGCATATTTACTTAGCTCCGGAATATTTGAACGTAAAGGCAGTACATCAGCACCCGCTTTCAGTATTCCATCTGTTGAGATATCATCTCCCATTTTTAATAGGATAGGGATTTCTAGTTCATCCGGAAGTGCTTCAAAGTCGGGAAGGGTTTTAATGTTTGGTCCCTTCACCAATTCAGGAGATGCTTCTGTTGGAGCAATCAGCAGCTTTTTATTTATCTTGATTTGTGCTGGTTCTTTCCATTTTGGATACGTAATATTCATTAAAGACACGAGATCTCGGGGATCTATAATTTTTCCAGTAATTGCGGCAGCCATCGCCGTTTCTGGACTGCATAAGTATACTTGGTCATCAAGTGTTCCCGAACGTCCTGGGAAATTACGTGGCATCGTTCGGATACTAATCGTATTGGTAGCAGGAGCTTGTCCCATACCGATACATCCCATACAACCCGATTGATGTAAGCGCGCGCCAGCAGCAATCAACGGTCCAAGAGCACCCATTTCTGTTAAATTCTCTAACACTTGGCGAGATGAAGGATTGATATCCAAAGAAACATCAGGAGAAATAACTTGGCCTTTTACAATTTGAGAGGCGATCCAAAAATCACGTAATCCGGGATTTGCAGAAGAACCAATAACAACTTGTTGTATTTTTAATCCGCTAACTTCTCTTACTGGAACAACATTTCCTGGACTGCCAGGAAGTGCAATTAAAGGTTCTAGTGTAGCTAGGTCTATTTCAATAGTAAGATCATATGTTGCACCCTCATCGGCTTCTAATTTTATCCATTCGTCTTCCCTTCCTTCTTGCATGAGAAATTCGCAAGTGATTTCATCGGATGGAAACACTGAAGTTGTAGCACCTGTCTCTGTTCCCATATTAGCGATAACATGGCGATCCCAAGCACTCAGAGATTTCAGACCAGGCCCATAATATTCTAAAATATATCCACGTCCTCCGGTCACATCATACCTGCGAAGCATTTCTAAAATTACATCTTTAGCACTTACCCAGTCGGGTAACTTCCCAATGAGTTTGATACCCATCACTTTTGGCATTTTAACAAAATACGGTTCACCTGCTGAAGCGAGCGCTACATCCAATCCACCAGTACCGATGGCAAGCATTCCAATACTACCACCAGCAGGAGTATGGCTGTCTGAACCCAATAGCGTTTTACCCGGTCTACCAAACTGCTCCATGTGTACTACATGACTAATTCCGTTTCCTGACCTACTAAACCAGAATCCAAAACGTGCCGCTGCCGACTGTAGAAATAGGTGGTCATCCATATTCTTATAATCCGTTTGAAGCAAATTATGATCTACATATTGTACTGCAACCTCTGGTTTGATTTTATTCAAATTAAAGGCTTTCAATTCCAGCATAACTAATGTACCAGTGGCATCTTGCAACAATACCTGGTCAATTTTTAACCCGATTTCGGTTCCGGGAATCATCTCACCAGAAATAAGATGAGAACTGATCAATTTTTGACTAACATTTTGTTTTTCCATTGTTTATGGTTTTATAATCTTTAAAATTAGGTCCACACTTTGCATCCTTCAGTGCAATTTGTACAAATATCAATTTCGGAACGCGAACTAAGAACAGCGGCTCTGAAGTTGTTGTATTGAGGGCTTTGCCATACTTCTCTGAATGAAGTTACTTTAGCATCCCCCAATTCATGTTTGGCATCTTTATCAAAACAACAAGGCACCACTAATCCATCCCATGTAATAACACTTGAATGCCAAAGTTTCCAACAATGATTAAGCATTTTGTTTTTTATGTCATACGTTCCATTACTTTTCTTTTTGTATCTGGAATATTTTTCATTTGTTGGCATTAGTTTGTTACCATTTACATAATCGTAAAGTTGTGCCGTTTTAAAACGCACTTCATCTACACCCAATTCTTTTCCCAATACTTTTATATCGTTCATTTGATGTTCATTGGGCTTCACTACCAAAAACTGAAAAATAATATGTGGTGTTTTGGATTTCAGTTCTTTTTTCCATCTAATAATATTTTTTGTGCCTTCAATTACCTTTTTTAAACTTCCACCTATACGATATTGCTCGTACGTTTCCTGTGTTGTACCATCAATGGAAATAATCAATCTATTCAATCCACTTTCAATTGTTTTTCGTGCATTTGCATCATTCAAATAATGAGCATTGGTTGATGTTGCTGTATAAATATTTTTTGATGATGCGTAACTTACCATCTCCAGAAATTGAGGATTCAAAAACGGTTCGCCTTGAAAATAAAATATCATGTATGCAATATCTTTATGTAAGTCATCAACTGTATCTTTAAAAAAATCATTATGCAACATGCCTGTTGGTCTTGAAAACTCACGCTTTCCACTTGGACATTCTGGGCAACGTAAATTACAAGAAGTAGTAGGCTCTATGGTTATACTGATTGGAAAACCCCATTGCACAGGCTTCTTACTCCACTTAGACCAATAATAACTGGACACTACTTTTGTAGCATTCCACATCCTTCTTGATGTAAATTTGGAGATAAAATTAAATCCGTCAACAATTTTTGTATTCATCGAAATACGCTTTTGAGAGTCTCTTTTAAATCATTTTTAATTTTATTAATCCTGAAAATTATTACTTTTATGAGCCCCGTCGCAATATGGCTTATTCTGCGAATATCCACATCTGCACAGGTGAGATTTTTGCTCTTTTATTTCTGAACTGCCATCTTTTTTTATTACAGTAATACTTCCTTCTACCAGTAGTGGACCATTTTCTAGCACAGTTACTTTAACATTTGTGTTTTCCATTTTGTCGTTCTTTTATTTTATTACAAGCCTAAGTCATTTAAATCTTTTATTCTAAATTGATATGTCTTTTTTTCTGCTTCTTAAAGATTTGCAGCTACCTGAAGCTTGCAATTTTTGAAACACTAAACTGTCTGCCAAACCAAGATTTGATATCTACCCGACTGTGTCATTCAGGCGGGGATTACAAAGCTTGATTTACCTACTGAACCACCACTTTTGGGTAGGTGCTTTTAACAGTAGTTGTTCTATTTGTTATGTGTCTGTAAACTCCGTCCCAAAGGTCTATGCGCTTTTGTAAAGATTCAATTGTAGCTTGTTCTGCTTCTTTCCAAAACTGCTCGTCTGTAGCGCAAAGGTTTGATGTCATTTGTAATGCAAGATGGCTGTGTTGGTCTCCGTCTACTTCTATATGTCTTTCAAGATAATACTTGAAAATTGAAATGCTGTCTGGGAAATTTTTATGTATGTCGTTTACTATTGAATGAAACATTCCTGGTATTAGGTCTTCACGTCCAAAAGCGAAAATTGCAGATTGTAAATAATCTTTATTACTGCCAATAATTTTGAATGTAAAGTCCACAAAGTCTCGAGCTTCTTTCGGTGTCTCGGAAATGGTAAACGCTAAATTAAAGTTTCCAGTTTTTTTTAATGTTAGTATAAATTTTTTAATTTGAGAAGTGTCTGCCCCGCATTGATGCATAGCGTCCAGATATAGTTCAAAGTGGCTTTTTCTGTTACCAAAACTATCAAGGTCAGATTCTTCCCCAACAACTATTTCATTGATAAGATGTCTTGTGTATGCCAAGCCTTTTGGAAACCAAGGAACAGAAGTGCAGGTCAGATTGTTTTGTAGGGCTTTTAGCAAAGACATAAAGTCCCAAACTGCAAAAATGTGATATTGCATAAAAACTTTTAGGTCGTCAATGTCATTAATTGTTGAATAAACTTTATGATTAATGATTTGTTGTCTTAAAGGCTCGGTCGCCTTTTTAATTTTCTCTACATGTTCGTTCATATTGTGATCTCTTTACAATTACTACTAACTATTTTATTCAATTAATATAGCTTCAGAATATTTGTCTTTCCCTACTTACATACATCTATACTCCGGACAGTGATTGTTGTTCTGTAATTCAACTGTATTTTAATTTTTGGAAGACCATCAATGATTATTATTTTTGTTTTCATGATAATCTTATTTCATTATTCCAATTATTTACGTCAAACTTAAATTTGTTTTGGCTGTTTGTATAAAGGAACCATAGAACAAGCTTCACCATACATAATACTTTTTGCAACCGGGCGTAAAAGTCTGGTGATTTCAACATAAGCAGCTTGCGGTACAGGCAAATGGCCACAACCTTTTATAACGATGCGGACATCTTTATAATCATTGATGTTTAGTTTGTTTAGTATCTCGTTATACAAAACTGTTTCAAGTGTTTCTAAATCACCAAATACAACTTTTCTCACATAAGGCTCTAACTGTATTGCCAATAGCATGTAAGCCCAGGTTGGAACAACAGCATCAGCAGAACAAATAAGTGCAACGTATTTATCTATGTATTTACTCCAGTCTTCATTCTTAACAAATTCCCTAAAGTCTTTTTCTTTTAATATTAAACCCTGAAACAAATGCTCTTTTATATCGAACAATACACGTTCACCCTGAGGATAAAAATCTTCAAGATTGATGGTGATAATACCACTTAATGCTACTTTATTAATTATTCCATTTTCCATCTTACATAAATCCTAATTCGAGTTGTGCTACTTCGCTCATCATATCTTTCTCCCAAGAAGGTTCAAAAGTCATTGTTATTGTTGCTGATTTAACTCCTTCTATTTCACGTAATTTTTGTTCTGTTTCAGGTGGTAATGTTTCCGCTACAGGACAAGAAGGTGATGTTAAAGTCATTAGTACCGTGAGGTTGTTATCTTTATCAATATTGAGTTCGTAAATCAAGCCCAACTCCCAAATATCAACCGGTATTTCAGGGTCGTAACAACTTTTAAGTGTATCAATAGCCTTTTGTGTAAGCTCGGGATTTTGTGTAATTATTATTGCTGCCATTTTTTTAGTTTAATGTGTTAATTGTGTGAAGGTTTAAAGTTCAACCTTTGGGCTTCCAATACCGCTGCATCAAATTTCATTTGTTTTATCATACTTACTAAACCATTGCTACGGGCAGGCGACAGGTGTTCTATCAATCCTATTTTATTAATAAATTCAAATTGTGCATTTACAATTTCATCTGCTGAGTGCCCTGACATAACTCTTACCATTAATGCTACTATTCCTTTGGTAATAATTGCATCGCTGTCGGCTGTAAAAACGATTTTTTCTTCTTTCAACTCTGAGTGCAACCACACTTTACTCTGACAGCCCTTTATTAATCTGCCATCGGTTTTGTACTGCTTGTCAATCAATGGCAAATATTTCCCTAAATCAATCAGGTGCTCATACTTGCTTTCCCAGTCATCACCGAATAACTCAAACTCTTCTACTATTTCATTTTCTATTTCTGCTATTCTCATTTCAACATTTTAATTGCTTTTTGTATTCCATTTACCAGCACATCAATTTCTTCTTTCGTATTGTAAAACACCAATGAAGCACGTATGGTGCCTGGTATGCCAAAATACTTCATCAGCGGTTGAGTGCAATGGTGTCCTGTACGTACAGCAATGCCTTGTTTGTCTAATATTGTCCCAATATCTAATGGATGAACTTCTTCAATTACAAAAGAAATAACACTTGCTTTTTCTTTTGCAGTACCTATAATTCTCAATCCTTCAACAGCCGAAAGTTTAGCGGTTGCATATTCCAACAATTCATATTCATAAGCGTCAATGTTTTCTAAGCCAATTTCATTTACATAATCAATTGCTGCTGCTAATCCTATACCCCCTTCGATATGCGGAGTTCCTGCTTCAAATTTTAATGGTAAATCAGCATATTCTGTTTTTTCGAACGTAACTGTTTTTATGATACCTCCTCCCATTTTATACGGAGGCATCTCATTCAACCACTTTTCTTTTCCATAAAGTATCCCAACACCTGTTGGGCCATATAATTTATGGCCACTAAAACAATAAAAATCTGCATTTAAGGCTTGTACATCTACTTTTATATGAGGTACTGCCTGAGCACCATCGATTAAAACAGGAATGTCTTTTTCGTGTGCAAGTGCAATCATTTCTTTTACGGGATTAATGGTGCCGAGTGTATTTGAAACATGTGTAACAGCTACAATTTTTGTTTTGTCGCACAGTAGTTTTTTGTATTCTTCAATGAGTAATTCACCCTTTTCATTTATCGGAATTATTTTCAATACAGCACCTTTTTCCTCACAAAGCATCTGCCAGGGAAGTATATTGCTGTGATGCTCCATCTCGCTAATTAAGATTTCATCGCCTGATTTTATATATTTTTTTCCAAATGAGTTTGCTACCAAGTTGATACTTTCGGTAGTACCGCTAGTAAATATGATTTCTTGCGACAAGGCAGCATTTAAATGTTTTTGAATAGTAACACGGGCATTTTCATAAGCAATTGTTATCTCTTGACTCAATTGATGCACCCCACGGTGTATATTGGCATTTTGGGTTTGATAATAATTGCTAATGGCATCAATTACCTGTTTAGGCTTTTGTGAGGTTGCTCCATTATCCAAATAGATTAAGGGTTTGCCATTTATCTTTTTCGAAAGAATAGGGAAATCCTGTCGGAGTTTCTGACTATTAAGAGTGCTATTTTTTGTGATTGTATCCATTTTTATTATTCAAATGTGTTGGAAATCTTTTCTTCAACATATTCACGTAAAGTCTCAATTTTTATAGTATTTACAACTTCAGAAGCAAATGCGTGCATCAATAATTTTTTAGCACTTTCCGTACTCAATCCACGAGCACGGAGATAAAATATTTTGTCTTCATCCAACTTACCCGTTGTTGACCCGTGCGAACATTTTACATCATCGGCATAAATTTCTAATTGCGGTTTTGTATTGATTGTTCCTGCTTCACTCAATAAAATATTTTTGTTTGATTGAAACGCATTTGTTTTTTGCGCATCTTTTCTTACAAATATTTTTCCATTAAAGGTAGCGGTTGACTTCCCATCAATAATACCTTTGTAAAGCTCGTTGCTATTGCAATTTGGCTTGCGGTGATCTACCACCGTGTGGTTGTCTACAACTTGATTTCCTGTGGTTAAATACAATCCATTCAAATGCGATTCAATGCGCTCATCATCTAACACTAAGGTTAAATTATTACGAACCAAGGAGCCACTCAACGTAATAGTATGTGTAGAAAATATGCTTTGTTTTTGTTGAATTACCTGTGTGGTATTCACTAAATAACCAAACTCCTTTTCATCCTGAACGTTATAATGATCAACAATAGCGCGCTTATCGACTACAATTTCTGTTAATGCGTTGTTGAACATTTTTGCAGTAGAATCAAGTGTTTCAAACGATTCTATAATTTTTACTTGCGCATTTTCATCAACAACAATTAAATTACGTGGATGAATAATTGTATTTTGGAGGGCTGTTGAAACATGAATAATGTGTATAGGTTTTTCAATTATCGTGTTTTTTGCAATATGAATAAATACGCCATCTTTAGTCATTGCAGTATTCAACGCAATAAATGGATCAGTATTTACATCAGCATATTGTGCGTAATGTTTTTCAAAAACCAGTGAATTACTTTTTACGGCATCAACTAAACTACATAGTGTTAAGCCTTTTGGAAGATTCTCTAAGTTTGATAATCCTTCAACAAAAACACCATTCTCAATAATGACAACATATGCAGATTTTAAAAATTTCAGGTGTTCAATTTGCTCATCTTTACAGTTTTTCTCTGTTGAGAAATTAAATTCCTCTTTCAGCATCACATCTATACGGGTATATTTATATTCTTCGTGCTTTCGGGTTGGAATACCTTGTTCGTAAAAGCTTTTCATAGCTTTATCTCGAAGTTGTGTATTACCAAATAAAAATAATTTTGATAACTCAAATTCAGAATTCAATTTATCTTTTAGCGTATTTGTTTTAATAACTGTTTCCATTTTGTAATATAATTAAGCGTCTACTTCTTCTTTAATAAAATCATATCCTTTTGCTTCTAGCTCTACAGCCAATTCTTTCGATCCTGACTTTACAATTTTTCCGTTGTATAGCACGTGAACAAAATCGGGTATAATATAATCCAACAACCGCTGATAGTGCGTAACAAGAATGGTTGCGTTATGTTTTGATTTTAATTTATTTACTCCGTTGGCAACAATGCGCAATGCATCAATATCGAGCCCACTATCGGTTTCATCAAGTATGGCAAGTTTAGGATCAAGCATTGCCATCTGAAAGATTTCATTCCTTTTTTTCTCCCCACCGCTAAAACCTTCATTCACCGATCGATTGGTAAGTGTAGCATCCAACTCCACTAACTTTTGCTTTTCTTTTAGCAATACTAAAAAATCTTTTGCTTTCATTGGTTCCAACCCTTTGTAGGCTCGGATTTCACCAATAGCTGTTTTCAAAAAATTAACATTACTTACTCCTGGTATTTCAATGGGATATTGAAACGCAAGAAATACTCCTTCTCTAGCTCTATCTTCAGCTACTAGTTCTAACAGATTTTTACCGTTATAAATAACTTCACCTTCTGTAACTTCGTATTCAGAACGCCCTGCAAGCACCGCTGCCAATGTACTTTTTCCCGAACCGTTAGGCCCCATAATAGCGTGTACTTCTCCCGCTTTTATTTCTAAATTAATTCCTTTCAGAATTTCTTTTCCGTCAATTGACGCATGTAAATTTTTAATTGATAGCATTTTTTTTAATTTTTAAATTTTTAAAAGTTGTAATGCTCTATGGTTATATTGTTTCCAACCTTCGAACATCACAACTTTCTAACTATTTTTATCCTACTGAGCCTTCTAAAGAAACCTCCAACAATTTTTGTGCTTCCACAGCAAATTCCATTGGTAATTGACTTAAAACATCTTTGCAATAGCCGTTTACAATTAAACCAATTGCTTTTTCATTATCAATACCACGTTGTTTGCAATAAAACAATTGATCTTCACCAATATTTGAAGTTGTTGCTTCATGCTCTACAACTGCGGTATTGTTTTTTATTTCAATGTATGGAAATGTATGTGCTCCACATGTATCACTCATCAATAAACTATCACATTGCGAAAAATTACGTGCATTGGTTGCTCCTTTTGAAATATGTACCAACCCTCTATAACTATTGTTGCTAAAGCCTGCCGAAATACCTTTTGATATAATAGTACTTTTAGTATTTTTCCCGATATGAATCATTTTTGTTCCTGTATCCGCTTGCTGATAGTTATTTGTAAGTGCTACGGAATAAAATTCCCCAACCGAATTGTCGCCTTTTAAAATTACCGATGGATATTTCCAGGTAATTGCAGAACCTGTTTCTACCTGTGTCCAAGATATTTTAGCATTTTTTTCCAAACAAATGCCTCGTTTAGTAACAAAATTGAAAATACCACCTTTACCATCTTTATCTCCTGGATACCAGTTTTGAACAGTGCTGTATTTTATTTGCGCGTCTTTATGTGCTACAAGTTCTACAACGGCTGCATGCAATTGATTTTCATCACGCATTGGTGCGGTACAGCCTTCGAGGTAACTCACATACGAACCTTCATCGGCAATAATTAAGGTTCTTTCGAATTGACCAGTACCTGCCGCTTCTATTCTGAAATAAGTTGAAAGCTCCATCGGACAACGAATACCTTTTGGTATATAGCAAAACGAGCCATCTGTAAAAACAGCGGAGTTCAGTGCCGCGTAAAAATTATCGGTATATGGAACAACAGAGCTCATATATTTTTGCACTAATTCAGGATGTTCTTGAATTGCTTCTCCAAACGAACAAAAAATAATTCCTTTTTCAGCCAATGTAGCTTTATATGTTGTTTTCACCGAAACACTGTCTACAATAATATCCAAGGCTATTCTGCTTTCCACACCTGTAAGCCGTTCTTGTTCTAAGATAGAAAGACCGAGCTTTTGAAATGTTTTTAATAATTCAGGATCCACCTCATCCAAACTACCCAATACTACTTTTGGCTTTGGAGCTGAGTAATAAATGATATCCTGATAATCTGGTTTTTTCCAAGTAATGTGAGCCCATTCTGGCTCTTTAATTGTTAACCAATGCCGGAATGCCGTTAATCGATATTCTAACATCCATTCGGGTTCGTTTTTCTTTGCAGAAATAAAACGAATAATATCTTCATTCAAACCTTTCGGTGCATTTTCAGCTTCAATATCGGTAACAAAACCGTATTTGTATTCAGTATTGATGTTTTGTTCTAAAGTCTCGTTCATACTCATAATTTTTTACTATAGTTATGTTGTTTTGATAAATCCCAATAGTTGCCAGGACTAAATTATTAGATGTAATGTGTCTTTTTTTGCCCCTAACTCTTCTTTGCTTTCACGCCATTTTTCATCATCCACACAGCAATCTACTGGGCAAACGGCTGCGCATTGGGGTTCATCATGAAAACCAACACACTCCGTGCATTTATCGGCTACTATGTAATAAACATCCGTAGAGACAGGTTCTTGCGTGTCATTTGCATCGACAGTTAATCCGCTTTTTGAGGTAAACATTCCTGTTATAGACGTGCCATCAGAAAAGCGCCATTCAACACCTCCTTCGTAGATGGCTGTATTAGGGCATTCCGGTTCGCAAGCGCCACAATTAATACATTCCTCTGTAATTATAATTGCCATTTTTTTTGTATTTTTCTACTGTTTCGAGATCGTCCAGGTTCCTACATTTTCAAAAAACACCTATACGCTTTAAACTTTCTACACGCCAAATGATTCTCCACAACCACAAGTTCTACTTGCATTGGGATTAACAAATACAAAGCCTTTCCCGTTTAAGCCTCCCACATAATCCAACTCTGTACCTATTAAATACAAAAAACTTTTTTTGTCAACGGCAATCTTTATTCCCTTGTCTTCAAAAATCTGATCATTTTCTGTAATAATAATATCGAATACAAGATTGTAGGTAAGACCTGAACAACCACCGCCATCAACACCTACACGAATAAAAGTTCCTTCGGGACTTTTATCGTTTGTTATTAAACTTAATACGTGTTGTTTTGCATTTTCTGAAACTGTTATCATTTTGTTTAGTTATTTAGTTATAATAATTAGTTTTTATTCTCTGTGTTAATTGGTGCTTTCTTCTAATAAACTTTAAAAAGTAACTGTAGCTTCTTTTCACCATTCGACAAATCAGTAAGAGTTATCTTATCTATTTCAGATTGCACTATTGACAAAAGTGAACGAATAGAACAATCAATAGAATTAGTACACAATTTTACCACCCAAGAATGATTGGCACAAAATTTTTCATCAAACAAACGCCCACCTAGAGCTTTCAAAACATTATTCACCGTAATATCGGCTGCAGGCCAAGCGAGTAAATATCCACCAATATCTCCCTTAGTACTGTTAATCAATCCTTCTACACGAAGTACTTGGGTTAATTTAGAAATATTGGGTTCTGATAGGCCTTCTGCATCAGTAAGTTGAGGATTACTTATGCCAGCGTTATCCTTACACTTTGCAATTCGTGCCAATATTCTTACCCCATACTCGTCCGGCGCTTTTATTTTCATGATTTTTTAATCAATTTTATTGCGATTAGAATAAACTAACAAGACAAAGATATACATTGTTTTTCTATTTATACTACAAAGTATAAACTAATACGTACTAAAAAGTATAAATTAATATATGCTAAAAAGTGCGGTTGTTCTGTACGCTATAATTTTTAATGTTACGACAGACCAACGCTTGTGTAAAATTTCGTGTGAGGCACGAGCAATGAATTTTAAACCTTGTTAGCGTTCGTTTTTTGAGCGTTGGCAGAAACACAAAGAGAATGAAAGAGTTAGAAAAAATACTGAAAGACTTACAGAAAAGAAAATATGAACAAGTTGATATTGGTCAGGTATTAACATGGATATATAATATCAAAAAAGAGAATAGATTGAAAGCACGAGAGCGCAAGGCAAATGAACGCTAACACAAAAATATATTACTATATCAGAGATAAAGAAATACGAGGCAATCAAAAAAAATTAGCTTAAGTTGAAATTTCGAACAAAGCGCTCCGGCAAAGACAAATATTTATTATAGAGCAATCGACGAGAAAGCAAACACAGCAAATTTCTTACTGCCCAAGAAAAGACAAAAGGAAAACACAATCATAAGGTTTCTGATGATAGAAAGGATGAAAAAGAAGTTGAAGTAAAGAAAAATTACGCAGCCAATGTAGACAGCGAAGCTTCATGGTTAAAAAAGGGCGGTAAGTATCATTTTCACCATAGACAGATAACGAAGGATTGGTACTTGGTATACTAAACTCCAAAGTGAGCGTACATGAAATAGCAAACTTAGCGGGGGTATTAGACCCCGTTGATTTACCTGAATATATTTCACTACAAGCAGACAAGGCTCCTCAATCCAAGAAAAATGAAGGTATTCTCAAGGCAAGAGAATTAAAAAATAATATTTAAAAAAGGCAAAAAACAAACCCCTCACTAATTTGGAAAAAAGTTCAACAAATTCATAGGGAAAATACGCTTTAAAGTTGAGCGAACATTTGGCGCCATAAAAAGGTATTTTTCTTGAGGAACAGCAAGATACAGAGGGATTTAAAAAAATGCATACACAAAATACAATGGAGGCGATTTGCTACAATTTATATCCAAGTCCGGGGATAATTGTGTCTAATTAACAAAAAACTGGAGAAATACTGAACGGAAATCCTCCAAAAAAGAGTGTCTGTCCTAAAAAAAGAAAAAGAATTACAAAAAAAATAACACGATAATATCGCCTCGCTTTTTAATGGAGCTAATGCAACAGTATTAAAAGATGGCAGCCAAGGAGTTTTTCAGTAAAGAAATTGCTTGTTACGCAGGACTAAAATTTGTGAATATTGACAATAGAGGAACCAATGATATAGATATTAGTGTGGTGAATAGAGGCACTATCGGTTAAGAAAGATAAGACAATGAAAGCGCCTCAATAATATTGTAGAACAAGACCATCGAAATATAAAACGGAGGATTGCAACTGCAATAGGATTTAAGGAGTGTGAGCCTACTCAGAGAACATTGTATGGGGTTGAGATTATAAGCGTTATCAGGTAGAAACAAATTGAAGGTTCTAGAAAGTGCAAGATAAAAAATGTTTGTCTCATTGGCTGCTTAAGGAAGGCATAAAATGACTACTTTAAAAGTTGAATTGAATTAAATTGTTATTCTCTATTAGCATTGCTGATATCTTCAAATAATCTTTGCGAAATACATGCAGCTTCCTCTTCACTTTTCGCTAGATCTGCAAGTGTTATCTTATCTAATAGCATGTCAATAGTTGATTGTACCATTGACCAAAGTGAACGAATAGAACAATCAACAGAATTAGTGCACACCTTTAGTACTCCCCCATGATTAGCACAAAATTCTTCATCAAACAAACGCCCACCTAAAGCTTTCAAAACATCGTTCACCGTAATATCGGCAGCAGGCCTGGCAAGTACATATCCTCCAACATGTCCTTTGGTACTGTTAATTAAGCCCCCCACACGAAGTATTCGGGTTAATTTGGAGACATTAGGTTGTGACAACCCTTCTAGCGCACTAAGTTGAGGGATACTTAAGCCCGTCTTACACTTTGTAATTCGCACCAATATTCTTAAACCATACTCCTCTTGTGCTGTTATTTTCATAATTTCAATAGCAATTACATAAACCTACGGAACAAATTTACACACTATTTCTTTAATGTATATTAAAAAGGAATAGTATCCTAAGTGATTAAAAAAAGAAGGGAAATTCTGTATCTCAAATTATCTTTGAGTGATTTTCTATAAATCTACAGAATTTCTTATATAAGCCTCATTATCCATATTACGAAGTTAAACGTATTTTCGTATTTAAGTAAGTATTTAATATAAAAATACAGTAGTGTCCGATAAAAATACTTCAAAAGCGGGATTTTCTAGTTAGAATTTCTCGCTTTTTAGTATTTTGGTTTTCCACAAACTAAAATACTATGAACAAAAGTAAAAATTTTAGCGGACAGCCCATTATTAAGCAGGTTTTAAATTTCATAAACCCTAAGGATGTTTATCGGACAGCTCGGACTTGTGGATTTAGTTGATGCTAGAGATAACTTTAGTTGCAAAGTTTGGGAATATGGAACGCAGCGTTATTGGAAAGTTTATGCGGACACAAGTGTTGGTTTCCGGACCTTGGAAAATGACTTAGATTTGAGTATTTATCCTAATCCAAGCAATGGAGTCATAAGCCTAGATCTTCGAGAAGTGTCCAATGCATCGATTAAGATTTATAATACAACGGGAAATTAGTTTATGAGGAAAGTGAACTAGATAGCAAGGTGCAATTCATTAATTTAAGTGAATTGACCCCGGGAGCCATCGTATCTGCAGATAAATTTTATACAGGAAACCTGATAAAAGAGTAAACTATTAATTAGAACTTAAGCAGTTTCTGCTATCAACTTTTTCTTTTCAACTTTTGAAATAAACTTGTCAATAATTTCGATTGTTTCATCTAAAAAAACCATGTGGTAAAGATGTTCTTTGAATAAATCTTTTTCCTTGTGATTCGTTACATCTCTTACTTCTACATTCGAGCCAGTATGGAATTTAGGATCAAATTTAGCTATGCAATCATTTTCACTTTTCAAAATTAAGATTGGAATATTGTTCGCTTGCATTTTAGAATATCCCTCTTGCTTATCAAACTCTTTTGATTCTAACAAAGCAGAATAGATTTGAATAACAAACAATTTAGCAGGCAATCGATGCAAAGCTCGTTCGATAGGAATTTTATTTAATTGTGGCAAGGAATCCATGTTCGTCATCAAATAGATAATACGCCCTTTCATGGCTTTCCAAATTCTATCTCTCATCCCTGAATCTCTACGAATCAGCATGTCTGTCATGTTTATACCCCTTTTTCGAACACCCTTTTTAGTATCCAATGGAACGACTCCTCTAAATCCCATAAATAAAGATTTCTCAATAGGATTTTTAGCAATCGATAAGGAAGGCAAAATAACACTATCCAAAAATCCAATCACCGCTTGCTTGGCTTCCTTGCCAAAAAAAGGATTCGCACCTATTCTTCCACATAAATACTGCTGTATTCCTTTTAAGCGATTGTAATCCTTATTGATCATCATGAAATAAATATTTCCCATGGAATGATCGAGAATATAAACAGGATGGCCCTTCTCGCCGAAAAAAGAAACTACTGCATCAATATTATTAACGATGTGTTTAGAATATCTTTCTACTTCCAACCTGTCAGGTACCGATCCATAATGCATGGCTGCCGGAATATATTTCTGCAAAGGAAGATGAGTCAAAATACCATCAAATGAATTGAGGCCTAAGAAACCATGAATCAAAACCAATACGGGTAATTTTTTCTTTGCATTTGCATTGTATGGTTTTGCTAAATCAACTTTAATAGTACTTGTTCCTAATCTTGTCTTGCGTTCTATTGCAATCTGAGGCCAAGTAAGAGCAGCATCATCAATAAAAACAATCAACCTCTTTTCAACTTGATCGATGAAACGAAGGAAACTTGGACTTTCATCTGGCTTTCCATTCTTATGTAATAACCAAGCTAAGGCTCTTCTTTTATCCGATTTCGTTGCTAAGAAAGCGATACGCTTAGATTGCATTAGAAAATGCGGTGTAAAAGTAATTTCTTTTTCTAGACGGTCATTCACAACCTCAACAATGTTCACAGAATCAAAAATCTCAGATTTTCTAGAAATTCCTGCGACGTGTCCAGCCGGATTAGTCGCCAAAAAAACATAATCCAAGCCTTCTTTTTTATGCTCCTTTAAATAAACCGCCAACTTCCTATTGTATTCAGCTGCGTAGGCCTCCTTATCCGAAACAATTAAAGCACTCCCAATAATTTCCTTTTTTTCTAATAGTTGCTGGCTTAAAAGCGCTCTTAGGAATGCTTTAGCATCTAAAACATTCTCTTTTAAATCTCGCTGACGCTTTAACGGCGTATTCACGAAGGTGTAGCGAATCAATTCTGGTCGCTTAATTTGCTTATAGTGAGTTAGAATATACTGATATGCTCCAGCAGGGGACTGCCCATGAGATAAACCAACGAGAAATCGACCCCCAGATTTACCAAACTTGTTCGCTATTTGAATAAAATCTTCGCCAACGGCTATATCAAATTCAGTCCTAGTTTTAAAGTACCTTATTTCAGGGGATACATATTTTGCCTTATCTTCCTTAGTCATCTTTCTTCATGTAATCAGAACTGCAAATTTAGAATAATTTTTCAATGCACGCATTCCATATGCTTCAAAATGAACCGTTTAATTAAATATTTTTTCAAATTCTTCAAGAACAATATCACACACTTTATTAAAATCTTGTTTTTCGCCCAACTCTTGAGCCAAGGAGGTGACCCCTTTATCTATAAATCCACAGGGATTTATTTTTTGAAACCAGGAAAGATCGGTATTGATGTTAAACGCTAATCCATGCATGGTTACATGTCTACTTGCTTTCACTCCCAAGGCACTAATTTTTCTTTCTTTAGATGTCCCAACATCCAGCCAAACCCCAGAGGCGCCTGTTGACCGCTCACCTTTCAATCCAAACTTTAAAATGGTATTGATAATCACTTGTTCCATATTTTCTACATAAGCCCTAAGGCTCAGGTTAAAATCCTCTAAATCAATAATTGGATAGATGACCAATTGACCTGGACCATGAAACGTAACATCTCCCCCCCTTTCTATACGAAATACTTTGGCACCTAGAATAGCTTCAGAACCTAAAACATTCCTTTCATCGCCACTTTTTCCTAAGGTAAAAACAGGAGTATGTTCAACAAATAATACTTTATTATCAACGGGTAAAGCCATTTTCTTAGCTTCTAAGGCTTTTTTAAAGAGCTTTTGTTGTAATTTCCAAGTTGTTTCAAAGTCTTGAAGTCCTAAACTTTTAAATTTAAATTTCGCCATTAAAATGATCTGGGAACCGTTATAGAAGGTGCTGAGAACCAATTGAAATTAGAATAGTTATATGAATTATTCCATTTAAAATTTTGACCGTACGGCACATTAACCTTGTGATTTGTGGCCTTTAAATAATAGCTATAAAAATTATTATTGAAAGTATACGCTATTCCTAGCGTATTTCGATCAAGCTTTTCTAAATTGTTTCTTTTCTGTAACTCCAAGGCGATATCAACGAAGTCGAAAGTTGAATTATCCGTATTCACAGCTAGTTTATTTTTCACTTTCTTACTTCTCTTCATTTTATCCTTACTCACAAAACTCGCGGTACTAGTTCTTACAAAAAACGGAAATGGGTCTATAATTTGCACATTGGATGCATCATAAATCACCATGGCATCCTGTATCACCGGATTAGAAGTAACTACTTTTTTCTGAGTGTTGAATTGATTTGCCAATTGCGTTTCGAAAACCTGGCCCCCTCTTGCAAAGAGTACAAATTTTTCTTGTAGTAAAATACCAGAGTCAATTTCCAAATTTTTGTTTAAAAATATAGGTTCTGTCGTTCCGTTCAAAACTAAGCCTCTATTCTTAGCATCAGTCAAATAAACCTTGCAAAAATCAAATACTTGTGAATCTAAAAAACTGATTGTGTACATTTTATTTTCAAAATTCAGCTTTTCTTCCAATTCATTTGCCAGTTTGGTATTTCCTGAATTTCTATAAAGTTCAATTTTCTTCTTATCTAAATTTAAAAGCACCACTAAGGCACCTCCATTTCGGAGTGAGGTAATGTAATAATCAGCTAAATCCTCATCATTGTATTGAACGGCCGTTAGCCGACTAATTTCTTCATCAAAAAAGTTAAGGAATTTGCTTTGCTTTAACTTAAATTCAGCACTAAAAATACTGTCATCTAAACGAGCGTTAAAAGTGTATTTGCTGATTTGTAATCGAAAATAATCATCTTCAATATCTCCAGCCACTATTTTATTAAACCCTACCGAGTCATGATAAACGAAGACCACACCTGAGGAAATTTCATCTTTAGAATTGAAGAAAGTAATATCCTCAAATTTTTCTTCGTATTGCGCTATGTTTGCAACGTCAAAGTAATCACTTTCTTTGGAATAAATCGCTTTGCTTACTTGGTAAACAACATACGGTCCACTGATCCATATTTCGAAATGTTCATCTTTGAAGTAATCCGTTCCCAAAGATCTTAAACTTTCAACGCTCGGCAATAAGAAATCTAAGTAGTCCAGCTTTTTTACAAAATTCGAATACGGTACATACTGCACCTCAGCTTGACCTCTATATATTGCTTGAACTTCATCTATAAATAAGGGCTCAACTTTATTTTCAACTGAAATAAAGCACTGATTAACAAACCATTTAGATATTTCAATTTCGTGTTTTACGCCCTGAGTATCCACATAAAAATCTTGTGCACGAAGCATCAAAATTGAACACAATGAAAAGAAGCTTAAGCCTATTCTATAAATCCCAAACTGGATTGCGTTCCCCATTAACCATACTTTTTAACTTCATCCAAAATGCCACAATTAAATAAATAATTATCGGCGAACCGAAAGTAAAGAAGCTTGTATACACAAAGAACAAGCGTATATTTTTACCCGGCATATGCAATTTCCTACCGATGTAAGCACAAACCCCATAAACGGTGTTATCAAACATTGAACGTACCCTACTCATTACGACAAATTTACCACTTTTTAAACAAACCTTGAACTTAATTCGTAATTATCAAACGGGAACTTAGCCTTATTATTTCAGCAGCTGGTAACCTATTCTACAAACTAAACATCGTTTTGAATTGCAATAGTTGTTTTTCAATTCAATAAGTGCTTGACTAGCAAAGGCATCGTCACAAGGTGCTCCCATGGAGCGGAAACCTATAATTATTTGATTGTTTTCCGCTTTGATTTCATTTAAAAAGCGTATCGCTCGTTCCTTGTAACGATCTTCACTTATATATTTTCCATAAAAAAAAAGCATCGGCACGACAAGATTAATAAGCAGTTTATCAATAAAATTCGAGGACAAACTTTTTGAGGAAGCTTTACTAACTTTACTAAAGGCATAATGTGTCTTCCAATAAGAGGAAACCTCTAGTTTAAATCGATTTTTAATAAGCTTAAGAGACGGCTCTTCTATTAGTTCAGAGAACATTCTTGAGTTTTTAAAAAGCAATGCAGCTAACTGAGCAATCCGAACTGTAGGGAAATTTGGAGGTCGAACCCCAGCGAAATTCCATTGACTTCCCTTGCAGTATTTTTTAAGCTTCTGTAAATTCTTGGTGTAATCAAATTCAGCTTGCAAGCGCTGAGCATAAGCATCTTGCTCTTGTAGTAAATCAGCTAAGCCGAACAAAAAAGACTCTAATTGGATTACACTTACCTGTTGTTTATGTAATTGACTATTGCTAAAAGACCTTGCTAATAATTCAAAATTATCCTTGTTTAGTGGGGCACCAAAGTATTTGAAAAGGTTCAAATTAAAAGCAGCATCCATATCCCCTTGAACAAAGTACAAGTCCTTCTCAATATCAAGTACTTTACGCTCTAAACGTTCAAACAATAAAGCTTCATAATACTCCGTATAGGTGAATGGATCTAGCTTATTGATTAGATTTTGACAAGGTATAAACTGAGTTTGTTGACTTTGTATGTGATGGTACTTTTCTAACGTTTTTGGGAAAATCAACTTCCCTATACTCAAGCTTGGAACGAGTCTTTTATTTTGAAGTCTTATACTTTCATTTTCATCAGCATAGATAACATGAAGAATGATATTATTGTAAGCTGCATCAAAAGCATGCTTGTGTTGATGCCAGTCCTTTATACTTAAATGAATTTCTACATTGCCGACCCAAAGCGTTTCACCAATGTAAATTTTTGCATTAAAGAAATCGGGTCCACCTGCGAAATTTTGCGTTCCTGGATAAACAATTTGAATGGTTTCTCCTGTTGATAAGACTAAATTTCCCTTTGAAAACAAAGAGAATTTCCACACAAACTGAATAAAATCTTCATTTAAACTATTTAAATTCATACCCAAATATAGTATAAATTTATTTTATATTATAATTATTTAATTAAAAGTACCGAAGCATTTGTGCTTGAACTGCTTTAGCTTCTAGTCCTGCGGCTAAGGCAAAGTCTTCTTGATTAGACGCATAGATAATCGCCCGTGATGAATTAATAAGTAAGCCAATTTCTTCATTTCTTGCATTTTTCACTACGGCATGAAGGTCCCCTCCTTGCGCTCCGACTCCAGGAACCAAGAAAAAACTCTGCGGAGCTAAGGCTCTTATCTCCTTGAGCTCTTCAGGATGGGTTGCCCCAGTAACGAACATAATATTCTGATCCGTCCCCCATTCAAAGGACTTACGAATTACTTTTTCATAGAGCTTTTCTCCATCTTCAGTATGATGCTGAAAATCCTCGCTTCCAATATTGGAAGTCAAGGCTAAAATAATAGCCCATTTGTTCTTGAACTCTAAAAATGGCGTTACCGAATCGATTCCCATGTATGGATTGATCGTAATGGAATCAAAGTTGTAGGTTTCAAAGAAGGTCTTTGCGTACATTTTAGAAGTATTTCCAATATCTCCCCTTTTTGCATCAGCAATAGTAAAAATATTGTCCGGAATATAATCCACTGTTTTTTGAAGACTATCCCAACCTTTACTTCCCAAAGCTTCGTAGAATGCTATATTTGGTTTGTACGCTACACAATATTCCTGTGTGGCATCTATAATGGCTTTGTTAAATTCAAATATTGGATCTTCTAACTTTAAAAGATGTTGAGGAATCTTCGCTAAATCAGTGTCCAGTCCAATAGATAAAAAGCTTCTCTTTTTAAATATTTCTATAACCAATTCCTGCTTATTCATTCTCTAGAATTTTGGAGCCTTACTTATATTAATCGCAACAATACTTTTCACTTCCGGAACTGATTTGAGCACAGCTTCCTCGATGCCTGCTTTCATAGTGAAAATACTTTGAGGGCAAGTTTCACATGTCCCTAACAACCTTAGCTTTAACTCCATAGCATCTGTTAGCTCAACAACTTCGATATTTCCACCGTCATTTTTCAAATAAGGTCTCATCGTGTCGAGCGACATTTCAATTCTGGCTAAAATCTCTTCTTTAGTTCTCATGGCTAACAGGTTCAGGCTTTGCTTTAGCGTTAGTAATTGCAATATTCCGAGCTACATTCTCTGCAATAAGGTCAAACGCAGCAACAATTTTTTCATCATCTTGAATGGCGGCAGGCTTACCTATGTCTCCCCCTACGCGGATATTCTCTTGGAGAGGCAACTCTCCTAAAAAAGGAACATCATAGGCAGCAGCTAATTCTTTCCCACCATCCTTTCCAAAGATATAGTATTTTTTGTCTTGCATATCTTCGGGAGTAAAATAAGCCATGTTTTCAACAACCCCAAGAATAGGTACATTAATATTTGCCATTGTGAACATGCTCATTGCTTTTTTCGCATCAATAAGGGAAACAGCCTGAGGAGTAGTAACAATAACAGCACCTGTAACCTGCACAGTTTGAACCATCGTTAAATGCACATCTCCCGTTCCTGGAGGCATGTCAATAATTAAATAATCTAACTTCCCCCAAATTACATCTGAAACAAATTGCTTTAAAGCTGAGGTAACCATAGGCCCTCTCCATACAACTGCTTGGCGCTCATCTACTAAAAACCCAATAGATAGTACTTTTATTCCTTGAGTCTCTATCGGAAGGATGTAATGCTTTCCTTTGATATCTCTTACTTCTGGTATTTGCTTCCCAACACCTAACATCATAGGCAAAGAAGGTCCGTGAATGTCGGCATCTATAATACCTACTTTCGCACCTTGTTTAGCCAACGATAGGGCGAGATTGACAGAAACCGTAGATTTTCCAACACCTCCTTTACCAGAAGCAACGCAAATAATATTCTTTACATTTGGAAGTACATTTATATTGGCGTTCCTATTTGAGGTAACGTTAGCTGTCATTTCAATGTGAATACCCGCATCTGGATAAACCCTGTAAACGGCATCTAAACAATCTTTTTTAATCTTTTCTTTGAGAGGACAAGCTGGAGTTGTTAGCTCAACGGTAAAGGAGATATTCTCACCTTCAACTTCTAGCTTTTTAATCATGTTTAGGGTTACTAAATCCTTTCCTAAATCAGGATCCATTACTAGCCCTAATGCCTTAAGCACCTCTTTCTCTTCAATCTGCATTTTCTTCATAGCGAATTACAAAGTTAAGGATAGTTGTAGTATTTTCCATCGTTAAACACAACCCATTTTACCTTATCAGGTCGATAAACTACCGTATGATTAAAAACCTCGAAGTCTATGGCTATTTCTTTACTGAAATCAGTAAGCTTTCCCTTATATAGCCCCTTTAAATAACCATAATTGTCTTTATAGACCACTAGATCATTATCCAGCTTAACCAAGTCAGGGGTAAAGCTACAAATTCGCTTAGTCTCGCCCATATAATAAGCATATAAAAATCCAAAATCATCCGTATAGGTCATCACATTATCCTTGATTTGAATATTCCTAGGTTTATAGGTTAAAAGTTCTGTTGTTTCGCCATTAAAATAAACCGAAAATGAACCCAGATTATCCTCATACGCCGCGAAATTCTCGCCGCATTGATACCAAGTCGGCGCTGGGTAAAGTACGTCCTCTATATCTCCTTTATTCCAAACACTAAACTGACCTAGATAATCAACGTAAGCTACGATGTCTTTAGATACTTTAAAATGCAATGGTGGAATGTTATCTATGACCTCTTTAACTCCATAATAGAATACTTTAAAGTTATTATTATTATCTAAATAAGCTATGAGGTTATCCCCTGCTTTGGCTTGATTTATTCCCCACAATTCCACTGTATAAAGGGAATCTTCCTGATAAATCATAAATTTATCAAAGTTATTAGTGAAGGAAAGGATGTTGTCGCCAATAGTGAAGTCATCCATTGCCCATTTTTCAAGTAGTTTGGGTTTGCCATTGTGAAGCACCCACAACTGTTCATCAACAAAATAAGCAAGCAAGTTATCTCTAGCAAAAAAACGAGGATTGGTAATGTTCACATCTATAGCTTCCCCATTGGTGAAGATCATAAATCGATTGTTATTCCTAATGTAGGCAACATAATCTACTCCAGCATCTGCTTGTACTATGGGCAGGAATTCTGCTTTATGTAATTCCTCGTCGTTAAACACATAGAAATATTGCCAATTAGGGTCTGTAAAAAATGCACTCTGTCCAAACAGCTCAGTGGCAAACATAAACAAGTTCAATAAAACAATAAATCTCATAATAACATAAGTCTTTTTTTACGGATTTGGTTCAAATACAAAAGGCGAGAAATCTTCTCGCCTTTTAAAATCAATTATTTTACCAAAATACTAGTCAATAGATACTGGATCCAAAACTTCATATTCAATTTCGATAGGCAAATCCTTGTTTACATCATTCAACAATTTGAACTCAACACGTCTGTTTTTTGCTCTTCCTTCTGGGTTGTCACTTCCGTCAGGATTTTCATTAGGCGCAATTGGCGCTGTTTCACCAAAACCTTTAGCAATAACCCTTTCTTCAGAAATACCTTTAGATAACATATACTTTTTAGCTTCTGCCGCCCTTCTATCAGATAAAGCACTGTTGTAGCCATCAGATCCTTTGCTATCCGTATGACCTTCAATCCTTACTAAGAGTTCAGGATACTTCATCATTAATGAAATCACCGTATCCATTTCATCAGAATACATTTCTCTAATATCTTTCATGTCAAATGCAAAATATACATTCTCAACTACAGCTCTATTAACAGGTCTCATGACTAAAACTTTAGTGATAGTATCACCATTTTGAGATGTAATTTCTTCCATTTTCAAAGACTCTATGCTTGGCCAAAATCCTTCTTTGCTTCCATTCAATTTATAATTTGCTTCTTCTAATAAGAACACCACTGGTTCTTTACCCCCCGTCTTACCTTCTCCAATAAAATCGAAATCATTCTCACCAACAACTTTGTATGAAGATACATCCACCCCGCCCATTAATTTACCACTAACATCTGAAGCTTGAAGAATGAGATATTTATCTCTTTTAAGTTTTACTTTAAAAACATCATCGCAGCAAGTTTCGCCTCTATCAGAAGTTGTACCTGGTCTATTAGAAACAATGTACCCCATAGATCCAGTTTCATTCAAAGCAAGGTACAAATCATCTGCACTTGAATTTAATGGATACCCAGCATTAAAAACATCTTCAGACCAATTATCTAAATTACCTTCAACTTTAAAAACATCAAGACCTCCCATACCTGGGTGCCCTTCAGAACTAAAATAAAGCAACCCATTAGCATTGTCATAGAACGGCGTTACTTCATCCCATCGGGTATTCACATTAGCTCCCATGTTTGTAGCAGAACCAAAGCTTCCATCTTTTCCAATAGTAGCATAATAAATATCCATTCCCCCTTTCGTTCCTAATCTATCGGAAGCGAAATAAAGCACTTCATTTCCATTAGCATCTAAACCTAAGGCTGGTTGCGTTGTTGATGAATTTTTCTTGTTTACACTTAAGAATTCAGGATCACCCCAACTATTTCCGCTTTTAACTGACTTATAAATATCGCAAGTCATTCCAGTTGCATCTAATTCTGCGCATTGCGTGTAATACATTGTTTCTCCATTCTTAGAAATAACACCATTACCATTATGCTTTCCTTTAACATTAATGTTTTCTGGCATCATCACATTAGCCCAAGCACCATTTGAATTAGAAGAAACAAATAATTTTGAATAATAATCTCTATCTGAATCAAACGCTTCGTCACGGTTTATTGCTGAATCTGGCAATAATGCAGCCATTAAAACTTCGTTAGCACCCATGTATTTAGGCGCGTAATCTTGAAGATTATGGTTAATACCAGGGATTTCCTCAACTACAGATTCTTGCTTTGCTTCCAACAATTCCATGGCCAACTCGCAACCTGCCTTTTCCATCTTAGCCCTTTTAGAAAGAGCGCTTAAAACACCATCTTTGTCTTTAGCTAATCCAGCTTCATCAATAAAAGTATCAAATTCTTTTATTGCTTTGTCATACTTTCCTTTGGCTTTCATCATCATGGCATTTTGAAAACGAGCTTCAGGCCAAGCCTTTTCATTCATTTCCAAAGTTTTTGTATACCACTTCTCCGCTTGACTATAGTCTTTAAGGTATCTATTCGATTCAGCAATTTGATATGCTAATCTTGAATTGTTTTCTTTCTTCTGTTGTACTTCAGTATAAGCATCAACCGCATTATAAAAACTTCCTTCTTTGTATAAATCGTCAGCTAAGCGTATTTTTTTGGAGGTAGCGCAAGAAGAAATTGTTGCAACTCCAATGGCTAAAATAAGTAAATTTCTAAGTCTCATGTTAACAGGTTTTTTTATATTAAAATCTAGGGTTGAATAAATAAGTATTAGAGGTAAGTGGCTTTCCATAAGGACCAAAATAGCTAATTGCAATCTCAAATGCATTCGGCATACTTGCACCAGTGTCATTTCTTAAATCCTTACCTAAGCCAGCGATTCCTAAATCATAGGCTCCAGTTACTCTAAAGTTTTCAAAATCAACACCAGCTTTTGCAATCAAAGCAACATCCCATCTGTACCAAGCACCTAAAAATAAAGTAGTTGTTTTTTCTTTTTTACTTACTAGTTTATAACCAAAAGTAGAACCGAAATTAATCTCTTTAGTTTTGGCCGTTGTTTGATACAAAGCACCCGGAATAATTAAGAATTTTTTAACTGCAAATTCAAAACCTGCGTGAGCCACGTGTCTAAACGGTGTTTCAAACGCGGCATCTCCAGAAGGAGTTGCTAAGAAATCATCTTTATGACGTAAAACATTCATAAAAGAGTAGCCCCCATAAAAAGTCATCCAATCTGTAAATTGACCATCAAACAATAATCCAGCATTCATATCAATAGAATTAACCGGTTTATTAAGCACTGTTGTGATGTACTGGTCATCTTGAAACGTAGGATTTGAGATTAACTCCTCCTCAAAAGTGTACTCAGAATTAATACTTCTATTACCATATATCCCTTGTAAACCCAGAGCTAAATGATACTTATTGTTTTTATCCAAACCTTTATGATAAGCCAAACTTAATCCAGCTTTCAAGGTATTAAGTCCTCCAATTTTGTCATAAAGAACTACCGCTCCTATACCTAATGCATCAGTTTTCAATTTATTTTTTAACAAAGAGAAATCAACGGACATAGAGGGTGTCATATATGCCATTGGATTTTGGTTAACCGAATTTCTAAATTGATCTCGATAAATACCCGTAACTCTGTACAAACCATTAAACTTACCTGTTAAGGCTGGGTTTAAGGTCAACGGAGAAGCATAGTATTGTGAAAAATGGATGTCTTGAGCGTCTAGTTTCATTCCAACTAACATCAAGCACGCGAGTGTTATAATTATTCTTGATTTCATGTATCAGGGTTTAAGATTTATCTAATTAAGGTTACAGTTCCTGTGGTTACAAATTTCTCTGATGTTTTATCTACTACCAAGTAGTAGGTATACACATCAACAGGTTGATCGGCACCATTCCATTTACCGTCCCATCCATTATCGCTATTATATTCATATACCGCATCCCCCCATCTGTTGTAAACTCTAAATGCAGTTATCGTGGCATTTGGGTCCAAATTTACAGGGAAGAATAAATTATTTACATTATCACCATTAGGTGTAAATGCATTTGGAAATTCAGGATCAGCGATCAAGAATACAAAAATTTGGCTGGAATCAGATTCTACACAAGTCAAGTCAGAACCATCGTTTAAAACATAGATAGCACCAGTTTCAACAAAGATTGTTTCAAAATCATTTGCAACTGTATTCGCAGTGAATGTATTACTAGTAAAATTTGGAGTCCATAATTCAGAATCCGTAGCTAAGTCCGTATTTACGTCATACACGGTTGTTCCACCGAATATCACTGAATCTTGATCTACGATATTTGGATTCAAACAATTCGTTTGAAAAGTAACTTGAGCAGTCCCTTCACATCCTTCATCAGATACCAATCGAATATCGTACGTTCCATCTTCGTTAGAAGCGATAGCTACCGATACCCCAGAAGGAGTAACACCATTATCCCAATAAGCTTCATCAATCGTAACACCATTTGTTACTAAATCTTGGAAGAGCACGGCAACTTCATCCCCATTACAACATAAAATGTTTCTAATCACATTCGGATCAATAATAGGATTGTCATTAAAACTAACTGTAATTGTAGAAGAAGACACGCAGCCATTCACGTCAGTAGAAGTTAAGATATATATACCTTCTTGACTAACATCTACCGCAGTACCCGAGCCAGTTTCTGGACCTGTCCAATTATTTGTCCAAGCTGAATCCGCATCACTCACTAAATTCGCTATCGATCCATCACAAACTGCGGCATTAGGTTCTCCGTTATTAATTAAAGAAACAGGCAAAAGATTTACGCTTACATTTATCGTATCCGCAACACTACAATTCACTAAATCAAGATTTACAATATAACTAGTTGTATTCGTTGGTGTAGCAACGGGGTTTGGAATCGTGGTTGAACTTAACGAACCATCATTGGGTGTCCATACGTGATTCGAACCACCTGTTACTAATAATTGAACATTATCCCCTATACAAATTGACGTATCATTTGAAGCTGTATATCCTGCTCCAAATAATACCGTTACGGTATCAACAGAAACGCAAGCGCCTGCAGTTAAAGTTATATAGTATTCTCCCGATTGATTTACATTAAGCGCTGTAGGATTCTCAATCGTATCATTTACAAAAGAAGCTGAAGGCGTCCATTGTGCACTTATAGGCGCATAACCAGGAATAATATTTTCGTAGTTAATTCGAACATTCGGTCTTGCGGTTACTTGTGTAGGTATATTCAAAGAACACCCTATTGCACCATCTTGGAAATCATAAGCCGTTAAATTACCAACCGTGCTGGTTGCTTGAACTAAATCATTTGATGTCCACGCTGCATTATCAAAACAAGTTTCAATAATTAAATTCGAAACACCGTCCCAAGAATAAATGGTATTAAACACATGCGTATTCCAACCAGCGATTGTGGTATACGGTGCAGGATTAACGACCTGCGTAAAACCACCTGTGTTATCAAATCCAGTCAAGACTGTTAAAGCAGTTGCTTTAACAGCTACTCGGAAACCATTATAAGGAGCAGTACTTGCTTTAGTAATTACATTAAAGGCAAGTGAACTCATATTCCCACCTGTGAATCCTGCAGCATTTAATTCCGCAGCTGTTAAAATAAGTTGTTGTCTTCCATCTTCCCAGAATCCGAAATAGGGAGTAGATGCCGTTGTTGCCGTACCTGAACCTATTTGAATCTGAGTAAACACACCTGTTCCCGGATTTACTGAAGGTCCATTTTGGATATCATTAAAAATAGAGGTTTCAAATTGAACATTAAAATCAAATGAATCAACAGGACATTCAAGGAAATAATCAAAATCTCCCACAGCGCGAAGTGTATCTACTTCTATCGTAACTGAAGTTGTAGAAGAACAAAAACCATCAACCATAGTTACAAAATATTCTGTTTGTCCAAGAGGAGTAGCAGTTGTAACAGGACCCGCAATGGTAGATAAGGTAGCCGGTGGCGTCCAAGAATAAACAGCATTAGCAGGCGCTGTATATGGCACAAATGACCAATTCTGAGCAATAGATGTTATTGCCGTATTGTTCAAAGAAGGATCTGTTAAACCAGCACTACCGGTTGAATTTTCAATTCCTTGAGTCATTGTTCCTGCAGCATTATCTGGTACAACATTAATATTGTTTATTTCAATCAAGCCATTTTGATAAATAACAACTTGCACACTTATCGTTACCGCACTACCAAAATGAGGCACATTTAAGAAATTCAATACCATGTATTGATTTGGAGGTGTTCCGCCGACGAAGTAATTAAACGTACCCCCTGCTGCGAAATTTAAATCATCCCAACCCCAAGCAATTATATTGTTTGGTTGAGCTGCATTCGGAATAGCTGCATTTCCTAAGAAACTACCCGATGGCGCACTTAGACTTATGAAACCATTTGAACCAACATACAATTGATTATAACTATTTCCGAAAAACGGAAAAATAAAACCAATTGGAATTGGACCTATGAAGTTGTCATCTGTCAAACCAGTAACATTAGTTCCAGTAGTTGGATAAGGGTTGTATGCACCCTGAACTAAAGTATAAGGAACAGAAGGTGTATTTACGGCAGCTGTCAAGGTAACTGAACCACCAGAACATACTCTAGGGTCTTGAGGTGTAACTGATATTGTAGCAGCAACTCCTTGAACATTAACTATAACAGAATCTTGTATCACGCATCCACTATCAGAAGTTACTGTTGCAATATAAGTAGTTGTCGATAATGGAGAAGCCAAAACTTGATTGCCCGTTGGAGAATTCAAATTAGACGATGGAGACCATTGCACAGATGCAATTGGAACTGAGCTAGGCGTAGTTGATAAATTTAAGAAGGTAGAACCATTCAAACAAATCGTATCAGGTTCTATAATATTTATGACAAAAGAATCTTCAACATAAACGATTATGGTATCTACACCACAATCTGATGTTAAAATATATTCTGTATCTGACAAAGGCAGCACAAAAGAATTTGGATCATTAAAATCAGTTATCCCCGTTGTTGGAGACCAGGTAACTATTGCCCAAGGCGCAACCCCTGTTGCGGCAAACTGTGTTCCTAATCCATCACAAGCCACTTGAATATCTGGACCTGCATTTGTTGGATTGACAACAATGGATGCAGAAGTAAAACAAGTATCGTCAATACCATTCGTGTAAATATAAGTTAATGTTGTATCTCCAGTTGGAAAAACCGAGAACGTATTAGAAGGTAAGAAATTACCGACAGCATCAAACAAGCCATAAGCAGGATCTGCAGCTAAAATTTGAATGTTATCTAGGCCCCAGTGATCGCAACAAGCTCCAGAATTAAATTCTTGAATCCATTGAAAAGAAGTTGCCGAAGTCAATGCTCCTACTGGCAAAGGAAAACAAACCGAATTCCAAACTGTCAAAGGAGTTCCTGTTGCACTGAAAGGAGGATTATTCATTGGGAAATTTGGACCAGGATTACTTGGTAAAAATTCTCCATTCGGCATCATATATTGTATGTCTAACCAGGTCACCCCACCATCGATAGAATATTGAAGCGTAATTCCTTCCTCAGATAAATCGGGACCTTCTGTTGGTGCAGCTCCACCTTGTATCGCATATGTAAAATCAAAACAAATTTGACCACCAAACTGAACATTAAAAGGATTGGATACTAATGCTGCAGGTAATACAGCTGTTGCCCCCATCCAAAAATAAGTGTCATTCGTTGGGCTAGGAATAAAGGGATTGGTGTAAATCGCACCTGCCGTTTGAGCCCATCCAGGATCATTAGGACCAGTTGGCCCAAAAACCTCGGTTAGCAATGACCTAGCGAAACTGTTGATTGTTACATTTACAGAATCACCGCAATCTATTGTATCTTGATTCAAAATAGCCGTCGTGACGCATTGCGCATCAGCAGCATAAATTGAAAAAAGAGATATAATTAAAAGTAATATTTTTTTCATAATTCTCTGTTTTACTTAATCGCAATTTTATTAAAAACAATTTTTGTTAACTTGCTTTTCCAAGCACGTTCATTAATTGTGATTGAATGAGCGAAAGTTTTTAAATAGTCTTCACTAGTAGCACAAGCACCTTCAACAACACCATTTGCGGGTATGCTTATTAAACGCATACTTCCATGGTCTGCATTTCCACATGTATTGCAAAAATCATCATACCAAACTTCAAAATTGAAACTTAAATCAATTGCTTCACTTGTCAAATTGGTATAGCGCATTAAAGCATATTCATAATCGTAGCCTTGAGTTGATTGACAAACAATGCTACCTTTTTCAATTTTATATTCATTAGTTGCTGCTTCAACATTCCAATTTTGGGCGTACAAGCTTGTGCTCAGCAAAAAAAGTAAGAAGGTAAAAATTCTTTTCATTTAAATCTATTTTAAGTTAATAAGTTGATTGTCTTTTTAGACAATCCCTGTCAAATGTTTTATGTAGTTACTTCAAATCTAACAATTCTAAGTAACTTAACAATACTATCTAAAGTTTTTTTTATTAAAACTTAATCCACAATTCAATTTTACACGTATGCAAGGCATCAATCAATCGTCGAACGCACTCAAACGGACCCTCATTAAAATTAATTAACAGATTATTTTCGAAGTAGATTTAAATATTGGCATCAACTTTGTTATTTTTGTATCAAATTATTCAAACATTTAAATCCTAAAAAAATGAAAAAGCTAAATTTATTATTTGCAATCTTTAGTATTGCTTTGTTAGGTTTCATGACGAGCTGTGAAACTGACCCACCTGAAGATTTGGATTTGAATCCATCATTAATACTCACTGTAACGGGATTGAGTGCTACAAATACCATTGTAGAAGGCACTACTTATGACGTACAAATTAATGCTGCTCAAAACCAAAATAGCACTAAAAAACTTAAGGAATTAGAAATTCAAGCACCTGGTCCAGATACCACTATTGTTATAAATGCTACTGTTTATGAAGAAACTTTCACTTTAGATGCACCTTTAGCTGGTGTTTCTCAAACATTTACTTTTATCTTGACCGATAATGATGATGTTACGACAACAAAAACTTTAACGGTAACAGGTACAAGTGGAGTTATTTCTACTCCATTCGGACCTCAGGTAAGTGGTGCGTTCTTCCACGTTGGAGGTTCTCTTCAAGGTGCTTACGACTTAGTGGGCGAAACAACTATTGCTGCTGCAGGATTAGAAGCATCCAAAGACATGAAGAACACCGACATGGCTGGAGCCAATTTCTCAGGTTCTTGGACTGCTGGAACGGGTAATGGTTCTTTATACATAAGAGCTAACTCTTTCGATTATGCAAATGGTTCAGTCGAAGATGCTATGGCTGCCTACACTGCGGGAACACCAGGTGGAACAATGTTAAATCCGTTATCAGGTAATATCTTTATTGCAAAGTTAAGAGGTGGAACGGATTATGCCGTAATCCAAATCGTTACAGTCGATCCTCTGAATAACGAATGTAACTGCGTTAGAACGGGCAAAATCACCTTCAACTTCAAAAAATCGTAATTGGCGATTAAAATAAAGCCCCATTTCGAAAATTCGGAATGGGGCTTTTTTTTGGCACATCGTTTGAATTCTATTCAGTATAATGAATAAATTAAGTTTTATTTAAATTTGCAATAATGAAAAAGTTTAGCCTAGCAATCCTAATGCTGACGATCCTTATTTATCAAGCTAAGGCACAAGAAGGATATGATTATACCGATAAAATTCAAGTACTTTATGGTGTAGTTTTCAATGGGGACACTATTCCCCTACTGAACGTTCCAGAAATATCTATAACAGGTCATAAGTTTAATACTCAACAAGACGAGTATTGGTACAACTACTACTTGAAAAGAGTGAAGAAAGTTTATCCATACTATGAAATAGCTAGAACCGTAGTCAAAGAACTTGAAGAGGAAAAAGCGAATGCCAAGAAGAAACAATTCAAATCTTATAAAAAAGATAAGAAAGAAGAATTAATGGGTGAGTTTGAAAAAGAGCTTCGCGATTTAAAGGTTTCGGAAGGAAAAGTATTGGTTAAAATGATTAACCGAGAAACGGGATCTGATTTTTACGAATTAATTAAAGAGTATAACGGAGGTCTAAAAGCATGGATTTATAACATTGCAGCAAATCATTATGATTACGATCTAAAAGAAGCTTACAACCCTACTGCTGAAGAGAATAGAATGTTAGAATTAGCTATAAAACAGGTTTTAAATAATAATCAATCTCGTTAAGAACTTGCTTAGTATCAATTTTCTGCATACAATCGAAATGCCCTTTAGGGCATTTCTTATACCCTATTTTGGAACACGGTCTACACTCTAATCCCTCGACCTGGATTACTCTAAACTCTTTCCCTGGCATATAAGGATACATGCCTAATTCAGGGACTGTATTGCCCCAAATACTCACAATATCCTTTCTGAAAGCTGCGGCGATATGCATTAAACCCGTATCGTGAGTGACCACAATTTTAGCTTGGGAAACCATGGAAGCGGATTGATTTAAATTCAACTTCCCACAAGCATTCACAATTTTGCCATTTGTGCTCTTATGAATAATTTCTTCCCCCCTAGCTAAATCGTCCAATCCACCTAATAAGACAATAGGCAGTTCCAATTGATTACAAATATCAACAATCTTAGCGTAAGGCAATCGCTTCGTTAAGTATTTTGCGCCAATTGCTATTGCAATAAACTCATCTGTTAATTCTGGATAACGCGCTTTTATATTTACTTGATCTTCTGGAGGAATAAAGTAGTCTAAGCCCTCATTGTCATTTATAACTCCAAAACTTCTAACCGTGTACAAATAGCGATCAACGATATGATTGTATTTAGGTAATTTATCTATTTTAAATTGGGTAAGCAACCATTTCTCAAAATTTAATTTATTTACGGCTTCACTTTTGACCCTTAAGCGCATTTTTAAAATTTGCGTTCGGATATTGTGGTGTAAATCTATAACGAAATCAAACTTTTCGACTGATAATTCCTTCACTAAATCATTCAAATCGTTCTTTAAGGTATGCACCTTAGACAAATATGGATTGGTCGTCAAGATACTCTTGTAAGCGTCTTTCGTGGCATAATGAATCTCATACTCAGGATGTTGTTTTTTCAAACACCTTATTAATGGCGTAGTTAATACAATATCGCCGATAGAACTAAATCTTAATATTAGGATTTTCATGAATCGATTTGATTGTAAACTTAGCAAAAAAAAGAGGGCTAATTGCTAGCCCTCTTTTTTTATTTTTAAAAACTGTTAATGTGTCATTACCGTTTCAATTACTTCAACAACTTCGATTGTTTGTTCATCTTCCGAACTTACTTCATTGTATTTTTTTGCTGAATAGCTATGGTCTCCTATACTTTCTATGGAAGCTATTAAGGCCTCTTCATTCACCAATTTACTATCAAACTTAATTGTAGCGAAGCTTTCATCATAATTGACCGCTGCAAAGGCTACGCCTGGTGTAGCGAGTAATTGATTTTGAATTGCAGAAACACAACCCATAGCGCAAACCATTCCATCTAAAGCCAATTTTGTTTCAGCGTCAGCTAACACATTCTCATTTACTAAAACTGCTTCTACTGCTTGCTCACTACTTTGCTGACATGCACTTAAGAAGAATACACTTAAAATCACTAAACTTAAATACTTCATTTTGTTTGTTTTATTTGCAAATTTGAAATACAAAATTACACAATAAAGTTCATAAATGTATAAATTCTAGTGACAATCTTGTAACTTTACTTAACTACAAAACAAATGTTATGCAGATAAAATTTTGCGGTGAAGTGAGTACTATTTTGGCTAGCAATCATCTCTTAAGTTTTGATGCCTAAAAAAAAGTGCGCATTTTTGGTGAAGAAAAAAAGGTGAATGCCGAAGTGGTTATTATGAATTCATTTAGTGCGCATGGAGACCATGATGAAATGCTAAATTTTATTGATAATCAAGACAAAAAACAATTAAAAAAAAATCTTTCTTGTACATGGCGAGCTTGATAGACAAGAAATCTTCAAAAAAATATAAAAGCAAAGGGATTTGTTAAAGTAATTATCCCCAAGTTAGACGAGGTTTATGAATTTTAAATTTTAAAAAAAAGAAGGACTTGTTCAATTAAATTTAGTTACTTTTATTTTTCCAATTAAGCCTTTGGTTGGAATTGAATGAAACTAAACTACTATGAATCCAAGATTACTCCTCTTTTTGTTCTCACTTTTATTAAATTTCGAAGTGCATTCGCAAGTGAATGGCGCCCCAGTAATTAGCGTAGGGCCCGATATTATTCTCCCCTGCAACACGCCTTGTGTGAATCTAACAGCCCAACTTTTACAAGTGGGAAGTACGCTAAGCTATGGCGTTTCCGGCATTCCCTATTCTCCACCTTTGGCATACAACACCCCCAATGGAAATCCTGTTCTTTTGTCAGGTGATGATAGGTGGAGTAATGTTATTCCTATTCCTTTTCCTTTTTGTTTCTACGGGGCAACCTACAATGATTTAAAAATAGGAACAAATGGTGCTATAAAGTTAGGTCCAACTCCGCTTAGCAATGGCGGAACACACCCATGGTCATTTACGAGCAGCGTACCATCACCAAATTTAGTTTCTGCTGGAAATATATATGGGCCTTACCATGATCTTGCACCCTCTTTATTTCAAGGAATAGTGCCTGGATTATTGCAAGGAAGTATCAATTGGTTTGTTCAAGGTACAGCGCCTAACAGAAGATTTATAGTTATCTATAACAACACACCTCAATATATTTGTTTAAACATTACCACATCCAGTCAAATGGTCTTGCATGAAAGTTCAAATATCATTGATGTATTTGTGGATAGTAAAGCAAGGTGTAATATATGGAACGGTGGAAGAGCCGTAATTGGAATTCAAAACAACACAGGTACCCAAGGAATTAGTCCTCCAGGAAGAAATACTGGAAGCTACAATATTGGTAGTCCAGAGGCATGGAGATTTCTTCCTAATGGTGCAAGTGCATACTCCCAAGTAGAATGGTTTGAAAATTCAAATTTGATTGGAGCTGGCAACGTGATTAATGTTTGCCCCAATGTATCCAACACCTATGTAGCACAATCCACTTTTACAACCTGCGTTGGACAAAACATCATCTTAACGGATACGATAAAAGTAGCCTTTGATATAGTTGACGTGAGTATTTCACCTTTAAACTCATTCATTTGTAGTGGGCAAACTACAACACTAACAGCGGTTTCTCCGCAAGCAACGAGTTACCAATGGAATCCTGGTGGCTTAAGTGGTCAAACCGTAAATGTAAATCCGGCTAGTTCAGGAATTTACACAGTAACCGCAACAAATTCGGCAAATGGTTGCACAGCAACAGATACAGCAAATATTAGTATCGCAACACCTCAAGTTAATGTGTGCAACGTACTATACGTAAGTCCGACAGGAAGTCCGACGGCTATTGGTTCAAAAGCGGATCCTTTAGACTTACTAACGGCTATGAATCTAGGTGCTTGTATTGGCACAACAATTAAAATGGCCATAGGTGATTACGTAACAGATAGCACGATCATTTCGGTTACGAGTAATCTAACTTTAGAAGGGGGTTTTGATCCAGCAAATAACTGGATAAAAACGAGTGCTCCTGGCGCCACGAGAATTCTTCGAACAGCAGCAAACATCACAGACCCAAGCGGAGCATCCCCTCGATTGATTGCAGTTGAAGTAGTGGGTCAAGCTGGTTTTAGATTTCAAGACTTGACTATCCAAGTTGCGAATGCGCCAAATGCAGCTTTAAATAATTTTGGAATATCTAATTATGGATTAATCTTAGAATCCTGCAGTGCTTATGATGTGGTAAGAACTGTTATTATAAGTGGAAGTGCAGGTAATGGTGGTGGTGGCATAGCCGGAGTAAATGGCGTAAATGGGACTTCTGGAGCTAACGCTTGCGGGCGAAATGGTGGTGCTGGTGGCGGCAACGGTGGAGTTGGCGGTGCTGGAGGAACTTCAACAGGATGTAGTCCTTGTTTTTTTGGAGCCTGTGCTGGACCTTGTGATGGAAATAATGGTGGTGCCGGTGGAAATGGTGGTGCTGGTGCTGGAAACGGAGGAAATAGAGGAGTAACTTGTGCTGCATTTGGCATATTTTCTGGGCAACATGGAACTGCGGGTTCGAATGCTGGAAACGGAATAAATGGAGGAAATGGCGGTGTTGGTATTGCCCCAACTTTTGGACTCTATTTTAATCCTGGATCTCCAGGAACGAATGGCGCAACGGGAACTATCGGTGGTGGCGGTGGTGGTGCTGGTGGTGGTGGTGGTGCAACAGGAACCCCGGGCGGCGGTGGCGGTGGCGGCGGTGGTGGCGGAACCGGCGGTACTGGCGGAACTGGCGGAAAAGGTGGTGGAGCTTCTTTCGCACTATTTATACACGCTAATGGTACTGGTGGAAATATTACGGATGTAGATTTAACGAATAGTAGTCTCGGTACAGGTGGACTTGGTGCAAATGGTGGCACCGGTGCTCAAGGAGGAGCTGGAGGTAGTTCTTCTACAAACCCTTGTTCTGGTTGCCAAAACTTTAATAATGGTGGAGGAAATGGTGGCATTGGAGGAAATGGTGGCAACGGACAAAATGGACAAAATGGGCTTGCAGCTCGCTTATATATTAATGGCACAAGTCCAATAGTTTCTAACAATAGTGCACCGCTTGTTATAGCCTCTGGATCAAACAACCCGGCTAACTTTAATCTAGCTGCACAAGCCGTAATTACCATGGATGATATTGCTTGTACAGAAACGGATATTAACTTTAATGGAACGTCAAGCAACAACTGGACTTTCGGCACTGGAAGTAATCCAGCAAATGCCAATGGACAAGCCGTACTTACTGAATATACAAGTTTAGGTAGAAAAGACATTAATTTTGGTATAGGACAGTATATTGGATTTTCTAACATCGTATTGGATGCCCAGCTTATTCCGCAATTCAATACCTCCGCTCCATTGATCAACGGTGTTCGTACGATTTGTGCTGGAACAACGGTTATCTTTACAGCGAACAATTTCGGTTTAAATTATAATTTCCTTTGGGATTTAGGCGGAGGTGCAATACCAAACACTTATAACGGCTTAAACTTTGGAAGCATTACTTCTACGTTTAATGCTCCTGGAACTTATCTCATTCAACTGCAATACGAAACCAATTGTTGCGGTATTTCTTTACCCGGAACAATGACGCTTGTTGTATTAGAAAAACCAAACGTAACGGCTTTTGCAGATCAACAGTTTTGTTTTGGAACTCCAGGAGGTGTTCAACTTTATGTAAGTGGTGCTCCCGCTAATGGAAACATTTTATGGTCGCCGACAGCTGGCTTGAGTAATTTTACTCAAGATACGGTGGTTGCTTTACCTACATCTACAACCAATTACATTGTAACCGTGTCGAATTCAGCTGGTTTATGTCCAAGCTCAGATACGGTGCAAGTAAGCGTTATTGACCTTAATCTTCAGGCTACCTCTACGGATGCTACTTGTGCTGTTTTAGGCACAATCAGCCTAACGGTTACCGGTGGAAGTAACAACTATACTTATGCATGGTCAAATGGAGCTACTACTACAAATCTTACGAATCTTCAATCAGATACTTATGAAGTTGTGGTAACAGATGCCACTAATGGTTGTTTAGATTCCTTAGAGGTAACTGTAAATGCCGGTCCTTTTGCTCTTGTGGCAGTTGATTCTGTGAATCATGAAAGTTGTCTTCAAACAAACGACGGAAGCATTTATGTGACTGCATCAGGCGGCACACCTCCTTATACATTTACTTGGACCAGTTTAGGCGTAGTTACACCAGGCGTATTAGCCGATAGTCAAACGGGATTAAGCCCAGGCAATTACAACCTGAATGTAAGCGATATAAATGGTTGTTCCTTTATAGTGAATTCGACCATATTGGCTGCCGATTCCTTCAATTTTGTGATTGATTCCTTTCAAAACACGCAATGTTATGGAGTAAATGACGGCTTTGTAAGAATAAGAGTGGATGGCGGAGTGATGCCTTATGCTTATACTTGGTCAGACAATGCCCTTGTTGTTTTAGACAACGACGATGTTGTGGCGGAAAATTATGCACCGGGAAGTTATACCCTTTACATTTCAGATTCTAGAGTTTGTTCAGATTCACTGCTTATCGATTTCACTGCTCCATTATTACCCTTAACGGTTTTGGATACCTTCGTTTGTGCTGGTGAATCCTTTAATATTTTTGGAACTGACCTTGTTATTTCTTCAGATACCTCCATAAGTGATACAACATTTGCTGTGGGAGGTTGTGCTACTGGAATTACAACTTTAAATTTGAGTTTGATTAATTTACCCGTTGCAAATTTAACAGCTAGTCCAGATACCCTTTTTGAATTTGAATCAAGTTTATTGTCTGCAACGAGTGGCTTTGATTACGATTGGAGTCCGGTTTCTACTTCTACGGATGCATCTATTACTGTTACGCCTAGTATAACGACAAGGTACGATGTAGTTATTAGCAACAGTAATGGTTGTAGTGAAACCTTCAGTGTCCTTGTTTATATATTATCTAGGGATGTAGATTTAAAAATTCCTGACGCTTTCTCTCCGAATGGAGATGGTGTAAATGATCTCTTTCGAATCGTTAATCCTGACTTCTTTGAGAAGATTGTTATGAAAATATACAACAGATGGGGAGAGTTAATTCATACAAGCAAAGGCATAAACCACGGTTGGGATGGAACTTATAAAAATGCGAAACAAGCCGTTGATGTCTATACTTACGTCATAAGCGCACAATCTCAGTATTCAGGAAAAGACCTTAAACTTTCTGGAAATGTGAGTTTGATAAAATAAGCTAAAAGCTAAAACTAGAAAAGGCATTCCTATTTGACAGGGATGCCTTTTTTATTTATGGGAATGTCCCGTCCTAGCCTAGCGATACACCAAAACATCAGTGTAAAGCAATCACGAGAATAAGTGCGTGAGCAAATTTTACCTGTACTTCATAATCCATTATTGCTTGTTGCTCTCTCAATCTACCTCCTTTATCCCAGGAGAATCGAGCCGACTTTCTTAAAGAATATTATTGAAGTATCCTATTCCACAAATTTTCCATTTATCTCGGTAAGTGCAACTTTGGACTGACTTATTATTAACGTCTGCTAGTTTTGAATCTATAAAATAGAAATGCCCTAGAAAAGGGCATAAAAAAAAGGCAAGTTACTCATATCGCACCGCTACAACCACTTACCCTTGCTTCGATCAAGACCTGGGGGATTCAGTAGGAGCTGGTCGTATGAGACTTGCCCATTGCAAAGGTATGAAAATATATAGTGAAGTATCAAATTAATGTCTAACTTTTTTTTGCTGTAATTTTTTTAGTGTATTTTGCAGCCTATTCAAAACCAAACGTTTCATGTCAGAATTAGAATTTAATAAGAATGAAGATAATATGAAGATCATGCTTGCTGATCTGAAGTATAAGAAAGAAATTGCTGCATTAGGCGGTGGAGAAAAGAGCATTGAAAAGTACAAAAAAACAGGCAAGCTCACTGCAAGAGAGCGAATAGACTTATTGCTAGATGAAGGGCAAGCACAATTAGAAATAGGCGGGCTAGCTGGAGATGGCATGTACAAAGAGTATGGAGGGTGTCCAGGGGGTGGAGTTGTCGTGATTATTGGATACATAGAAGGTCGACAAGCTATTGTAGTAGCCAATGATGCTACTGTAAAAGCAGGTGCTTGGTTTCCCATCACAGCTAAGAAAAATTTAAGAGCGCAAGAAATTGCTATGGAAAATAGGCTGCCGATTATTTACTTAGTAGATAGTGCTGGTGTTTTCTTACCCATGCAAGATGAAAGTTTTGCAGACAAAGAGCACTTCGGAAGAGTATTTCGAAACAATGCCATGATGAGCAGCATGGGGATCACTCAAATAGCGGCTGTAATGGGCTCTTGCGTGGCTGGTGGCGCCTATCTTCCAATTATGAGCGATGAATCGCTCATAGTGGATAAAACAGGCTCCATTTTTTTAGCAGGGAGTTATTTGGTAAAAGCTGCTATAGGCGAAGAAATAGATAATGAAACTTTAGGGGGAGCAACAACCCAAACAGAAATCTCTGGCGTTTGTGACTACAAAATGAAAGATGACAAGGAATGCCTATACACCATTCGCAAGCTTATGAACAAAATTGGCAGCACGGAGAAAGCTGGATTTGATAGAGTAGAAGCCAAGGAACCGATAAAAGATCCAAAAGAAATGTATGGCTATATTTCTGAAGGCAATGCGAAACCTTACAACACGCTTGAAATTATTGAGCGCTTAGTAGATGACTCTGATTTTACGGAATACAAAGCAGGTTTTGGAAAGACAATTGTTTGTGGCTATGCCAGAATAGATGGTTGGGCTGCAGGAATTGTTGCAAATCAAAGAGAAATAATAAAAACGAAAAGAGGCGAAGTACAGTTTGGCGGTGTAATATATAATGACAGTGCAGATAAAGCTGCTCGGTTTATCATGGTTTGTAATCAGAAAAAAATTCCTTTAGTGTTCTTGCATGATGTAAGTGGTTTTATGGTCGGTTCTCGTTCTGAACACAGCGGCATTATCAAGGATGGTGCGAAGATGGTAAATGCGATGGCGAATAGCGTAGTTCCTAAATTTAGTGTGGTATTAGGAAATTCGTATGGCGCGGGTAACTATGCCATGTGTGGCAAAGCCTACGATCCAAGATTGATGTTGGCTTGGCCGAGTGCAAAAATTGCGGTAATGGGTGGCGCTCAAGCGGCTAAAGTACTATTGCAAATTCAAGTGGCTTCTTTGAAGAAAAATGGAGAAACCATTACAGCAGAAGTTGAAACAGAAATGTTTAACAAAATCAAAGACAAATACGATAGAACTACCGATGTTTATTATGCAGCAGCGCGTTTATGGGTAGATGACATCATAGACCCTTTGGACACTAGAAAAGCAATTAGTATGGGAATAGAAGCAGCGAACCACGCGCCTATTACGAAGGCTTACAGTACCGGCGTAATACAGGTTTAGGTTTTTCGCTACTTTAAAGGATAAAGTTCGGTTTTCGTCCGCTCCCCTCCTATGCTATTCATCAAATTCGGCACTGATATTTGTCAAGAATACTTGTGTAATTTTGAGAGAAATATATTTTGAATTCAATTTTTTGTAATTTTAGCGAAAGCTCCTAAAAATGAAAAGTATTTTATTTGTTTTACTCTTGTGTTTTGGTTCTTTGCAGGCACAAGAAGACTATCCAAAATTCGTAAATCAACCAAAATGGATCTTAAAATTTGCGCCTAGAATCTTAGCGCCAAAGATTACCTATGAAAAAGTAATCAATCTAAGCTCATCTTGGGGAATCGATACGCGTGTACATGCTTTCTGGCTGCCTCAAAGTATTCGATTTGAAGGTTTTTACAGGAGATATTTTAACGATAACGGACCCTTAGGATTTTACATCCAACCCAAGGTAGCTGCAGGATATTTTGATTATCAAATTGTGAATTTAAAAACCAACGGATTGCAAGTTGGGGGTGGATTTAATCTGGGTGGACAGTTTAACATAGGAATCAATCATGCCGTTATTGATGTATATGCTGGAATTCAATGGATAGCGCCTGTTTATTTTAATATCGAGCCCATTAACAACAGTCAAGGCTTTGTTAATTATGGATACAATACCATTCACTACACCTTGATAGCGTTACCTTTAGACATAGGCATACGATTCGGCTTTATTAAAATGCGAAAAGTCCCCTTAACAGAAACCTTTGAAAATGATGGATATTATTAAGTCCACTACAAAAATTAGCCTATGCAGAATAACGATGTCCTTCGACAACTTAGATATACTTTCAATTACTCAGATGATCAAATGATTGTAGTTTTTACAAATGCAGATGCTATTTATACTCGTGAACAAATTAGTGCTTGGTTAAAAAAAGATGAAGACGAAGCTTTTCAAGAAATGAAAGATATTGAGCTCGCAAGCTTTTTAAATGGCTTCATCAACCTTAAAAGAGGAAAGAAAGATGGGCCACAATTCCCTCCTGAAAAAGAATTGAACAACAATATTATTTTTAGGAAATTAAAAATTGCGCTCAATTTTAAAGATATTGACATTTTAGAAGTCTTCGATTTGGTTGATTTAAAGGTTGGCAAACATGAATTAAGTGCCTTGTTTAGAAACCCCAATCAAAGTCAATACAGGGATTGCCAGGACCAATTCTTGCGCAATTTTTTATATGGTTTGAAAATGAAATTCCGTCCGAGTTAATGGACGAAATAGATGCCGACCAGAGAGGATTTAAATTGAAAAAAGCGGAAGAGTATTTTACGAATCGCTGCAATTAGTTAAATTATTGACGGATATTTGCAAAAAAAAGAGTACCATGGATTTTAATGCATTATTAACGGTCTTTCTTACCTTGTTTGCTGTAATAGATATTGTAGGATCTATTCCAATCATCGTAGATTTAAGAGAAAAGAGAGGAGAAATTCAATCCTCAAAAGCCACCTTATTTGCAGGAATATTAATGCTCTCCTTTTTATTTTTTGGAGATGCCTTTCTAAGGATGATTGGGATTGACCTTCAAAGCTTCGCATTAGCTGGAAGTATTGTCATTTTTATTATAGGCATTGAAATGGTACTAGGCGTAAACATCTTTAAAGCAGGCAAAGATGAAACAGGCAATCACAGTATCATGCCAATTGCATTTCCCTTAATTGCTGGCGCAGGAACGCTAACAACTATTCTCTCACTAAAAGCAGATTTCGACACTTTAATTATCTTTTTAGGAATTATTCTCAACTTAATGATTGTTTATGCTGTTCTAAAGTTGAGCAAATTTTTACAACTTAAGATGGGACCTAATACCTTAGAAATATTGAGAAGAATTTTTGGTGTTCTCTTGCTCGCTATTGCAATTAAAATTTTCAAAGCGAACGTTAACTTTGTAGTATAATGGCTATAGGGTTGCCAGCATATCACGAAGAAAGAAGAAAGCATTTGATGAGCAAAGCTGCTTGTGAAGCATGTGTTGAGAAAACCTTAGAACAACTCCCTTGGTTAAAAATTGGCTTTATGCCAGACGCTTTTGATTATAGAAGTCAAGGAACCATGTTGACTTTTGCAGAACGCATTCTAATCTATGTTGGTGAAACAGAAATCTTGGTTAAAAGCACTTGTCTTTTCCCCGGACAATTTCTAGATTTCGGAAAGAATCGAAAGAATGTGGAAGAATTTTTTCAATATTTTGAATTTAACAGGTAGCTATGGATTTGTTCAGAGTTCCAAAAACGGTACCCAAGAATGTTTCTTTTGATATCAAGAGTATCCATGAGGAATTAGCGAACATGATCTCCCATGGTATAGGTTGGCTACTCATGGTTATTGGCAGCCCTTTCCTTTGGTATAAAGCCTACCACAGTGAGTTGAAGTATGCCTTTATTTCTACGCTGATTTATACCATTTGTGCCATTATGGTTTTTACAAGTAGCACGCTTTATCATAGTGCTTACAAGCTAAGTCTGCGCAGAAAAATGCGCATATTTGATCACATTAGTATTTACTTTTTAATTGCTGGAAGTTACACACCCTTTATCTTAATCTATCTCCATACTGAAAAAGGGTTTATGGTTTTAGGTGTTTTATGGGCGATGACTATAGCGGGTAGTATCTTTAAACTCTTCTTTACGCACAAATTTAAAGTCTTATCGACACTAGCCTATATTATCATGGGATGGATGGCTTTATTTATCTACAAACCTTTAAGTATCATGATTCCATTAGATGCTATGTTATATATCAAAGTTGGCGGCGCGTTCTATACCGTCGGAACTATTTTCTATCTCTGGAAAGCTTTGAAACAGAATCATTTTATCTGGCATTTATTCGTATTGGCTGGTGGTATAGCTCATTATATTTCTGTTTATTATTTACTGAAGTAAAGACCTTTTTTTACAATTTAAAATTGGGCTAAACCTAGACTATAAGAATTGGTCTAAGTTTATTTTTCAGTACTTGCTCATGGTTAACGGGATTTACACAACATACTATTTATCTATTTGAGGAAGAAAATACATCATTCCAGAATTTATCGTAAAAGGAATAATTCCAATCCACGGAGCCTTATAAAAAATTTGTAAATCAAAGCAATCGCTGGTATCTTTAGCATCCCGATTAAGCGGATGGTTAATTTAAATATCCAATAGCTGCATGGCAAGGCATAGATTTAGAAAAGCACACGAGTTTAGAACCTCAGTTTAATAATCCCTAAGTAAGAAGTTCTCCATGAATCTTTGTAATTTTGAACCTAGATATGGAAGAGACGAACTTAACCCGAATTAATAAATACTTGAGTGAAATAGGTTATTGCTCGCGCAGAGCGGCAGATAAACTAATTGAAGAAGGAAGAATAACCATTAATGGTGTGGTTGCTGAAATGGGGACTAAAATAGCCTCTAGCGATGTGGTTAGCGTTGATGGCAAACAAGTTTCAAAGACCGAAGAAGAACATGTTTACTTAGCCTTTAACAAACCGGTAGGAATTGTCTGTACAACAGATACCGGAGTGGAAAAGGACAACATCATCGACTACATCAATTATTCAAGAAGAATTTTCCCTATTGGTAGATTAGACAAGGCCAGCGAGGGATTGATTTTTCTCACGAGTGATGGAGATATTGTGAATAAAATACTGCGTGCTCGAAACAACCACGAGAAAGAGTACATTGTAAAAGTAAACAAACCGATTACCAGAGATTTTTTGAGTGGAATGGCCAATGGAGTTCCAATTCTAGATAAGATTACGAATAAGTGTGTGGTCAAGCAAATGAACAAGTATGAGTTTAAGATTATTTTGACTCAAGGCTTGAACAGACAAATTCGGAGAATGTGCGAGCATTTTTACTTTAGAGTAGAGAAGTTGAAGCGCGTTCGAATCATGAATATCAAGTTGGATTTAGCAGAAGGCAAGTGGAGAAATTTAAGCAAAAGAGAGCTGAAGGAGATTGATCGATTAGTAGAAGATTCGGCGAAGACAGTAGACTAAGACCTTCCAAGTCTCAAAGACTTGGAAGGTCTTAGTCTTGCCAAGTCTCGAAGACTTGGCAAGATAGGCAAGACTGAAATAAAAAGCCCCCGTTACGAGTAACGAGGGCTTTTTTACTTAATTAAAATAAAAAATCTTAAGCTTCCATTTCTTGTGAAGCATTACCTTTCATATTGTCAAAATCAGCTTGAGAACCAACGATTGTATTGTTGAATTGTTTCAAACCTGTTCCTGCAGGAATTTTATGCCCTACAATTACATTTTCTTTCAATCCTTCTAAGTAATCTCTCTTCGCTTCAATAGATGCTGTACTCAATACTTTCGTAGTTTCCTGGAAAGAAGCAGCAGAAATCCAACTGTAAGTACTCAATGAAGATTTGGTAATACCTTGTAATAACGGTCTAGCCGTTGCAGGTACTGCATCTCTAAATTCAGCAATTTTCATGTCATTTCTCTTCAATTGAGAATTCTCTTCTCTCACTTTTCTCAAGGAAACGATTTGTCCAGCTTTCAAGTTGGTAGATTCACCTGGTTCAACGATTACTTTCTTATCGTAAATTTTATCGTTTTCAGCGATAAATTGCAATTTCTCTACATTCTCATTTTCCAATAAGCTAGTATCTCCTTGATCAATCACGGTTACCTTGCTCATCATTTGACGAACGATAACTTCAATGTGCTTGTCATTAATCTTGATACCCTGCATACGGTAAACTTCCTGTACTTCATTTACTAAGTATGATTGAACTGCCGTTGGACCTTTAATTTCTAGAATATCTAGAGGCGTAACCGCACCATCAGAAAGAGACATACCCGCTTTCACATAATCATTAATCTGTACCAAGATATGGTTAGACAATTTGATTAAGTATTTTTTCTTTATCCCTTCTTTAGATTCCACGATAACCTCTTGATTCCCTCTCTTGATTCCGCCAAATGAAACCACACCATCAATTTCAGAAACCACAGCAGGATTAGAAGGGTTTCTAGCCTCGAATAACTCCGTTACTCTTGGAAGACCACCCGTAATATCCTTTAATTTACCTAATTGACGGGGTATTTTCACTAATACTTGACCAGCTTTAACTTTAGCACCGTCTTGTACCGTAATGTGAGCACCTACTGGTAAATTATAGTTCATTGGTTCAATATCACCAGAAGTGACGATTTGAACTGAAGGAATTTTCTTCTTATCCTTAGATTGGATAATTACTTTTTCCTTATAACCAGTTTGCTCATCCATTTCCTCTTTCGCGGTAATGTTGTTTATGATACTCACAAATTCTGCTTTACCAGAAACCGTTGAAATAATAACGTTGTTAAATGGATCCCACTTACAAATCATATCGCCTTTGGCAACTGTAGCTCCGTCAGTAACATTGATAATCGCACCGTAAGGAATATGGTGATTCACCAATACTCTACTTGTACCTTTTTTAGTAATAGCCATTTCACCTGTACGACCAATAACTACAGATTCTTTCTCTCCATCATCATTCGTATAGTCAACCGTTCTAATACCATCAAACTTAAGTACACCTTCGAACTTTGCCACAATTTGTGATTCAGTTTGACCAACAGAAGCGATACCACCCACGTGGAACGTACGAAGCGTTAACTGTGTACCTGGCTCACCAATTGATTGTGCTGCAATAATTCCCACTGCATCACCTGTTTCTGCTAATCTGTTGTTGGCAAGATTTTTACCATAACATTTTACACAAACTCCTTTAATTGCTTCACAAGTTAATACTGAACGAATTTCAACACTTTCAATACCAGCCTCAGTGATTTCTTGAGATAATGCTCTAGAAATATCTTGACCAGCTTTAAGGATAATTTCGTCAGTTTCAGGATGATAAACATCATGTAAACTTGTTCTACCCGCAATTCTTTCTTCTAAAGACTCCACGATTTCATCATTATCTTTCAAATCGAATGTATTGATACCTCTTAAAGTACCACAATCTTCTTCTGAAATCACAACGTCTTGCGCTACGTCAACTAATCTTCTTGTTAAGTAACCTGCATCTGCAGTTTTCAAAGCTGTATCCGCCAAACCTTTACGTGCACCGTGAGTTGAAATAAAGTACTCCAATACAGATAAGCCTTCTTTAAAGTTGGCTAAAATTGGATTTTCAATTACATCTCCACCGTCACTTGAACCAGATTTTCTTGGCTTAGCCATCAAACCTCTCAATCCACCTAACTGCTTAATTTGTTGCTTAGAACCCCTTGCACCACTATCTAACATCATATAGATAGAGTTGAATCCTTGCTTATGACTAGCTAATTGGTTCATCAGCGTTGTTGTCAACTTATTATCTGCTCTTGTCCAAATATCAATTACCTGGTTGTAACGCTCACGATCTGTGATGAAACCCATTGAATATTTATCTTGAACATCATCAACATCCAATTGTGCTTTATTTAAGATGGTATCCTTTTCAACTGGGATAATTACATCTCCAATATTGAATGATAATCCACCTTTGAAAGCTGAATTAAATCCAATATCCTTAATTTTATCTAAGAATTTAACTGTAGTAGGAACATCCGTTAAATCAATAATATCACCAATTACATCTTTCAACGCACGTTTGGTTAATAACCTATTGATAAAACCAACATTTTCTGGTACTACTTGGTTAAACATGATTCTACCAACAGTAGTCTCAATCAACTTCGTTTTCAGTTCTCTTCCTTCTCTAACAATAGTCTTCACTTTTACCCATGCATGCAAGTCCGCTTTACCTTCATTGTAGGCAATAATTGCTTCTTCCGCAGAATAAAATGCTAAGCCTTCACCTTTCACTTTTTCTTCAGGAGTAGATCTTCTTACGTTTGTAAAGTAATAAAGACCCAAAACCATATCCTGAGAAGGTAATGTAATTGGCGTACCATTTTGTGGGTTCAAAATATTGTGCGATGAAAGCATCAACATTTGAGCTTCTAAAATAGATGCATTACTTAAAGGAACGTGAACAGCCATTTGATCACCATCAAAATCCGCATTGAATGACGTACATACCAATGGGTGTAATTGAATTGCTTTTCCTTCAATTAATTTAGGCAAAAACGCTTGAATAGACAAACGGTGTAATGTTGGAGCACGGTTTAATAAAACCGGATGTCCTTTCAAAATATTTTCCAAAATATCCCAAATAACAGGCTCTTTCTTGTCAACCAATTTCTTAGCAGACTTCACTGTCTTTACAATACCTCTTTCGATTAATTTTCTAATCACAAATGGTTTGAATAACTCAGCAGCCATATCCTTAGGAATACCACATTCGTGTAATTTCAAAGTAGGACCTACAACAATTACAGAACGGCCAGAGTAATCAACCCTTTTACCTAATAAATTCTGACGGAAACGACCTTGCTTACCTTTAAGTACATCACTTAAAGATTTTAATGCACGACCACCTTCAGCTTTAACAGCATTCGATTTTCTCGAGTTATCAAATAAAGAATCAACCGCCTCTTGCAACATCCGTTTTTCATTACGTAAGATTACTTCTGGTGCTTTGATTTCAATTAATCTTTTTAATCTATTATTTCTAATGATTACCCGTCTGTACAAATCATTTAAATCCGAACTTGCAAAACGACCCCCATCTAAAGGAACCAATGGTCTCAATTCTGGTGGAATTACCGGTAGGTAATCAATACACATCCATTGAGGACGGTTTTCAATATGCTCATTTCCCGCTCTGAAAGCTTCAACCACTTTCAAACGCTTTAAAGCTTCTGCTTTTCTTTGACGAGAAGTTTCTGTAGCTGCTTGCGTTCTCAAATCATACGACAATTGATCTAAATCAATTCTTGTTAATAATTCTTTAACCGCATCTGCACCCATTAAAGCGATAAACTTATTTGGGTCGTCATTGCTTAATGCTGCATTGTTTTTGTAGTCTTCATGTCCTAAGATAGCCAAGTATTCTTCCTCAGTTATTAAGTCCATTTTAGCTAAAGTTAAGGTTTCCTCCTCATCTTTCTCATTGATAATGGCTACACCATTTTCAGTATTTCCTGCTTGAATAACACAGTATCTTTCGTAGTACACGATTGATTCTAATGTTTTGGAAGAAACGCCTAATAAGTAACCAATTTTATTTGGTAAAGACTTAAAATACCAGATATGAACAACAGGAACCACCAATTTGATGTGCCCCATTCTTTCACGTCTTACTTTCTTCTCTGTTACTTCAACACCACATCTATCACAAACGATTCCTTTATAACGGATACGTTTATACTTTCCGCAATAACATTCATAATCTTTTGTTGGACCAAATATTCTTTCACAAAACAAACCATCCATTTCAGGTTTATAGGTACGATAATTAATGGTTTCCGGTTTTTTAACCTCACCATAAGATCTTTCAAGAATTGAATCCGGTGATGATAAACAGATTGTTATTTGTTTAAAATCGCTATTTGTTAGTCTTTCCTTTCTTAAGGACATATTAACCTCCGAGTTATTAATGTGTGTTAATTAATCAAATTTTAAATCAAGTGCCAAACCTCTCAACTCATGTATCAATACATTGAATGATTCAGGTATATTTGGCTCAGGTAAATTTTCTCCTTTTACAATAGCTTCATAAGTTTTAGCTCTACCTACAATATCATCAGATTTTACCGTTAGTAATTCTCTAAGAATATTGGCAGCACCAAACGCTTCCAAAGCCCAAACTTCCATTTCACCAAAACGTTGACCACCAAACTGAGCTTTACCACCCAATGGTTGTTGCGTAATTAATGAATAAGGACCAGTAGAACGAGCATGCATTTTATCGTCAATCATGTGACTTAATTTCAGCATATAAATTACACCTACAGTGGTTGTTTGGTCAAATCGTTGACCTGTTTCACCATCGTAAAGGTAAGTTTGTCCTAATTCTGGTAAACCGGCTTTATCCACTTCAGTTTGAATTTCAGCTACTGATGCACCATCAAAAATTGGTGTTGCATATTTTTGCCCTAATTTTTTACCTGCCCAACCTAATACAGTTTCATAGATCTGTCCTAAATTCATACGAGAAGGCACACCTAAAGGATTTAAAACGATATCTACTGGCGTTCCATCTTCTAAGAAAGGCATGTCCTCTTCACGAACAATTCGCGAAACAATCCCTTTATTACCATGACGACCTGCCATTTTATCACCTACTTTCAATTTACGTTTTTGAGCAACATAAACTTTAGCTAATTTCAATACGCCTGTAGGTAATTCATCACCGATAGTTAAGTTAAATTTCTCTCTTCTTAATTTACCGCCTTCTTCATTAATCTTGATGTCATAATTATGCATCATTCTCTTCACAGACTCATTCAATTCGTCGTTGCTAGACCAACCAGCAGGATTCACCATTTTGAAATCTAATTCATTGATACTCTTTTGAGTGAATTTCGTTCCTTTAGGGATTACCTCTTCTTTGTAGTGATTAATTACCCCTGCAGATGTCTTACCACCGATCAGTTTGTATAATTTATCTACTAAAATCTCACGAAGATTTGCTTCAGTTTTAGCATGAGTAGCTTCTAATTTTTCAATAACTAATTTTTCTTTAGCTTTTGAATTTTTATCTTTTTTCGCTCTAGAGAAAAGATTAGAATACATTACCACACCCTTAGCAGAAGGAGAAGCTTTTAACGAAGCATCTTTTACATCACCCGCTTTATCACCGAAGATTGCTCTTAACAATTTTTCTTCTGGCGTTGGGTCAGTTTCACCTTTTGGTGTAATCTTACCAATCAAGATATCGCCTTCTTTAATTGAAGCGCCTACTCTAATCACCCCGTGTTCATCAAGGTCTTTTGTAGCTTCTTCACTTACGTTAGGAATATCTGCTGTTAATTCTTCTTCACCTAGTTTGGTATCTCTAACTTCTAGTTCGTACTCTGAAATATGGATTGAAGTAAATACATCTTCTTTCACTACTCTTTCAGAAATAACAATTGCATCCTCAAAATTGTACCCTTTCCAAGGCATAAAGGCTACCATTAAGTTTCTACCCAATGCTAACTCAGCATTTTCAGTTGCAAAACCTTCACAAAGAATTTGACCTTTTATCACTCTATCGCCTTTTCTAACGATAGGTTTCAAGTTGACACAAGTTCCTTGGTTGGTTCTTTTGAATTTTGAAAGTTTGTAAGATTTTTTGTCATCTTCAAAACTGATTAATCGTTGATCATCCGTTCTGTCATATTTCACAATAATTTCTGTTGCATCTACGTATTCAATAACTCCTTCGCCTTCAGCGTTGATTAAGTTCATTGAATCCATGGCCACTTTACCTTCAATACCTGTTCCCACAATAGGAGATTCAGGTCGCATTAAAGGAACGGCTTGACGCTGCATGTTTGATCCCATCAAAGCACGGTTAGCATCATCATGCTCTAAGAAAGGAATCAATGAAGCGGATACCCCAACAATTTGGTTAGGAGCCACATCCATGTATTCTACTTCTTTTGGACCTAAAATAGGGAAGTCTCCTTGGTGACGAGATTTTACTCTGTCATTTAAGAAGGTACCGTCAGTTTTAAGCTCTGCATTTGCTTGTGCAATCTTTTTGTTATCCTCTTCAGAAGCTGTCAAATAGATATGATCTTTTAAGTTCACTTTTCCATTATCTACTTTGTGATAAGGTGTCTCGATGAATCCCATATAAGAGATTTTCGCATGCACACATAAAGTAGAAATCAAACCAATATTTGGTCCCTCTGGAGTCTCAATAGTACATAAACGACCATAATGAGAATAGTGAACATCTCTTACTTCGAAACCAGCTCTTTCTCTAGATAATCCCCCAGGGCCTAAGGCTGAAATTCTTCTTTTATTTGTAATCTCGGCTAATGGATTTGTTTGATCTAAAAACTGAGACAATTGACTTGTTCCAAAGAAGGAGTTAATTACAGAAGATAAGGTTCTTGCATTAATCAAGTCCATTGGTGTGAAAACCTCATTGTCACGTACGTTCATTCGTTCCCGAATTGTACGAGCCATTCTAGCTAAACCAACACCAAATTGAGCATATAACTGCTCTCCTACTGTTCTTACTCTTCTATTACTTAAGTGATCAATATCATCGATATCAGCTTTTTGATTACTCAAATTCACCAAATATTTCACGATCGAGATAATATCATCTTTAGTTAATACTTTCACTTCTACAGGAATATCAAGACCCAATTTTCTATTGATCTTATATCTTCCTACATCACCTAAATCATAACGTCTGTCAGAGAAGAATAATTTATCAATAATTCCCCTAGCAGTTTCGTTATCCGGTGGATCAGTTCCTCTCAATTGACGATAGATATGCGCCAAAGCTTCTGGTTCCGAGTTTGAAGTATCTTTTTGAAGCGTATTGTAGATAATCGCAAAATCTGCTGACGTTTCTTCTTTCTGAAGGATGATAGATTCGATTCCATTTTCTAGAATCAACTCTAAATTCGCATCATCAATAATTACGTCACGTTCTAAGACAATTTCATTTCTTTCTATAGATACCACTTCACCTGTATCTTCGTCTACGAAATCTTCAATCCAAGTTTTCAAAACACGAGCAGCCAATTTTCTACCGACAACTTTTTTGTGGTTTGCTTTTTTCTTAAGATCGATTTCATCCGCAAGATCAAAGATTTTTAGGATTTCTTTATCATTATCATAACCAATTGCCCTTAAGAGCATGGTTACAGGAAATTTCTTTTTTCTATCGATATAAGCATACATAACATTATTAATGTCAGTAGCAAATTCCATCCAAGCACCTTTGAAAGGGATTACTCTAGCAGAGTAAATCTTCGTACCATTTGGATGATAACTTTGAGCGAAGAAAACACCAGGTGAACGGTGTAATTGAGATACAATAACCCTTTCAGCACCATTTATAATAAAGGTACCTTTTGGAGTCATATAAGGAATGTTCCCTAAGAACACATCTTGTACAATCGTTTGAAAATCAATGTGTTCTTCATCGTTACAAGACAACCTCAATTTCGCTTTTAGAGGAACACTATAGGTTAAACCTCTCTCACCGCACTCTTCGATAGAGTAACGAGGAGGGTCAACAAAATAGTCCAAAAACTCTAAAACGAAGATGCTTCTTGCGTCGGAAATTGGAAAATTTTCCTGAAACACGCGAAAGATACCTTCGTTAGCTCTATTTTCTGGGGTAGTTTCGAGTTGCAAGAACTCTTGAAAAGATGCTACCTGTATGTCTAATAAATTTGGAGATTTAACATTTAAGTTAATTGAACCAAAATTAATTCTTTTAGGAGAGGCAATAGTTTTACCAGCCATTAAATATTAGTTTATGTTTAAAATAGGTTAAGGCTTGTCCCAAATGGGACAAGCCTTTATAATATAACTTCTTTAGAAATTACTTGATCTCTACATCAGCACCAACTTCATCAAGCTTTGCTTTGATAGAGTCTGCTTCTTCTTTAGAAACACCTTCTTTGATAGCAGCAGGAGCGCCATCTACCATATCTTTAGCTTCTTTCAAACCTAAACCAGTAATTTCTTTAACGATTTTTACTACGTTTAATTTTTGACCACCAGCTGCGTTCAACATTACTGTAAACTCAGTTTGTGCGGCTTCAGCATCACCACCAGCTACAGGACCAGCAGCAGCTACAGCAGCAGCAGCAGCAGGTTCGATACCGTATTGATCTTTTAAGATGTCAGCTAATTCTTTTACTTCTTTAACAGTTAGGTTTACTAATTGTTCTGCGATTTCACTAATATTTGCCATTTTATAAAATGTTTTGTTTGTTTTAAAATTTGATAATTACTCTTTTTCTGAAAGTGTTTGTAAAATTCCAGCTAATCTTGCTCCACCAGAAGAAAGTGCGGAGATCACATTTTTTGCAGGAGACTGCAATAATGAAATCACTTCACCAATTAATTCTTCTTTAGATTTCAAGCTAGCCAGCTCTTTAATCTTGTCATCTCCAATGTAGAAACTTCCATCAATGAAAGCTCCTTTAAGGATAGGTCTGTCGTTTTTTTCTCTGAATTCTTTTAGAACTACAGCAGAAACTTTAGCTTCAGCACTATACATCAAAGCAGTTGGACCAGATAAAAGATCATACATACCTTCGAAATCTTGTTCGCTTGCCTCTAATGCCTTTTTTAACAAAGTGTTCTTTACCACTTTAAACTGAACATCCTTCTCATAACATTTACCTCTAAACGAGTTGATTTTTGCAACACTAAGTGTTGAAGCATCAGTCAAATAGAAACTAGTTAACCCAGAAATCTGTGCAGTAAGACGTTGAAGCTCAATGTTTTTTTCTTCTCTTGTCATAATTAAATACCACTTATAGATTTAGAATCTACCGGAATACCCGGGCTCATTGTACTCGCCATCGTAATACTCTTGAAATAAATTCCCTTTGCAGTAGATGGTTTCATTTTTGATAGTGTAACTATCAATTCTTGGGCGTTGTCTTTTATTTGCTCACCAGTAAAAGACACACGACCGATGGAAGCATGTATAATTCCAAACTTGTCAATTTTAAAAGCTATTTTACCTCCTTTAACTTCAGAGATAGCTTTTGTCAAGTCTGTAGTAACTGTACCTGATTTAGGATTTGGCATTAAGTTTCTTGGACCTAACACTCTACCTAAACGAGCAATTTTTGGCATTACACTTGGCGTGGCGATAATCACGTCAATTTCTGTCCAACCTTGCTCTACCTTTGTAATATACTCGTCTAGTCCAACGTAGTCGGCACCAGCAGCTTTGGCTTCTTCTTCTAAGTCTGGCGTACAAAAAACTAAAACTGTTTTTGTCTTACCAGTACCATGAGGTAAACTTACTGTTCCTCTAATTGCTTGATCTGCTTTACGCGGATCAACCCCTAGACGAATATGCACATCTACTGAAGCATCAAATTTTGCAGTGTTAACCTCTTTTACTAAATTAGAAGCTTCTGCTAACGAGTATACTTTTTCTGTCTCTAATTTCTCTTGAGACACTTTTCTTTTCTTTGAAAGTTTTGTCATTATATTTAATTTTTGAGGTCCATCACTTCACACGACGTATGAAGCTCCCTCTGGTTAATAATCAATTATTTCCATGGAGCCTTACCAGAAACGGTAATTCCCATACTTCTTGCAGTACCTGCTACCATCTTCATTCCAGACTCTACAGTGAATGCATTTAAATCTTCCATTTTGATTTCAGCAATAGCTCTAACTTGATCCCAAGTTACTTTTGCTACTTTCAAACGGTTTGGTTCAGCAGAACCACTTTTCAATTTAACTGCTTCCAATAATAAAATTGGTGCTGGTGGTGTTTTGATGATAAACTGGAAAGATTTATCTTTGAAAACCGTAATTTCCACAGGTAAAACCTGACCTTGCTTCTCTTGTGTTCTTGCATTAAAAGCTTTGCAAAACTCCATAATGTTGACACCTTTCGAACCTAACGCAGGTCCAACTGGTGGTGCCGGGTTTGCTTGTCCACCTTTAATCTGTAGCTTTATAAAGCCATCTATTTCCTTAGCCATTTTATGATACTTTTTCTACTTGTGTAAAATTCACCTCTACAGGCGTTCTTCTTCCGAAAATCTTTACGATTACCTTTAATTTTTTCTTTTCATCAAATATTTCTTCGATAGTTCCTAAGAAATCATTAAAAGGACCATCGACGATTTTCACCGTTTCATTAACTAGGTATGGTTCAGTGAATACTTCATCCGAATCATCCATTTCATCTACTTTACCTAAAAGTTTAAATACTTCAGATTGACGAATAGGTTCAGGTTTTCTACTTCCACGCTTACCACCTAAAAAATTAATAACGTTTGTTGTTCCAGCTATGTGTTGAATAATTTCTCCACTAAACTTTTTTTCTACTGCTTCTATATAAATATATCCAGGGAAAAGGTTTCTTTCTTTGATGACCTTTTTACCATTTCTAATTTTATAAACTTTTTCTGTTGGCACTAAGACTTGAGAAACGACAGTGTCATAACCCATTCTAACAAGATCAAGATCAAGATATTCTTTTATCTTTTTCTCCTTACCGCTTACCACTCTGAGTACGTACCACTTTTTATCGTCCGCCATTACAATGACATTAAAAATTTGTAAATAATATCAGTAACATTTTTAGAAGCCAAATCCATTACTAAAACTAAAATTCCAATTATTGCAGATGCCGTAAAAACAATAATTCCACTACTTTGCAATTCAGCCCATGAAGGCCAAGTCACTTTGTGCATTAATTCTTCATATGCACCGACGATATATGTTTTTATACTCTCCATTTATTTCTTCTTTGCACGGGAGGTAAGAATCGAACTCACGACCTTTGGTTTTGGAGACCACTGCTCTACCAGCTGAGCTACACCCGTTTTTTAAAATAGTTTAAGCAGTTCCGAAAAATCAAAACTGCTTAGGCCTATTTTATATAAAAATATTACTCTACTATTTCAGTTACTTGACCAGCACCTACTGTTCTACCACCCTCACGGATAGCGAAACGTAAACCTTTGTCCATTGCAACTGGATATATTAATTCTACATTTAAAGTAATGTTATCACCTGGCATAACCATTTCAACACCCGCTGGCAAAGTTACTTCACCTGTAACGTCTGTTGTTCTCATATAAAACTGAGGACGATATTTGTTAAAGAATGGAGTATGACGTCCACCTTCTTCTTTACTTAACACGTAAACTTCACATTTGAACTTAGTATGAGGCTTAATAGATCCTGGCTTAACGATTACCATTCCTCTCTTCACATCATCTTTTTCAATTCCTCTTAAAAGTAAACCAACGTTTTCACCTGCTTCACCTCTATCCAAGATTTTACGGAACATTTCAACACCTGTTACCGTAGAAGTCATTTTTTCTGCACCTAAACCAACAATCTCTACTGGATCGCCTGAATTGATAACGCCTCTTTCAATTTTACCTGTGGCAACTGTTCCTCTACCTGTAATAGAGAATACATCTTCCACTGGCAATAAGAAAGGCTTTTCAGTATCTCTTTCTGGAGTTGGAATCCAAGTATCAACAGCATCCATCAAATCTTCAACAGCTTTAATTCCTTCAGCTTCACCGTTCAATGCTTTTAAGGCAGAACCAAAAATAACTGGAGAGTTGTCACCATCAAATTCGTAGAAACTCAACAAATCTCTGATTTCCATTTCACCTAATTCCAAGAATTCAGGATCATCCACCAAATCAACTTTGTTCATGAATACCACAATTTTAGGAACACCTACTTGACGAGCTAATAAGATGTGCTCTCTTGTTTGAGGCATTGGACCATCTGTAGCAGCAACAACTAGAATAGCACCATCCATTTGGGCAGCACCAGTTACCATGTTCTTAATATAATCTGCGTGACCCGGACAATCAACGTGTGCATAGTGCCTAGCTACAGTTGAATATTCTACGTGTGCAGTATTAATTGTGATACCTCTTTCTTTCTCTTCAGGAGCACCATCAATAGAGTCATAATCTTTTTTCTCTGCCAATCCTTTAGAAGAAAGTACAGATGTGATTGCTGCAGTTAAAGTAGTTTTACCATGATCGACGTGACCAATTGTTCCCACATTAACGTGCGGCTTCAATCTTTCGAATTTTGCTTTAGCCATCTTTTTTGATTTTATTTTTATTTATAATTAAGTATTCTTATTCAACTTTAGTGGCATCCATTTACCGAGGTAAAAAGAGCCAATGATGGGAATTGAACCCATGGCCTCTTCCTTACCAAGGAAGTGCTCTACCCCTGAGCTACATCGGCTTAGTAAGCAAAGTGATAAACTCCACATAAAGTTTATATCACTTCCATTTTAACGTGAGCGGGAGACGAGACTCGAACTCGCGACCCTCAGCTTGGAAGGCTGATGCTCTACCAACTGAGCTACTCCCGCTTAATTCATTCTTACATAATTCGCGTGTGGGAGTGGATGGACTCGAACCAACGATACCTTACGGTGACAGATTTACAGTCTGCTGCAATGGCCACTATGCGACACTCCCATTAAAAAATGCGAGCCGATGGAGGGATTCGAACCCCCGACCCGCTGATTACAAATCAGCTGCTCTGGCCAACTGAGCTACATCGGCTTAATTTCTTAAGAATGAAATGAAAATTGAGCTTAAAAATGCATTGGTAATTCACATTTTTAACACCTTTATTTTCTTATTTTCAATGAACAAACCCGTTATAATCTATCAAAACGGAGTGCAAAAATAGGGATTATTTCTAAATCTTAAAAACTTCTTTAGGAAATAATTTCATTTTTTTTCACAAAAATAGGATGTGTCGATGTAATATATTGAAAATCAGTAATTTACATTCTGTTTTTCTTTGTATTTTTTCAACTGACGTCTCAGGGATTCAACTGCCAAATCTGTAGAAGCCTCAAAATTTTTGGCTGTCTCTGAAGAAAACAAGCTTATGCCCGGAACATTTAGCTTAATTTCAGCAGTTTTATCCTTTATTTGTTGGTGACTTTCCAACTTTAAATAAACATCTGCATCTATAATCTTATCAAAGAAAGTTTCTAACTTTTCTAATCTCTTTTCAATAAATTCTTTCAGTTGCTCAGAAGCAACAAATCCCGAGGGGTGAAATTGGATATTCATATATTTTACATTTTTTAAGTTATGCTTTAGGATGCGCTTGTTTGTGCACTTCCTTTAATCTTTCGATTGAATTGTGGGTATATACTTGAGTGGCGGCTAAACTGCTGTGGCCAAGTAATTCTTTAATTGCGTTCAAATCAGCTCCTTTATTTAATAAATGGGTGGCAAAGGAATGACGTAAAATATGAGGACTCTTCTTTTCAACCGACCAGCAGTTTTCTAGAAAGCTATTCACAACATTGTATACTGTTTTTGGTGCCAATTTATTTCCTTTAGTATTCACAAACAAGGTTTCAAACTGATCACTCTTAAAGTGATTATTTCTAAACCCAATGTAGCTTTTTATTTTCACAAATACAAGATTGTGAATTGGAATTCTCCTTTCTTTCTTTCCTTTACCTAGAACTTTAACAGAATTTGACACTTCGTCGAAATCCGTATGCTTTAATTCAATCAATTCTGCCTTTCGCATTCCTGTTGCATAAAACAATTCAAAGATTAAAATATCTCTTGCTGATAAAAAATCATCCGATTCAGGAAGACTTTCAAACAAGCGCTCCAACTCCTTCTGTTCCACAAATTGAGGCGTACGGCTTGCTTTTTTTAAGGCACTTAAACTTTCAGCTGGATTGTTTTCCAGCAGCCCATTTCTTTGAAGGAATTTGTAAAACGATTTAATGGAGGACATTTTTCGATTCACGGAACTTGCCGCGTATGCCTTACTCATAGATGCTACCCATAAACGGACGTCCCTGGAGCTCATCGTCATGAAGTCCTTTTGAATTTCTTTAGTAAAGAGAATAAACTGCTTTAAATCATTTTGATAAGATTCAATGGTATGCGCAGAAAAACGCTTTTCAAATTTTAAATACCGAAGAAATGAATCCAATTCCATTCTTATAAAGGTACTTTATTTTGAGTGGAACAAACAAAAAAAAGGAGGAAATGTGAAATACATTCTCTCCTTTATTTTTTAAAAAACAAAAATTAAACTTAATCTAATCCTTGCTCTCTTCTAATCTTAACGCTATAGGCTGCTTTGATTCTTTTCTCTCTATTCAATACTGAAGGCTTAGTGAATTGCTGACGTTTTCTCAATTCCTTGACGATTCCAGCTTTTTCGTACTTTTTCTTGTACTTTCTAAGCGCCTTGTCAATAGAGTCGCTATCTCTTGCATCTATAATTAGCATATTAAATACCTCTTTTTGTTTTGTTTATTAAATTTGAACCACAAAGGTAAAATTAATTTTTCAATCTCACAACTATATTTGGCTAAGTTTTTTCTGTACAATTAAAGAAACCCGTCTTAATTAAAATCTACTTACCTCAATAGCTCTCTAGATATAACCAATTTTTGGATCTCAGAAGTTCCCTCACCGATCACCATTAAGCGCGCATCTCTCAAATATTTCTCTGCTGGATACTCCTTGGTATATCCATTTCCACCCATGATTTGCATGGCTTCATTGCCATTCTTAACTGCAATTTCTGAAGCGTAATACTTAGCGAAAGCCCCTTGCTTCGTAATATTTTGTCCTCTATTTTTCATATCCGCTGCCTGCATACACAACAACTCCGCCGCTTCACATTCTGTAGCCATATCTGCTAATTTAAACGCGATAGCTTGAAAACTAGCAATTGGCTTTCCAAATTGCTCTCTTTGCTTTGCGTAAGCAACAGAAGCTTCATAAGCTCCTCTAGCAACGCCTAATGAAAGTGCCGCAATTGAAATTCTTCCACCATCTAAAACCTTCATGGCTTGTTTGAATCCTTCTCCTTCTTTACCTATTAAATTGCCCTCAGGAATTCTAACATTATCAAAATACAACTCGGCCGTTTCGCTGCATCGAACACCCACTTTATGCTTAATTTTATTCGAACTTAATCCGGGAGTTCCTTTCTCAATAATGAACGCTGAAATACCATTTGAATCTAATAAATCACCTGTTCTTACTAAGATGACGTAAACATCTCCACTTAAGCCGTGGGTAATCCAAGTTTTCATTCCATTAATCACCCATTCCTTACCTTCTTTCTTTGCCACGCATTGCATACGCATGGCATCGCTTCCTGTATTGGGTTCTGTTAAACCCCAAGCTCCTATATGTTCGCCACTTGCTAATTTTGGTAAATATTTCTTTTTTTGTTCTTCATTTCCATGCTGTAAAATATGACCAGTACACAAACTATTGTGAGCTGCAACTGACAAACCAAATCCCCCGCAAACTTTTCCCAATTCTGTTAGAACCGTCACATACTCTAAATAGCCCATACCACTGCCACCATATTCAACAGGAACGATAATTCCGAGTAAACCCAAGGCGCCAGCTTTCTTTAAAATATCTATAGGAAAGTGTTCTTTTTCGTCCCATTCATTTCTGTAAGGTAATATCTCCTTTTGAGCAAAATCTTTGGTCATTTGTTGAATCATTAATTGATTCTCGGTTAAGCTAAAATTCATCGTTCAATTTTTTTACAAAGTTAGGGAATGATTTATCATAAACAAAGCCTTCCTAATGATATGAACTATCCTTACAACAGAATTGTCTTTTACTTTAAAATGATTATATTTACTGTCCAGAATAAACTGGCATTATATGAACAATAATAAAACTTTTTTCTTAACTCTCCTAATTCTTCTTGGACTAAACGTTCAGAGTCAAGTATTTATAAATGAATACTCCGCTGCTAATTATTCCGGAATTGATTTTCAGACGGGACCAGGAACGGCTTATGAAGATTGGATTGAACTATATAATGCTGGACCAAGTTCAGTTAACTTAGCAGGATTCTATCTTACCGATAAATTAACTGACCTTCAAAAATGGCAATTCCCTGCGGGTGTTACTATTCCGTCAAATGGTTTCCTTGTGGTCTTGGCCTCTAGCGCGAACACCTTCCTAAATGGTTACCAGAATACCAATTTCAAACTAACTCAAACCAAAGGGAGTGAATATGTGATTCTTACGAATACTTCTGGAGTGATTGTAGATAGTATTAGATTGAATTATGCTAATCAAACGAATCATTCAAGAGGAAGAACAACAAACGGAGCAGCCACTTGGGCCGTTTTTGATACGCCTACTTTGAATGCCGCCAATGCAAATGCGAAAACAAAATACGCCAATAAAGTTATCTTTAACTTGCAACCAGGCTTCTTCACCGGCGCTCAGTCCATTACATTGAGCACTACGGAACCCACAGCAACAATTCGCTACACTACTAATGGAAGTGAACCAACATCTACTTCAACGCTTTATAGTGTTCCAATTAATGTTTCTGCAACTACTGTGATTAGAGCCAAAACTTTTTCAACAAACCCATTAGTACTCTCCAGTCACACAGAAACCAATACCTATTTTATCAATGAAGTCCATTCAGTTAAAGTCATTTCTGTTTGTGGCAATACTTTGGCTAATTTGTTCGGCGGCAACCAAGCAGATCGGCTTGGCTCCCTAGAATTATTTGAAACTGACGGAACCTTCCTTACCGAAGCCACTGGAGAATTCAATAAACATGGAAATGATTCATGGGCTTACGGACAAAGGGGTGTCGATTTTATTGCTCGAGATCAATTTGGAATTAATTATGCCCTTGAGGATGAAATATTTGACAATAAAAACAAAGACGAATTTCAACGGGTGATTTTAAAGTGTGGAGCTAGTGACAACTATCCTTTTGAAAATGGTGGAGCTCACATAAGAGATGCCTATGTCAATGAAATGTCTCAGCTAGGTGGTTTGCGTCTTGACGAACGGTCTAATGAATTTGCGGTATTGTATTTAAATGGCAATTATTGGGGTGTCTACGACGTTCGTGAAAAAACAGATGATAGTGATTTTACGGACTATTATTACGATCAAGATGTACCTTACATTCAATACTTGAAAACTTGGGGTGGTACATGGGAGGAATATGGAGCGCCTAATGCTCAAAATGATTGGGATGCGTTGGTCACCTTCATTGATTTAAACAATATGCAAAATGCGGCGAATTACAACTATGTTGATTCCCTTTATAATACGGGTAGCTTAATTGATTACTTCATTTTGAATGGTTTTGTAGTTTGTTCGGATTGGTTAAATTGGAATACGGGTTGGTGGAGAGGATTAGATCCTGCTGGAACTAAAAAGAAGTGGAGATACACCCTTTGGGATATGGACGCTACTTTTGGACATTACATCAATTACACTGGCATTCCTAATCAAAGTGCAAATGCAGATCCTTGTGATCCAGAAAGTTTAGGTGATCCAGGCGGGCAAGGTCATGTTCCTATTTGGAATAAATTACAGACAAATGATGACTTCTTCGCAGACTATATTAACCGTTATGCAGAGTTAACTAGCACCGTTTTTACCTGTGATAGCATGCACAACCTATTAGATGATATGGTAGGTGAAATTCAACCTGAAATGCAGCGACACATTAATAGATGGGGAGGCACCCTTATTGAATGGCAATCCAATGTGCAAGATATTCATGATTTCATAGACACTCGTTGCGTGAATGTTCCTGCAGGATTAGTAAACTGTAACCCCGAGATTTCCGGACCTTACAATTTAACTATAGACGTTGACCCTCCCTTATCAGGTCAAGTTCAACTGAGTTCTATTACGCCAAACAACTATCCTTACCAAGGCACTTACTTTGGAGGTGTAAATATATCTTTAGATGCAGATCCATTTACGAATTGGATTTTTGATTATTGGACTATTGCAAACGACACCTTAATGCCGGATAGTTTAACCGAAAACGTTTTGCTTACCCTAAGTGCAGACGATACCGTAGTGGCCCATTTTGCTCCTAACATCATCATTCCACAAGATACACTTACTTTTATTGTTTCTCCTGCGGGTGCTGGCACAGTGACTATAAACGGGGCCCTTCAAAATACTTTTCCATTCACTGCCAACTATAACGACGGATCTTTGATGACCTTAAACGCCTCGGCAAACACCGGCTTCTCCTTCAATAATTGGGTGATGGGAAATCATAGCCCTAATCCGAATAATACTTCACCGAATGTGAGTATTACCTTAGGAAGCAACGATACGATTTACGTTAATTTCAGCCTTGTTCCTATTGATACAATTACTTATATTGTTACCCCTTTAGGAGCTGGAAATGTCAATGTAAACAGTGTCTTACAATCCGCGTTCCCTTATACGACCTCTTATAGTAATAGTGCAACAATTAATTTAGGAGCTTTCGCTAATGCAGGATATACTTTTAGCAATTGGAGCATGTCGAATAATACGGCTAATCCAAACAATACGAGTACAAACATCAATGTAACCCTTGTTGCAAATGACACCATCTACGCCAATTTCAATTTAATTAATGAGGATACCATTGTGTATTTAGTGGACCCTGTAAACAGTGGAAACATTACGCTGAATGGAAGTGTGCTGAATCCTTTACCTTTTACAAATATTAGTTTGAATGGGACGAATCAAGTGCTCAGTGCAACGGCTAACGCCAATTATGCATTTTCATTTTGGGAAGCTATAAACAACAATATAAGTAACATTAATGCTGTAAATTCAGACTTTGTCTCCGCCGATAACGATACTATTATTGCGCATTTCAATTTAAGTCTAGAAGACACTTTAGTGGTGGTAACCATTCCGAATGGTGCAGGTACTTTAAATGTTGGAAGTGATGTTATCAATAGCTCCCCTTTCACTGGAGTATACCCGCTGTCAGCCGCTCTATATATTGAAGCAATAGCGAACACAGGCAATAATTTTAATAGATGGGAATTAAATAATCAAAGTTTACCAGATTACAATCCCATAACCTCTTTTATCTTCATCAACCAAGATACTTTATATGCTTATTTCGACTCGCCAACATTCATTCAAGGCCTTGGTGCAGATTTTGAAAATTTCAGCGTGTATCCTACTGTAAACGAAGGTTCCTTTACCATAGCATATGAATTGAGAGCACAAGCTGATGTAGCCTTAAGTTTAATGAATGTAGAAGGACGTATAATTGCAAATTGGACACTAGAGAATCAGCAGCCATATTATCTTCATAAGCAAATATTGAACTTTGAAGGAAGCGATGGCATGTACATTCTGAACATTCAATCTAGTCAAACGAATGCTACTCAAAAAATCATTAAGATTAGTAAGTAAAATAGAAAATCAGCGAAATAAAGAGGTAGTCCTGATAGCTGTCTGAATAGACCTTATTGGAACCGTAAGCTGGTATTCCTGAGTGTGGTTGGTTTTAAGCGCTTAGGTTAAATGCTGGTTAGAAATGAACTTTATTATTAGCCTCGTCTCGACACTTCAGGATTTGTTAATTCTTATTCAGCATTTTGCTATTTAAAAGATTTTATGAGAACGCTTCACTAAGTTGAGTCAGGACAAAAAAGTAAAGATGCTCTTGAAGAGCGAATGACAAGATATATAAGTTCTAAAACCATGAATATAAGAAAAAGTGGCTTTAAAAACGCTATTCCGTTTAACTGGCAAATTTCAAATTGAAAGTTTTCTTACTTCAATTAACCTCTAAAATTGTAAGGCAAATCGCTAGTGCTTTCAGATTCATCTTCATCAATAAATTGTGTCTTATTTTTATCACTCTTTATTTTGATGCTCAGCCCCAATCCGAGGATAAAGGAGTTCTTCTTGAAATCCATAGTATATGAATTGTCATAATTGTCAGGTCTACCTGCTATCATGACGCCATCAGAATATTGGTGATTACTGTAAGTAAAACTTTGAGAAACATTTCTGGTAATCATCGCTCCAAAGTCAAAACCTAAAGATTTTGTGAAGTCAATTCGCCCACCAAATCCCACGGTATGTCCTGGAATCCAAAAATCTACATCGTTATGATAATCCTTATTTACACTCGCTTTATTATAAGTATACCCTGCACTGATTAAGAATTTCTTAGCAACTTGGTATTCTGTAGCAAATTCTAACTCATAATACGATTTATCTAAATAAACTTCTCTTCCATTGAAATCAACTCCATTAAAAAACATGTACCGTCCACCCACATTGACGCGCCACTTATCAAATACTTGGTATCCCATACCCCAACTCAAGAAGCCAGGCATATCGGATCTAATTTTTTCACCATCTACAAAAATGGGTTCTCTATTTCCCGTTGTTGGATTAAATTGAACTCCACCATCTTTGCCATCTCGAACTAAAGTTTTCAGTACCACCTTTGTTCTGTGTTCATACTTCAGGGCAATAAACAACTTCTTCGTTGGCTTAATTAGCACACTCGGAATAAAAGTAACTCCACTTCCCTTCTGCCGAATGTTAATAAATCTATCTGCGCCTAAGATATCATAAGTCCCTCCAAAAGTGTCGTAACCAGACTCCCCTGTGTTACTGCCCACTAATCGCAAATAATCACCCGGAGAAACCCAATTATTGATACTCGGATCATCCGTATTCGGTAATATTTGGATATTCGTAATTTCACCTTCACTTGAAAAAGTTTCTTGCATATATCTAAAATCCATTCCGAAAGAAAAATACTTATTCAACTTGTGCGAGAGCCCCAATTGATAGCCTGGACTAAATCCTAAGCCTTTATTAGAAAAATCGAAACGATAGTCTGCAATATTGCTATATGTTGTACCATTAGCCTCGTCATAAGCAGCAATACTTGGTGTGGCAAGAAACGGACTATTTGTCACTGCGTATGGAACATCAGCAATTCCTCTATCAGAAACTGGCAAATTTGCATAATCGACCCCTCCAGCACCCCCTACAATAAGAAAAGCACCATGAAAGCTTGTTTTGTTAATATTCCAATTCACAAACACACTCGGGAATATGAAACTTTTCACCTTACCTTGATAGCTTTTTGGATGTTCATTAAAGAGTTGGTAATCAGAAGTAATACTTGAAGTCTGACTTAAAACTTGGTTACTAATACTGATTTGAAAACCATTGCCCAGATCAGGTAAATTTGCTGGATTAAAGAAAACAGCATCTACATCAACCATAGTTGCTCTGGAAGGCATACGAATGTATTGTGCACTTTGATTAGGAATGGTAAATAGATTAGCTTGTTGAGCCTCCATGTATACTAAAGCGAAAACGGAGGTTAAGGTAAGTAGTAAATATTTCATTGTTCATTTGGTTAAAAGTCACACGAAAGTAAACAATTCAATTTTAGCTTATTCTACTTTTCAACATTCTTGATGTCTGAATAATGCAGAATCGTATTCGGACTAAAAATATACTTGGAAAATTCACTCAAAATTGTGCAACTTTGCATGAATGATAGTGATTACAGGCGCACGAGGGTTTATTGGAAGTAATTTGGTAGAACACCTTAACGAACTAGGGATAAAGGATTTAATTCTTGTTGATGAGGACCAAAATAGCTTAAAGACCCCAAATTTGGAAGGACTCCACTTTTCGGTATTTTTAGAGCGGGCAGCATTTTTGCCTTGGTTTAAAAGCTATCCGCATTCTGTTGATTTCGTTTTTCATCTAGGCGCAAGAACAGATACCGCCGAACAAGAAGTTGCGCTATTTGATGAATTGAATCTAAATTATTCCAAAGAACTTTTTAGTATTTGTGCCAAACATCAAATCCCTTTAATTTATGCTTCATCAGCTGCAACGTATGGAGATGGTTCTCATGGTTATGATGATGAGCTAGATATCAAGCTCCTGAAACCTTTAAATCCTTACGGGCAGAGCAAACAAGACTTTGACGTTTGGGTGCTTGAACAAACAGAAACACCTCCTTTTTGGGTTGGACTGAAATTCTTCAATGTATATGGCAAACACGAAAATCATAAAAATAGGATGGCCAGTGTTGTTTATCATGCCTACAAACAAATAAAAGAAACTGGTAAAATGAAGCTCTTTCAATCCCATCGAGCAGATGTTCAGCATGGAGAACAGTTGAGAGATTTTGTAAGTGTGAACGATCTAATTACTATTTGTATGTTCTTTTATACCCATCAAAAACATAGTGGCATCTATAATGTTGGCACCGGAGAAGCTAGAAGTTTTAATGATTTGGTCAAAGCGGTATTTCAATCTATGCGACTAGAAGCGGATATTCAATATATTCCAACTCCAGAGGATATTCGGGAAGCTTATCAGTATTATACTTGTGCTAATATGAACAAACTTAAAAAAATTGGATACCCTTCTGCGTTTACCTCTTTAGAAAAAGGGGTAGAAGATTACGTGAAAAATTACTTATCTAAATAATCATTCCAAAGAAAATTCGTTAACTCAGCAAACCAAAGTAGCCTTTTTGTTTAGATTCTTCTTTATCATATTATTCCTTTTTTTTGCTAAAGAAGCCTCTTCGCAAAATATAGCTTCTAATTATCGAAGCTATACCCTATTCCTTCAGCAGGATACTACTCAATTGGATAGTTTGAGTATTCTAATGGAGACCTTCTCAATAAAAATTTTGAATTCAGCCGATACCGCGCAACTCGACTACCAATTAAACAACTTTACCGCACAATTAATCGTTCCAAAAGAACTTATTGGTCAGGAGGTTATCCTTTCTTATCGAACGTATCCTTTCTTGTTTACCAAAAGGTATTTCTCAAAAAGCTATGATAAATATAAAACAGAAACAGAAAAAACAGGGTTCCTAATCAGTTCTGCTGCCGGCACGAATAAGTATACATCAACAACAGGCTTGATTGATTTTGGGAACTTAGACTACAATGGGAATCTATCGAGAGGTGTGGGATTTGGTAATGCGCAAAGTTTAAATGTAAACTCTAGCTTTAACATTCAATTGGCGGGAATGATTACCGATGATATCGAAGTGAAAGCTGCTATTACCGATAATTCCATCCCTATTCAACCTGAAGGGAATACCGCGCAACTGCAAGAGTTTGACAAGGTTTTCATTCAATTGAGAAAAGATCAACACTATTTAACCGTAGGGGATTTTGACTTGGTGAGTCAAACCGGTTATTTTATGAAATTTCAAAGAAATATGCAAGGGGGTTCTTACAAAGGGCAACAAGTAATAAAGGATAAAGGCATCGCCAGTGGGATGGCAAGTTTCGCCATTTCAAGAGGAAAGTTTGTCATTAATAACATCACAGCTCAAGAAGGAAATCAGGGACCTTATCGACTGAAGGGGCCGAATGGGGAAACCTTCATCATTGTTTTGGGTGGTTCAGAGCGCGTGTTCATCAATGGAGTGCAACAAGCACGGGGAGACAACAACGACTATGTCATTGATTACAACGTTGGAGAAGTTACGTTTACGCCAAATAAAATGATTACACAAGACATGAGAATCCGGATTGAATTTGAATACGCTGATCGCTATTTTCTCAGATCACTCTATCATGTGAATGGCGGTTTTGAGCAAGAAAAATTTAAAGTTGAAGCTAGTTTTTTTTCTCAACAAGATGCAAAGAGTCAATCTCTAAATCAAGATTTAAATGATGACCGTATTCAAATTTTAGAAAATGCTGGAGATGATTTAACGAATGCATTGGCTCCAGGAATCAATCAAGTGGACTTTGATGCAGGTCGTGTTTTATATGAACAAAAAGATACCATAATTAATGGAATCATAGACACTTTTTATGTCTACTCTAATGATGAAACAAAAATACTTTACTCCCTAATCTTTTCGCTCTTAGGTAGTGGTTTGGGAAGCTATGAACCTATTAATTCCGTGGCTAACGGTCGTGTTTTTGAATATAAAGGTCTAGGGAATGGAAGCTTTTTGCCTGTCATCCAACTTATTGCACCGCAAAAACAACAACTAGCAACTACCCGATTCACTTACAAAGCGAATAAAATGACGAATTTAGGCGTGGAACTTGCTCTAAGCAATAATGATTTGAATAGTTTTTCCGAATTGGACAAAAATGATAATTTAGGAATGGGTTTGAATTTTTTTTACAATCAGAAGTTAAAGCTAAAAAGTGACTCCCTCAAAACCTTACAATTTGACGCAAATTATGAATTCAAACAAGCTAATTTCAAACCATTAGAAAGATATCGGGCAGTTGAATTTAATCGGAATTTTAATTTTGTCGATGAAGAGAATGTAAATGAACATTTAGCAACGGTCGGCTTCGTCTTTACGAAAGTCAACAAAGGAAATATAAGTTATAAATTAAGTTATCTCAGTAGAGATACCATTTACCAGGGTTTTGAAAACGACCTAAAAACGAGTTACGCCCATAAAGGATTTCAAAACAGCACCGATTTCAAGTTCTTGTACGCCAAAAATGGCGACCTTGAAACCCAATTCATGCGACCCAATTTAACCCTATCCCAGTCCTATAATAAATTAAATAATTGGAGAACGGGAATTACTGTAAATAATGAAATAAACAAAACAAGAAACTTGCTCACAGATAGTTTGACTAGTAGCTCCTTTTTATGGCAAGAGTATGGCGTTTTTATTCAAAATCCTGATTCTGCTCGAAATCAATACAGTATCAGCTATAAGTTGAGGTACCAGCACATTGCGAAAGGCAAGAGCTTTGACAAGGCTTATATGAAAGCTCAAAATGTAGAATTCAAAGGCCGCTATTTATCGAAACGAAACCATACAATCAATTGGAATGTAATCTATCGAAACTTACAACAAGACACCTTGTTTTCAGCAGACAGTGACCTGGAGCATTTTTATTTAGGCCGAATTGACTATGGCTTTAGCGCTTTTAAAGGAGCAGTTAGAGGAAATAGTTTGTATGAAATTGGCGCTGGAAGGGAACAAAAAATTCAATACAATTATTTAGAAGACCCCAACGGGCAAGGGAGCTATGCCTGGTCGGATATCAACGAAAATGGCGTACAGGAAATCAATGAGTTTTATGTTTCCGCTTTTGCCAATGAGAACCGTTTCATCCGGATATTTACGAATTCTTTGGAGTTTCAACCCGTCAACAGCACCCGATTTAATCAAAGCTTAAACCTGAATCCGAAAGCGATTTGGTTTAACGAAAAAGGAATCAAGAACCTCCTAGCCAGATTTTCTAGTACAACGGCTTTGCAATTTAATAAAAAAGTTTTCGCATCTAAAAATATTGGGGTGGCTGATGTGATTAGTCCCTTTGAATTAAACTTAGCAGATAGCCTGCTCGTTTCTTCTAGCACCAGCATTCGAAACATTGTATTTTTTAATCGAACAGATACCAAATATGGCATCGACTATACCTATCAATTTAGTGATAGTAAAACCTTGTTGACCAGCGGTTTTGAGCGAAGAAAATACATCTTTAACACCTTTAACGTTCGTTGGAATTTCGTTAAAAACTTCACCTTAAACGGGAACTACTCCACTGGATTCAAACAGAACGATTCCGACTTTTATTTTGACAGAAGATACGAATACATCATCAACGAAGCAGGTGGAGACCTCACCTGGTTGTTTAAAAATGCCTTAAGATTAGAATTAGGCTATCAATACGGATTTCGATCCAACCCCCTACCCGTTACTGGAGGGCAATTTGCAGTGATGAATAAAATCATAAGCACCGTTAAGTATGCTCGTCCCAACAATTACAGTATCACTGGTCAGTTTACCTTTACAAGCGTGGGCTACAATGATGACAGCTTCAAAAACCAACAATTAGAGTTTGACTTACTTCAAGGCTTACAAAAAGGTAACAATTATGTGTGGAACGTGGGCATCGATAAAACCTTCGCTAAGCTTCTGCAAGTCTCCCTTCAGTATGATGGACGGAAAACTGGAGAATCCAGAATGGTTCATGGCGGCAGGATGCAGGTAAGGGCGATTTTTTAGGAAAAGCAATGTAAATCCAGCTTTGATTTACTCCTACCTCTTACGACAATACTGCCTTATATCTCTAGCACAACTATTCCTTTTTTTGTTGCTGTCAATAAATGTATTGAAGCATACCAATATTGACCTCTTTTCGGCGAAATTCCCCATTTAGAAATCTTCTAAAAAAAAATTCATTAAATTCATAAATGGTTGTATTTTTACTTTCAAGCTAGATCAGAGAAATGGCTATGCTATGCGTTTTGATATTAAAATGGATAGTCCTTATTTTTAATTATTTAATCCCATAATTTTAAACAGAAAGATAAGTATTCGATGTTTAGACTATTGAATCGTTGAAGCCCTCTAATAATTCTAAGCATCAAAAAGATTTTATAGAACTCCATCGCAACAATATCTATAATTTGTTGTTTCCCTAACTAAAGCTCACCTTTACAGCCTCAACCAAAAAAAAATTATGCGTCCATTTCCAATAATAACAGATCCAACTTACAAAGAACAAGCCCAATACAATGCTTTTGACAAATTTTGGTTAGATAAAATGCGAGATAAAAGAGATTTGGTTCTCGTCTATTTCACCCTAAGATTGATTGCTATTTTTATTCCAATGGCTATTTTGCTTTACCTCCCATTGCCTGCATACATTTGGATTCCTTTAGCTATCGTTTACAGTTACTTAAATGTTTTCGGATATAAAAGTAGGTTCACCTTAATGTTGCACATCACGAGTCACCGGCCTTGGTTCAAAAGCGACTACCAATACCTCAACAAGTTTTTACCTTGGATTTTAGGTCCTTTTATGGGACAGTCTCCAGAAGCTTATTTTGCGCATCACATTGGGATGCATCATTTAGAAGCGAACTTAGAGGATGATGACAGTACCACGATGCATTATCAACGAGATAGCAAGTCAGACTTTGCTAAATACCTATTTGGTTTCTTGTTTTTTGGTTTGTTTCGTTTAGCGGCTTATTTCAACAAAAAGAATCGCCCAGAGTTAAGAAACAACGCTGTTATTGGTGAATCCTTATTCTTTATTGGATGTGTTGTTTTATCTTATATCAACTGGCCAGCAACCCTTGTAGTTTTTATCATACCATTCATTACCACAAGAATTACGATGATGCTAGGCAATTGGTCGCAACACGCTTTTATAGATGCTAGTGACCCTGCAAATGAATACAAGAGTGCCACTACCGTCATCAATCACAAATTCAATAGCCGTTGCTGGAACGATGGTTATCACATTAGTCACCACGTAAAACCTTCTTTACATTGGACAGATCACCCAGCTCATTTATTGGACAACAAACAAGTATACGCGGATAACGGAGCCATCGTATTTGAAGGCATTGAGTTTGGAGGTATTTGGTTTAATCTTATGAAGAAAGACTATGCGAATTTAGCCAGTCATGTGGTTAATATTAATGGTATGTATGAATCTACTGAAGAGATTATTGCTATTCTTAAAGAACGAACCAAAAGTATTGCACCAAGAGGTTTGACTATGGATAGTATCAGAGCTGCAAATACTGCTGCGTAGTTAGAGAAATAAAAAAAGGGCAAATTAGAGAGTCACCACGCTTCAGAAGTTAAACAGTAACACTAATTATGAGCACAATTTTACGAAGTAACTAATTTTCTATTTCTCAAATTTGCTCCCAATTTCTATGACAATTCCGATAGACATTTTGTGTCTACCTTTCCTATCATAAAATACAAATATAAAAGGGCTTTGATACCAAAGCCATTTAAAATTTGTATTAAAAAAAGTATTATTTTTTCTTCAATTTCTTTTTTTCTTCCATTTTTACAACAGTTCGAACTAAAGTATTTTTAATAAAATTTCCTTTCCGTCCTTTCTCAAATCCATTTCTAAAACTATCGAAGAAAAACTTGGTATACATTACGGCATAGTCCGCACATTCTCTGTGATTAAAGGTATCCGAAACTTTTCTATCGATGATGCGTTTAGCGCCATTCGCTTTCATCCATTCCATTGCAACGATAGAGTTTTTATAATAAACCTCCTCATCCCCTTTACAATAACAAAACTGAACGGGTGCTTCTGGAACCCAATTGTAAGTGTCATTTTCCTTTAATGCTTTCGTAAAAATAAAGTCTGGGTTGTTTTTGTATTGGTCAAAAAAGTAAGGTTCTATCATTTCAAATGGTTTACTTGGAAGCATAGCATTGATATCCCCTAATCCATGACCCTTTGATAAAATTTTATCTAATACATGTTGATATTCAGGTTTAAAAATTTGTCTAAACTCATCATCGCTAGGAAAAATATTATACACTTTTTGGTAGCCATATAACAAGAATGGTAAATAATGAGGTTGGGAATAGTCAATGACCATAATTTCATTTTGAACACCACTCATGTCATGAGCGCCACTCATTGGAGAACTAGCCGTAACGGCAAACAAATCACTGTACTTTTCTTGAATAGTTTTATGAACAGCAAGGGCAGCATGTCCACCTTGAGAGTAGCCCGTAACAAACAATTGATCATTTACTTTAAGACCTATAATTTCGTTGATTTCACCGACAGCGATTAATAAATCAACGCCACTTTGACCTTCAGATTCTAGATGTTGATAAGGGTGAAAACCAGTTGCCTTTCCTAAACCAATATAATCTTGCCACGCTACCGCATAACCATCAGCAGCAAAAATTTTACAAATGGTACTTTCTCCATTATAATCATAACTCCCCTCAGATCTATTCGTCATCGCAGTACCATGATTGTACTGCATGGTTGCCACTTCATAAGGATAATTTAAGGGGACATAGTATAGTCCTGAAGCAATAAGCTCTTCTCCATTTGGCAAGTTGGTGGAATACATTAATTCGTAAATGTCAATTTCACATATTAAAGGTGTAATTAACTTCGGAACTCCACTCGATTTCCAAAATTTATTCAGTTCGTCCTTGTCTAGATGTTGGACTTTTTCAAAACTAATTAATGTTCCTGCTTGAGTGATTGTTAAGATTAGGGTAAGAATTAAGGTGCTAAGTGTTTTCATTTCGTTAGTGGATTTAAATTTTGAATTTTGAATGATTGGGTTTTGAATGATTAAATTTTGAATTTTGAATGATTGAATTTTGAATGATTGGGTTTTGAATGATTGAATTTTGAATGATTGGGTTTTGAATGATTAAATTTTGAATGATTGAATTTTGAATGATTGGGTTTTGAATGATTAAATTTTGAATTTTGAATGATTGAATTTTGAATGATTGGGTTTTGAATGATTGAATTTTGAATGATTGGGTTTTGAATGATTAAATTTTGAATTTTGAATTTTGAATGATTAAATTTTGAATGATTGAATTTTGAATTTTGAATGATTAAATTTTGAATGATTGAATTTTGAATGATTGGGTTTTGAATGATTAAATTTTGAATTTTGAATGATGATTTTTCATTCATTCATCTGTAATTCAGACATTCAAAATTCTAGCATCAGAACATCCGTTTACCGACTTTCATTTTGCCCGATTTTTTCTTATTCTTCTTTTTTCTGGATTTATCTTTCTTTTTGACGCTTTTGCTCAAATTCCCCGTTGTTGTGCTAGAGGTGTATGTGATACATTTCTTTCTAGCACACGACTCTAAAGGAATCGTGAAACTAAAGATTAGTCCAAGTAGTAAAATGTATTTAAATAGCTTCATAGTTTAACAAAATTTCTTACCCGCGATAGCATATTCAACTAACATAGGTCTTGGTTTAAATTTAACGCCATATTTAGCTTGCATTTCTTCCATTCTTGCCACAACCTTTCCAGCGCCTTGTTGGTCAATGTATCTAAATGGCCCACCGGTAAAAGGTAAGAATCCAATTCCAAAAACTGCAGCTAAATTACCATCCGTAGCGCTTGAGATGATGCCTTCTTCTAAGCACATTACCGCTTCATTAACCATTAAAAGAAGTGATCTATCTTGAATGTCAACCATGGCCATTTCTTTATCGCCATTTCCTTTGAAATAGTTATAAGCGCTTTGATCAATACCTGCTTTTCTTACCCGCCCATTCTTCTCTTCGTAATTGTAGAACCCTTTCTTGTTCTTTTTACCTAAACGTCCATCCTTGAACATTTGAGTGGTAGCCGTATTCGCTTCAAAACCTTCTCTTCCTTGGGTTAAAGCTTCGGCGCTACTTTCAGCCACGTGTGCGGCGATATCCAATCCAACCTCATCTAATAAAGAGATAGGTCCAAAAGGAAATCCTTTCTTGATTAAGGCTTTATCGATAGCGTCTAAAGCAATTCCCTCATCGGCCATTATTAAACATTCATTTAAATAAGGTGCTAAAATTCTATTTACATAGAAACCAGCACAATCTTTAACCACAACCACTGTTTTGCCTTGCTTGATTCCAAAATCGTAACATGCTGCTATGGCTTCTTGAGAAGTCTTTTCAGTTCTTACAATCTCTAATAAAGGCATTTTTGGAACAGGCGAGAAGTAATGCATTCCAATAATATTTTCAGGGCGCTTTGCGCCTTCAATCATTTCTGTTAATGATAATGATGAAGTGTTACTTGCAATAATAGTATCCTCTGGACAAATGGCTTCTATTTCCTTGATGATTGCTTTTTTAACACTCATTTTTTCAACTACGGCCTCAATAACAATATCGGCTGTTTCAAAATCTGCATAATCTAAGCGACCTTGAACGCGACCTATTATTTCTTCACTTTCGGTTTTTGAAATAGTCTTATATTTTAATTTTTTCGCGATGGCTTTCCAAATTTGTTGTTTGGCTTGTTGAAGACTATCTGCTTGTAAATCCTTCAATAAAACATTTATACCCTTGAACACACTTACCTCAGTTATTCCAGCGCCCATAAATCCGGCACCAAGCATTCCCAAAGTTTTCAATTCTTTATGTGGCTTTCCTTCCTGTTTAAATGGATTCTTCTTGTTGTCTGTCATACCAAAGAAAAGTGAACGCAAAGCTTCGCTTTCTGGCGTTAACATTAACTCTTCAAACCATACTAATTCTTTTTCATAACCCGCTGCATTACCTTTAGTTAAACCAGTTTCTACACAATCTATAATTGCAGGTACAGCAGGATAATTACCTTGCGTTTGCTTCGCACTCATTTTTTTGGCTTGCTTAAAGACAATGCTTCTTCCGAAAGAAGTGCCGTCCAAAATTTTCTCCATGAGCGTTAACTTTCTCTCTGGTCGCTTCCATTGACCATCTACTATTTTCTGACAGATTTGAGTGGCCACCGAATGCAATTTACTGACATCCGTTACCTCGTCAACCAAGCCCATTTTTTTGGCTTGATAAGGGTAGATGTTTTTACCTGTCAACATCATGTCTAAGGCTTTTTGAAGACCTACCCGCTTTGGTAAACGTTGCGTTCCACCTCCACCAGGCAGCAAGCCTAGTTTTATCTCTGGCAATGCAAATTTTGTAGAAGAATGATCTGAACATACAATGGCGTGACATGCCAAGGGCAATTCAACTCCTAGTCCATATGCCGTGCCGTGCACCGCTGCAACAATAGGTTTTTTACCTAGTTCTAGTTCTAATAAACCAGCATGACCCTTCGCTTGAATAGGTCTAAAATCACCTTTCTTTTCAATAGCAAATGCCTTAATATCTGCACCTGCAATAAAGTCTTTTTTAGCCGACATAATAATGACACCTTTGATGTCATCACTTGTTTTTATTTCTTCAAAAACTTCATCTAAAACGCCCATCATCTCCGGGGAAACCACGTTCATTTTTTCAATTTGGTGATCTAGCCAGATGGTTGCGATACCGTTGTTCTTTTCTAGTCTTAATACTTGTTCTCTTTTCATTCTAAAATTTTAGATATCAGATATCAGATGTCAGATGTCAGACTTTAACGTTTTTTGAAAGCCTACAATCATTTTTCTGATTTCATGAATTTTATCAATAGCTATGTTAGAATCTTCATCCTTAATATAGCGTAATCTATTACATATTATTATCAAATTTTCCACCTCATTTGCACTTCCGATTGCCATTTCAAGAAACCGATTAAAATCTTTGTTTGAAGATTTGCCCGCTCCTTCTGAAATATTACAAGAAATTGAAACGGCTGCTCGTCTTAATTGGGACGTTATACCGAATTTCTCTTTTTCTGGAAACTGATCAGAAAGTTTATAAATTTCAACAACAAAATCTATCGCTTTCTGCCAAACTTTCAGTTCTTTAAAATTATGCATAATCCATTATTCCATCCCTTTTAATCTAACGTCTGAAATCTGACATCTGATATCTAAATTAAGCGCCCCAGCGCTTAATCAACATTGCATGCCCATGAGCCCCAGCGGCACAAGCGGCTAGTAAGGCGTATTTTCCATTTTCATCATGTAACCTATTTGCTGCGGTGGTGAGTAATCTGCTTCCTGTAGCACCAAATGGGTGACCGATAGAAAGAGAACCTCCCCATAAATTCAATTTAGTGAAATCCACTTTTCCAACGGCTTTCTCTCTTCCAAAATTCTCTTTGGCAAACTCATCGCTTTCTAAAGCGGCAATATTTGCTAGTACTTGTCCAGCGAATGCTTCGTGAATTTCTAAGACGTCTATATCTGCCAATTCTAAATTATTTCTTTTTAAGATTTCAGAAATAGAGTAGGCCGGACCCAACAGCAATTCATTCATTAAGTCTTGCCCAGTAAAAATATAATCTATGATTTCTGCTTTCGGGATCAAACCTAATTCCTTTGCTTTCTCTTCTGTTGCCAATAAAGAAACTGCTGCTCCATCTGTTAAGAAAGATGAATTGGCAGCTGTTAGTGTTCCGTATTTCCTATCAAAAGCAGGACGCAACTTGCTTACTTTCTCCATTTTAGAATCGCCACGCACCCCATTATCCATGGTGATTGCTTTGAATTTTGGAGGAAGAGCAACTTCACATACTTCTTTTGCTAAATGGCCATCAGTCCAAGCCTTCGCGGCTAATTGATGAGAACGCACGGCAAATTCATCTTGGTCTTTTCTAGCAATATTGAATCGCGCTGCCATCATATCACAATCTTGACCCATTACTCTGTTCGTAGAATATTCTGCCACGAGAGGTTTCTCAGGAAGAAAATCTTTATAAGATAGCGAGAAGATAAACTTCAGGGTATCTGCGATTCCTCTTAATTTTTGTGCATTGAACAATTTTTTTCGCATTGCTCTTCTAAAGCCAATCGGTGTATCCGAAGTGTTTTCTAAACCACCTGCAATTGCAATGTCGTATTGTCCTGCCAACATTTCAACATATGCATTAGAAATCGCTCTATTCGCAGAGATACATGCCATGGTCGTTGTTGAACAAGGCACCGTGTTTGGAATTCCAGCAGTTAAAGCGGCTTCTCTAGCTACATTACTCGTTTGCAAGTTAGAAATAACCGTCCCCATGATCACTTGTTGGATTTCTTTTGGGTCCACACCCGTTTTTGTCAAGAGTCCTTTAATGGCAAATTGACCCAATTCGTAGGACATTAAATCCATATAATCGGTACCTGATCTTAAAAAAGGTGTTCGACAACCATCTATTACTACTATTTTCTTACTCATTTTTGTTACTTTTGAAAATTCAATGCGTGCATTGCAAAAGTAACATAAAATTCTATGACTAAGAAAAAAGATTTCCAGACGGATGATGCCTTCGTACAAGTAGCCTCTCAATTAATTGTATATCAAATCAAAACAGCTTGGTTACAGATTCAAAAAATGGGAGATAAGATTGCTTCAAGGTATGATGCAAGTTTGTCTATGGCTTTTGTATTGATGGCCATTTACGAAAAGGATGGAACACCTGTAACCAAGATTGCCCCAAGAATTGGGATGGAGCCAAATAGTTTATCCCGGTTGTTGAAGTCGCTAGAAAAAAAAGCCTATATCTATAAAGAAGCCGATCCTGACGACAAGCGGGTCGTCTTAGTTAAGTTAACGAAATTGGGCTTGGAGCGAAGAAAAGTAGCCTTGCGCTCTGTTTTTAGTATCGAAAAAGCGGTCATGAAGGATGTTTCGGACAAGGATTTACAAGGCTTCTTTAAAGTGATGCGGATAGTAAATTCAAAGTTAGGGTAAATCTACCTAAATCTACCTGACAGGTTCGAGAACCTGTCAGGTTAAATTTCCTCAACAAACACTAGAATAGTTAAAAAGAATATCTTACCTTTGCGAACCATTTTAAAAATTATTTAATAACCATTATGAATCAATACGAAACTACATTTATTGTAACACCGGTTCTCTCTGATGAGGACGTGAAGAAAACAGTACAGCAATATACTGACTTTCTTAAATCCAACGGTGCTGAGATCGTTGAAGAAGCTCATTGGGGTTTAAGGCAAATGGCTTATCCAATTAAGAAGAAAACCACAGGTATCTACCACCACGTAGAATACAAAGGTGCTCCAGATTTAATTGAAAAGCTTGAGCTTTCACTTCGAAGAGACGAAAGCATTATGCGATTTTTATCTGTTAAACTAGATAAATATTCACTAAAGTATAATGACGACAAACGCGCAGGCTTAGTTGGTAGAAACAAAAAGAAACAAGAACCTAAAAAAGATCAGGAGGCATAAGCTATGGCACAGAACAAAAACATTAGATTCCTTTCTGCTATCAAGATAGGGAAAGAGCAAAAAAAATACTGTCGTTTTTTAAAGAACGGTATAAAATACATCGATTATAAAGATCCTGAGTTCTTATTGAGCTTTGTAAATGATCAAGGGAAATTATTGCCAAGAAGATTAACTGGTAATTCATTAAAGTACCAAAGAAAAGTATCGCAAGCGGTAAAAAGAGCTAGACACTTAGCCTTATTGCCATATGCTACGGATTTATTAAAATAACTAAACCAAGAAGCAATGAATATTATATTAACAAAAAGAGTAATTGGTTTAGGAGAGAAAGATGATTTAATAACTGTGAAAAGCGGTTACGGAAGAAACTTTTTGATTCCCCAAGGATTTGCAATGATTGCAAATGTAACCAACAAGAAGATTCTAGCGAACAACTTGAAGTTCAAAGACAAGCGTGAAGCTGGTATTATTGCAGAATACAATGAAATCAAAGCCGTATTGAGTTCAGCCGTAGTTAAAGTTGGTGCTAAAGTTGGAACAACAGATAAAATTTTTGGATCTATTACAACGCACCATTTAGCTGAAGCTATCAAGGCGCAGTTAGGTGTTGAAGTAGACAGAAAGAAAATTACTGTACAAGGTGATGAAATCAAAACTTTAGGTGAATACGTTGCAGATATCAATATGCACGAACAAGTTCAAGCTGAAGTGAAATTTGAAGTTGTTGCTGAGTAAATTATACAGACTTATAGACTGCTAGATTTCTAGATAGTTAGATTTTAAAAAACCCTCGAATATTCGAGGGTTTTTTGTTTTAAATACTTTTTAAGTCTATATCGCCTCGCTTGGTCATTTCGATGGTAGGAGAAATACCTTTTGGATTCAACGATTTGGCTCAATACGAAAGACGAGCATTGAGCATTCGCCTCCATTCTAAACTAAGGAAGATGTCGAAGAAGGAAAAATTGTTCATTTAGGTTTGCTTTAAACAGGAATTCATGAACTTAAGTTTCTCTCATTGATCAAAGTGGCAAATCGGATTAGGCCCGAACATCGTATTTTTCTGTTTTAGCTTAAAAATCGTATCGAAACGTTAAGATCAGCAAACTTTTAGACTTCCCAGGTCTCAAAGACCTGGGAAGTCTAAGACCTGCCAAGTTTCTGAAACTTGGCAGGTCTTAGAAACTTGGCAGGTCTATTCGTATCGCAAGGCATCCACCGGATTTAACTTACTAGCACGGTAGGCTGGAAATAAGCCAGCGAATAAACCTATCAAAGTACAGAATACAATACCCCCAACAACCCAAGTTACCGCCAAGGTAAACTTAGAAGCCAAGACAAAAACGGCAATAAGATTGCCTAGTATTAAACCTAGAATCACACCGACGAAACCACCTAAAACACAGATAGTGATTGCTTCCAACAAGAACTGCATAAAAATAGTTCTGCTCGTCGCTCCTAATGATTTACTCAAGCCAATTTCTCTGGTGCGTTCGTTGACAGAAACCAACATGATGTTCATTAACCCTACTCCAGCACCTAATAACGTAAGAAATCCAATAACCCCCGTTGCCACTTCAATAAAAGAGATTTGCTCTAGGTATGTATTTGCCAACTTATCACTTCGAACGATGCTGAAATTGTTTTCGTCTAACGCACCTAACTTCTTCACATTCCTCATCACCCCTTCTGCTTCTGCGATAGCTTTCTCTAACTTATCGGGATTTGGTGCTTCTACAATAATATTAAAACTAACATTTGAAAAATCGTATTCTTTTCTTCCGTTGGTATAAGGAATTAGTACGAAATTATCATTCTTACCAGCAGAAGCTCCTTTACTTTCTAACAATCCAATAACAGCATACTTCTTGCCTTCAACCAAAACTTTAGAGCCTACCACTGAATCTATTGCTGGGTATAATTTTGCAGCGGCATCATAGCCCATAACGAGCACATTGGATCCGTTTAGCATTTCAATCTCGGTAAAATTTCGTCCTTCAGCAAGGTTCTTACCTGCTAAATCAATGTAATTCATATCCCCAGCTTCAATTCCAACATTAGGATTCGATTCGGCAAACTTTGTTTTGACAATACCCTCACCGGACAATTTGGTATTCATTGAAATTTTAGCCGGAAACGCAAACTTAACTCGAAAAGCTTCCGCTTCCGCATAGGTCAATTTTGTCAATTTATCTCCTCCTCTCCTTCTACTGACTCCCTCTTCCTTTTGAATGGTAAATGCCCCAGCACCGAGCTCAATAAAGTTATCCGTTATATTTCCTCTTATTGCATCAATACACGTGAAAATGATAATCAAAGCCATGATGCCAAAAGAAATGATTAGAAGTGTTAGCGAGCTGCGCAAACGGTTACTCATCAGAGCAGAAATGGCCAATTTTATGTATTCACTGAAATTCACAAAGCTAAATTAGAGTTTTTCAAGGTCAATAATAATTTTTTATTCTCTTAAATACTTAAAAGCCCAAAAGCGCTAAAAATAATTCCACAATTCGTATCTTTGCATTAGATTTATTCACCTAAAACAATTTAACACCTATGGCTTTTGACATCGACATGATCAAAAAAGTTTATGCAGAATTACCTTCTAAAATTGAAGCTGCAAGAAAAACTTTACAACGCCCTTTAACTTTAACTGAAAAAATATTGTATTCGCATTTACATGCAGAAAACCCTTTACAAAATTTTGAGAGAGGAAATTCTTATGTGGATTTCGCTCCAGATAGAGTTGCGATGCAAGATGCTACGGCTCAAATGGCTTTATTGCAGTTTATGCAAGCTGGTAAAAAAGTAACTGCGGTGCCTACAACTGCGCACGCAGATCACTTGATTCAAGCGAAGTTAGGTGCCACAAAAGATTTACAAGAATCTATGAATCAAAACAATGAAGTATTCAACTTCTTAGGTTCTGTTTGTAATAAATATGGTATCGGTTTCTGGAAACCAGGTGCAGGTATTATTCACCAGGTAGTTTTAGAAAATTATGCTTTCCCAGGTGGAATGATGATTGGTACAGATTCTCATACAGTGAATGCTGGTGGTTTAGGAATGATTGCCATTGGGGTTGGTGGAGCTGATGCAGTAGATGTAATGGCAGATATGCCTTGGGAATTAAAAATGCCGAAATTAATCGGTGTAAAATTAACTGGCAAATTAAGCGGTTGGTCTGCTCCTAAAGATGTTATTCTGAAAGTTGCCGGTATCTTAACCGTGAAAGGCGGAACTGGTGCGGTGGTAGAATACTTCGGCGAGGGGGCACTGAGCATGTCTTGCACAGGAAAAGGCACAATTTGTAACATGGGCGCAGAAATTGGCGCAACGACTTCTACTTTCGGATACGATGATAGCATGGAAAGATACTTGCGTTCTACAGATAGAAATGACGTAGCCGATCTAGCCAATAAGGTAAGAGAACACTTAACAGGTGATCCAGAAGTTTATGCTAATCCAGAAAAATATTTCGATCAAGTGATTGAAATTGACTTAAATATATTAAAGCCCTTATTAAACGGTCCTTTCACACCAGATTTAGCTACCGAAGTGGGTACAATGCTTGAAAAAGCAACTAAGAACGATTGGCCCTTAGATGTTGAATGGGGATTAATTGGTTCTTGCACCAACTCGTCTTACGAAGATTTATCAAGAGCGGCTTCTATAGCAAAGCAAGCAGTTGACAAAGGGTTGACCACTAAAGCGAAATTTGGAATCAATCCGGGTTCTGAGCAAGTAAGATATACAGCAGAAAGAGATGGTTTATTGAAAATTTTTGAAGATTTAGATGCTACTATCTTCACGAATGCATGTGGGCCTTGTATAGGCCAGTGGGCTAGATATTCTGATCCTAAAAATGCACCAAAAAACAGTATCGTTCACTCCTTCAACAGAAACTTTGCGAAAAGAGCGGATGGAAATCCAAATACACACGCGTTCGTTGCTTCACCAGAATTAGTTGCAGCTATTGCAATTTCTGGCAGATTGGATTTCAATCCATTAACGGATACTTTAACGAATAATAAAGGTGAACAAGTGAAGTTTGACGAGCCTACTGGTTTCGAATTGCCTCCTTTAGGGTTTGATGTTAAAGACAACGGTTATCAAGCTCCTGCGGCAGATGGCAGTAAGGTGGAAGTAACTGTGGCTCCAGATTCTAATCGATTACAATTCTTAACTCCTTTTGCTCCTTGGGAAGGAACAGATCTAAAAGGCTTAAAATTATTAATCAAAGCATTTGGTAAATGTACAACGGATCACATCTCCATGGCAGGTCCGTGGTTGAAGTACAGAGGTCATTTAGACAACATCTCAAACAACTGTTTAATCGGAGCTATCAATGCCTACAATAACGCTACAGATTCTGTAAAGAATCAATTGACAGGCGAATACGGTGCTGTTCCAGCCACTGCAAGAGCATATAAAGCAGCCGGAATCGGGTCGGTAGTTGTCGGTGACGAGAACTATGGGGAAGGTTCTTCCCGAGAACACGCAGCAATGGAGCCTAGATTCTTAGGTGTAAGAGCGGTTATTGTAAAATCATTTGCACGTATCCACGAAACCAACTTGAAAAAGCAAGGTATGTTAGGTTTAACTTTTGTGAACCCTGCCGACTATGATAAAATTCAAGAAGATGACTCAATCGACATTGTAGGTTTGACTTCATTTGCTCCTAAGAAAAACTTAACGATTGTGTTAAATCATAAAGATGGATCAACAGATAAATTTGAAGTAGCTCATACATATAATGAAGCTCAAATTGAATGGTTTAAAGAAGGAAGTGCTTTAAATTTAATTAAAAAGCAAAATGCCTAATGAAGTAAGCTATCACAAATAAAAAATCCCGTCTCGATACAATTCAAGACGGGATTTTTTTTACACTAGCTCAGAGTGCTTTCACTCATTAATACCTTATTTTCAGGAAACCGATGTAAATAAAATTTATTGCATGACTATCTTGAATAATGTTAGCTCAAAGTATCCAAAGAGCTGTTTTTACTTTAGCCATCTCGCTCCCCCGAGGTGGCTTTTATTGCCCATCTAAACAAAGACTCTTGAAAAAGTAGTATTATTGCAGTTCAAAGAAATCTGCGTGCTTTTTACAAAAAATAGTGACATCAACATCCTCAAGGAAGCTTCTATTATCTTGATTGACAAACCCCTAAAATGGACCTCATTCGACGCAGTAAAAAAGTTGAAGTACGCCATTAGCACAAAGTTTGGAATAAAGCAACGAAGATTCAAAATAGGACATGCGGGGACTTTAGACCCATTAGCCACGGGTTTACTTGTCATGTGTACCGGGAAAGCCACAAAACTCATTCAAGGCATACAAGATGCACCTAAAGTATATACAGGAAGTTTGATGTTAGGCGCTACCACGCCATCTTATGATTTGGAAACTGAGATTGACCAAAGATTCGAATACCAATCTATCTCAGCTGAAGACTGCCAAGAAGCTACAAAAACATTCATTGGAGAGATTGATCAAATACCCCCAATTTTTTCTGCGATTAAAGTTGACGGTAAAAGAGCCTATAAGCTAGCTAGAAAAGGGGTAGAAGTGGAATTGAAAAGTAGAAAAGTTATCCTTACTGAGTTTACAATAGAAACTAGTGAGCTCCCCTTGGTTCAATTCAATATAGCTTGTAGTAAAGGCACATATATCCGTTCCGTTGCAAATGATTTTGGACTAGCCTTAAATAATGGCGCATACTTAAACAGTTTACGCCGAACAGAAATTGGAGAATACCACGTTGAAGATGCTTGGCAAGTAGAAGAATTTCTTGAATTTTTAGCTAAATTTGAAATCGATGAGAGTCTATAAAAATTTAGAGGATTTACCCAAATTCAAAAATGCCATTGTAACCATTGGCACTTTCGATGGTGTACATATTGGTCATCAAAAATTGTTAGAGCGGATTAAAGCATTAGCAAAATCGGAAAATGGAGAAAGTATTTTAATTACGTTTTACCCCCATCCTAGATTTGTATTGCAACCAGGAAATAAAGAGCTTAAATTACTCAATACCCTTGAAGAGAAAATTGCAATACTCGAGCATTACGGATTGGACAACCTCATTGTTGCCCCTTTCAGCAAGGAATTCAGTCAAATGTCTGCTTTGGCATATATTGAAGACTTCCTAGTAAAGAATACCCAAGCCAAGGTCATCGTAATCGGCTATGATCATCACTTTGGAATTAACCGAAGTGGCAACATTCAATTGCTAGAAGCCTACCAGCAAGTTTTTAATTATAAGGTTGAAGAGATCTCGAAAGAAACTTTATTGGATATCGACATCAGTAGCACGAAAATAAGAAACGCCTTATTGGATGGAGAGATTGAAATATCAAATGAGCTTTTGGGGCATCCTTATTGTATGAGTGGCTATGTTACGAAAGGCAAACAGTTAGGGCGCACTTTAGGCTACCCAACAGCAAATATCCAATTAACAGTGGATTATAAACTGATTCCAAAAACAGGGGTTTATGCGGTTACTATTCTTGTTAACAAGCAACAATACGGTGGTATGTTGAATATTGGCTTTCGCCCTACCGTTGAAGGAACAGACAAAACCATAGAAGTAAATATCTTTGATTTTGACAATGATATTTATGGAGAGGAAATTGAGGTAAAATTGGTCAAACGAATTCGAGATGAAGTAAAATTCAATGGATTAGATGAACTCAAACAACAATTGGCTCAAGATAAAATAATAGCCCTTAATTACCTATAACGGCGTCTTTAGTAAAAAATTTAGGAACCCCTAAATTCTTAAGTACCCCATTTTCCATGTAAAAGATATCTGCGGCATTGACCGTTTGAATCCTTTCGCCTCTAACTTGATCTTTCTCTTCTGGAAAAACTTGAATAATGAGGTAAAACTTGCCCTCGTAATCAACAGTTTCAAAATCTCTCTTTTCTCCAAAAAGATAAACCTTTTCTAAACTTACCTGAGCACCTTTTAACAAAACCATGGTGTAAGAAGTACTGTTATGTTTACCATCTGCTCTTTCTTTACCTCCTGTAGTGGTCTTTTGGTAAGCATCCAATAAAGTAATATGAATAGAAGTAATTAAGTTGATTTGAGGTTTCGCCTTATCGCTCGTTTGATTATCAACGCCTCTATTCGAGCAAGAAGCAAAGATTGCAAGTAAAAACCATAAGTATTTCATAAGGCAAAAATTTTATAAGTCATTTCCGTGAGCAATTCGGGCCCACTTAAACTTTTATTCCCCAATCCCTTAGATTTTAGATCGTAGTCTCCAATAATTTCAAATGCAGCCTCAATTTGTTGAACCTTGTATTTATTTGCATAAACCTTATAATCCTTAGCAATAAAAGGGTGTATTTTCAATAAGGCTCCAAAATCTCTATCCGCCATGTTTCCTGCAAATTTCGTTAGATACAACTTATGAAAAAATACATTTATTGTGCCAAGAGCAATAGTCAGAATCAAATTCTTAGGATTTGCTACAAAATATTGTAATATTCTAAATGTTTTTTCAGTGTTGCGCTCTCCCACAGCTTTCGTGAATTCAAAAATATTGTAGTCCTTAGATGCGCCAATATTCTTTTCAATATCCGCTTCTGTAATTTCAACCCCTTCACCCAATATCAATTTGAGCTTATCTAATTCATTTACAATTTTGGCAATATCTGGACCTAAAAACTCAGCCAACATTTCAATACCTTTGGGCGAAACTTTCAATTTTTCCGTGGAAGCGTAACTAGAAATCCATTTACTCACTTCATAATCACGAATGGCCTTTGATTCCATTGCAACCGAATGTTTACTAGCAATTAAATCCTTGAAAACTGTTTTTCGCTTATCCGGATTTTGATGCTTATAGGCTAACACTAGCAAGGTAGATGGCGTTGGTTTGGCAAAATAAGAGGCTAAATCACCAAAGGTCTTTACCTGTTGCGCTTCTTTGATAATCACTACTTGATAATTAGACATCATTGGCAAGCGCATGGCACTCTCAACAATTTGCCCCGCATCCACATCCTTTCCATAAAGCACTTGCTGATTGAATGCCTTTTCTGATTCATTTAAGACATTGGCGTCTATATAATCAACTACTTTGTCGATATAGTGCGCTTCATCTCCAAATAAAAAGTAAATGGGATGATAAATCTTCTTTTGAAGATCACTAATTATTTGATTAAACTCTTGTTTCAAAATCTCAAATGCTTAATGGTTAACCCATTATTGATTAATTGTTTTAGAGAATCTATTCCCATTTGCAAGTGAACATCGACATAACTTGTCGTTATTTTTTCATCACTCCTAGAGGTTTTAACGCCGTCCGGCACCATAGGTTGGTCAGATACTAATAAAATAGCTCCAGCTGGAATTTTATTTGAAAAAGCAGTAGTGAAAATTGTAGCCGTTTCCATGTCAATAGCCATCACTCTAATTTTTTTCAAATAACGCTTAAATTTTTCGTCAAACTCCCAAACTCTCCTGTTTGTGGTGTAAACCGTCCCGGTCCAATAATCCTTTCCTGCATCTCTAATCGTTGTAGAAATTGCTTTTTGCAGCGCAAATGCGGGCAAAGAAGGCACTTCTGGTGGAAAGTAATCATTACTGGTCCCCTCTCCCCTAATTGCCGCTATTGGCAATACAAAATCACCAAGTTCATTCTTCTTCTTGAGACCGCCACATTTCCCTAGAAACAAGACGCCCTTCGGTTTAATAGCAGATAAACAATCTATAATAGTAGCAGCATTTGGACTTCCCATACCGAAATTGATAATTGTAATTCCCTCCGCCGTAGCACTTTCCATCGCTTTGTCTTTTCCAACAACTTCTACTCCATGAATCTCCGCAAACTTGTCGACATAATTTTTAAAATTTGTCAATAATATGTATTGACCAAAATTTGCAAGGTCAACCCCAGTGTATCTCGGCAACCAGTTTTCAACTATTTCTTGTTTTGTCTTCATAATCTCTTATTTTTACTTTACAAATGAAAATCTCCTTCAGAAAATACGACTTTAGAATTCACGAAAAAAATGAAATCATCTACATTTTCGACGAAGTTAGGAAGAAAAATGTAATATTGACTCCCGAAGAGTGGGTAAGGCAAAATTTTCTGCATTATTTAATCTACGATCTAAACTATCCAAAGAGCAAAATTGCCATTGAGAAAGAATTTAAAATTAATGAAAGAAAAAAGCGCTTTGATCTCTTAGTTTTTGACGAGAATTCCAAACCATTCCTTCTTCTAGAATGTAAATCTCAAAAAGAAGAATTAAATGAAAAGGTCTTAAAGCAATGCTTAAATTACAACCTACACTTTGAAGTACCTTATTTAGTGATTAGCAATGGAGATTTTACCTTTGGCTGGCAATTGAAGAATAGAAATACTTACGAATTAAGTCAACTCCCTAACTACCGCAATTAGTATGATTAAAAGAGTAATCATAGCACCTAAACTTATTAAATTTCTAAGCGGTGGCTTTGCAACTGGAATGGCAATTTTCCCCTTTATCTTGCTAAAAAACAAGGAAGCTTCCTCTAACGTACAACTATTAAATCATGAATCCATTCATTTGAAACAGCAATTGGAGATGCTTGTGCTTCCTTTTTACATTTGGTACGGATTGGAATACTTGGTAAGGAGAGTTCAATTTAACGGACATTATGAGGCGTACCGTCACATTTCCTTTGAAAGAGAAGCGTATTCAAATGATCAGCACCTCAATTATTCAAAGGAACGAAGCTTCTGGGCATTCTTAAACTATTTAAAATAAAAAAGGGGAACCTTTCGATTCCCCTTTTTTAAAGAGTTTTAACCTGTAGCTATTACTCAGCTGTTTCTTCAACAACCTCTACTGTCTCATCAACAACTTCTGTTGCTGTTTCTTCAACAACTACAACTGTTTCTTCAACAACTTCTACAGTTTCTTCAACTGCTTCATCAGTTGTTTCTGCTGCTTCGTTGCAAGCAAATAATAATAAACCTGACGCTACTAATAAAAAAGATAATTTTTTCATTTTAATTTGTTTTTTTAATTTTTATAAACTGAAGTACAAATGTAAAACAAAAAATTGGATTTGTTAAAGTTATTTAAAATTAATTATAATTATTTTTCACGAAAGAAAATATTTATCGGAACTCCGGTAAAATTATACTTTTCACGAAGTTGATTTTCCAAGTAATTCTTATAGGCATCCCTAATGTATTTAGGATTGCTACAGAAAAATGCAAACGACGGCGTTGTAGATGGCAATTGGGTCACAAACTTAATACTAACACTTTTTCCTTTTACTACTGGAGGTTGATTTCGTTCTATCACCTTTAACATGACGTCATTTAACTTAGAGGTAGGGATTTTGCGTTGTTTATTCTCATAAACTTCCAAAGCATAATCTAATACCTTTAGAACCCTTTGCTTTTCAGTAACTGAAGTAAAGACAATCGGAACATCTCTAAATGGTGCTATTCGATCTCGAATCATGGCTTCATAATCCTTAACGGTATTCGCTTCTTTGTTAGGAATCAAATCCCATTTGTTGACCGCAATAACAATTCCTCTTTTCTTTCTTGCTGCTAGTGCAAAAATACTAATATCTTGAGCTGTAACGCCTTTAGAAGCGTCAATCATTAATACACAGACATCTGCATCATCCAAGGCCTTAATTGCTCTAATAACAGAATAGAATTCCAAATCTTCATGTACCTTAGATTTTCTACGAATCCCCGCAGTATCAATCAACATGATATCCTTGTTAAATTTATTAAATCTTGTATGAAGGGAATCTCGGGTGGTGCCCGCTATATCTGTCACTACATTTCTTTCTTCACCTAAGAAAATATTTATCATGGAGGACTTCCCTGCATTAGGTTGTCCAATAATGGCTATTTTAGGAATGTCATCATTAAGAATTTCTTCTTCTTGCTTTTCCATATCTCCAATAATCGCGTCCATCAATTCCCCTGTACCGCTTCCATTAATAGAAGATAAAGGGAACATCAACTCGAAGCCCAAGGAATAAAACTCGTTGCTGTCCAATAATCGTTGGTGATTATCTACTTTATTAACAACCATGAGCACCTTTTTATCTGACTTACGCAACATCATAGCAATCTCATCATCTAGATAAGTTATACCCGTGGTTACGTCTACCACAAAAAGCAACACATTAGCTTCCTTCATGGCAATCTTAACTTGATCACGAATTGCGCTTTCAAAAACATCATCTGATCTTGGAACAAACCCCCCGGTATCAATGAGGTTAAACTTAATACCACCCCAATCCGATTCACCATATACCCGATCCCTAGTTACCCCACTTTGATCGTCCACAATTGACTTGCGCTCTCCGGTAATTCTATTAAATAAGGTTGATTTTCCTACGTTGGGTCTACCAACAATTGCTACTGTATCCATAAATATCCTGCAAAGATAAGCTAAAAAGCCTGAGTTCCTTTAATATTTATTGTTCGTGTTTTCTTAAAGATTAATTTCAATTTCTGCGACTCCCCTTACCGGAAGATCTAAGACGTAACTCCCTATTCTATAACGGATTAATCGTAAGGTAGGAAAGCCCACTCCAGAAGTCATTTTGCGCACTTGCCTAAATTTTCCTTCTTTTAGCGTAATTGACACCCAAGTACTTGGACCATGATCTTCATTCTTCACCCGACGATCTTCCAAAGGCAGATGATTCGGCTTTGCAATTCGCCAGGCTTTGCAAGGCTTTGTTAAATATTTACTTCCATTTAAGCCAATTTCTACTCCACCTGTCATTTGTTCAATGGCTTCATCCGTTATTTCTCCTTGAACTTGAACGTAATACTCTTTTTCAAATTTTGCACTTGTCACCATAGCGCTAACCTTTCCATTTGTGGTCAGCAACAACAAGCCTTCCGAGTTTTCATCCAAGCGCCCAATTGACATCGTCCCTTGAGGAAAAACATAATACTCACCCAAGAGATGTTTACTACTTTTGCGTTTACCTTCATAAATGAATTGACTAAGGCAGTTGAACGGTTTGTGAAATTTAAAGTGAAGGTGTTCCATATAGCACAAAATTAAAACAATCTATTGAGCATTCCATAGCCCCCTCTAAAAAACCATATATTTGCGTTCATAAAATCTAGAACATGCTTAATGCTTCAATAACAGACTTAAAAAAAGAACTCCATACGCTGAATAAAGCAGCGTTGATTGATTTATGTCTCAATTTAGCCAAATTCAAGAAAGATAGTAAAGAGTTGTTGTGCTACTTGCTGTTTGAAGCAGGTCAAGAAAGCTTGTACATCGAAAGCATTAAAGAAGAAATCAAAGAACAATTCAAAGGCATAAATACCTCCAATTATCACTACATGAAAAAAGGGATTCGAAAAGTACTGCGCAATACAAAAAAGTTCATTCGATATTCCAAGAAGAAAGAAACTGAAGTCGACTTGCTCTTGTATTTTTGTCAGGAAATGAAAGCGCTTGAACCAAGTATACAGAGGAGCATGGTATTAGTAAATCTTTATGAGCGAACTTTAATTACTGTTGAGAAAGCTATTTTAAAACTACATGAAGATTTGCAGTATGATTATACTAGAGACTTAAATGCGCTAAAATAAGCTACTCCTTTAAGATCTTATAGCGTCTACTGGTTTCATATTAGCTGCCATGACCGCTGGAATGATTCCAGCCAACAAACCCACCGCAATAGAAATAAATAAACCTAAACCTAAATTGAATGCAGAGATTTGAAAACTCAAATCACTGTCTTGCATAAAATAATTGATTAAAGAGAAAAGAGAAAACACTAAGAATAAGCCAAACAGTCCACCGATAACGCATAGAATGATAGCCTCAATTATGAATTCCAATAAAATATAAAACTTCTTCGCGCCAAGCGCTTTTTTAATGCCGATAATATTGGTTCTTTCACGCACAGAGACGAACATAATATTGGCAACACCAAAAGCACCTACAATCAAAGAGAAAATTCCAATCACAAAACCCGCCACATAAATAAAATTAAACACCTTATCAAAAACGCCGGTGATTAAACTGATCTTATTTAAAGAGAAGGTATCATCCTGCTTAGGAGTCAATTTTCGAGCTATCCGCATCCTGCCAATCAGCTCGGCTTCTAACTCGTCCAATTCAATACCCGATTTGGCTTTGACCAAAATAGATGGTCCAGATTCAAAAGGCGGATTCATATTACCGGCTGCAAACTTGTCACTAACATAAAGCGTATTGTCCAATCCAAAATTAGCATTGATACCCAATACATCTTGTCCTTCTTTCTGCATAACGCCAATCACTTTCAAGGGCAGTCCGGCAAACTTGATGGTTTGTCCAACAGCTTTTTGGACATCCCCGAAAAAATATTCTGCTAAATCATATCCTATAAGCGTCCCATTCTGCAAGCTGTTAAATTCCATTTCACTAAAGTAGCGACCGCTCGCAAAATCCATGTCACGCACCTTATCATAATCTTGTGTAATCCCGAAAATCGAAATATTTTCCAAGCTTTCGTTTTCATATTGAATAGTTCCCGACTGAACCCATCTCCACAAGGCTATTGCTTCGGCTGTTTTCACTTTTCCATTCAAGGCGAAATAGTCTTCTCGAGATACCTCTGGACGCTGTACAAACTTCCACCATGGATAATCTTCAACCATCAACCATGGCCATTTGTTGATATAAACGATGTTGTTCCCTAAAGAATTTACACTTTGCCGCAAGTTCTTTTCCAGCGAATCCACCGCTGAGAATACAGAAATCAAGCATAGGATAGCTATGGAGATACCCAACAACGATAAAAATGCGCGAAATTTATTACTCAACAACTCTTTAATGGATAAGAGGATACTTTCTATGGAAATCTTAAGCCAGATCATTTAATTCTTCAGGAATTGTTCACTGTAAATAAGCTCATTTAACTCATTGCTAATCTTCAAAAAATAGCTTCCTTTAGAAAGCTCAGTGGTCATAAAAATCAATTCATTTTTACCCGCACTCCCCTTTCTATTTTTTAGTAGGTTGATTTGCTTACCACTAACATCAATCAAAACAAAATTCAAATTCATACTTGTTGCCAATTCGAATTGAACGTACATTCTCTCCTCAACAGGGTTAGGATAAATTTTCGCAGAAGAGCTAATCTCTTCTTTGATGGAAACATTTAAACTGTCCTTTGAACTCAATTTCACGATATAAGTTCGATGTTGATCTTTGGAAAGTGCCAAATTATTTCGAAAGCCTATAAAGCCATTTATCCATACTTCACCCGCTTGGTTGTATCTTCTTTGACTCCCTGAATAATCTCCCCACCTTTCGAAATTGCCCGCAATAAGATTTACATTACTCGTTCCTGTGACAAGGTGGAGTCGCTCAGAATAACCATCCCTAGCACTATAAAAAATAGCGGACATGCCTGGGAAACTATCTATAGAAGTATGATTGAAAGAGATGATTGCTTGTTCGTCAAAAGGAGTTTGACCACTAAAGGAAATATTCGGATAGCCATACTCCAATACGGTATCGCTTAGTACTTCCAGCTCAATTGCTAAATTTGATGCTAGTATATTTAGTTTTCCATGATAGATGGAAGCTAAACCATTGGACAAATTCACCGTGTTGCCCACAAACTGAATCATTCCATTTTCAATAAATCCCCCAAGAGGACGGGCATCATTTGTTTGTAAAAACGTACTAGCCGATTGTTTCGCATCCGGAGGCAATCCATAGTCTTGATTGGCTAAAGCGAATTGAACGCTTGTGGACACATTACTATTCTCAGCTAATGATTGAGGTATTTTCACGACAAAAAATGTATCATTTTGCAAGTCGAAGTTTCGGTTCGATATAAAATACATTTCACGGTCTTTGAGACCGATTCCGCCTTCAACGGGCATTAAGTTTCTAATGGGCTTATTGTTGAATTTGATATTACTATGCAATACCGTAGTTAAGGCACCGCCATTATAACCTTCCTCTTTTTGTACTTGCCAAATTACACTTTGCATAAATCCTGTTTGCCAAGAAGCTGAATCACTATGAATATGATTCACGGTAACAAAAAAATCTTGCTCCGTCATGCCTATCATGGGAAAATCTGACCATGCACTATTATTTAATGGGTTTCCAGGCACGCTATAAATATTCCATCCTAACGTTGGATCATTCGTTTGGGAGAAACAAACCACAATAGCCGTTGCTGCTTCATCATTTCCATTCAAAAAAACTAAGATAAATCGATCCATACTCGGATCATAAATCACTTTTGGGTCGTAAGAATTGGCCACTAATCCAATACTATCAGCAAAATCTTCCAAGGACATATCCAATAACTTTGCCCCCACTTCATCGTAGACATACATATCGGAATTAGAAACAGATACCACTTTACCTCCATTAGAAATAGCCACATCATTGTCATTTGGAATACCCCCGAATAAATTACCACTAAATCCAATGTCATAGTTTGGCACCTCGCCGTTGGCTAATTTTGACGCTTTCTTTTCGCCGGAAATTGGCTTGAAATTATCAAAATGTAAGGCCTTCAATTGATGGATATAGTTTCTGTAAGTATCAGATCCCGGATAAGGCGCTTCAAGATTGTACACCTCCGCATGGAAAGAAGGACTCAAATCACTTACATTAATACTAGCGGAGATAGAAACTCCAATTACTTCGTTAAACTGCGCAAAGCTATTGCTCCTGGGCATTAGAAACAGAAGTAATAAATAGAGCACGTAAGATTGCTTCATGAAAAATTATTTTAATGACCTAAATTTAATAGACTTTTATGATATTTACGGTATGATAGTGAAACAAGTGCTGCACAATAGTAAAGAATATTGGGAATTGGTTCGATTACGGAACGAAGTTTTACGAAAGCCTTTAAATTTAGAATTCTCAAAAGAAGAATTATTATCCGAAGATAGGCAAATCCATTTTGGAATTTTTCAAAATGAAAAGGCCTTAGCTTGCATGGTTTTAGTTGCACAGAAAGAAGAAAAAATGAAAATGAGGCAAGTCTGTGTAGATCCAAAATCTCAAGGACAAAAATTAGGGCAACGATTATTATTGCATTGTGAAAACTACGCAAAAGACAACAAGTTTCGTTTAATGCAATGTAATGCCCGGGATACGGCTAAAGACTTTTACTTAAGCCAAGGCTATAAAATCAAAGGTGACCTCTTCCTAGAAGTTGGAATTAAGCATTTCTTCATGGAAAAATGTATAACTCCGAATGAGGAATTATAAAAGAATTGAGTAGCGGTTTAATTCTCACAATTTCAAATTAACGCACTGACCAATTCGCTTGTAATAGAACAGCTAAAGTAATAGACCAAGTTGTTTAAAACAAAAAAGTCCCGACACGTCGGGACTTTTAAAATATCTTATGATAGATTTATCCTTTAACAGAATCAACAATTGCTTGGAAAGCAACTGGCTCATTCATCGCTAAATCAGCTAAGGCTTTTCTGTTTAGTGTTATTCCTTTTTGATGAACACCATTCATGAATACAGAATAACTCATATCTTGTTCACGAACTGCAGCATTAATTCTTGCAATCCATAAAGATCTGAATTCTCTTTTCTTCAATCTTCTGTGCTCGTAAGCATAGCCTAAACCTTTTTCAACTGCATTTTTTGCAATTGTCCATACGTTCTTTCTTCTTCCGAAGTAACCTTTGGCTAGTTTAAGGGTGGCTTTTCTTTTTGCTCTCGCTGCGGGTCTATTGGTAGCTCTAGGCATTTCTTTTGTCTTTTAACTTTTATTTAAATAGCAAGCATTCTCTTTACTCTAGGCAAATCCCCTTTAGATACCGAAGCATCTTGAGTCAACCCTTTTTTACGGTCTTTATCTTTTTTTGTCAAGATATGACTGTGAAATGCTTTTCTTCTTAATATCTTACCAGAACCAGTGATTTTAAATCTCTTTTTGGCACTAGAATTTGTTTTCATCTTCGGCATAATCCAAAATTTTGGAGTGCAAATGTACACTTAATAATTTAAGTTTACAACACTTTACTTTAAAAAATTTATTTAATTTCTACTTTTTATTGTCTTCAGTAACTGAGGAGAAAATCCTAGGCTATTTCGACTTTTTCTTCGGAGAGAGCACCATGATCATGCGCTTTCCTTCTAATTTAGGTAATTGTTCTGGAGCACCCCAGTCTTCCAATCGCTTGGCTAGCTTTAAAAGCAACAGTTCACCTCTATCTTTAAATACAATAGCTCTTCCTTTGAAATGCACATAAGCTTTCACTTTTGAACCTTCCTCTAAGAATTTCTCCCCATGTTTTGCTTTAAACTCAAAATCGTGATCATCCGTATTTGGACCAAAACGCAATTCTTTAATAACTGTTTTTTGAGTCTTCGCTTTGATTTCTTTTTCCTTCTTCTTTTTTTCGTAAAGGAATTTTTTGTAGTCTAGAATTCTACACACAGGAGGATCCGCATTCGGCGAAATTTCCACCAAATCTAACTCCAACTCTTCAGCCATTTTCAAGGCTACTTCAATAGTGTAAATATCTGGCTCCACATTATCACCCGCTATACGTACTTTAGGCGTTCTAATGCGTTCGTTAATTCTGTGTAAGTCCTCTTGTTTTACTCTAGGTCTAAAATTTGATTTTCTCAAGTATTATTTTTTAATTATTAAATTTTTGGAAGAATCTTCATTCCGCCACAATTTATTGCTTTTCACTAACAATAGTGAATTTTCAACGAATTGAATTGCAAATATCACGTTTTTTTTATTCAGTTTCAACTTCTTTTTGAATTGTTTCAATAAATGTGGCAATAGTCAGACTCCCTAAATCTCCGACAGCTTGCTTACGAACAGAAACTTCATTCGCGTCCATCTCTTTTTCACCAATAATCAACATGTAAGGTATTTTGCCCACTTCAGCATCTCTGATCTTCTTCCCTATCTTCTCATAACGTTCATCTAATCTGGCTCTTATACCTGCAGCTTTTAAATCACCTAAAACCTTCGCTGAATAATCGTTAAACTTCTCAGAAATCGGTAAAATCACTACTTGCTCTGGAGCCAACCACAACGGGAATTTGCCTCCCGTATGCTCTATTAACACCCCTATGAATCGTTCTAATGAACCAAATGGTGCACGGTGAATCATCACAGGCCGATGCTTTTCATTATCCGCTCCAATGTACTCTAAATCGAATCGTTCTGGCAAATTGTAATCTACTTGGATGGTTCCTAACTGCCAGGACCTCCCTAAAGCATCCTTAATCATAAAGTCCAACTTAGGGCCATAAAAAGCGGCTTCGCCTAATGCCGTAACCGTTTTCAAACCAACTTCCTCCGTTGCTTCGATAATGGCTCTTTCTGCCTTATCCCAATTCTCTGTGCTTCCAATATATTTTTCTGGAGTCGCTGGATCTCTTAAAGATATTTGCGCCGTATAATTTGTAAAACTTAGTTTCTCTAAAATAGTCTTCGTTAAATCTAATACATCTAAAAATTCCGCTTTCAATTGTTCCTGAGTACAAAAAATATGTGCATCATCTTGCGTGAAACTTCTTACCCGGGTTAATCCATGCAATTCTCCACTTTGTTCATAACGATAAACCGTTCCAAATTCTGCTACTCGATACGGCAAATCTCTGTATGACTTCGGAACATGTGCATAAATCTCACAGTGGTGAGGACAGTTCATCGGTTTCAACAAAAACTCTTCATCTTCCCTTGGGGTATGAATCGGTTGGAAACTATCCGCTCCATATTTTTCATAGTGACCGCTGGTTACATACAATTCCTTCTTTCCAATATGTGGCGTTACCACTGGCAAGTAGCCCCGCTTAACTTGCTCATTTTTCAAGAAATTAGACAAACGTTCTCTCAAGTCGGCTCCTTTTGGCAACCAAATAGGCAAACCTGCTCCTACTCTTTCGGAGAACATAAATAATTCTAATTCAGCTCCCAATTTTCGGTGATCTCTCTTCTTTGCTTCTTCAAGCATTTCCAAGTGATGCGCTAATTGCTCTTGGTCAGGATAAGCTACCCCATAGATCCGCGTCATTTGCTTGCGTTTCTCATCACCTCTCCAATAAGCACCCGCAATATTTAAGAGCTTAATCGCCTTGATTTGACCCGTGCCCGGAATATGAGGTCCTTTGCATAAATCTGTAAAATTGCCTTGGGTATAGAAAGTAATATCGCCATCTTGTAGTCCTTCCAGTAGCTCTAGTTTATACTCATCATTTTTTTCAGTGAAGTAAGCTACAGCATCTTTTTTACTAATATCCTGTCGAACATATTTGCTGCCATTTTTTACCAGCTTCCGCATGGTATTTTCTATTTGCTGCAAGTCTTCTAAAACCAACGTTCTATCATCTCCCAAATCGATGTCATAATAGAAGCCATTGTCGATAGCTGGACCGATACCCAATTTCACACCGGGATACAAGACTTCTAATGCTTCCGCCATCAAGTGAGCTGAAGAGTGCCAAAATGTTTTCTTTCCATCTTCATCGTCAAAGGTGAGTAACTCTAAAGTACAGTCTTCATCAATAGGACGAAGTAAATCTTGTACTTCTCCATTCACTTTTGCAGCCATTACTTTTTTAGCTAGTCCGTTACTAATTCCTTTAGCAATTTCTATGGCTGTGGTACCTTGGGCGTATGCTCTAACCGAGCCATCTGGAAATGTAATATTCATCAATTCTTGTATTTGCCACAAATTTCACAAGATTAAGTGAGAATATGAAAATAAAGGGGGAATTTCTTTTTTAGCCTTGCAAAGTCTTCGGGACTTGGTAGGTCTGAATCTCGAAGACTTGACAACTCTTAAACCTTGGCTTGTCGATTCGCGTTATGGCGAGTAGAGATCTCTCAGAGAGGCGCTCCTCGGGAACGTTTGGTGTAAGGTCGTGGCGTCCCACCGCGACCAGGAGGTCAAAATATCGACCTATCGAAAAGTAATCCACACTCCTGCATAAAAAGAAGCGGCAATGTTCCATTTTCTTAAGGACTTGTCTCATCTTTGCAGCTCAACTATTACAAGCTTAAAAATGAGTCAACAAACCTCCTTCCCGAAAGACAAAATCAAGGTGTTATTATTAGAAAACATCAGCACTTCTGCCAAAACAGAATTCGAAAAAGCGGGTTACACTAATGTCGAAATTGTGAAAGGTGCCCTAAGCGAAGACGAGCTGGTAAGCGCTCTTGAGGATGTTAGAATCCTGGGAATTCGAAGTAAAACGCAATTGACAGAAAGAGTACTTAAAGCAGCTGAAAAGTTGATGGGTGTGGGTTGTTTTTGTATCGGAACGAATCAAGTTGACCTAAATAGTGCCACTTCTGAAGGGAAAGCAGTATTCAATGCTCCTTTTAGCAATACAAGATCTGTGGCTGAGTTGGTAATAGCTAGTGCTATAATGCTGATTAGAAGAATTCCTGAAAAAAATGAAGCAGCGCATCAAGGCACTTGGTTGAAAGAAAGCGATAATTGTCATGAAATTAGAGGAAAAAAATTGGGCATCATTGGATATGGACACATCGGTTCGCAAGTTTCTGTGTTGGCCGAATCCCTTGGTCTGGAAGTGTACTACTACGACATTGAAAGCAAGTTGCCTTTGGGAAATGCAAATACATCGGCAAGTTTCTTATCCTTGATTGATACTTGCGACATCATCACTTTACATGTACCAGCAACACCTGATACTGTAAACCTCATGAATGAACAAGTAATCAAAAGATTCCATAAGGGACAATACTTAATCAACATGAGTAGAGGAAATGTAGTGGATTTAGATGCCTTGAAAGTTTCTATGGAAAATGGTCTTATTGCTGGTGCAGCGATAGATGTTTTCCCTGTCGAACCCAAGATTGCAGGCGACAAATTTGTATCCCCTTTACAAGGAATTCCAAATGTGATTTTAACGCCGCACATCGGCGGAAGTACAGAAGAAGCACAGTGGAATATTGGTATTGATGTTTCTACTAAACTAATTAAGTATTTAGAAACCGGTTCTACATTAGGTTCTCATTCCCTACCAGAACTAAGTCTACCGAAAATTGATAACACGCACCGAGTATTGCACATTCACCATAACGTGCCGGGTGTGCTGAGTGAAATCAATAAGCGTATTGCCGATATGGAGGTAAATATTTTAGGACAATACTTAAGCACAAATGCTAAAGTAGGTTATGTAGTTTTAGATGTTAGCGTGAAAACGGGGAATGAAACCTTAGAGGAGTTAAAATCAATTTCGAATACCATTAATGCAAGAATACTTTATTGATTAGCTTCGTTTCACCTCTCAACTTAGAAACAAAGTCTGCCATATTTCATGTATTGTTTCAAATCGTTCGTTGATTATCCCTTTTTCACTTAGGAAGGCAGCGAATTGTTGTAGTTAAGCTAATTCTAGGTTGACCTGAGAACCAAAAGTAAAACAATTCCAATTACAGAATTTATTAACGATGCGAACGGACTTTTAGAAAAAAAATCATGCTTTAAAACTTAATTTCTAGCTCGATTAAATTTGCCGATACCTCGAGAGAATGAAAGAAGGAGTAACGAATAGCTTCACCCTTTCGGAGAAACTTCCAGTATAAAAAAAGAATATTATTTATCCCTTTTTTAATGTGATATTCGATTCCTTAGCGTATTCTTCATATAAATCTGGCTTCCCTAAAAGTGCCTCATGGACATTCATCACATGGTCGCCAATTCTCTCCGCTCGGTTAATAAAATCAATAAATATAACCCCAACTTTAGGTGCATAAATACCCTTCTCTAAACGTTCGAAGTGGCTAGTGAATATAGCTTTTCTTTTCTTGTTGATTTTTCTTTCGGTATCAATAATCTCTTTCAAAGGAACCTTTGGGGTCTCTTTATCAATATTTTGACGCATTAACTTGATTGCATACATCGTCAAGACCATAATTTCGCGCAATTCTTCCTTTGCATTTTCAGGCAGAGTGACTGCTTCTCTTTTAAGGCGTTCATAATTTTTCGTCATTTCAAAATAGATATCGCCTATTCTTTCCAAATCGTTAGATACGCTTAACATTGATCTAATTTCTTTGGCAGTATCTGTATTAATATCCAACTCAGACACTTTTGCTAAATAAGTGGTTAGTTCCAAATCCAATTTATCTGTATTATCTTCTAACTTTCTAATCTTTGCAATTAGCTTTTCATCATTTTTATGCTGTTCAAAGAAAAGAGTCTGAACGTTGTGTCCCATTTTGTCCACAATCTTTCCAAAAATAGCCAATTCTTTTTTCGCTGAAATCATCGCTAAAGCAGGGGTGCTTAACAAACCAGTTGAAATGTATTGAAGATGAAACTCTTCGTCTTCTCCATCCTTCGCTTTTACAGTTATTGTTGCAGCCCTTACTAACAACGGAACAAATCCTATCAAAATCACTACATTGAAAAAATTAAACAAGGTATGAAAAACCGCCAAACCAAGTGAAGCCGCCCCAGGGTCATTGAAAGGATCTCCTGTCCCGATATCCATTCCCATGGCATTCGCTGCAAAAATAGTCGCCCCAGGAACGATGTGTTTCAAAAAGTAAGGTAATGCAAAAATCATCCAACTAACTCCAATAATATTAAATATAGTATGTATTCTAGCAGAACGCTTTGCATGAACATTCCCTACTAAAGAGGCTAATTCAGCCGTAATTGTTGTTCCAATGTTCTCACCTAAAATCATCGCAGCACCTACTTGAAAAGGGATCACATCCGCCATAACCAAAGTTAAGGTTAAGGTCATTGCGGCACTTGAAGATTGCATCACCACTGTAATTAAAGTACCCAATGCAACAAATATTATAGTGGTAATAATACCTAGATTAGCATAGTCAGTAAATAATTGCACTATTGCTGAGTCTGGCCCTAATTCAGGCACAGCATCTTTCAAGGCTGCTAAGCCCATAAAAAGCAAGGCAAATCCTATTAAAAATTGACCCCAGTTTTTTAAATTCCCCCTATTCATAAACAACATCGGAAAACCAATTGCTATGATAGGTAAAGCTAAAGTCGAAATTTTAAACTTCCCTACAATATTCACCAACCAACCCGTAATCGTTGTACCGATATTTGCACCCATCATTACGCCAGCAGATTCCACAAGCGTAAGTAAACCAGCATTCACAAAACTTACGGTCATCACCGTTGTAGCAGATGAAGATTGCAACAAAGCCGTAATTAAAAACCCAACAAACACGCCTAAAAAACGATTTCTAGTCATCGAACTCAAGGCTTTACGGAAAGTGTCTCCCGCAGCTTTTTGGATTCCTTCACTCATGACTTTCATACCGTACATGAAAAATCCCAAGGCACCAACAATTTTTAAAACAATGAATAATGTTCCCATAATTAGTATTATTTCTTATTAAAATGAAAATTCTGTTTGTATTCTATAAATAACTTTTAGCTGATCATTTCCTGAAATATCCTGCAAAGATAGATCTGTTTGTAATTTTAAATTATGCTTTTTCACATACTTTGAGATACCAAAAGTATATTCCGCGATTTCCGTCAAACTAGATCCGCTATCTGGATTTATTTTCGAATACCTTAACGCAAATTCTACATTCTTAAATTTAGGCGCGTTAATTAAATAACCCATTTGAGCAGAAACTGCAGTTCCGCTTGCAAAGCCTATATTTTTTACGCTTGATTTTTTTCTTGCCACTTCCGCAAGCATCGAAAACCCACTGTACTTAAACATCAGGTCGCCAAAAATAGTGGTTAAATTGCTATGCAAATAATTTCCGTTGGCGTCTTCTAAAAAATTGCCTAGGTACCCCCCTTCTCTTGAAGCATTGTTATTAAAATCATAAGTAAATCCTAAAGATAACTTAGGTTTTTCTTCTCTGCTAAGATCAGAACTAAAATAGTCACCATTTGAACTAAATTTCCCCATAGGCAAGAATTCAAACCTACCCGTATATCCAAAACCGCCAATATTCCCAACTGTAATATCTCTACCTTCTCCTGTCGACAAAGCCGCTACAAATCTCAATAGCGCCTTGTGAGCAAGAAACTCAGAGTGAAGTTGTACCGATATATCTCTATCTATATTAAATTCACTATTGAGGATGCTTCTATCTACAAACTGCAAGTTTTGAGAAGAAATCACTCTTTCTCTATTGCCTGGTAGCTTCGTTTGTCCCATCCATAGCGTAAAATTTTTATGAAATTTCCATTTCAAGACAGCATCTAGTATGATTTTAGGAGACCTACCTACCTCATCAAAATCGCTGGTAGGGTTCATATCCTATTAGATAATCCCAATTCAATTTTATAGACCAAATTGGGTGTAAAAGCAAATCCATCGAATTTTAAACGCGCTCTTCTTATGAGAAAGTTAGTTGCTATAGTTTCTTCAGACCCCAACTTTTTTCCTGCAGTAAACAAGGTTTGGAATCGAAATTGAATGTTTAATCTGGAAGTTGAATCTTTAGAAGTAACTTGAAAACCATTGCCAAAAGCAAAATCCACACTACTTGGAGTTTGATTTTTAAAATCTACCTCCTCTAAATTATAATAATTAGCAAGTTTGGTTTTCAATTTTTCCTTATTCTTTTGAGCATAAATCCCTCCTGTCGAAAGCATACATGCGGCTAAAACGCAAAGGTATTTTAAATTCAGAAGATAGGGGTTTACCACGTATTTAATTTTCGCTATCAAACATAGTAAAAATTATACCCTTCATTGTTAAGAAAAGGTTAATTATATTATCAAAATCTTAGAGATTGTTAACAAGCACCAAAAAATGCTAGATTTTGTTGATAAATGGTGCTTCTAGAAATTAGCCTAATGATCGCTGTTTATCCGCTTCATACAAAATCATCCCAGCAGAAACAGAAACATTTAAAGAATTAACCGTCCCTCGCATTGGAATGATAAATAATTGATCTGAATAATCCTTACTCATGGTACTAATGCCTTTACCCTCACTTCCCATGACAATAGCTGTGGGAATAGTGAAGTCGATCTGGTCAATATTTTTCTCTGCTCTCAAACTTGACGATACAATTTGAATTCCGTTTAACTTGAAGTATTTGTAAACTTCATTCAGGGCTTTTTCTCTGCAAATTGGGATATTATGAATAGCCCCTGCACTTGCCTTAACCGCTTCTGTATTTACCTGAGCTGCGCCTTTTTCTGGAATTATAATAGCATGTACCCCCATTGCTTCAGCCGTTCTTGCTATAGCTCCAAAATTACGTACATCTGTAATGCCATCTAAAACCATAAACAAAGCTAATTCGCCGCTTTCCAGCACTTTATTATAGATATCATCTAACTTAAAGTATTGAACTTCACCGTAAAGACCCACCACACCTTGATGGTTGGGCACTTCATGTTGATAGATAGGAAACAACAAATAGGCTATTTTTTCCTTTGGAACCGTTTGAACGACTATACTTTGTTCTTCACAAATTCTTTTGATTTCATCAATTTCATGCCCAGAAGCACCTTTCTGGATCATGATTTTTTCAACGGCCTTATCGCTCTTTAAAATCTCTAATGCGGGTTGACGTCCAATGAATAACTCTTTCTTCTTCATACTAGTTTTTTGAAAATATATAGACTATGGAAGAAGCTTTTTCGCTGCTTACCAAACCTTTAAAAAATGAAATTCCACCTACACACAAAGCTCTAATTTTACCAAATATACCCGATTTTTTATGCCCTTCACTTAGCAAAGCAATGTAGAAAGGATCAAATGGCATAGCATACGACTGCACATGTTTGAATTGGTGATTCGCTGCAAGCAACTTCACCGACTGCGGAGAGAAATGCCATAAGTGTTTTGGCAAATCATACGCGGCCCAATACTTTTTGTAAAAGGAGGCGTCATAAGAAGTGTAGTTTGGCACTGCAATAACTAGAAGCCCTTTATCATTTAACAAGCTTCTAAAATGCTCAAAATAAACATCTAATTCATGCACATGTTCTAAGACATGCCACATACTAATTGCGTCAAATGTTTTCTTGCTTTGGCGCACTTCCTCTAAAGAACTTTCTAAATCTAAATCAAAATTTTTCTTGGCCTGAGCACGAGCAGCTGCATCTGGTTCAAAACCTAACACCTCAATTTTTAGATGTTTAACATGGTTCACAAAATAACCGGTACCTGATCCTATATCCAACAGGCTCTTAATCAAATTATGCGCTTTAATGTAAGCCAATTTTTGACCTAACATATAGGTTCTTACTTTGTGGTAGACCTTAAAAAACAAACCCTCCTTGGTATCGGTATGTGAAATGTAATCTGCCTGCTCGTAATACTTGCCAATATGCTGAGCATCTGGAGCATTTGCGGTAAATGCAAAGCCACAGTTGGTGCACTTCGTCACTGTAAAGTCTTCCCTACTTACACAATAGTCCTTCGACGCTATGAGCGTTTCAAACGCTGATTTCTTACAAGCAATACACGTATCCATGAATTCTAAAGCTTATTCTCCTAAAAATGGATATTTATAATCCGTTGCTGGAACAAAAGTTTCTTTAATGGTTCTCATGCTTACCCATCTTAGCAAATTGTGCTTAGATCCGGCCTTGTCATTCGTTCCACTTCCTCTTGCACCGCCAAAAGGTTGTTGTCCAACAACCGCACCGGTCGGTTTGTCATTGATATAGAAATTACCTGCCGCATGTTTCAATACTTGATTTGCTTCGTCAATTGCATATCTATCTTGACTAAAAATAGCACCAGTTAAAGCGTAAGGAGAGGTTGTATTCACCAAATCCAATGTCTTTCTCCAATCTTTTTGATCGTACACATAAATCGTCAAAACTGGACCGAATAATTCTTCACACATCGTAGTGTACATTGGATCACTAGTAACAATTACCGTAGGCTCAATAAAGTAACCTTTTGATTTGTCATATCCACCGCCTGAAATAATTTCAGCATTCTTATCCATCTTAGCCGCATCAATATAACTTGCTATTTTGTCAAAAGAACGTTCGTCTATTACGGCATTCACATAATTGCTAAAATCTTCCACACTGCCCATTTTAATGGAAGCTAAATCCGCGATCACATTTTTCTTTACATCAGGCCAAATATTACTTGGAATATAAGCTCTTGAAGCTGCCGAACATTTTTGTCCTTGGTATTCAAATGCACCTCTTGTTAAGGCCGTTGAAACCTGATTCGCTATAGCACTTGGATGCGCCACTACAAAATCTTTTCCACCCGTCTCCCCTACTATTCTTGGGTAGGTTTTATAATTAGCAATATTATCCCCAATCGTCTTCCACATGAATTGGAAGGTTTTGGTAGATCCCGTAAAGTGAATTCCAGCAAAATCTGGATGATTAAAACAAACATCTCCCGCAACAGGACCATCAGTAATAACTAGATTAATTACTCCATCAGGCAATCCAGCTTCTTTGAACAACTTCATTAAAAAGTAAGCTGAATAAATCTGCGTCGAACTTGGCTTCCAAACGATGGTATTTCCCATCATTGCAGGCGCAGCACAAAGATTTGCACAAATTGAAGTGAAGTTAAACGGTGTAACTGCAAATACGAAACCTTCTAAAGGTCTATATTCTAAACGATTCCACATCCCAGGACTACTTATGGGTTGCTCTTTATACAAATCAGTCATGTATTGTACATTAAACTTAAAGAAGTCTATTAACTCACAAGCTGCATCAATCTCCGCTTGCATTACATTTTTACTTTGACCTAACATCGTTGAAGCATTCACAACATCTCTATAGGGTCCAGCTAATAATTCGGCTGCTTTTAAAAAGATGGCTGCTTTATCTTCCCAAGGAAGTGCTTCCCATTTTGGTTTAGCCGCAAGTGCCGCATCAATTGCTTGTTGAACATGCTTTGCAGTGCCTTTACTGTAAGTACCTAAAGTGTGTTTAATTTCGTGAGGAGGGTGTATCGTGTGCTTGTCATCCGTACGCACTTCCTTCCCGCCAATAAACATAGGAATATCTATTGTTGTACCTTTTAATTCTTTTATAGTTTTTTCAATACTTTTTCTTTCCGGACTTCCAGGAGCATAAGCTTTAACAGGTTCATTTACTGGTTTAGGAACATTAAAAAATGCATTTGCCATAAGATTGATTTTTTATTTGAATGGCAAAGATAAGGCTTATTAGATATTTAGACGAATCGTTTTTGAGATGATTGACCAATCTAAAAACAAAAAGCCCAAGCGCTTTAAGGTGCTTGGGCTTTGAATTTATTTAAAGCAACTCTTACTTACTTAATGCCTTTATTTTTTCTTCTAAAATATATTCATCTCCTTCAACGTATCCAGCATGAGAATAAACGATCTTCCCACTTTGATTTATTAAAACGGTATAAGGAACTGTTTGAAAATTCATCATTCTCTTTAAATCTTCGTTGGTATCTAACAAGACTTCATAATCCCATGCTTGTCCATCAACATAAGTTTTTACTTTTGAAACATTTCGCACATCGTCAATAGAGATCGCAATCAATTCCATACCATAGTCATCCTGCCAATCTTCATACATATAAGATATGTTGTTTAATTCTTTTTTACAAGGAGAGCACCAAGTAGCCCAAAAACTTATGACTGTAATTTTGCCATTGCTTCCATAATCAGCAACATTTACTTTCTTACCATACATGTTATTTAAGCTTAAGTTAGGCAATTCTTTTCCTGTAAAAATCTCCTTTGCAGTTGAAGTTTGAGCAAAATTAAATTGAACACTTATAAACAGGATACCTAGAAGCGTAAAAGATTTTAATAGGTTTTTCATAATAATTTATTTGATTTATTTAGGGCAATCACCATGCCAATCTATAATAGTTTGATTTTTACTTTTGTTATCAAAGCGAATATCTTAAATTTACCAACCAATTAATCCCTTTTCATGAAAAAATTATTAACTATTTGCATCTTAACTTTTTCAATTTCTATGCAAATGAAGGCTCAAGGGTACATTTCAGGTGATTTAGAGTTGCGTAACGATTACTACGTTAAAGATAGCATCATTGGGGCCTCAGGCACGAATCACTACGATGATTTAAAATCTTCCGTTGATTCTTGGCTAACAGTTAATTATACAAACAATGATTGGGGCTTTAGAACAGGGATTCGTTTAGATATGTTTCTAAATTCTCGTTTTCACAATCCAAACAATGACGCTTATACTGCTTTTGGGGTTGGGCGTTGGTTCGTAGAAAAAGATTTCAAAAAGATGACCATTACAGGTGGGCATTTTTATGATCAGTTTGGAAGCGGTATTGCTTTCAGGGCTTATGAAAATAGATTTTTAGGAATTGACAATGCCATTTTTGGAGTAAAAGCCAAATATCAGCTTAATGACAATTGGTTTGTGAAAGGCTTTGCAGGAGTTAGAAAAAATAGGTTGAGTTTTTATAAGCCAATCGTGAAAGGTTTAAATGTTGAGGGCTATATTGCCATTGGAGACAAAGTCACTTTAAGTCCCGGCGTTGGTGTTGTAAATAGAACTATAGACGAATCGTCTATGACAATCGTGGCAAATGCAATAAATTCATATGATTTGGAGGATAGATTTGTGCCTAAATACAATACCTATGTTTTTACTGCCTATAATAGATTAAACGTAGGCAAGTTTACTTGGTACGTAGAAGGTGCATACAAAACGCACGAAGCAATCAATGTGGCATTAGGTGTTCCCTATCAAGATAAAGGCGGGAATATAGTGTTTACCAGTTTAACTTTTTCTCAGAAAGGTTTTGGTATAACCGGTCAATTCAAACGGACAGATAATTTCCAATTCAGAACTTCGCCTGAAGACAACGAAACTTTAATCAAAGGAGCATTAAATTTTATTCCACCAATCAATCGTCAGAATTCCTTGCGATTGCCTGCTCGTTACCAACCAGCTTCGCAAGAAATTCAAGAGACCGCAGCATCTATTGATTTTACTTATACGCCGACAAAAGGCAAAACAATCAATTTTAGTTTCTCGGAGATTCACAAAAACAAAATCGATTTTCAAACGTATGCTTTAGACAATTTATACAGAGAAGCTTATGTCGATTTTGAATGGACAATTAGCAAGAAGGTAAAAACCTTGATAGGTTTCCAGTTTGTGCAATATAATCAAGATTTTTACGAAGGTCCAGCAGCCTTGCCAGTTGATGTTCAAGTATTTTCTCCTTTCTTTGAGTTGACGTATAAAATTGATAAAAAGAAATCGCTGCGTTTTGAGACACAATATCAAAGTGCTAAAAGAGATTTTGGTCAATGGTTGTATGCTTTAGTTGAATTTAATATCGCTCCTAAGTTTTCATTATCCGTTTCAGACATGTGGAATTTTGATCCTGGACCGAACAAATCGAGCTTGAATGCTCATTATTATTCTGTTTACACTTCGTATACGGAAGGCCCTCATCGTTTTTACTTTTCTTATGTTCGTCAAGTTCAGGGGATTGTTTGTACTGGAGGTATCTGCCGATTGGAACCGGCATTTAATGGGGTAAGAGCAGGGTTGAATACGAGTTTTTAATTTAAAAATTAGCAATTATGCAATATTATAAAATAATTTTTTTCGCATTATTACTTCTTAGCTTGTCAGCTTGCCAAGAAGAAGGACCATTTATTAATTTTGAAGAAGACCAAGTAAGTTTGGTTGACACGAGTTATTTATCAGCGACCTCTATCTCAAGTGTCAATAAAAATGTAATGTTTGAAGAGTTTTCTGGCGTTCGTTGTTCAAATTGTCCAGCTGGAAATGGCGAAACAAATGCACTCTATGTAGCAAAAGGGAATCGATTTGTTCCCGTAACCGTGCATAGTAATTTCTTAGCCTTGCCATATGAAACAGACCAAGATCTTAGGAATATAGATGCTAATGAAATTGCGAATAGTTTAGGTCCTGTTGGACAAAAACCTTCCGCATTCGTGAATAGAAAAATTATAAACAATATTCGCTTACAAGGTTCTCTCGGGACATGGGCCGGATTGGTAGATGCTCAATTGGCTTTATCTTCTTTCGTTAATTTAAACTTAGAAATTGTAAATGCGGATGAAACCGAAAGAACCCTAAGGTACCGAATTACGATGGAGTATAACACGAATGCCCCTAGCCATAATTTAGGATTCTATTTGACAGAAAGTGAAATCGAAACAGAACAATTAGATGGAAGCACTCACGTTTATGATTATGTGCATGAGTTTGTTTTAAGAAAAGCAATTACGCCTGTTATTGGTGCAAATGTTGCCGCAAGTGTTCCACAAAACACCGTCATCATAAAAGAGTTTGAAATTGATATTGATGATTATGACCCCACCACAATTTGGGTAATGAATCACATGCATTTAGTTGCATTTATTAGATTAGATAATGATGATATCGAAACTGCCACTATGGTAGATTTGATTCCTTAATAGAAGAAAGAAACATGAAGGTATCCTACAATTGGTTGAAACAATACCTAGAACTCAATCAATCGCCAGAAGAAATGGCAGAAATTTTAACGAACACGGGCTTAGAAGTCGAGAGTGTTGAAGCGTTCAGTTCAGTGAAAGGTGGGCTTCAAGGCTTGATTGTAGGTGAAGTTGTTGAAAAACAAAAACATCCCAATGCCGATAAGTTGTCCATTGCAAAAGTAGATGTAGGCGGTGATAAACTGCTCAATATTGTTTGTGGTGCAGCTAATTTAGAGCAAGGCCAAAAGGTTGTAGTCGCTGGGATAGACACCACAATTTACCCAACTAACGGTGAACCTTTCACAATAAAGCAAGCGAAGCTAAGAGGAGAGCCCTCAGAGGGAATGATTTGTGCTGAAGACGAAATTGGATTAGGAACTGCCCATGACGGCATTATGGTTTTAGATAAGTCTGTACCAAAAGGAAAATCGGTAGCTTCCTTGTTTGATGTAGAAAATGATTTTGTTTTTGAAATTGGCTTAACTCCAAATAGAACGGATGCGATGAGTCATATTGGAGTAGCGAGAGATATTGCTGCAGCCATTAACGCTAAAAACAACAGTGAAGTTAAAATTCAACTTCCTACTTTGACTCCTATAGCGTCAAAAGTGAAAAGTGAATTCATTGTTAAAGTAGAAAATTCTGAAGCTTGTCCAAGATATTCAGGTCTAGTCATAAACAATATTAGCATAAAAGAGTCTCCTAGCTGGTTAAAAAATAGACTTTTAGCCGTAGGCGTTCGTCCGATAAATAACGTTGTAGATATTACAAATTACGTCCTCAAAGAATTTGGTCAAGCTTTGCACGCTTTTGATTTAAAAGCCATCACTGGAAATAAGATAATTGTTAAAACCCTAGAAGCAGGAACTTTATTCAAAACGCTTGACGGAGTAGAACGAAAATTGAAGGCAGAAGATTTGATGATTTGCAATAGCACTGAACCGATGTGTATAGCTGGAGTCTTCGGCGGTGCTCATTCTGGTGTGACCAATGATACAACATCTATTTTTTTAGAAAGTGCCTATTTTGACAGTGCTTACATTAGAAAAACATCGACTAGTCATGATTTAAGAACGGATGCTGCGCAACGCTATGAAAAAGGTGCGGATCCCACCATTACGATTGATGCGCTTTTGAGAGCGGTAGAACTTATTGCTGATTTGGCAGGAGGAATTGTAGCAAGTCCACTATTTGATATTTACCCTAAAGAAATTAAAGCACTGAAAGTTGAGTTTCGATTCGAAAAACTAAATAAGTTGGCTGGAGTAGTTTTTGATAAAACGGTTGTGAAACAAATTTTAAAAGATCTAGATTTTGAAATAAAAACAGAAAATGCTGATAACTTAATGTTAATTGTGCCATTGTACAGAGCAGACGTTACAAGAGAAGCAGATGTGATTGAAGAAATCATGAGAATTTATGGATTCAACAACATCGCTATTCCAAGCAGAGTGAAATCCACCCTTTCCTTTCAGCAGGGGATCAACCCTCATCAACTTAAAGAAAAAATCGCCCATACACTCAATGGATTTGGTTTTTCTGAAATCATGACCAACTCAATTAGTCAATCAAAGTATTATGCTAAGGAGACTGATTTAGTTCGCTTACAAAACAGCATGACTTCAGAACTAGATATTATGCGAGCCTCATTACTACCGGAGGCTTTAAATGTGCTTAGCCACAATATCAACAGAAAGCGCAGCAACTTAAAACTTTATGAATTCGGGCACATTTACAAGGTCAATCACAAGCAAGAAGAAAAATTAGCAATCTACTTTACAGGTACAGTTTTAGAAAGCAATTGGATTGCGAAGAAAGAACTGAGCAGTATTTTTCATTTAAAAGGAATAGTAGAAAGCCTTCTATCAAGTTTGGGGATAGTGCATTCAGACTTGGAACTTACAGAAGATCAGTATATTGTTTTGAGTAAAAATAAGAAGGCTGTCGCTAAAATTTGGACAATAGATGAAGGTGAATTAGCAAAGTTTGATGTGAAGCAAGAAGTGTATTGTGCAGAACTGAACTGGGATTACCTCCTTAAATTAGTAAGCAAAAGAACTATTCGTTTTGAGGAACTAAGTAAATTCCCTGAAGTTAGCAGAGATTTAGCAGTAATCTTAGATGAAAGTATTAAATTTGATTCTATATTTAAGAAAATTAAATCTAGTTCAGGTGCAATTTTGAAAAGAGTTGATTTGTTTGATGTCTTCGTAAGCAAGGAGAAGATAGGTGAGCATAAAAAGTCATATGCTTTAAATTTTAAACTACAAGATCCGAACAAGACCCTTACTGATAAAGAGATTGATAAAGAAATAAACAACATAATCAAAACCTTAGAACAAAGTTTTGATGCCACAATTAGGAAGTAATGGATAACTACTCGTCTAGATTAATAGTCATTAATGACAAAGTAAACGAATTGCTTGAGGAAATTGCTTTGCTAAAAAAAGAAAAAAATGAACTGAATAATAGTAATTTAGCGTTGAATAAAGTAAGTCAAGCGCACAAGTTGCAACTTGATGATCTAAATGAAAAAATACAAATGCTTAAACTTGCAAAAAGCATTAGTGGGGATGAAAAGCCTCAAGAAACAACAGAATTAAAACGCAAGATAAACGAATATATCAAGGAAATAGATAGGTGTATAGCATTGCTTAATGAGTAAATATGAGTAACGAACCAGCAGATATCATAAATATAAATGTACTAATTGCAGATCGTCCTTATCCCCTCAAGATAAAGAAGGCCGAAGAGGAAGATGTTAGAAATGCTGCTCGAGAGATTAATGAAAAAGTTAAGCAATTTCAGCAAGTTTACGCCGCGAAAGACAAACAAGATTACCTAGCCATGAGTGCTTTGATGTACGCAGTACAGCATATTGAAAATCAAAGAAAAACTATAAGTAGCGAATCTTCTTTTGAAGATGAGCTTAAAAAGTTAGAAGATACTTTATTGGCTTAGAATCCTATATTTCCCCACATATTATTTGTTTTACTTGCACTATTTTTTAACAATAAATAAAGTAAAATGAATCCAATAATAATAATAATAATAACAGCCGTGAGCGTCGCTTGCTCGGGCTTGGGTTTTGCAATGGGAAAAATGTTAACGCGCAACAAGGCGAAAGAGATTGATGATGCTGCGAAGAAAGAAGCAGAATTAATAATCAAAAAAGCACAAGCCGATGCAGATAATTTCTTTGAGAAAGCCAAAGCAAAATCAGAATCCATCAAGCAAGGTAAAATCTTAGAAACAAAAGAAAACTTTCTACAAAAGAAAGCCCAATTCGAAGAAGAAACTACAGAGAGAAAAGAGCAACTGCGTGAGAAAGAAGGGCAATTAAAAGAAACTCAACAAGGTATTAGTAGACAAGTTGAAGAGAATTCAAGAAAAGAAAAAGATTTAGATTCTTTGCGTACTAATCTTTCCGAGCAATTGGAGTTGATGAATATCAAAAAAGAAAAAGTAGAGAAGCAACATGACGAATTTGTTGTGAAACTTGAAAAAATATCCAATCTTTCTGCTGCGGATGCCAAGCAACAATTGATCGAAACGCTGACTAAAGAAGCGGAAACAGATGCCATGTCTCACATCAAACAAATCATGGATGAGGCGAAAGCCAAAGCGAACAAAGAAGCTAAGAAAATTGTAATTCAAACCATTCAAAGAACAGCGGCAGAGCATGCTATTGAAAATACCGTTTCAGTTTTCAACTTAGAATCTGACGATCAAAAAGGTCAAATCATTGGTCGAGAAGGAAGAAACATCAGAGCAATCGAAGCTGCTACTGGATGTGAAATCGTGGTTGATGATACTCCGGAAGCTATTGTTATTTCAGGATATGATCCCATTAGAAGAGAAATCGCCAGATTATCGCTTCAGAAATTAACAGCTGATGGAAGAATTCATCCAGCAAGGATTGAGGAAATTGTAAAGAAAACTACAAAGCAATTAAACGATCACCTCATGGAGATTGGAGAACGTACTGTTATCGATATGGGTATTTCAGGTATGCATCCAGAATTGGTGCGCTATGTAGGTAGAATGCGCTTTAGATCTTCTTATGGACAAAACTTATTACAACACTCTAGAGAAACAGCTAATTTATGTGCAACCATGGCTGCTGAATTGGGTTTAAATGTGAAGTTAGCCAAACGAGCTGGACTCCTGCATGATATTGGGAAAGTTCCAGATGAAGAAAGCGAGTTATCGCATGCTCTTTTAGGAATGAAGTTGTGTGAAAAGTATGGTGAGCATCCAGCAGTTTGTAATGCCGTAGGTGCGCATCACGATGAGATTGAAATGAAATATGCCATCTCTCCTATTGTGCAATCTTGCGATGCAATTTCTGGTGCTAGACCTGGTGCGCGAAGAGAAATCATGGAAAGCTACCTTGAGCGAATTAAAGAATTAGAAACTTTAGCTTTGAGTTATGAAGGTGTGGAAAAGGCGTATGCTATTCAAGCTGGAAGAGAACTAAGAGTAATTGTTGAAAGCAGCAGTGTAGATGACAAGCGTTCGGAAGAACTTTCATTTGAAATTTCTAAAAAGATTGAAGATGAAATGACTTATCCTGGACAAGTTAAGGTAACGGTTATTAGAGAGATGCGATCTGTGTCCGTAGCAAGATAAATGGGGTACATGCTAAAATCAAGTTTTATAATTTTAATGACTGTTCTACTTGCATCATGCTCTTCTCCAGCTTCTGCTGAAAAAGAAACTGTTCAAGAGGTCTTCGTTGAAGAAATAACTCCAAGTTTAGCTCTTGACGTATTGGAAGCAACTCCAGAAAGCTATTTAAACGCTATTAGAAACCGTGCAGATGGCATAGAGGCAACAATGTATAGTTCGGGAGCTAGCTTTTCCGTATTCGACCCAAATAGTGCATTTGCCTTTTGTTCACAAATAGCCTTGCTTGCTCCGAAAGTTAATACGAAGAATCAAATTGGTCATATTATGTTTTTAGAAAAAGGCGAAAATATTCTCCTTAGTGGTGTTTATGACAATGGTACAGATGTGTTTATAAAGATAGAAGACAAGGAAAATGGGAAGGTGTATTACAACCTTCTAACGGGTAAAGCTAGAGATCTATTTACGAATGTGCAAATTCAACAAAAAGCAGAATAAGAGAGGTTGACCATTTATCGCTCTAAATTATTTGCAAATTCTTCCTCTTGAGGTTTCCACATTTGGATTAATATCAGCAGCCAAATTAAAATAGCGGGCACTGCTTTTAAGCTATAGGCTTGAACATATTCCTCTCTCAAGTATTTCGGAAATAAATCTGTAGGCGATAGGGTAATGAAAACAAAGGCAAAAAGCATCAATAGCTTTTCCCATAAACTTTGCTTTCCCAAGACGAACCAAATAGCAATTCCCGTATAGGCAATAATGTATGAAGCAGATTCTGCTCGATGATTAAAAATAACGACCCAAATTAAAACTGAACACAAACCCAACAAGCGATAGCTGTAGCATTTGTAATTGGAAATTCGAAGCAAGGGCAGACAAAATAGCATGATGCCGATTAGTACTGGGAAAAATTTACTGCGTTCGTAACCGAACCAAGTGGAGAGCCAACCCATAACTGAAATACCATAAATTTGATCATGTTCTCGAGTAAGAAGAGCGAGCCAACTTTTATAATTAAATAGCAGTTGATGGTACTCAATAAAAATCAAAGGCAAAAAGAATAAGCCAACCAGCCAAAAAACAGAATAAGCAGTTAACTTAATTTTATTTGGATAAAAAAGGAACAAACTAAAAGCAACAATTCCATAAAGTTTCAGATAAATAGAAAGGACTAAAAATAAAGCAGCGATAAAGTACTGCCTCCGCTCCAAACTAGAAAAAGCAAAAATAAACAAGGCAATTATTAAGGTATTGCTCTGCTCATTTTGAGCTGTGGTGATGATTTCAAAGATGCTTAGCAAAACAATCAAACTAATTGTCTTTACTGAGTAATTAGGCAAGGTGAATAAAGCAAAAACAAAAATAAGTAAGTTGAACACATTCCACAAACTCAAACCTAGAAAATCTGGAAGCAAAGCAAAGGGCGCAAATAGCAATGCGAAAGTTGGACTATACTTAAACAAATCAAAATGCTCGGAAGCATAATAAGCATATAAGTCTTGATTATGAATTAGATGATAAAAGGATTGCTTGAAAATCAAATAATTATTGTAGTGCGTATAATAACCACCATCAATAAACCGCTCCCCCTCTACTAAAGATTGAATACTCACTACTAACCCAATCAAAACCATTAGGCCGATTGGAAAGTATCTTATATTCAATATTTCATTTAATTTCTCCTTCATCAAACGAGGCTATTTAAACTCGAATATAAAAATAAAAAGCCTCATATCGAAGATTCGACATGAGGCTTTTACTAGTTAATAGTAGTTATTTATTTATGGTTAACCATAAATTTCTTAGAGGTCATAGCATTTTCAGTTCTAATCTCCATAAAGTAAACGCCATTATTCAATGCGCTAACATCAAATGAAGTAGTTACCGTTTCAGCATTATTAAACGTCTTAGAAGTAATCACTTTCCCGTCAACAGCAATAATCGTTAAACGAACATCTTCTGCAGACTCTAAAGCAAACTCAACGTTCAACATGTTAGCTGCAGGTACAGGTGAAAGTGCAACAGCCATTTCAAATGCAACTTCCTTGATACCTACACTTCCTTCTAATGGATTTGTTCCATTTGTTACTTCTGTCCAATCACTGAGCCCATCACTATCTAAATCTGGGAAGTCATTAGCATCTGTAGAACTAGTACCAGAATAAGCTTCAACAGCATCCGGAACACCATCACCATCAGAATCTAAAGCTGGAACCGCATTAAATGCTTGAAGCACGTCTTTGTTTGTTTGATCTTCAATCCATACCACAACTCTTAAATCAGAAAATTCTTCTACTGAATGCTCAGTAGCAAGATTAATCACACTAGCCGCTTGTCCATTTGCAGGCAATCTGTAAACCCCATTAAATGTGTATGTTCCTGAATAAGTGAATGGAGTAAGTGCAGTTAAACTAGCCACTGCAGTACCATTGTTATCCGGCATCATTTTTTTAGCTACTTCGTAGAATTCAGTTTCTCCGTTACTCTTCACATTCATTGTAGTTAAGTTCTCAATAACAGCAACATGAATTTTATAAACACTAGAAGGAAAAGTTTGAACGGGTAAACCTTCTACCATAACATTGACTTCCTTAGTTGTAACATCTATATTATACGTTGCGTGCAAAAAAGTAAATGAAGGCTTAGCTAAAGCATTCGTGTATAATGTTTGTGAAAAACTACTTGCATTGCCGTCCCATCCACCATCAATTTCCATACGAGGAATTGAATTGATACTATAGAAATTTCTTCTAGCTAAAGTTTCTGTTGTAGTGTAAGGATCTCCTGTTCCAGGAAAATCTTGTTGATACTTGATAGCAACAAATTCTTGTGCAGGTTTCGGATCTACGATAGCATGAAAATTTTCATTTCCAGGCTTACATGGAGGACAAGTTGAACCTGTAAACACCTCAAATAAAGGTACTCTTTGAACTGCTACATCATAAACTAAAATCGTTTTAGATACTTCATCATTAGCTGGAAATGCGTCAGCACCCCCATTTAAATCAGTAGCATAAGCAGTGATTTCGAAGTTTCCTGGAGCTGCAGGAACAAAAGGTGTAGCATGCGTAAAATTATACTGTGCACCAAAAGCCATATTTACGCCTGTTATTGGAGCAGAAACCACTGCACCACCGTCAATTGTGTAATTAATTGTAAATGAAGTAATGGTCTCACTTCCCAAATTCTCTAAAGTACCTGTAATATTAAAAGGTGCATCAGCAATGTCATTGAAAGGCGCATTATTTAAAGATACTCCTGCCAAATTCTTAGTTGCGGGCGCATAAATACTAAAGTCATCAATTACCCAATAATAATCCCAATCACCTACATAGTTAAATTTCACTCGAACATCCGCTTGATTTGCAGCGATTGCGCTGATGTTTAACAAAGCAACTTCAGAACCATCGGTATTGACGGTTAAAACTGTTGTCCAAGTAGCTCCTCCATTATTACTAACAGAAACAGTACCTATACTGCTTGCATATTGAGTGAAACCAGTTAAAAATGACAAAGCTACAAATGCGTTGCCCGAACAATTAATGGCAGGAGTAATCAAGTCCGAATTTTCCGGTTTGCTATCATTACCATATCCATCTGAATCAAAAACAGCAAATCCATTGCCGCTCTCTGAAATCCATTCCCATACGCCAGCATTGTTTGTCGTATTGTCGATATTTTGCCAACTTGCTGGAATAGATGTATTAAAAGTTTCATTAAATGGTAGCTGAGCAATACTGACAGCAACCAAAATAAAACTGAAAATTGTTAAAAGTAAATTCTTTTTCATAAATATTGATTTAGTTTATTTAATATAATCCGTGCTAATTTAAGATTATTTTTTTACCTTTGATAAATAAATACATAAATAAAATGATTAAAAATATACTTTTCTTTTTAGCATGTTTCGCTTTAACTTCTTCTTTAAGTGCGCAAGCCTTCACCATAACGCCTTCTGATTCTGTCAGCGTAATACAAACCGTTACGTCTAATAATGACGAAGTTATTTTATACGCTTATGTTAAAAATGACTCTGCTGTAGATTTAACATTCAAATGGAGAGTTATTTCATCAAATTCGCCTGCTGGATGGGATATTTCCTATTGTGACAATACCGATTGTTTGGACCTGGCTTTCAACAATCAAAATACTTTTCTTTTGAAAGCTGACTCTACTTCTATTTTAAAAATGGCTTATTTGCCTTTTCTAACAAGCGGTGAAAGCAATATTGAAGTGAGTGTTTCTATTGACGGGATTTCTGGTTCAGCTGTTTCAGTAAAATATTATGCTTCGGTTACTGCAAGTCCAGTGGGCATTAGAGCTCTTGATGCTAAGACCTTATCCTTATTCCCTAATCCAGCTACAAGCTTTATTCAGATTAAAGGAATTGAAAATGTGAGCAATGTGAATGCTATTGAAGTATATAGCATTATTGGTAAAAAAATTATGTCCACGAGCGTAAGTTCAATTTCTGATTTAAGAGTAAATGTGCAAAATTTAGAGAATGGCGTTTACTTAGTGAAGTTGTTTGACAATTCACAAAATGTTTTCTATACCAAAACGTTTGTTAAAAAATAATAGCTAACTATCAAGCTTGTAAAAAAAGGAACGCCTAGGTGTTCCTTTTTTTATGCAACTGTCTGAATTAGTGTACGTGTGTTAGTAAGAAATTCGACCTATTTTTCATACACGGCATGATAAGTGCGACTTTAGTAAATTAAATTTTAAGTAAAGCAAATGGCCAAAAGTCGAAAGAAAAAAGTGGATGAAGAACATGAAGAACCTTCCATCAATTTTCTAAAAAGTAATAAACTAAAAAAAATAGCCGGAGTTGTGCTTATTCTCTTCTCCTTTTTGCTATTTATCTCCTTTGTATCCTACCTGAATTCAGCGTATGCAGATGAAGTATTGGTGAGCAGCAATAGTATTGATGAATTTGGCAATGAAATCAGCACAGGAAATGAGCAAAACGCTTTAGGTAAGTTCGGAGACTTTTTCTCTAAGCTCATCATTCGAAATATGTTTGGTCTTGGTTCATTCTTTCTTGTAGTCCTTCTTTTTGTCTTTGGAGCAAACCTGCTTTTTAGCAGAAAAATATTTAAATGGAAAAAGTTAAGCTACCACAGTATCTTCTTAATGTTCTATTTAGCATCTCTATTTGAATACGTGCGATCGCTTTTATTCTCAGGTTCCTTATTCCACCCAGGAGGCTATGTTGGCTATTACATCGCTGGTCTGAATGGTTGGCTTCAAGTTAACTTGAAAAGTTTAGGAACTGGAGCGATTCTCGTTGCCATAGGTTTAATCTACCTCGTATTGACCATCGACTTAAGCTTTGATAAGCTACTTGACTTGTTCAAGTTAAAAGATAAACAAGCAGAGGACGACGACAAGATAGTCCCTATTTCAATGGACGAAAGCATCTTTGAAAAAGATCAACTTGAAGTGGAACTATCAGAGTCACGTACCATCAACTTGGATGAGGAAATGGACGAAGAAGGCTCTTTAGATTTTGCCCTCACGAATGAAGAATTACCAGAAAATGTGGCAGCAGTTAAAGCGACTCCTCCAAGTACAAACTCCGAGGATGAGCATGAACTAGAATTAGCTATTTCGGAAATAATTGAAGAAAAAACGGTGTCAGAAGTCAAAACTGACAGCACTAATTACGACCCTACACTGGATTTAAGCAACTACCAGTACCCACCTTTAAGTATCCTAGAAGCTCACGGTGGAGATAAAGTAAGTATAGATAAAGAAGAATTAGAGCGCAACAAAGATCAAATTGTAGAGACTCTAAAGAATTACAATATAGAGATTTCAAAAATTAAAGCAACCGTTGGACCAACAGTTACGCTTTATGAAATTATCCCTGCACCAGGAGTTCGGATTTCAAAAATCAAAAACTTGGAAGATGACATTGCTTTGAGCTTAGCTGCTTTGGGTATTCGTATTATTGCCCCAATACCAGGTAAAGGAACCATTGGAATTGAGGTTCCAAATGCTAAGAAAGAAATCGTTTCCATGAAGTCCATGTTGTCATCGGAAAAGTTTAGCAGTACGAAGTTTGATCTGCCGATTGCCTTAGGTAAAAACATTGCCAATGAGATTTTTATCGCTGACCTGACTAAAATGCCGCACCTTTTAATGGCTGGAGCTACTGGACAAGGAAAGTCAGTGGGCATAAATGCAATCTTGGTTTCTTTATTGTACAAAAAGCATCCATCTCAATTAAAATTTGTTTTGGTTGACCCAAAGAAAGTTGAGCTATCTATCTATAATGCCATTGAAAAGCATTTCTTGGCCATTCTGCCAGGTGAAGAAGAAGCGATTATCACAGACGTACAAAAAGTGGTGGCGACCTTAAATGCCCTTTGCATTGAAATGGATGATCGTTATAATTTATTGAAAGACGGAAAGGCGAGAAACTTGAAAGAATATAATGAGAAGTTTATCCAAAGAAAACTAAACCCCAATAATGGGCATAAGTTTCTGCCATACATTGTATTGGTCATCGATGAGTTTGCAGATTTGATTATGACCGCAGGTAAAGAAGTTGAAACTCCTATCGCCCGTTTAGCGCAATTAGCTCGTGCCATTGGCATCCATTTAATATTGGCAACGCAACGACCTTCGGTGAATATTATAACTGGTGTAATCAAGGCGAATTTTCCTGCAAGAATATCTTTTAAAGTTTCTTCCAAAATAGATTCTAGAACGATCCTCGATCAAGGTGGCGCAGATCAATTAATTGGTAGAGGAGATATGCTCTTTTCTAACGGCAGTGATTTGGTTCGTTTACAATGTGCATTCATTGATACGCCTGAAGTTGAAGATATCGTAAACTTTATTGCCAAGCAGCAAGGTTATCCAACTGTTTTTGAACTACCTGAATACGTTGACCCAAGTTCAGATAATGAAGATAGGGGCACGTACAGTGAAGGAGAGCGAGATGCCTTGTTTGAAGATGCCGCAAGAGTAATTGTTGGAAATCAAGTAGGAAGCACTTCCATGATTCAACGAAGGCTTAAGCTTGGCTATAATAGAGCAGGTAGAATTATGGATCAATTAGAAGATGCCGGAATCGTAGGACCAAATCTCGGAAGCAAACCTAGAGATGTTTATGTGAAGTCAGAAGCAGAATTGGAACAGTTTTTGAATAAGCAATAAGCTATAAATGGAAATTATGAAAAATATGCAGCATTACCTTGTTTTGTTTCTACTTTTTGGGGTTGCAAATGCCCAAAACAATGCGCTTGACGCGGAAGCCGATGCACTCCTTAAAACGGTTTCAGCCAAATATCAAAAATATGCAACTGCCAAAATTGACCTAAAGCTCGTTATTGACTTACCTGAAGTTGACGAAAATCAAGTAATGGAAGTTCAGGCATGGATAAAAGGAGATAAATTTAAAATTGAAATGAAAGATCAAATGTTTATTTCAGATAACGTAACCATTTGGAATTATTTGAAAGAATACAACGAAGTTCAGATTAATGATTATGAAGCTGAAGACGCCATGTTCTCTCCTTCTATTTTATTTAACTTGTACACCAAAGATTACGTTTACAGATTAAAAGAAGAATATAAAACAAGTACAGGTAAAGTGATAAAAGTTATTGAACTAACACCAATCAAAAAAGACCAAAACTTCTTTAAGATAGAATTGAAAATAGACTTTGTGAACACCTCAATTATAGAAGCAAAGATTTATGAAAAATCAGGTATGCGTTATACTTACACCATAAAGAGTTTAACTCCTAATATTACGCTTGATGCTGATTTCTTCAAATTTAAACCGGAACTGTATAAGGGAATTCAAATTTCTGATTCGAGATTTTAGAAGCGTTTAGACTCATCTTGGTTCGTTAAGCAAGTTAGTTTTGATGGTACTCAAATTTCCTATTCAATTGATTAAAGCGAAGCTCTAAATACTTTTCCATAATTTCAATCTCCTGATTAAAGGTGAGGCTTCCGTTATTCATGACTTCAATTGAGTCTTATACTACAAAGGAATATTACCGTGTTTTTTCTTAGGCAAGCTTTTCACCTTATTTTCCAACATCTTAAATCCTTTAATCAATTTCGCCCTTGTTACATTTGGCTCTATCACTTCGTCAATAAAACCTCTTGCAGCAGCGCGATATGGATTCGCAAATTTCTCAGTGTATTCATCTGTTTTTTCTTGCAACTTAGCTTCTTTATCATCGGCTAATGCTATTTCTTTTCTGAAGATTATTTCAGAAGCACCCTTCGCTCCCATTACTGCAATTTCAGCTCGAGGCCAAGCAAAATTTAAGTCCGCACCAATATGCTTACTACTCATAACATCATACGCGCCACCATAAGCTTTCCTGGTAATTACCGTAATTTTAGGAACCGTTGCTTCAGCAAAAGCATATAGTAATTTAGCGCCATTCGTAATGATTCCATTCCACTCCTGATCTGTTCCAGGTAAAAAGCCAGGCACATCTACTAAAGTTAAAATAGGAATATTAAAAGCATCACAAAACCGTACAAATCTTGCCCCTTTTTTGCTAGACTCTATATCTAAAACGCCTGCCAAAACTGCGGGTTGATTAGCCACAATACCCACACTTCTACCACCAATTAAAGCAAAACCTACTACTATATTTTCAGCATAATTTTTATGTACTTCAAAAAATGAGCTTGTATCAGCTATTTCATTAATTACCTCTCGCATGTCATAAGGCTGTTGTGGATTTTCAGGAATAATTAAATTCAATTTATCCCGATCTTCACTTTCCTGAATTTCATAGGTATATCTAGGAGCCTCCTCTTCACAATTTTGAGGAATATACTTCATTAAAGTTTTCAAGTATTCAATACATTCCATTTCATTTGTACATGAAAAGTGGGTAACACCAGATTTTGTGCTGTGTGCAGATGCTCCACCTAAATCTTCACTAGTTACTTCTTCATGAGTAACTGTTTTCACCACATTGGGACCCGTAACAAACATATAAGATGTTTGCTCTACCATCATAATAAAATCAGTTATAGCTGGCGAATATACTGCCCCTCCGGCGCATGGACCCATGATTGCTGAAATTTGAGGAATGACTCCTGAAGCAATGGTATTTCTATAAAAAATATCTGCATAGCCTCCTAAAGAGACAACGCCTTCCTGAATTCTTGCTCCACCGCTATCATTTAATCCTATTATTGGAGCGCCATTTTGCATGGCTAAATCCATTAATTTACAAATCTTCTCTGCATGTGTTTCACTAAGGGAACCACCAAAAACTGTAAAATCTTGAGAGAAAACATAAGTTAATCTTCCATGAATTGTTCCATAACCCGTTACAACGCCATCACCGTAAAATTTTTGTTTATCGAGTCCAAAATCCGTAGCTCTATGCGTTACCAGCATCCCGATTTCTTCAAAACTACCTTCATCCAGCAAGAAATGAAGCCGCTCTCTAGCCGTGAGCTTGCCTTGTTTGTGTTGCTTCTCAATTCGATCTAAGCCACCACCTTGAAGTGCCTTTTCTTTTTTATCGTTCAGGATTTGAATCTTATCTTTCATTGATTTTAATTTGCATGGGCAACAAAAATACTAAACCATTTCATAAAAAAATAGAAAAGCTTGGGTATGGTTCTTTTCTAATTCGGAAAGAAGCGCACAATTATTGTTCAAACTTAGCTCGCTTTAGTTTTCAATTTTCTTTTGAGTCCTTTATTTTTAAATAGTAATGAACCCAAACTAAAACTAAAATAAGTAAAAAAGAGACGAATCAATCGCAACAGACGCAAAGCAACTTAAAGATACCTGTATTAAAGCAGGCACGACTTTATTAACTAAGGTACGAATTGGTTTAAGTCCTTCAATTTACAAAGCTAACGCTGAAACAGTTTCAGCTTCTTACGCTAAAGAATTAGGAATAGGAAAGAATTTTAAAAGAAGTTGTTTACCTATAATCTTCAAATCAAAGTATTATTAAACCTCGATTTTGTCGGGAGATTTTTTTTGACTTTCTAAGTAGTCTATTAATTCATTAGAACGCTCTAAGAATTTAATCAGTAAATCCTTTCTAATTTTCGTTTTGTACTGTAGCAATACAATTTCATTTATTAGTCGACCCAATTTAGATATTGCAGCAGCAAGGCCTTTATTCTCGATTCGATTGTCTGATTCATAAATTTCCTTCAAAATGACTAAGGTTGAACTATAAAAATTTGATATTTGGTCTAATCGACAAACTTCAATTTCCAATGTTATACTATGATATAGATAAAAGTAATCACTTGAATACTCCATTATCATTTTTTTAAAAACCTCTAAATCTATTTTCTGCATTACTCAATTTATTCTGAGTCTAAATGTGTATTTATTTATTCGTATCCTAAACCCAATTAGTGCATTTTGTCCTCTTTGTGACAATTAAATGACCGTTTCTAGTGATATTTTCAAAAAAACACTATTTTTAATTAGATTTAATCTAAATTAAATTAGCTTCGCACTTTAATTCACAGATAAACTTAAAACATGAACACAAACAAAAATTATATCTTCCTCGCAGTTATTGCAATTTTTACTTTTTCTTCCTGCGAAAAAGAGAATAACACCGAGGAAATTCCATCCACTTACAATTTTGAAAATGTAAATTATAGCGGACAATCAGCTCGACTAGACATGTTAGCTGAAATAACCACGGAGATGAAAAAAGCCAATACAGGGTCAAGCGTAGATGCGAACGTTTTGTTATCGATGTTTGCCAATACGAATAGTGCTTTCGCAAATTCAAGTTTAAACACTTCTGGCAAAGACTTGAAGAGCAAATGCTACAACAATGGTGGTGGTATTTACCAAGCGAGTACTTTCGAATACCTGATGAATTACTATGGAGGCATAAGTATTGGAGCAGGCAACACTTGGACGCCTGGTACTCCAGGAGTAGCCACTAGCGGTTCAAGTGCGTATTTTTTCGATGCCTACGGTGTAGAGTACACCCAAATCATTGAAAAAGGATTAATGGGAGCTATATTTTATTATCAAGCAACTGAAGTTTATACTAGACCAAGCAAAATTGGCGATGCTGTAGATAATGATTTAATAGTTGCAGGAGAAGGAACGGACATGGAGCATCATTGGGATGAAGCTTTTGGCTATTTTGGTATTCCGACTGACTTAAGCGTTTCTAATTATAGTGATAAATTAGCAAATGGGTCCGCTCGTTATCATGGTAAGTATTTGGCTGTTGGTCAAGATGCTGGTTTAAATACGGTTCAAAAAGTAATAGATCAATTCATAAAAGGCCGTTACGGTATTTCAAACAAAGATTACACTTTGCGCGATGAGGCTGCCGCTCAGTTAAGAGCAGAATGGGAAATGGTTTTAGCTACAACTGCTATCCATTACATCAATAGCGCTCAGTCAAACTTTGGCGACGATGCATTAAGGAATCATGCGTTGTCAGAAGCTATTGCTTTTATTTTCTCTCTAAACTACAACAGTGATAAATTAATTTCAAATGCAGCTATTGCTACGATTAATGCTTTCTTTCAAGAAACACCTCCTGGAGCTCCTAACCCAGTGCCTAGTTTTTTGAATGTAACAAATCAAAACCTTAATGAAGCTAGAAATATCCTTAGTAGTGCTTACGGATTAGATGCCGTTAAAGACATTTTATAGTAAATCTTAAGAAGCAAGAATATTTTGATATTCTTGCTTCTTTTTTTAATCTAATTTTAGAAATATTATTTAAATAACATGAATTACAAATCACTCGTACTCATACTTGCACTTTTTGTTACGCTCATTTCTTGCGATAAAACAGAACCCAATAAAGTAGATTTTGATAGAACTGCTTTATTAAACAATTACGCGAACAAGGTCATCCTTCCGCGCTATGAATTACTTCAAGCAAAGAGCACGGCACTTCACGACGCGGCTTTAAACTTTGAAGCAAATATCAACCAAGCAAATCTAGACTTATTGCGTGCTGACTTTCAAGCGACTTACCTAGTATGGCAAGCTTGTTCAAGTGTTGAATTTGGACCTGCAGGCATGGAAACACTCAAACTCGTTTTCAACACCTATCCTGTAGACAGGAATAAAATATTAACGAATATAGCCTCCGCTTCCTACAACTTAGATGCAGCACAGCAGATAGATGCGATAGGCTTACCAGCGCTGGACTATTTACTTTATGGTACAAATAATAATGACCAAGAAATATTAAATACGTTTACCAATCAAAGCGCAGCGATAAACTATCTATTAGACCTTACTAGTCAATTAAAGAATAAATCTAGCTCCGTATATGCGCAGTGGAACACTACGTATTCTAATACCTTTATCAATGCCAATGGAACAGATGTTGGTAGTTCTTTGAGTTTACTAATCAATGAAATGAACCTTGACTTTGAAAAATTCATAAGAGATGGCAAAATAGGAATCCCTCTTGGGAAAAGAAGTTTAGGTAATCCACAAGTGGATAAACTTGAGGCTTATTATAGTCGCGAATCTTTAGTATTAGTAAAAGAAAGCGTTCAACGCTTAGAAGAGCTATATAGTGGAACCTCTTTAGAAGGTGTCAATGGATTAGGTTTAGATGATTATTTAGACGCCGTGAATGCAAGTAATAATGGCCAAGATTTGAGTTTGCTTATTAGCAATCAATTTGCCGCAATACAGCTTAGTTTGGATGCCATTAATAGCAATTTAAACGATGCAATTATAAACAATCCGAGCCAGGTTGACGATGTTTATAACAAGATGCAACAGTTAATTGTATATTTTAAAGTAGATTTGGCGAGTAACTTAGGCGTATTGATAAGCTACCAAGATAATGACGGTGACTAACCTTAAAAAAGCAATCCATAAGGCTTACACTTATCTCGTTGAGAATCCAGTAAGTATTTATCCTCTTGTTACTTTTCGCATTGCGTTCGGGATTTTGATGCTCATCAGCACATTACGGTTTTGGTATAATGGATGGATTGAACAGCTCTACCTTGAACCTGCATTTCATTTCAAATATTTTGGATTCTATTGGATTCCGTCACCGAGTCCTCTAGTAATTTACAGTGTATTTATCTTGCTTATTGTCACCTGTATTTGTATTAGTCTAGGACTCTTTTACAGAGCCAGTATTATTGCTTTCTTTTTTTTGTTTAGCTATACGGAGCTTATAGATGCCACTACTTATTTAAATCACTATTACTTCATTACTATCGTTTCTTTTGTTTTAATATTTCTTCCAGCAAATCGCCAATTTGCAATAGATGCTAATAGTCCTGCTCATAAGTCGAATTTAGTCCCTGCTTGGACCATCAATGTTCTTAAGTTTCAGCTTGCCGTTGTATACTTTTATGCTGGCCTAGCAAAATTAAATTATACTTGGCTTTTTGAAGCGTTGCCTTTAAAAATTTGGCTCCCTTCGAATGTTCATCTTCCATTAATAGGGGAACTTTTATCCTATAATACTACGGCCTATCTCTTTTCATGGGCAGGAGCACTTTTTGATTTAAGCATCATCTTGTTGCTGATTTATAAGCGCACTAGATTTATGGCATATCTCGCGTTAATTATTTTTCATCTTATGACATGGTATCTCTTCCCTATTGGCATGTTTCCTTTTGTTATGATAGCGAGCACGCTCATTTTCTTTTCTGAAAAGTCGCATGAAAAATTTTATTCCTTATTCAAACCAGCCGTTCCCCAACTTCAATTAGAGCAGTCCAATAAGCCTTCTAAAATAGTTTTAACTGCCTTATCCGTCTTTATTAGCTTTCAACTGCTCTTTCCTTTTCGCTATTTACTTTATCCTGGGGATTTATTTTGGACAGAACAAGGCTATCGTTTTTCATGGCGTGTGATGTTAATGGAAAAAGCGGGATACGCCACTTTTACGGTAGAAGATGGAAATGGTAGAAAAGAAATCGTGGACAACACTTTATATTTAAGCCCGTTTCAAGAAAAAATGATGAGCACTCAAGCGGATTTCATTTTACAATATGCCAATTTTTTAAAAGATGAATATCAACAACAAGGTTTTACAAAACCAAAAGTTTATGCCGATGTTTTTGTGACTTTAAACGGATTGGGTAGTAAAAGATTCATTAATCCAGCAATAGATTTAGCCGTATTAAAAGATAACTTTGCCCCGAAAAAATTCATTTTACCTTACCAATGAGATTTATACTAAGTATCTTATTCTTTGTTTTAATTGCTAAAACTCATGGGCAGTATTCTACAGTGCAAATACTTGATGAAAAGGAGCTCCCATTAATTGGGACAAGTGTGTATTGTAAAGAAACTAGTTTTGAATACCAATCAAATGAGCTAGGTCTAGTATATTTACCGGACAGTCTTGCTGGTGAGTTACATTTTACCGTTTTTAAATCTGGATACCATATTCTGAAAGTAAAACTAAATTTTGAAAATGAAAAAAATCAAGTTATTGGCTTAAAATTGTTGCAAAATGAAATTGGTACTGTCTCTGTAAATGCTAAAAATCAAATTGAGAAGATTCAGTTGAACGGCGTGGAAGACATGGCCGTATATGAATCTAAAAAATCTGAAAAAATAGAACTCGCAACCGTAAATGCTAATTTAGCGACGAACAATACGCGTCAAATATTTGCCAAAGTAGCGGGCATCAATATTTGGGAAAGCTCTGGTTCTGGCTTAAGCACAGAAATTGGTGGAAGAGGATTAAGCCCTGAAAGAAGTTCTAACTTCAACGTACGTCAAAATGGATACGATATTAGCGCAGATGCCTTAGGCTATCCGGATGCTTATTATGTTCCTCCTGCGGAAGCCTTGGAGAAAATAGAAATTGTGAGGGGGGCTTCTTCTTTGCAATATGGAACCCAGTTTGGTGGTATTATCAACTACAAGCTAAAAAAACCAAATGAGTCTACTCCATATCATTTAAAATTGAGACAAAGTGTAGGAAGTTATGGCTTCAGCAATAGTTATCTGCAAATGGATGGGACCAAAAATAAATTAAGCTACATCAGTATATTTCAATACAAAAGAGGAAATGGTTGGCGGGACAATTCTGATTTCGATTCGTGGTTTGCTTTTCAGCAAGTCAGCTATAAAGTGAATGAGCGTTTAAGTATTACAGGAGAATATACTTTTTATCATTATGTGGCACAGCAAGCTGGAGGTTTAACCGATCGTTTATTTGAAGAAAACGACCAACAATCGATTAGAGATAGAAATTTTTTCAGCATCAATTGGCATCTCCCCCAAATAGAGCTTAATTACAAGTTTTCAAGTAGATTAAAAATACAAAGCAAAACCTTTGCCCTTTTCGCACAGAGAAACGCTTTAGGTTTTTTAGGGAATATTACAAGAATAGATCCTTTAAATGAGAGAGATTTGTTGATAGATCACTACAAGAATTTTGGCAATGAAACCAGACTCTTGTATAAGTATAAGATGGGTAAAAACCTGAACACTTTTGTTCTCGGGACGAGGTTCTATAGAGGAAATACGCAAAAGCAACAAGGTTTTGGCAGCGCTGGATACGATGCAGATTTTAATTATTTGAATCCTGAAAATTTAGAAAATTCAGATTACACCTTTCCCAGCAGAAATATTGCTGTATTTGCAGAGCACATCTTCAAATTTGGTTCTCAATGGAGTCTTACCCCAGGTATTCGCTTAGAGAATATAGCTACAAATGCCAATGGTTATTACAGAGAAACGACAAGCGATTTGGCAGGAAATATATTGATAGATACCACATTTAATGAATCGCTTAGCAAGAAGCGCACCTTTATAATTGCAGGAATTGGCGCTAGCTTCAAGTTGAACACTTCTCAAGAGTTTTACACGAATATTTCACAAAACTATCGCGCGGTCAATTTTAATGACTTAAGAATTCTAAATGTAAATGCACGAGTAGATCCGAACTTGAGTGATGAGAAGGGATTCAATGCGGATCTTGGATACAGAGGCTCTTTTAAAGAGGTGATTGCATTTGACATTAGTGCCTTCTATTTGTACTACAGAAACCGGATTGGGTTTACCTTGGAATACGACTCTACGCTATTCAACTTATACCGATACAGAACGAATGTGGCCTCTTCTAGAAGCACAGGCTTGGAAAGTATTATAGAAATAGATTATTTAAGAATAAGTAAAAAAATAGCCAAGGACTTCTCTCTAAAACAATTGTTTAATTTCTCTTACATCGATGGGAAATACTTAGGTGCTAAAGAAAGCGCATTTCGAGACAAGAAAGTAGAGTTAGTGCCAAATACAATCTTTAAAACGAGTTTGACGTTTCGATGGAAAGACCTCATTGTTTCAGGTCAATATTCCTATGTAGGGAAGCAATTCACAGATGCTACAAATGCCCTTCAATCTGCGGATGCAGTCAATGGTCTTATCCCGTCGTATCAAGTACTAGATATCGCTATCAAGTACAAAATTAAAAGCTTTACCGTAGAAGGAAATATTAATAATTTATTAAATGCCAGTTATTTTACAAGAAGAGCTGCCGGCTATCCGGGTCCTGGTATAATCCCCTCAGATAGAAGAACCTTTTATTTAACCCTTGGATTTGATTTCAATGCGGGCTCAGCAAAGAAGTCTAAATGATAATTTAACCAAGTAGTATATCATTAGTATATTTGTGGAGAAAAGTCAAAACAATTCATGAACAATCTCATTACAAACCCTATCAGTATCGTTATTTTTGCAGTTGTTGTGCTCGCCATGCTCCTTCTCGATTTAGGGATTTTTAATAAAAAGAGTCATGCTATTAGTAACAAAGAAGCCATTTATTGGACTTCCGCATGGATTGGTTTATCCATGCTTTTCAGTGGGTTTGTTTATTTTTCCGTGGGTTTTGAGGCCTTCACTCAATTTCAATCTGCCTATTGGATAGAAAAAGCCTTATCTTTAGATAACCTATTCGTCTTTATCCTCGTGTTTGGCTTTTTCAAAGTACCTAAAGAATATCAACACAAGGTCTTGTTTTGGGGGATTTTAGGCGCACTAGTTATACGGGCTATTTTCATATTCTCTGGAATTGGATTGATTAATTTAAGCTATTTACCAGAAATAGAAATCTTTGGTGCGTCACGACGAATAAACGTAATTCTTACCTTGTTTGGAGTCTTCTTAATTTATGCGGGAATTCAATCTTGGTTTACCGCAGCGAATGAAGATGAAAACGAAGATTTTAGTAAGAGTGCAGGTGCGAAGTTCATCTTCAAACTTTTCAAGGTAAGCAGGGAATATGATGGAGATAAATTCTTCACGATAGAAAACGGCATGAAAGTAGCTACTCCATTGTTGGTAGTAGTAGGTGTAATTGAATTTTCTGATGTTCTTTTTGCAGTAGATTCCATTCCAGCAATTTTCGCTATTTCTGAAGATCCTTTCATCCTTTACACTTCAAACATTTTTGCAATTCTTGGATTAAGAAGCATGTATTTTCTATTGGCTAACTTCATTCACAATTTCAGCCGTTTACATTATGGGTTAGCGCTTATTTTAGCTTTTATAGGATTAAAAATGCTGATCAATCCGTTCTTTCATATTTCCTCCCCTATTTCATTAGCCATTGTTGGAGGAATCTTGATTCTTTCCATATTGTCTTCGATCATTTGGCCTATTGAAAAAACGGAAAGTCCTTCAACTCAAGACTAATCGCTCATACCTTCAAGCTAAAGCGTTCTTGAATGCCTTAGCTTGATTATTCAATATTTTTCTTAACTTTAAGCAATACAAAAAAAGTAAACCAATGGAAGCAGCCGCAAAGGAAAAAGTGAACAAAGAAGTTCCGAAAAGCAATAATGACAGCGATGCGAAAATTCAAGAAGTTTTTGAATTGCAAAAAGGGAATTTGCAGGCATTAAAAAATTCCACTGAAAGAGAAAGAAGAAAAAAACTCAAGGCTTTAAAGAAAAAAGTGTTTGAATATCGAACAAGAATCCATGAGGCTTTGTTCGCAGATTTCAAGAAGCCCGCAATTGAATCGGACATTAGTGAAATTTACCCTACCATAAGTGAAATTAAACATACTTTAAATCATTTCGGTGATTGGATGCAAAGCGAAGAAGTCGACACCCCAATTACTCTTTTGGGTTCTTCAGCATATATCCAATATGAACCAAAAGGAAATTGTTTAGTAATTACGCCTTGGAATTATCCATTCTATTTGGCTATCTCACCACTTGTATATGCTATTGCCGCTGGAAACGCCATCATTTTAAAACCATCTGAATTCACCCCTCATACTTCTGCCTTATTGAAAGTAATGTTGGCTGAGCTTTTTAATGAAAATGAAGTGGCTATTATACAAGGAGATCAGCTTGTTTCTTCTGCACTGCTTAAACTAAAATTTAATCATATCCATTTTACTGGAAGTCCAATGGTAGGTAAGCTTGTTATGGAAGCAGCAAGTAAGCATCTTACCAGCTGTACCTTAGAGTTAGGTGGTAAAAGTCCAACCATTGTTGACGAAACAGCAAATATAAACGAAGCCGCAAATAAAATTGTTTGGGGTAAATATTTGAATGAAGGACAAACTTGCATAGCACCAGATTATATCTTGGTGCATGAAAGTAAAAAAGATGCGCTTATCAAAGCGATGAAGGAACAAATAGCGAAGAAGTACGGAGAAAGTATGGAAAACCGCATGAGCAATAACAACTTATGCCGAATGGTGAATGCAAAACACTACGCAAGAGTGCAAGCGTTAAGTAAAGCCGCTATTGAAGATGGTGCGATACTAGAAATTGGTGGACAATACAATGATGCAGACAACTATATAGACCCCACCATTCTAAGTAATGTTTCGATGGATTCTAAATTAATGAATGAGGAAATCTTTGGGCCAGTAATGCCTGTGATGACCTATAGCACTTTAGAAGAAGCTGTAAATATTATGAATGCAAAAGAACGTCCATTGGCGCTTTACATCTTTAGTAACAAGAATAAAAACATTGATTTTATCATGAGCAATACCTCTGCTGGAGGAACATGTATCAACGATACAATTTTACATATCCTACAACCAAATCTTCCTTTTGGCGGGGTGAACAATTCAGGAATTGGTAAGAGCCATGGCAAATATGGCTTTGTTGATTTCAGTAATGAACGAGCTGTTTTACGCCAACATTTTAGATTTGGCATGTCACAGTTTCTGCATCCACCTTACAATAAGTTTTCAAAGTTTGTTATTGACATGACGATGAAATACTTTTAATGAGCGGGGCTCTTTAAAAGTATAATGGGTAAGGTACGACTGACTAATTTCAAAAAAAGAAGCACGAAGTTCGAAGATTAGGCTCTTAAATGCTTGATCTATTTCAAACAACTTTTAGCTTTCCCACTGACCAACTAAGCCATTGTATGGTAAACGTTCAACACGTCTTCATCTTCTTCTATGCGCTCTAACAATTTTTCAACATCTGCTTGTTGATCTTCTGTTATTTCCGTGGTATTTAAGGGCAATCTTTCATAGCCAGATTCAATAACCGGAATCCCTAATTGTTCTAAGCCTCTTTGGATATTCCCAAATTCAGTAAATTCTCCGTAAATCATGATGAATTCATCTTCTACAAATAATTCTTCAATTCCGAAATCAATCATTTCCAATTCCAATTCTTCTGCATCACGCGCTCCTTTATCAATTTTGAAATTACATTTTCGCTCAAACAAAAATTCTACAGAACCTGAAGTACCTAAACTGCCATTTGATTTATTAAAATAGCTTCGAACATTCGCCACAGTTCTGGTGATGTTATCTGTTGCACACTCCACCAATACGGCGATACCGTGCGGTGCATAGCCTTCGTAATTTACTTCTTTGTAGTCTTCTTGATCCTTAGAAGATGCTTTTTTAATGGCACGATCTACCGTATCCTTCGGCATGTTGGCCGACTTTGAATTTTGAATAGCATTTCTTAAGCGGGTGTTATTATCTGGGTCAGGACCTCCTTCTTTCACTGCCATAGCGATCTCCTTACCTATTCTAGTAAAGGATTTACTCATTGCCGCCCAACGTTTAAATTTTCTAGCTTTTCTAAATTCGAACGCTCTTCCCATTGCTTTAAGTTTTGCGCAAAATTAGTAAAAAGCTTTATTAATTGAAGAAACTATCTGAGCTTATTCTTGTTTAAGCTTGAATAGACTTTTATTTATTAGTTTTTAACTTTCCATGTCAGTTATTTTAATTCTTAAATACCCTATCTTTACACTATGAAAAAGTTGCACATCATCGCATTATTTTTTATTGCTGCAGCCATTGCTGGAATAGCAATTTCTGCTAGCAATTACACTTCATATGAGGGTTTCGAAAAAGCAAATCAACAAGAAGGAAAAGTTTATAAGATTGTAGGCAATTTAGACCTTGAAGGTGAAATGCTTTATGCCCCAGAAATAAATCCAAATTTATTCTCGTTTTACATGACGGACAAAGAAGGAATGTCGCAACAAGTTATTTACAAAGATGCAAAACCACAGGACTTTGAACGGAGTGAATCTTTAGTTGTAACTGGCGAAAGTAAGGACGGTGTTTTTCATGCAGATCAAATTTTAATGAAGTGCCCTTCTAAATATGTTGAAGATGAAATTGAGTTCGTTGAGGCCAACGCAGGGCAAGACATTGAATACATAAGCGAAAATTTAGAAGAAGAAGTTAAACCAGAATTTAGTAAGTAATGTCGGAATTTTTAGCCAATCGTTTCAATTACGGATTTTTTGAAGGGGAAGCCCTATGGATAGGAAATCTAGGTCATTTTTTCACTGTACTAAGTTTCATAATGGTTGCCTTGGCCTCCTTTTCTTTTTTAAAAGCAGAAATCTCTAAAGAATCAGGCATAAAAGCGCTTTGGAACAAGCTTGCACGTTGGTCTTTTTTTATTCACGGACTTTCCATATTTAGTATCTTCTCTTTATTGTTTTACATGATTCTCAATCATCACTATGAGTATCATTATGTTTGGAGTCACTCGTCCAATGATCTTCCCGTTTATTACATCATTTCTTCTTTTTGGGAGGGACAAGAAGGAAGTTTTCTGCTTTGGCAATTTTGGCATGTCGTACTAGGATTCATTCTCATTAAGATTGCTAAAAACTATGAAAACCCCGTTATGGCCGTTTTGTCCTTTGCACAGGTTTTACTTTCAAGCATGGTCTTAGGCATCTTCCTTTTTGGATATAAAATTGGAGTGAACCCCTTCACGCTCCTAAGAAATGCAATGGCTGATGCACCTATTTTTGCGAAGGCCGACTACCTCAATTTTATAGCCGATGGCAATGGATTAAACTTATTGCTTCAAAATTATTGGATGGTCATTCATCCTCCTGTTTTGTTTTTAGGCTTCGCTGCTACGGTGGTTCCTTTCTCATATGCTATTGCAAGTTTATGGAGAGCAGATTACAAAGAATGGTTGAAACCCGCTTTGGCTTGGTCACTCTTCACTGTTGGAATTTTAGGCACAGGAATTTTTATGGGAGGCGCATGGGCATATGAAAGTTTGAGCTTTGGTGGATTTTGGGCTTGGGATCCAGTAGAGAATGCCTCTCTAGTTCCTTGGTTGCTCATCCTAGCTGGCACACACACCCTCGTAGCTTATAAATACACCAAAAGAGGTTTAGGTATTAGTTACACCCTCTTAATTCTAAGTTTCATCTTTATCCTCTACAGTACCTTCCTTACCAGAAGTGGTGTATTGGGCGATACTTCTGTGCATAGTTTTACAGACTTAGGGATGACTGGACAATTGCTCATTTACATGGGGTTTCTTACGGTACCCGCCTTAATACTTTTGTTCTTCCGAATGCGCAAGATTCCGAACGTGGAAGGCGAAGAAGCTTTTTTAAGTAGAGAATTCTGGATGTTCATTGGCGCTTTAGTGTTTGTAATAAGTGCGATTCAAATTACTTGGGATACTTCACTGCCGGTTACGAACAAAATCTTTGGAAGTAATTTGGCTATTGGAACCGACGCCGTGACGCATTACAACAAGGTTCAAATCATTTTAGGCATCATGATGGCTATAGGGTCTGCGAGTGTTCAATTCCTTAGCTATAAAAGCAGTAGAATCAATAAATACTTTAAGTATTTGGTACTCACTTTTGTTTTAGCCATCGTCACTTCAATTCCTATTGGATTTGCTTTTGAATTTCCTTTTATCGTTGACTATTCTTTTGGTGATACGAACCTACCCTTTATCTCTTCGTATTGGTTACTCATGCTCACAGGCTTCTTTGCGCTGTATTCCAATATTGCTTACATCCTTCTAGTCGTGAAGAAAAAATTCTGGCTTTGGTCCGGATCCATTTCCCATATTGGATTTGCCATTTTTATTATAGGAATTCTCATTTCTCAAGGGAGGCAAGAAACCATTTCCATTAATGCTATGGGCATCAATTATGGGGAAGGTTTTGAGGAAGAAGAAAATCAAACGAATATTTTCCTACCCCAAGGGGACACCATTGTTATGAAGGACTATTGGGTAAGTTATCAAGGCAGAGAGGATGAAGGCAAGAAAGAGATTTTCAAAGTTTACTACACTAAAAAGGATAGTTTAGGCAATGTACAAGAAGAATTTTATTTAAGTCCTGATGCGCAAATCAATGCGGGAATGGGATTGGTTTCCAACCCAGATACAAAGCATTATCTAAGCAAAGATATTTTCACACACGTGACCTCTATTCCAGAGAAACCAAAAGAAATTGAATCTCAAGTAGTTCAAATGCAAGTTGGCGATACCTTATTCACCACCAAACATTTTACCGTTCTCGAAAAAATAGTTTCGAATCCAGAAAATGTAGCTTATACCTTCAATGATACCCTATTGGGGCTAGGTGCTCAGATGACGATTTACGGTTTTGATACCTATCAAAAAGAGATTTTGCCTTTATATATTATAAACATCAATAATGGCAATGTAGATGCCCCTAATTTGGTGGATTATAAGTCGTCCTTAGCTTTTCAAATTGTAGGTTTCAAACCTGAAACGGAAACCTTGAATCTTGCGGTAAAAGACAGCAACGGAGCTGAAGATTTTATCATTATGAAAGCCATTGTATTCCCTTACATTAACTTGCTATGGATTGGTGGAATTGTCATGTTGCTTGGTGCTTTCATGAGCTCAATTAAACGATACTTCGATAAATAATGAGTCTCTCAGATTTGAAAATAGGCATTGTAGGTTCTGGGAATGTAGCCCATCATTTAGCGCATGCTTTCTATTTTCATCCTGAAATTAATTTCAATTCAATCTACACGCGAAATGTAAAAACCGGAAGGGTTCTTGCCGATGCAGTGCAAGTAAGTTTTATAGAAACTCTCGATGAATTTTTAGATCTTAATGATCTAATTATCATTTGTGCTTCAGATGATTCTATTGATAATTTATGTAAACAATTAAAAGGCAAGCAACAAATAATTGCCCACACTTCTGGTGTTGTTTCTATAGAGGTATTGAAACAAGCTAGTGAAAATTACGGCAGTTTTTACCCCTTGCAAACCTTTACGAAAACAAGAGAAGTCGATTTAAAAGAAGTTCCCTTTTTAATAGCTGCTTCGAATACCCACAGTCGAAAAATTCTAGAAGAACTAGCTCATTTAGTAAGTAACAAAGTGCGTTTGGTCAGCGATGAAAAACGTCGGAAATTGCACTTAGCGGCTGTAATGGTAAACAATTTCAGTAATCATTTATTTGCCTTAACCAAAGACTACACAAACAAGTTGGCATTGGATTTCGACTTATTGAAACCCTTAATGCAAGAGACGGTTATGAAAGCGCTAGCTCAGAATCCAAAGGATATTCAAACCGGGCCAGCGAAACGAAAGGACACGAAAACCATTGAAGAACACCTCAAAATGTTGGAAAACCAAAAATTACAAGAAATCTATTTGTGGTTTACCGAAAGTATAGGTAAATACTATGAATAAGCTCCTTATCTTCGCTAAAACCATACGCTTCGCCAACTTACTAATGCTTGCTTTGGTTCAGTTTATTGTTAGCCAATATTTTGTTCAAGATTACAATTTCCTCCATTATCTACTCATCTGCACAAGCACTGTATTGCTTGCTTTAGGCGGCTATTTATTGAACGACGTTCAAGATATCCCTATCGACGAGATTAATAACAAGCTGAAATCCATTAATCCCAGCAACAAAGATACTTGGACAATAGTAAGCTTCAGCCTGTTTGCCCTTGGATTAATCCTCGGCTTTTGGGCAAGCTTAATCTCCCAAGTTTATTTTTTCATCTTCTTCGTTTTAGCCGCTCTCAGTTTGATTGTCTATGCTTATTTTTTAAGTAAATGGAAGTTTATTGGCAACTTGCTCATCTCCTTCCTCATTGCTTTAGCCATCATACTCTGTTTCTATTTGGAAGTAAATCATCTAGATTTCAACCGAAAGTTTTATGGCTTTAACGAATTGGATATGCTGCTCTACGCGGCCATCGCATTCTTGTTAAATTGGTTAAGGGAAATTGTAAAAGATATTGAAGATCTACCTGGAGACAAGAAGATGAAGCGATTCTCTATTCCTATTCTAATTGGTACAAATGCCTCCGCATTCATCGTTGGAATTGTGCTTCTATTTTTTATTTGTATATTTTCCTATTTAGCTTTAGAAATAGCTCCTTTGAATTTGGAAAAAATTTATCTATTAGGCTTAGTTTTTAATGCCCTTATCGTTCTTGGGGTTTTATTCAGAGCCAAAAAAACGAAAGATTACCATACCACAAGTGCGCTTCTTAAACTCTTAATGTTTTTAGGTTTGTTAATGCCTCTTTTTTCTTAAGTTCCAAAATTGAATGCCATGAAAGATTATCATCTAATTTTAGCTTCTAAATCGCCAAGACGCCAAGAACTCCTAGAAAATATCGTCTCAAATTTTACCATTCGTCTAAAGGAGATTGAGGAAGTTTATCCTGAAGATTTGCCGGTGAAAGAAGTTCCTGAATACTTAGCAAGGCTGAAAGCCGAAGCTTTTAAGGCGGACATGAAAGCCAATGAAATTATTTTGACTTCAGATACTATTGTTACGCTCGATAATAAAATTTACGGAAAACCAAAAGATCGACAAGATGCAATTCGCATTTTACAAGAATTGTCAGGAAAAGTGCACGAAGTGATTACCGGAGTTTTTTTAATGAGTATCTCCAAAGAATTTTCTTTCAAAGAGATTACTAAGGTGCACTTTAAAACCTTGAGCTTGGAAGAAATTGAATACTACATCGACACCTTCGAACCCTATGACAAAGCGGGCGCTTATGCAATTCAAGAGTGGATTGGAATGATTGGCATAAAAAAAATAGAAGGAGACTACTTTAATGTCGTTGGTCTCCCCCTATTTGAATTAAATGAAGCGCTAAAAAAGTTTTAGAACCTTAAATTCAGCCCTAATAAGAAGTTGATTCTAGCTTGAGGAAAGAAGTAAGCCTCTCCAGCATAAACGTAAGCATTACTCACAATATTTCTATTCGTAAAGTTATTCAACAAGAAGCTGACCTCAATATCTTTGATTACCTTAGAATGTGTGATGTAAGATAATCTTATATCGCTTTGGTGATAACGGTCAATACTTAAATTTTCATTGGTAGTGTTGTCTAAATATTGTTTGCCTACAAATTTATTGATAAGAGCTAAAGTAACCCCTTTTACTGGACGAATCTTCAAATTTATTCCACCAATCCATTGGGGAGAATAAGCAATTTTTGTATTGTCATGAACTACCTCATTCTCATCTGTAAACGATCTGATTTCATTCACACTCCAAGTTGCATTTCCATCAATAGTCATAATTTTTGCAACATCAACCGCTGCGCTTGCCTCAATCCCTGTTCTAAAACTTCTGTCTACATTGATTCTAAGTGAGGAACCCACATCATTCAACTGACCATTTAGAACCAACTGATCTCGGTAATGCATGTAATAATAGTTTGCAGCAAATCTCAAGGCTTTTTTCTCATATTTATATCCAGCTTCTAAGTTATAAAGCGTTTCTGCCAATGGCTTTTCAGCTCGATCAATAAAGTCACTTCTTGTTGGTTCTCTATTCGCCACAGCAAAAGATGCGTAGGCATTACTGTGCTTATTAATAAAATAATTCAACCCTGCCTTTGGGTTAATAAAATTGTAATCTTCATCAAAGAAAACATAACGTTGATCATTATCTATTCCTGAAACATTATAAGAGACTCTTCGATATTGAACATCTAGAAATCCTATTAATTTCTTAGTCATGTTGTAATTCACTTTTGCATAAATATTGAAATCTGTTTTTAAACCATTGTTTTCATAGTAACGATCTCTAATACTGCTATTGCTCGCAAACTCTGCCCAAATCACTTCACCAAAATGATCTCCATCGTATTGATTCCAAGCACCTCCAAGCGTGAAGTCTACTTTATCCAGCTTCTGATAATTAATAGAATACGTAGCACCATAAAAATCATTATCCAACCAACGTCTGCGAATCAAATCAGTTCTTTTAACTGTATCTGTTCCAAAAACAACATTATCCAAACCGTAGTTGGCTAATTTAGTATCCACTTTAAACTGCTCAAAGTATCCTCTTCCTTTGATATAGAATGCCCCTACATTTGCAATCCAGTTACTCTTTATTTGTTGCGATACAAACAATTGATAATGGTCTTGTTTGTATTGATCAATCTCATTGTCGTAAGGCACATCGGTAGATCCAAAATCTGTTCCGGAGATATTATACGTTCTATCAGAGTCAAGTGTCGCTCCGTCAACTCCATTCCATGCTTGATACGTCGTTTCAATACCCGAAAAATGATTAAACCTTACAATCGTATTATCTCCATAGTAAGCACCGCTTAAATAGTAAGACCAAATCTTAGCGCTTGCTCGATCAATATAACCATCCGTTTTTATATGAGATAGTCTTGCATCTAAGGTAAACTTGTCATTAATCAAGCCGGTTCCCAGCTTCAAGGTGTTTTTAAAAGTGGCAAAAGAACCAATGGAATTGTTTAATTCAGCATAAGCTTCTTTGTTTAACTTATTGGTATTCATATTAACCGAAGCTCCGAATGCAGCGGCCCCGTTAGTACTACTTCCAACCCCTCTTTGAATTTGAATATCATTAATTGAAGAAGCGAAATCGCCTAAATTTACAAGAAAGACCCCTTGACTTTCTGGATCATTGTAAGGAACGCCGTTAATGGTGAAGTTAATCCGCGACATATCCGTTCCTCTAATTCTCATTGAGGTATACCCTACTCCATTTCCGCCATCACTAAAAGATACTACACTCTGCTGGCTTTCCAATAAGTAAGTTAAATCCTGACCTAAATTTTCTTCTTGAAGTTGTTCTGCCGTAATCGTAGTGGAAGTGGTAGGTGTATTTTCACTGGCCCTTGTGGCTTTTACCATCACTTCATCCGTAAACAAGGACTTGTAAATTGCTTTAGCATCTGTTCCAGTGCCTTTAAGGTATAACTCTAGTAAAAGAAATTCATCTTTATTCAGTCTGAACGACCGAGTCAGTTCATCATAACCCTCCTTGACCACTCTTATGCTATGATCTCCTTTGCTTAAATCTGAGATAAGAAAAGCCCCCTCCTTGTCAGTAAAATAGGGCGTATTGGACTGATCTAAATAGATGATGCTATTTTCTATAGCAGCGGCATTGTCATACTGCACCAATTTTCCTTTAAGTTGCAATTGTGCTGCAGCATGGTTAAAAATAAATAAGGTTGTTAGGATGAATATGCACTTTTTCATTTAATAAAAATTAAAGTTAAATAAAGTGCTTTCATAGAGGCAGGAATGCCAAAATTCTCTTTCTTCCCTACGCAAATATTAATTTGATCAGGTTCTGAGGGTATATCTCATCACGTCGAAACGTGAACCCCTAGAAAGCGAGACAAAGATAGCCTATAAATTGATTTATCAAATTAATTTCTTCAAAACTTTAATCTTTTCGCCTATGGCTAGTAAAAATAAATAAGTAACTTGCAGGCACGAAACCCTATGAATTCATTTCCCTCATACCGACAATTAGACCAAGTTGATTGTGGCCCGGCTTGCTTGCTAAATATTGCCAAGCATTACGGGAAAGATTTCACTTTACAATTCTTACGTGGCGCTTGTTCTGTCGATCGTCAGGGAGTTTCCCTTCAAGGCATTAGCCAGGCAGCTGAGACTATTGGAATGCGTTCCAAATCTTACCGCTTAACGCTTGAAGATTTGCAGGCCGTTAAGATGCCTTGCATTGCACATTGGGATCAAAATCACTTCGTTGTAATCTACAAAATAAACAAAGACAAGGTTTGGATTTCTGATCCAGCATTGGGTTTAGTTGAATATCCTATTGACAGCTTCGAAGAGCGATGGATTTCAACCATCAAAGGAGATTTACAACAAGGCGTCATTATGGAAGTAGAGCCAGGTCCCGACTTCCACGAAAAAGAGAAGGTAAAAGGCAAAACGGGGTTCAAATTTCTATTTAGCTACCTTAGACCATATAGAGCCTTAATCATTCAGTTGATTATAGGCATGTTCGTGGGAAGTTTAATTCAATTGGCTTTCCCTTTTCTCACGCAAGCTGTTGTAGATATCGGAGTTAAAAACCAAGACATTTCCTTTATCTATTTGCTTCTGATTGGACAGTTTGTATTATTTGCCGGGCAAGGAACTGTTGAAGTTATCCGAAGTTGGATTTTAGTTCACATCGGCGGCAGGGTAAATATTTCATTGGTTTCAGACTTCTTAATGAAGCTTTTACGTTTGCCAATGTCCTTCTTCGATTCAAAGCTCCTAGGTGATTTACTACAACGGGTGAACGATCATAATCGAATAGGTCATTTTTTAACTGCTTCATCTCTAAGCGCCCTATTTTCAGTATTTAATGTCGTCGTTTTTGGAATTGTCTTGTTGCTCTACAGCAAACTTATTTTCTTAGTTTTCACCCTTTCAACGCTCTTGTACTTTTTATGGATTGCCTTTTTCTTAAAGCGCAGAAAGGTACTTGATGAGGAAAAATTTGAAGAACTTTCAAAGAATAGGAGTCAATTGATTCAATTGCTTAGTGGAATTCAAGATATCAAATTGAATAATAGCGAAAGTCAAATGCGCTGGAATTGGGAACAAATTCAAACGAGCTTATTTAAAGTGACTAGTAAAAGTTTGGGTCTTGAACAATTTCAAAGAATTGGCGCACAACTTATCAATCATTCTAAAAATATACTGATTATCTTCTTGGCTGCAAAAGGAGTAATTGATGGTGAAATGACCTTAGGTATGATGATGGCAGTCCAATTTATTGCAGGACAACTAAACAGTCCCATTGATCAATTACTTGTTTTTGTGAAAGACGCACAAGATGCTAAATTGAGTTTGGAAAGAGTGAGCGCTGTTCACGACCAAGATAACGAAGAGGATTTGAGTAAGGCTAAGATTGATATTTTACCAGAAGATGGAGATATCAGTGCACGCAATTTAAACTTCAAATATGGTGATGAAGAAAACCCTATGGTTTTGTCAAATATCAATGTTCGCTTTGCATTTGGGCAAACCACTGCTATTGTGGGCGCATCAGGAAGTGGCAAAACTACCTTATTAAAATTATTGGCAAAAATATATTCCCCAGCATCTGGTGATATCCTATTTGACAGTGCGAATATCAAGAATATTAGAAATAATGCATGGAGGAATCGGGTAGGTTTGGTCACCCAAGATGGATTTATTTTTTCAGATTCCATTGCCAACAACATTGCCCTGGGAACGGATATTATTGATCATAAAAAATTATTGGAAGTCGTTGACTTGGTTAACCTTCGCGAGGAGATTGAGACGCTGCCCTTATCCTACAATACCAAGATAGGTCCCGAAGGCATTGGATTAAGTGAAGGACAAAAACAACGAATTCTTTTGGCTAGAACACTGTATAAAAATCCAGATTATTTATTGCTAGATGAATCAACCAATGCCTTAGATGCGAATAATGAAAAAATTATAGAAGAAAACTTAACTAGTCATTTAAAGGGAAAAACAGTTGTTCGTGTGGCAAGTAGGTTAAGTACGATTAAAAATGCAGACCTAATTATTGTATTAGACAAAGGCGTAATTGTAGAAAAAGGCACACACACGGATTTAAGTAATATGCGAGGTGTATACTATAATCTTGTGAAGCAGCAAGCTGACTTAAGCAAGTAATTTAATGACGGAAAATGATCAAAATATTAGTACGAAAAGCCAAGAAATTCAAGAGATTTTAAGGAAATTTCCTACATGGATCATGCGCTTTGGTTCTTTACTTTTATTACTTTGCATCGTTCTAACAATTATAGCTAGTGCTTTCTTAAGTTTCCCTATGAAGGAAAAGGGAGCTGTTAGCATCCTTAGCTTAACAGCCGAATTAGAATTATTTTCTAATCAAGACGGTCAAATAGAACAAATCTTAGTTTCCAAAGAGGAGCTTGTTGCAAAAGGACAAATCCTAGCAGTCCTAAAAAGCGAGGCCCTTTCAGCGGATATGTTCTTGTTGATCTCCAAATTAGACTCCTTAATAATCGCTCCACAATCAAAAAAAAGCATCTCTTTTCCGGGAAATTTGACCTTAGGTGAAATTCAAGTCGTTTATAATGAATTTACAAAAGTTCTTCAAGCATCCATTCAAGTCCAAAAGCAAGCTACCAAAGGGGTTCAGAATTCAAAAAACAAACCTTTATTACAAAGTTCTAGTGCACGCGCTGTTGAAATAGGCTATAACGCAGCCTTACAGGATTTGCAACTAGCCATAGCCAATTGGGAAACCAAGTATTTAATACGAGCTCCAACAGCTGGCTACGTTCAATTGAATGGCGATAAGATAGTTCAAGATAATCTAAAAACGAATGAAGTTTTTGGAAGCATCACACAAGGGAATAGGCAATATGAAGTTTTCACTGAACTAAGTCCAAGTTCCCTTCAAAATTTAAAAGCGAATCAAGAGGTGCAAATCATTTTAGATTCCTACAATGAAGAAGAATATGGAGCAATTCTAGGGCAAATAAGTGAACTTCCTATGCCGTGCACTGAACCAGGCTGCAAACTGTTTATAAAGCTCCCAAATGGCTTAACCGACTTGAAGGGCAAATCCTTTCCCTATGCAAAGCGCTATACGGGTTCGATACTCCTTGTTCATGCGAATGAAACTGTACTTTTTAAAGCTATTCACGGATTGCGTTCTTTGATTCGAGTCAATTAATTTAGCTTTGCTAAAATTTGGCTGCCAACATACTAAAACAAGCACTAATTTTATTAAACCTATGCGAGCTTACTTAAAGTAAGTTCCTAACTTAACCCCGAATCCTAATTCAATGAAAAAGATTTTATTATTCCCTCTCCTATTTTGCATCAGTATTGGTTTTGTTGATGCCCAATTGTATCCTAAAGATTATGATGCTGTTGATTTTGCATTTGACTCCTTATACTCCGTAAAATATCAAAAATTTTTAAGAGCAAAAGACTCCATAAGTTTAACGCTAGTTTATGCTGATTTAGAAGCTAAGATTTTAGAAGCGGGTACTCGCAAAGAATTGATCATCACGAATAGCACCATTCACACGCTTCCAATTGGGATTGAGAAATTAGTAAACCTAGAAAAAGTAGTCTTTGCCAATTGTAAAAAATTAGAATTAGAAAAGGTACTAGAGCAATTAGCTCCTTTAAAAAATATTCAATATTTAGAACTTTCGAATTGTGGCCTGTATAGTCTTCCAGCCAATATTGAAAAATTGAGCAGTCTGCAATCCTTGAATTTGAAGGAGAACAAAATCGTTCGTTTGCCAGATGAATTACAAAATTTAAAGAATCTAAACACCTTAGATGTTTCCAATGGTTCGGTGATCAATGAAGAGCTCCTTTTCGAGTTGATTGCCAACATACCTCAACTTAAAAATGTTTTTGCAAATTATTGCAACATCAGAGCTTTGCCTCCGATAGCAAGTCAATCGCAATTTAATCAACTCCATCTCTCCGGAAATTTATTGAAAAAAATGCCTATTGATTTGAAGGTAAAGCAACTTGATCTTAGCTCAAATCCATATTTAGAAGTAGAGGCTTTATTTACAAATTTGGGGAATTACAACATGTTGGAGGACTTAAATTTATCTTACAATAAATGGACTGTTCTCCCCGCTAGTATTGAAAAGCTACGCAGCGTTAAAAGTTTAAATTTAAGAGGAAATAAGCTGACGCTACTTCCAGAAGAAATAGGGAATTTAACAGCCCTTAAAGTTCTTAAAATTGACAATCCAGATCAATACTTAAATACGAATCAATTGGAGAGCTTGCCAAGTAGTATTGGCAAATTAGTGGCTTTAGATAGTTTGTTTCTCTCTGGAAATAAAATTCAAACTTTACCCCCTGGTTTTAACAAGTTAAGCAATCTGGTGTATCTAGATTTAAGCTGGAATCAATTAGAAATTTTTCCAAAAGCGGTGCTGGGTTTAAGCAAATTACAATACCTCGATTTGGCCATTAACCATGTGCTCATGCTCCCTGATGAATTGGTGAACTTAAGTGCATTGAAGTATTTGAATTTGCAGGGAGATTTCTTTGTGAATTATAAATTGAAAATAAAAACCCTGCCAACGGATATGGGGAAGTTGACAAATTTAGAAACCCTTATTTTGAGCGATAATGTGATTGAATTTTTACCGGAATCTTTTGGGCAATGCAAACAGTTAGCGTACTTAGATTTAAAAGGCAACTTACTTGCAAACTTACCCGCTAGTTTTGGTGATTTAACGCATTTGAAAAGTTTAGACCTTAAGGCTAATGAATTGATAAATCTACCTGCAAGTTTTTCTAATCTTGCTACTATGGAAGATTTAAACTTGTCGTTCAACTTCAAAATACAAAGCGATGCTGCAGCGGCTTTGATTGGCAAATTGGGCAATCTTAAGACCTTAAACATCACAGATAGCTACTTTAGCAAAACCGCTGTGGAAGCTTTGATGAAGGCTCTTCCTACTACTAAGATTGTTACGCAGACCTCATTGAAAGAAGATAAATAGTTCGTTAGACTATTAGACGAATAACGGCTAGGCTTTTAGACAAAAAATCCGAGTAAAGCTGGGATTTTTTGTTTGGGTAAGCTTCGAAGCGACTCCAACGAGAACCTTAATGCCTACAATATGTTTTATTTTTATTATATTTAAATAAATTTAAACATAATGACACACCATATATACAAAGTGGTACACTTAAAGCATTTACTCATCAAAGAAGAAAAGCAGATAGGAATCCAGTTTTATCCAGACAAAGTAAGCGATCTTGCTGCCAAATCTATTGAAGGCATCCATTGGAGTGAAGAATATTCTCTTTATTATATTTCCAACAAAAGGGAGAACCTCAATCTCATTTTTAAGACTTTTGACAAAATTGCCTGGGTAAATACCAATCGATTCTTTTTGAACAAACCCATTCATCATGGCAATGAGAATTTGAATTTGGACAACTATCGGGGCACGGTTCCGAACGCCAAAAAAGGGTTCGGAACCGTACCAGAGGAATATTTGCAAAAATTAGAACTCAAACATTACGCCTTAAACACAGCAAAGATTTATATAAGTATGTTTGAGAAGTTTATAAATCATTTTAAACGGGATAATTTAATGCAAATAAATGAACAAGAAATTAGAGAATTCATGCTCATCCAATCTAAAAGAAACGTATCCAAATCCTATTTGAATCAACTGATTAATAGTATTAAGTTCTATTATGAGATTGTTCAAGGGATGCCTAATAAGTTTTACGAATTGGAGCGACCTCGTAAAGATGAGAAACTCCCGAAAGTAATTTCAAAAGAAGAAGTTTTAAAAGTAATTGCTAATGCGGGTAACATCAAACACAAGTGTATTATTAGTTTACTCTATTCTGCCGGCTTGCGAAGATCTGAATTAATCAATTTGAAACTAAGCGACATTGACAGCAAGAGAATGTTGATTACGGTTAAAGGTGGTAAAGGGAATAAGGATCGGAATACCTTATTAAGCAAAACGGTATTGGTCGAGTTAAGGAAATATTTTTTGGAATGGCGACCAGAGGTTTATCTTTTTGAAGGAATGAGTGGAGGGAAGTATAGTGCTTCAAGTGTGACAAAAATTGTATCAAAGGCATCTATTATATTAGGGAAGAATAAATCAATTACTCCTCATATACTTCGACATAGTTTTGCAACTCATCTCTTAGAAGCAGGTACAGACCTTCGGACTATTCAAATTCTTCTAGGTCACAATAGCAGCAGAACTACAGAGATTTATACCCATGTAGCAATAAATCACATTAAGATTATAAAAAATCCGTTGGATTAATTATCTTTATCATAAAGCGGGGATATATGTAATGTCTGAATAAATGGTAATTACCCATCAGTTGGGATTTGTAAGTTTAAAGACTTGTCAATCAATAAATTAAAGGCATTTCTAGATTTTCTATAGTTAAATTTAAAAGATAACTCGTCAATATATTCTTGAAGATGTTTTACTGAAATATGGTGATATGTCCCAATAACGGATCTTTTAAGCATTGCCCAGAACCCCTCTATC